>Ga0172382_10000357_pt1 | contig 85257 bp, 79 predicted proteins | sample Leawel138RmetaG_FD_122245 | JGI IMG/M metagenome (GOLD analysis project Ga0172382, IMG submission 122245) | Leachate microbial communities from a municipal landfill in Southern Ontario, Canada - Leachate well 138R metaG | ecosystem: Engineered > Solid waste > Landfill > Unclassified | place...
TAAGAGATTAAAGTGCAGCTGCTTCTCCATTGCAACACCAGAGAACACCTCTTTTATTCTTTAATTAATGTCATGTAATATATTAGCTATAATTTTTGTCTGTTTTCTAATTCAAAGCTCTCATTAATGAAGTTTTATTTTTAAAACTGAAATTAAACATGATATTAACTATAGGTGCAATACTAATTGTGTTTTCAGGTTATATGATCTCATACAAAAGCAAAGCTCAAGTGCAAAAATGATTGACATAAATAGACTAAATATCATTATGGTAAAAAAAATAAAACATTGGAGGCTTAATGAAATATCGTATTTTATCAATTAATCCTGGTTCAACTTCAACCAAGATTTCTGTATTTGATGACGAAAAAGAAGTATTTATCAAAACTTTAAGACACGATCCTGCAGAGCTTGATAAAGTTGGCACAATTTTAGAACAAGATCTGTTTCGCAAAGGACTTGTGATTGAAGCAATGAAAGAGAATAATGTTGATCCCTCATCATTAGATGCAATTGTAGGTCGTGGTGGACTTGTACGCCCTGTAAGCGGTGGCGTATACAAAATTACATCAAAGATGCTTGAAGATTTAAAAGATACAAGTATCTGGGGTAGAATTCACGCATCAAACTTAGGTGCTTTTATCGCAACCGCTATAGCGAATGAGCTAAAAATACCATGTTATATAGTAGATCCTGTAACTGTCGATGAGTTTGAAGATATTGCTCGAATTTCGGGCATTCCAGAAATTGAAAGGAAGTCTCTTTTTCACGCTTTAAATATTCGCTATACTGCAAGAAAATTGGCTGAAAAGATTGGTAAGAATTTTGAACAAACTAATATGATAGGCGCACATATGGGCGGTGGTATATCTGTTGCAGCTATAAAACAGGGCAGAGTAGTTGACGTTAATAATGCTCTTTTAGGTATGGGACCGTTCTCTCCTCAGCGTGCAGGTGCATTACCAATTGGAGATGTTATAGATTTATCATATTCTGGAAAATACTCAAAAAAGGAGCTATCTACATATCTAACAAAAACTGCGGGTTTAATGGCTTATCTTGGCACTGATGATGGTAAAACTGTTAGTGATAGAATTGCTGATGGAGACAAAGAAGCAAAAAGAATATTCGATGCAATGATCTATCAAATTGCAAAAGAAATAGGAGCATGTGCCTCTGTTTTATCAGGAAAAGTTGATGGAATATTCCTTACAGGTGGTTTGGCATATGGAAAATACTTTGTTGATGAATTAAGCAAAAGAATTGAATATATTGCTAAAGTCCATGTTTTCCCTGGTGAGTTTGAAATGGAAGCTCTCACTCAAGCTGGAGTTCGCGTTCTTAAGGGATTAGAAGAAGCAAAAGACTATTAAGATATACAAGCATAAATTAAAGCCTCTTAATATATTAAGAGGCTTTTTTTCTATAACTAATGCTTCGTTTGGGACCGTCCCCATAAATACAGATGTTTTTATCAAAAATAGTAATTATCATATGGTATAATTATATTAATTCAAAAACATCTTGACATTATAAATTTAGTTTTTATTATAAGCATATTAAAGTCAGAATATGTATTATGAAGGAGGTTGTAATGAAGAAAGCATTATTAATGACACTTTTTTTGATAGTTTCATATTATGTTTTCGCACAAGATATTCCTATTGTAATAGTTAATAGGGCAGAAGACTCTAATGGACGCATTTTGGTAACTAAATTTCGTGATCTCTAAAGAAAATCACCTGCATATGCAATTTCATATAATTCTGATGAGCCTCATTTTAAGATTATTATTGATACTATGGATAGATTTAAAGGTGATGTTGATAGAGAAAATATCTCAACAATATATAATTATATTATCTTGTTAAACCTCGAAGGCTTAGATATATATGGTTATAGTCAAATTGGATATGTAGGAGGGACCAAGCTTGATATTGTTGCTGAAGAAATATATAGTGAATTAGATGAATTTGTTGAAAAGTTTATCTATCTTATAAATCAGTTATATTTAGAGTAAGTATTATTATAAACTACAGGTATCAAAATTAAGAAATAGCAACTGTTAGCTAAAAGGCTTAGGTCTGCTATCTGATATTGTATTTGAGCATATAAATAATTACTCAATATCTTTTACATGGTTATATAAGGTTGCAATTGTAACTTGGTAATATGGTATTACCCAGATTAAGGCGATGCCCAAAGTTGCAAAGCTTATCAATATTAACCAAAAAAAAGATGTATCAAGGAATAATAAGTCCATTCTGTGGTTCTGCATCATTTTTATGCTTTTTTTATAGCCTCTTTAACCGAAATATTAGGATCATCTGCTAAAATATAAAACGTCATCGCATAAGAGTATCTACTAACAATGCTTGGGTAAATAAATAACAAAGCTCTTAATAATATATAAATATTTGTCAAAAAGCCTGCAGCAGTTGCTCTTTTAAAATCTTTAAAACCTTTAATTATGACAGATAAGTCGATGCACTCATTACGAACTGCTTTATTAGATGCGATTACCAGTGCCATAGCTAAAGGAGGTGGCAGTATTATATATAGAATTAAAAAAGCACGATGCCAAATTGATAGTATTCCAACAGTAATTAATATTATTGTAATTACTGAGGAAATAAGTGTCATTGCTCCCCAATTTCCTCTGATATGATTCCTTGCTAAATATCTAATTGTGTCAGCATTCATAATAAATTTGATGGTATTTCTTTACTTACAAAATCTGTTAATATTTGATTTAAGCATCCGTAAATGCTGTTCCTTTTTGTTTTATAGGTGCTGCTTTTATAATAACTTCAACAATTGATACTCCAGATGGTTTGGTATTTCTTTTTCTTACTTTTAAGAATTTACTGAAAAGAGTGAAAAGTAGGAGGGCATGTATTCTGGCAGAGTGAGAAACAACTAAAATTTCATTCTCTCCAGTAAGATAAAATAAACTATATAATTCTTTTACTTCGTTGAATAATCGTATTGATATTTTTGAAAACAATGTTTTAAAAAAACAAAAAGCTATCCATTGATTACTTGAAAACTTAAACCTCTTTAAAATTTTTGGAGGTTCAATAACTATTTCTTTTAAAGTATCTTCATAAAATATGGGTCTTTTATAAGTGTTTACGAGTATAGCTGTTTCTTTAGTTCTATCAATTGGGCTGCTAAAAATTACGTTATACTTCCCTTCTAATTCTTTAGCGACTTTTCTGCACTGCTCCTTACCATAATCTGTTAGTTGAGAGTTATTCCATCTATAAATATTCTCGACAAACAAGTCATAGCTGATCTTCTTCTTCCAATCTTCCAACAAATGCTCGGCTTCACCATGTCTAAGTATATATATTTTCATAGCTAAATTTTACTTTTTTGTTGATTTAAATGATCTTTGTAACTGGTTGTAAATATGTGTCTTCTGTCAGGTGTTGCAAAGAAGAAAAGGTAATTTGTATCTGCTGGGTTGATACTCGCTTTGATTGTAGAAATAGAGGGTGAGCAAATAGGAGTAGGCGGCAAACCGTAGTTTGTGTAGGTGTTATGTGGTGTATCTTTTCTAACATCTTTGTAATATAGTTTTCCTTTTTTTATACCCTTTTCCTCTAAGTGATAAATTGAAGTAGGATCTGCTTGAAGCCTCATTTTCTTTTTAAGCCTATTATAATATACACTTGCTATAACGGGTTTTTCATCATTGAAAACAGCTTCTTTTTCTACAATTGATGCCATTTTTAAAATAGCATAGAACTTTTCTTTATCTTCAAAAGATATCTTGTTTCTATGCAGGCGTGCAAATAAATTATTAACCATTTTAGACAAAATTTCATCTTCTTTATAGTTAACGTTGAATATGTAAGTATCAGGATATAGAAACCCTTCCAAAGTATTTACATCGAACCCTGTGATTTTTTTTGCAAAGGTAGAGTCGTTAATCAGTTCATTCATTATTTCTAATGAACCTAAGTTATAATTGCTTATGAGTCTGGTTGTTGCATACATCGAGAGCCCTTCGGGGATTGTTATTTGTTTAACTTCAATTTCACCACTTACTATTTTTTCAATAGCGCTTTTTATACTAATCTTACCATTAAAAAGATAGGAGCCATGTTTTAATTGTTTGTCGCAGTTTTTTAATCGAACAACAACATTAAATGCAAAAGTAGAACGAATAAGTCCCTTATTGTATAGGTTTTCGGCTATTGTTCGGGCAGATTGACCATTTTCTATTACAAATATTTGGTTATTCAATACAATAGGGGAATTGATTTCGAACAAAAGTAATACAATGAAAATTACAAATATAATTAATGGTATTAATTTTTGGATTTTTTTATGCATTATCATTACTTTCTAAATAGCTACGTAATATTAATGCTGCAGCTGTTTGATCAATAACTTTTTTACTATTTTTGAGAGTCATGCCTTTACTAATCAAAATATTCTTTGCATCTGATGTGCTATAACGTTCGTCCCAAAGCAAAAGAGGTGCTTCTATCCGATTTTGTAAATATGAAAAGACTTCTCTAATTTCAGCAGTTTTTTGAGTATCTAAACCAGCTACACTCAATGGCAAGCCTAATAGAACTTTACCAATATTTTCACAAACAATTAAATTATTTATTTCATTAGTTAGCGAATCCAATCCTTCATTTTTTAGTGTTTTATATGGTTTGGGAATCATTCTCAGTGGATCACTGATTGCCAAACCAATATTTTTTTCACCATAATCTATCGCAAGAATTCTATACATAGTTATAATATTTATACTATAGACTCATCAACCCAAATAGCTATTACCCAATGTCCATCTTCTTGTTTTAGGTAAAATCTTGCATATCCACTTGCTGTAATATCTGCAGTAAAATTGTAATATAGGTGTAAATAGAAAGGGCATGAGATGATTACCCAGTTTTCGTGTCCAATTTGATTGTCATATTGCCAAGCTGATTGTGGTGGTATTTCGAGGTTTAAAAATATATTGTCTGGGGGTCCAAATGAACCATCACTTGAGCCTTTATTAAATAAATTGTTATGATACTCGATTTCTTGCTCAAAGCCCCACCAATCGACACCGACAGTACCAATATCACTGTTTTTGATTTGGAATCGAAATGACTCAGAAAGGCATGATTTGTAAAGATTGATATCTTTATGGTTATAAGCTAAGGCTAAATTTCGCAATACATTATCAGGCGAATCAGGAGGGTAGCCTCCAAGCTCTGAACCGCTTGATTTGTTTATTATGCCAGGATTGAATGGGTTTTTACACGAGATTGCAAATAAGCTAACAATTAGGATAATTATAATAGATACTTTAGAGAGAGAATTCATTTTTTGCCCTTCCCCAAGTCCAATTATCTGCTTGTAATCTATAATCATTCCATTCTTTTATTTTCCAAAACCCGCTATTCTCTTTTTCCATAAATATTCTGAACTGTCCAACAAATAGAGTTGGTGTGTTATCAATGCTATGGCTCATAGTTAGTTCATAGCTTCTATAAAACCATGCTCTATCGGCTTGGACATTGTCATTTTGTGACTGAATCTTTTGCAGTTTGAGATACATTGTACTACTATCGTTAATCCTTTGGTATACATTCATTAGTGTTTCTGTTTCAGTATTTTTATTCCAATAAGTGGGTAATGAAAAATCCAAAACATCTTGGTTATCAAAATAAAACAAAAAATCATCACTAAAAAGACTTGCATAATTATATACATTTTCTCTGTAATTATAGGCAAAAACTAAGTTTTCCAAGCTTTGTTGAGCTGTGATAGGAAACGTGTTCCATTCTGCAGGCTTACTCGGCTTTTCCGAGTCTCGAGGTGTAAAAACATTACAGCCTGCTATTACAAAAATTACAATAAAACCATAATAAATCTTTTTCATAATACTATAATATGAAAATAACAGCAAATGTCAAGCAGATTTTAAATATTTTATCTAAAAGATATTTAGCTATATCTTTTTTGTATAATTGTAAGTGCGATAAATGAGTATAAATGGCTAATAAATAGATATATAAATATATTGAAAAGATTGGAACTCAAAATGCATTACAATGTATTAAAGGGGGATAAGCATGAAAACAAAAATAGCTTTTATTATCATGATACTTTTATCAATCATTTTATTTGCTAATAATTCAAACAGATCAAAACCAATTGATCTTAATAGAATAAACTCTGTTGACTTAACTGGTGCAAACGTCGTTTACATTGAACAAAGTAATAATCCACAACTAAAAATTGATGGAGAAGGGCAAGAAGATTTAGACATTTATGTTAAAGGGAATACACTTTACATAAAGAATAAAAAGAATACTTTTTCATTAGCCAATATTATAAAAATTAAACCTACAAAAAATGTGATAATTACACTAAGCCTTAAAGAAATAAACAAAATAAGTGCAAATGGAGCTGTTGTAGTTGAAAATTCTAATCCTATTGAAGGAGACCAACTAATAATGGAATTAAATGGTGTTGGCAGTATTGAACTAACCAAGCTGAATTACAATTTTATAGCAGCTTCTGTGGATGGAACAGGTGCAATTGAGCTTGATGGTCACTCAAATTCATTAGAGCTCTATTTAAAAGGCATTGGTAGTATAAATACCGAAAATCTAAAAACTTATAACTGTGTTGCTCGTAATTATGGTATTGGAGCAATAACTTTATATGCTGAAAATGAGTTAGATGCCTCATTAAAAGGTTTGGGACTAATAGAGTATTATGGTAAGCCTAAATTAAAAAAATCAATAAGTGGCTTAGGATCGATCGTCGCTGGTGATTGACCTTTTTTAAAAAATAATTATCTTCCAAAGCCAGCTTGCTGGCTTTTTTTTGATGTGAGCTTTTGTTCAAATAATTGAGATACGATAAAATATATTGTTTACTATTCAGCTTTTCTTTTAAGGTGACATAGTGTTTCAATATGCCACGTATGTGGAAACATATCATATGAGTAGATGTCATTTGTACTATATCCCAACTGGAAAAAATGTTGTAAGTCACGGTTCTGAGTAATGGGATTACAGCTCATATAAATAATTTCTTTTATTTTCAGTTTTGCTATTAATTCAATTGTCTTTAAATCTAAACCCTTTCTTGGGGGGTCAAATACTAATAAATCTATATCTTTGTTTTTAATTATTGTAGGCAAAACATTTTCTGTTTCACCTTCAATAAACTCAATATTGTTTATACTGTTTAAAAGTGCGTTATTCTTCGCATTCATGACTGCTTCAGGGTTACATTCTATAGAAATAACTTTGTTGTGTTTTGATGATAAAAATAAGCCAATAGTACCAATACCTGAATAAGCATCGATAATAGTTTTATTATTGCCTGATAGATTTGTTATTTGTTTATACATAAGTTCTGCTTGTTTTATATTCACTTGAAAAAATGATTTATAATGAATTTGGAGGTTTAGATTGCCAATTCTATCATTAATATATTTCCTACCATAGATGATTTTATCCCGTTCTCCCAAAATTACATTTGTTTTAGCAGGTTGGATATTTTGAATTATTCCGCATATCTCAGGGAATTTCTTCTTTATTCTCTTTACTAAAAGCTGTGTGAATGATAGTTTACTTGTTTTACTTACAATAATTAGTAAAATTTCACTCATATCATGGTTGGAACGGATTCCTATATGCTTTAAATTACCAGTATGAGTTTCCTCATCATATATCAATGAATTAGTATTCTTTATATAAGAAATTATCTCATCAGCAATTTCATTGTATAGAGGTGGATGTAAGAAACACGATTCTTGTCTTATTACATTATGTGAACCTCTTTGATACATACCATAAACAGGTTTATTTTTTTCAAGTGCAAGAGGAAAAAAAGATTTGTTTCTATAAAAGTCAACGAGCTCTGATGCTATAATAGGGTGTATTACAACAGATTTATTAATATTTTGATATATACCATCTATAATTTCATTTTTTAGTTTTAATTGGTTTTCATAATCAATGTCTACCCAATTGCAAGCACCGCACCTATCTGATAGCATACACCTTCTATTTTTTCTAAGAGGAGATGGTTCAATTATTTTATGAATCTTTGCATATATATGTTTTTTTTTGGTGTATAAAAGCTCTAAGTCTGCAATATCTCCAGTTAATGCATTTTCAACAAAGACAGTTTTACCTTGATAGTATGCTAATCCATAACCGTTGTTTACAGTTTTGACTATCTGAACATTGTGAATAATATGATTAGTTTCGATCAATATTTCTACAAAGCTCTCAAAAGCTGCATAAGTTTTAGTTTCCAAACCATGTAAACAGCTTCGTAAATAATCTTTTTAGACATTTTAGATTGCCCACTTCTTCTATCAGTGAAAATTATTGGCATTTCATATATATCGAATCTATTTACCCATGCACGGAAGTTAATTTCAATTTGAAAAGAGTAACCGTCTGACATAATCTTTTCTAAGTGGATTTTTTTCAGCACATCAATCTTTATGCACTTAAAGCCTCCAGTAGGGTCTTTAACAGGCATTCTTGTTATTATCTGTACATATTTTGATGCCATATAGCTGAGTATCAGTCTTGAAAGTGGCCAGTTTACAACATTTATGCCACATACATAACGTGAGCCTATTACAACATCATGTTCTTTAGATAAATCTACCATCTGTGGAATTACTTCTGGGTCATGTGAAAAATCTGCATCCATTTGTATTATTGCATCGTAATTATTTTGAATTGCATACAAAAAACCCTCTACATAAGCTGTTCCAAGTCCTTTTTTACCAGGTCTTTTTAAAATATGTAAGCGTTCTTCATGCTTCATCATGTCTTCTACTTTGTCAGAAGTTTTATCAGGAGAATTATCATCGACTATCAGCAAATTTAAATCAAATAAATCAGATTTGTTATCTTGTTTTTGCTGAGAAAATGGTCGACCTGTTTGTTTAAAAACGGCTTTTATGATTGCTTCAATATTATCCATCTCATTGTAAGTTGGGATAATTAATAAATATTTCATACATCAATCCTTTTTGTCTAAGTTGTTTTCTAACAGTTGTGAATCAGGTACATTTCTACGGTAAGCAGCTGGGTTTCCTACCCACAATTCACATTTGGGGACATCTTTTGAAACAAGAGATCCACCTGCTATTAGGCAGTCTTCATTTAAAGTTTTACCTGGTAGGATTATTGAACTGACGCCTATACGTGCACCTTTTTTCATTGTAACGCCTTTAAATTGTTTAAATCTTTCTTTATCACGTCCTGCATAGTTGTCGTTGCTCGTTGCTACACAAGGAGCAATAAAGCAGTAGTCTTCAATTTTTGAGTAGGCAGTTAGATATACGTTAGTTTCAAGTTTATTGCGATTACCTATGGAGCAGAAATTTTCAATTGAAACACCGCGACCTATGATATTAAAGTCTTCGATTACAACATTTTCTCTTATGGATGCCATATCTGCTATAAGATTACTTGCACCTATTTTGCACTGTATATATATAATCACATTTGCTCCAATAAGGCACTTATCACCGATAATAGTGTCAGTCCATTCTTGTTGGCTTTTGAAGATACTTCTTGGAGAAAACATAGGTTTTTTACCAATTATTGTATTGTCATCTATACGGCAATCACAGCCAATTTTTACATTTTCATGAATTACCACATTGTGACCAATAATGCAATTGTTTCCAATTTCAACATTGTCAAGTATTACACTATTGTGACCTATGCTTACATTGTTGCCGAGTTTTACACTTTTTGCTATAAATTGCCCCATCGTACTCCTTTATAACTAATTTATTCTTTTTTTTATGGATATATTTGTGTATTTATTATGCAATCGATTTTGATTAACCAACAGCTCACCAATTAGCCCGATAGAGATAAACTGTACGCCTACAACTACTAATAAGACAGCAAAAAATAAAATGGGTCTATTTGACAGATATGTTAAATGTAAGACCCTCATGATAAATAAATATAAACTAATCGCTAAACCAATTAGTGACAGGATTGTGCCTATGCCGCCAAACAAATATAAGGGGCTTCTTGAGTAGTCTGTAACTAATTTTACTGTCAATAAATCTAAATAGCCTCGCAGATAGCGTTCAAAACCATATTTTGATTTGCCAAACTTTCTTGATCGGTGTTCAACGCTTATTTCTTTGATTTTAAAGCCTTTTGCTTTAGCCAATGCAGGTATATAACGATGCATTTCTCCATATACGTCAATTTCATTAACTACTTCTTTTTTATACGCTTTAAAGCCGCAATTATAGTCATGCAATGCTAATTTAAATGTTTTTGATGTAACGAAATTAAACAATTTTGATGGTAAGGTTTTAGTGATAGGATCAAGGCGTTTTTCTTTCCAGCCTGTTACAAGATCATAGCCTGCATTAATTTGTTCTACAAATTTTGGAATCTCCTTTGGATTATCCTGTAAGTCAGCATCAAGAGTGAAAACAATATCTCCTTTTGCTTCTTTAAAACCGACATGTAAGGCTGCTGACTTTCCAAAGTTTTTTCTAAATGAAATAACCTTTACATTCAAGTCTTTTTCTGCAATTTCTTTCATTATGCAAAGACTTTTGTCTGTGCTACCGTCATCAACAAATATAAATTCATACTCCCAGCCAATTACATTTTCAAGTATTTCTTCGTATAGAGTTTTTAAGCTGTCTTCTTCATTTAATACTGGTATAACAAAAGATACTTTCATACTATTGTTCCTATCTAAAAAACAATCTATAAAAAGTTTGAGAAACATTTATGTTTTCTAATGTGAAAAAATAGGTAATAATCATTACAAAGCCAGAAAACACAGGAATCCGAACATTATCATCGATTGGTAAATTGACTGCTTCTGCGACAGTAGCACCAAGCGAACCAAGAAATGCAATAATTGGATGAATATAAAACAATGCAAGAGTAAATGTGCTTACAAAGCAAGCAATTGAACCTTCAAGGCTTTTTTTAGCAAAAGTAAACTTTCTTTTTCCAAAGCTTATACCGATTAAAGCTGCAAAAATATCTCCAATTGAAACAAAACATAATGACAAAAAAGCAATATCTGGTGGGTAGAATGCAATACAAAATATTGCAGAAGTTAATAAAAATGATGCACCACTTAAATTATATATTTCGTGTCGTCTCAGCATAACGCCGAAAACAGTATAAAAGAGTTTACGAAAAGTTTTATTCTCTAGTCTAAAATATTCAACTGATATAGCTACTATGGCTAATACCAAAAGTATTTGAAGAGATATTTGTTTTTTTGAATGGAAAATATAACGATAAGATATTGGCACAAGAATAGACAAGAAATGAAAGCTTTTTCTTAGTAATTCTTTTTGTTTTTGGTCCATTTTACCAATCAAATTTGATTTTTGAGGCTAAGAAAGAGGTGGCCATCTTTGCAACAAGGAGAGGATCTTCTCTAAGTGCAACTTTGAATAAGCTATGGAGATTCAAATCATCTTCTTTGATATCTTTGGCAATCTGAACTATCCGATTAAACTTTTCATCACTTAATTGAAAAAACTTTTTCTTTACCGAATACATAAATCTTTGATTTGCACCCAAAACTTTGTCCCAACGTTTTTCATATTCACTTAAAAATTTCTTACTAAAATCATTTGCTTTTAATGCTTTTGCACATGTTTCTCCACATATTCTTGCTGCAATCATAGCTTGAACTATACCTCCGCCTGTTATAGGATTAACTTGTCTTGCAGCATCACCAACAAGCATTACATTATCTTCGACAAAGTTGGTGCCATGTTCTGTAGGCACTCCCCCACACACAAAATAGTTTATTGATGCATTTGGAAAATTATTTTCCATATATTTATCTAAATAGTATTTAGGTCCTTTGCCTGGCAAGGTTTCGCTGCCACTGATACCAATCCCAATATTTGCTTGAGTTTCTGATTTTGGAAACAACCACAAATAACCACTTGGAGATACTTCTCTACCAAAATAAAAACGGCATAATTCTGGATTTACTTTTATATTGTTAACTGTATATTGAACGCATGTCTCGAGGTCATCAAGTCGCAGAGTTGTATTAATACCTGCCCATTTCCCTACTTGAGATTCGATGCCATCTGCACCAATCACTATTTTGCAGTTAATATTATAGAATTTACCTTGATGTTTAAATTGAACTCCATTTATCTCATTATCACCTGATCTTAAGAAACCAACAGCGTCTGCTTTTGTCAAAAGTGTTGCACCTTTTAAACATGCTAAATCAGCTAAAGCCCTATCAAAAATTCGTCGTTCCAATACATATCCATCACCGTTATTATACATTTCAACGAAGTTACCATCTGGTGAATGCAAAGATGCACCTTTTATTAATGCTGCAATCCATTGTTCATCTGTTTCAATAAAAGGTTTAATGCCAGCAACTGAGACACCTTCAGCACAGCGAACAGGAACCCCGACTTCTCTATCTCGTTCAAGGATTAAAACTGAAGCACCATTTTCAGCAGCATATCGTGCAGTTACAGAGCCTGCGGGACCTCCACCAATTACTATCACATCATAATATGGGGCAATTTGCTTCATTCTGTTTCCTCCTTAATTGCTTCTAATGGACAAACTTTGACACAACTAAGGCATTTAATGCACTTACTATTGTCAATTTTAACAATAAATTCTTCAATTATAATTGCACTAACTTGACAAACACTTGCGCATGTGCCACAGATATCACATAATGACGGATTTACTCTCATCGATAGATTCCTTTCTCTTTAAATATTGTTGAAAATTAGTTATTTATTAGACAATTACTAAATTCATTCCATCTTTTGTGTATTTAACACAGATATCATCAAGAGTTTCGCTATCAGAACTTAATGGTATTGTATCTATGTTTACAATTAAATCTGAGTTAAGATCAGCTATAACTGGGTTTAATACTTTAAATACTGGTAGTTTATTAGCTTCTCCAAATGGCAAAAGCAGTTCATATAGCTCAATAAGCTCTTCCCATATCGTATCATAATAGTCAAAACAAATTATATTTTCGTCATATACTTGTACATCAGTACTATCTAAATTCTCTATATATTCATGATACTTCTCAAAAAATAAATCAAGTTTATTTGTTTTTATCAAAAAACCTGCTGCTCTTTCATGCCCTCCGTAGTTTTCAAACATGTCTGGCATACTATTAAAGCATTCAAGCCAATTGAATCCTTTTAAGCTCCGTGCTTCACAAGCTGCTGTATTATCTTCTTTATAAGTTATCATGATAATTGGGCATTTGTAGGTATATAAGAGAGTATTAGCTACCTTTCCTAACATTGTATACGAGATTTGCCTATCTTTGTCAACAAAGGCAATACTTGAAAGTTTTAAGTTGTTGGAAAACAAATATAGTTTTTCGTCTAATAATTGAATACTATCAAATACTTTTTGCTCATCAATTTTTTGAACGACTTGTTCATTAATATAATCAATGTTTTTTTTCAGTTCTTTATTGTAATTATCTTGCAAAAGCAGTATATTTTCGTAATATTTATTTTGCTCTTCTTTTTCATTTGCAATGAGAAATGAAAAACATAAATGCTTGCCATTTTCTTCTCTTCCATGATAAAATAGGTTTATAAATTTGTGCAGAAAATCCATTTTTTCATATCGATGAACCATGTATCTATTTTTTTCTAACATGAATTGAATTGCAGGGTGACCCAAACTCACATCCCAATCATGAAGTAATTGCCTGATAATTAATCGATTTACACTTTTGAGAGGTACACGATCTGCTAAAGTGCCAATTGAAGCCCAAAATAGATAATCTTCTTTAAAAAACCCCTGTCTTAACACCTGGCTTAGCAAATAGGTAAAGAAATAAGAAACACCGACTCCAGCAAGCATTTCCAACGACATATTGTTTTTAAAATACAAATCATGTTTATTTACTGCGTTAAATAGCTTTGGATTTACTATTGCATAGGCATTTGGTGTGGCTTCGGGTAATAAGTGATGGTCTAATATGATTGTATCTATGCCTTCTTTTTTTAATGTTGATACGCCTTCAACTGAGCTTATGCCATTATCTATAGCTATTAGGAGTTTAGACTGTTTGTTCAATGCATATTTTATGACATTATTTCCAATGCCATGATGTTCAATTTGTCGGTTTGGTATATAATAGTCAACTTTATCATAAAATTGTTTAAGAAAGTCGTATAAAATCAAAGTTCCTGTCATTCCATCGGCATCATCATGACCAAATACCAAAATATTTTCATTGTTATCTATTGCTGTAACAATTCTGTCAATTGCTTTTTCAGAGTGTTGATGAAATTCTTCTAAATTAACAAGATACATTTCCCCGTCGAGAAAGCAAATATCATTTTCACGACTATAGTTAATAAAATCAATTACTTTTTTAAAAATCATTAATATAATCCCACATCATCAGCTTTAGGAATATCTCTATGTCCTTTTCTATTGAGAGGTTTTTTTAAAATATCAAAACCACTTGTACCGATACTAAATATTATACCATTTTCTTCGAATTCTGTTTGGTTACTACTGCGATTAAAGTATTTAACTGCAATATCTATATATGATTCGCGTGTTTTGATAGGTAGAGAAAAGCCATAAGAAAATGAATATTCGTTTAAGTTATGACTGTTTGCATTAATGCTCGATAGGGGAGATACCCTATAAGCTGCTCCAAATCTTTGCCCTGTTTTTGAAATGAAATTCTTATTACTTTGACTATTTTCATAGTCAATGCCAAACGCAATTCTATACCCATCATCAGCATTATGATACACATTACTTTTGCTCCACATATCATAATCAAAATCAAAAGAGACATGTGTATTTTTATTTAATGCCATAGCAGCTCCTAAGCTTGCTCTAAAAGGCATTTCGAAGGTACTATCATCCATTTTTTCATTTGTGGTTATTGTTTTGAAAGTTTTCTCTCCATTAAGCTTTGCTGGTACACTAAATGCACCCCCAAGGGAAAAACTTTCATTCATTAATTTTGAAAAACTCATTGTAAATCCAGGACTTGTATAACTCTCTTCAACTTCATATTTTGGGTTTATTAGGTTTGGATCGCCAAGATCTGCTCTTGTATACTCAGTTCTATGCCCAAAGAAATAATTAATTGCTAATCCTATGTTTAACTTTTCAAATTTATAAGCATAAAACAGATCAACTTGATATATTGAATTGTCTGCTTTTCTTATTTCAGAAATATCACTATCATTCATGTTAAAATCTTCGGCAGTGAATTTTCCATTTGCAATAGCTTGATAAGAAATACCGATTCGATTCTTATAAATTGGTACGCTTAGACTGAAATATGGTAAATATGAGATTTCGCCGTTGAATGAGGTGTCGCTGTTTTTGTCTTTAATATTTACATTACCAAAATAAATACCAGTTGCAAAAGTAGCATATAAATTTTGGCATGATAATGAGGCATTTTTGGCACTGTTATTTGCTCTTAAAAGATTGCCTACACCTGTATCACCCATACCAATACCATATATATCTCGACCTGCATATGTTTCTGGCATACCCGAAAAACTAAAAACAGATACACCTAAAAGCAGTATCGGTAATGTCAGCGACAGTATCAGGATAAATAACCTTTTTATCATAATTAAATACCTCTATTTCTTAATAAAATCTTAAAACTCATATAACTAATTACAAAGTTTATTATTTTTTCAAGTTTGTCAATAGTTTTTTTGTTAATATTGGAAAAGCATGGACGAAATGTAGCCATAATTTGTATAAACACTTAGTAATATATGATTTAAATTGACGATTTAAATAAATGTTCAATAACATGATTTTAAATACATAAAAAATCTTGAAAAAAGCATTTAGAGGATTGGTATGTGCAAGTTCATACTTTTATGAAAATATTTTTGATTACAAAAGATAAATATATGTTTGTTTTTGTGTGTAAAAATCTATGCTTTTCTATTACCATCCCGTTACCATCCCGTTACCATCCCGTTACCATCTTGGAGAAAGAAGGGGTAACTAATGAGAATCATCGGGAATACTATCGAGTTTAATGATAAAGTCTATTTATGATTTTTTGTCAAATAAATAATGTAGTAATGTTGAAAAATATATAGTAAAGAAGTTCTTTAAAATCGATATTTAGTAATTTTCTTTTTTCGTTCACACATATTATATAGCATTTGTTGAGGCTTTAACAGAATTTGGAATATATTGTAAAGAACTTAAGCCTGGAATGGCACCAGTAGCTGAATTTAACATAAACATTGATGAAGTTAAAACAACCAAATATTTCAAACACTTTGAAAGTTAGTATAAGAATTAAATACTTTGATCATCAAAATATTAAAAAAAAATAAAAAATAATTTGACAATCTTTGCTATATCATTATCTTGTTATATAAAGAATATAGGAGGATTTAAAACATGGAACTACGTTCAATTTATTATTGTAAGAAATGCAAAAACTTAGTGGAATTAACTTCAGTCGGCGGCGGAACATTAGTTTGCTGTGGAGAACCAATGATTTTGTTAGAAGCAAACACAGAAGATGCAGCTAATGAAAAACACGTACCAGTAGTCGAGTCAACAGCAAAAGGTATTAAGGTAACTGTTGGTAGTGTAGAACATCCAATGATTGATACACATTGGATAGAATTTATCGAAGTTTTAACAGAAGATGGTGTATATCGTAAAGAACTTAAGCCTGGAATGGCACCAGTAGCTGAATTTAACATAAACATTGATGAAGTTATTGAAGTAAGAGAGTTTTGTAACTTACACATGTTGTGGAGTTATAAAAAATAAAAAGGAGATAAGAAATAATGTCAGATTTTAAAAATAGTAAAACTGCACAAAACTTAATGAAAGCTTTTGCAGGAGAATCTCAAGCAAGAACACGATATACTTATTATGCAAGCACAGCAAAAAAGAATGGATTTTTACAAATTTCAAACATTTTTATGGAAACAGCAGAAAATGAAAAGGAACACGCTAAGGTTTTTTATAAAAAGTTAATTGAACATGGTATGAATGATGAAATGATTGTTTTAAATGATGCAGCTTATCCAGTAGCTTTATCAGATGACACTTTCAAGAACCTTGAAAGTGCAGCTGATGGTGAGTATGAAGAATGGGCAGAACTTTATCCGACTTTTGCAAAAGAAGCAGAAGAAGAAGGATATAAGGATGTTGCAACAGCCTTTAAAATAATCGCAAAAGTGGAAGAAAAACATGAAGCTCGCTATAGAAAACTTGCTCAAAATGTAAAAGAGCACGAAGTTTTCAAAAAGGGTGGCAAGGTCTTTTGGAAGTGCTTGAACTGTGGATATATTACTGAAAATATCGAAGCACCTGAAATTTGTCCAGCATGCCAACACGATAGAAAATATTTCGAAATACACGTTGAAAACTATTAAATAGCTTTCTATTTATTAGGCGAAAATAAATAAAGGAGAAATTATGCAAAAATACGTATGTGATGTATGTGGTTGGATTTATGATCCAGCAGAAAATGATAATGTAGCTTTTGAAGACTTACCAGATGATTACACATGCCCAGCTTGCGGTGTTGGCAAAGATATGTTTAGCCCAATTGATTAATCCTTAAATCTTAGCTTAATAACTTAATAATTAAGGCTGTTTTTTACAACAGCCTTTTTTGTAATAACTTTAACTTATTCATCATAATGATACATGCTTTAATAAACTAAATATATCTTAATTATATCCTGTATCAGCATTATAAGAATGCAAATAATTATTGGTATAAGTCTGCAGCACGTTTTTTAGAAAATATATTTAAGTAACAATTATAAAAAGCTTTGTTATAAAAAAAGAATAATGCTTTTTTTTGAATAATATGTTGTTTTTAGTAAATCTACCAACAAATTATTTTATAATTGACTATTTTTCTTCTTAATATATTTTGGTATTCAAATCTTAAATGAGGTGTTTAAATGAGAAAATATATATGTACATTAGTTATTTGCTTAGTTTTTACCTGCCTGTTTTCTGCAGAAAAAGAAGACTTGTATTTTATAAAAGCTTTAATGCAAGATAAATATTATCAAATGGCTTATGATGAGTCGGTAATATTTCTAAAAAAATATCCAAATACAGATGTTAAAGACGAGCTTCTACTAATCCAAGCTGATATATTAATACAACAAAAAAATTATACAAAAGCGGATGAAATATTATGCTCTATTAATTCTATAAAGTTAAGCCCTTTACTCGAACAAAACTGGCTTTTACTTCAAACAGAGAAATCTTTGTATTTGAATCAGGGCGAGGATTTATTATTGTTTTCTGCTAAATATATAAATAGATACCCCAATGATATAGGTATAAACAAGATATATATACTGTTAGGCGATTATTACTTGTCTCAAGAAGATTATGATATGGCAAAAGAATGCTATTCTAAAGTAAGAGTAAATAGCATAGAATTAGATAGTAAGATATTGAATCTGTATTTAATGGCTGAGGACAAAGAAAACGCTGAATTGTGTTATCAAAAAATACTCAGTAGCTATAATAAAAATGATATTGACTATGCGACTTATATTTTGACAAATTATTTTGAAAGAAAAAAGGACTGGTTGAGTATTAATAAGACATTAGGCAATTACTTTGATACCTATTTCGATCTTCCTCTTACACAATTAAACGATATACAGAAAAACTTGTTTTATTTATTATTAAATTCACTATTGGAGGTTGATAAGCCTGACGATGTGATTGAGCTTTTGTCAAAATACATAGACAATAATGATAGGAAAGCTTATTATGAAGGCTTGGCATTGATAAAGATTGGAGAGATTGTCGATGGTTTACAAGTATTGGAGGGTCTCTACTCTACAACTAATGATAAAGAGCTAAAAAACATAAGTTTCTTTCAAATTATTAGCAATAAATCTACAATTGATATAGATAAAGCAATAGACCAATTAAACGAATATTTGATTAAAAACTCAGAACAAAAATGGGTAGGAGATATTTATTATCAAATTGCTTTTAATCAATATAAACAAAAAAAATATAATGACGCTCTTGATAACTTGAATAGAGCTTTGAGCTTTGGCACAGGCAACTTTGCACTTGAAAAACATAGCGAAGAATTCGAAGAAAAAGCTTTGTTTTTGAAAGCAGAATGCTTATTCTTTTTAGGAAAGAAAAAAGAGTGTATTGCTGTGTCTGAAACTTTTTATAACAAGTTTAGTAATTCCGCTTTTATTGATGAATTAATATTTAAGATGTCTATGTGCTTATACCAAGCAGCACAAGTAGATAGCTCTCGGTATTTTTTTAGTGAAATTGTTGAAAACTATGCGTCATCAGCAAAGTATGGAATTAGTAATTACTATTTAGGTGAGATAGAACTTGCCAAAGCCCGTTATAATAGTGCAAAAGATTATTATTTAAAAGCATTAAATGGCATAGTTGATATTGGAGCAACTTTTTTACGACTGTCTTACGTTGAATATGCATTAAAAAACTATAATCAGGCAAAAGAATATATTGATAAGGTTCCAGAAGAGAATGATTACCTCTTTGATAAATATATGCTTAAGGGTAATATCTTTTTTAACGAAAGAGATTATAATGAGGCTCTTAACTGCTATAAAATTGCTGAAACTAATGTGCCAGATCAGTTATCTTTTGAGCATTTAATGTCAAGACAAGCTTGGACATTATATAGGTTAAAAAGGTTTGATGAAGCTACTACGATATACAAGAATTTAGCTGAACAATCCAATTCACCAGGAGAATATAAGCTTGCTGCAGCTGATGCTGCATATAACGCAGAAGACTTTATGCAAGCTCTCGAACTCTATAGTGAATATGTAGATGAGTACCCCGAAAGTCCTGATATAATAAAAGCAATTGCAGGTATTGCTAATTCACACTTCAATTTAGCAAATTTTTCTCAATCAATAAGTACATGGGAAAAGTTAGTTGATATTAAATACTCGCAAGAAACTATTCAGAATGCTGTAAATGGCATTCAATGGAGCTTTCAACAACAAAACAATAAGAAGGAATACAGTAAATGGATAGGTGAGAAAATACGAAAAACCAGCAATGTTGATCTTAAAACAATTCTCTATGAAAGCAAAATTAAGTATGAGTATGAAAATGAGGACTATTTATCCTCCATATCAAGTATCTTGCAACTATTCCAGCAGTATCCAGAAAAAGAGAGTGAAGAAAAATTTCAGATTATGCTTGCGAATAATTATATTTGGTTAAAACAATATGAAAAAGCAGACCGGATATATGTGCAACTGGTGATAAAAAACAACTCTCCTGAAGTATATCATGAATGGGGTAATATAAAATGGGCACAAGAAGACACAGCTGCCGCATTAAAAAGATACAAACGAGCTGCTAACACTTCTCAACAACCAGAGTATTGGTTAGTATTATTGGAAAAACAATTTTTAGCAAATGATGATGAATTTGAAAAGTATTATAATGACTTTATTCTATTTGCTGATGACTATTATATTGAGCTTGCTAACCTTGTACTCGTTGATAAGCTTATCAATGATCAGCAGATAGATAAAGCCGATGAGATTGTGCATAGTTTAAATCTAAGTGATAACCCTCTTGTTAGAGCTAAATCTGTGTACAATAAGGCAAGAATACTGTATATACAAGAAGACTATAATAATGCACTGAAAGAATTTTTGCGGATAAGATATGTCTATACAGAATTAACTGAACTAAGATGGGATTCTGAGTACTATATTTGTAAAATTTATACTCAGACTCAAGAAGTTGATAAAGCTAAAGAGCTGTATAGTCGAATAAAGTCTTATATTAGTAAGGCTCAAAATAAAGAGCTAAGTACCCTTTTAGGAGAGACAAATTAATGAAAAAGCTTTTTATACTTTTTATGTTATTATGGTTTTTAAAACTTATTGCTACCGATTTTCAGTTACCTGATGAGACAATTGTTGGCACAATAAGCATGACACCAGACTCATCAGTTGTGCACAAGAGTTTAAAAGATTACCATAGATTTAAACAATATGAATTGATAAAGTACAACCCCTATTTGCCACAAAAGGATGATATGAGATATGGTGGTGCAAATTTAAAAAATGGTATTATTAGGCTATTTTTTGGTAATTATACAAAAAGCGATCTGTATGTTATTTACGATGATTATTATAATGACTATATAAACTTAAATGCCGAAAGTCATTTTCTCTTGCTTAACAAGCATTGGAACTTTACTGATAGTCGTATAGGTTGGAAAATCCCTGAGCTTGGAAATGCTAAGCTAAAACCAGAATTAACCATACATCATAATACATTTAATTCAAGAAAAATTGACACAAATGCATCTCATATTGGATTAGAAACCGCATTTGACTTGAGTGAATGGGTTTACTTTTTCCAAAATACATCTTTAGAAATAGACTACACTAATATAAAGCAAGAATTTAATGAAAATAACAAAATTGTAAACAAAATTGATAATTATGACTATCTATTTAAAAGTGAATTTAATTTACCTTTTACTAATATCAATAATTCGTTAAGTATAGGAAACCTAAATGAGGTTTTTACATTTGAATCTAATACTAATTTAGCAAATATTGTACCTGAGATTGACAATACAAAGCTATATATGAGCCTAAATAAGAATTTTGTAATGTCTTTATATTTAGAAAAATATATGCTATTTGATAATGATTATTCTGTAATGATTAAAAATGAACCTTATACGAGTTTTACCGACTCTTATAAGCAATATACAAATAATTACCATACAAGTATTAAAGATATGAAGTATCAGACACAATCCCCTATAAATCTAAGTATAGCAATGAATTCAAGTTTTTATTTACCGTATACTTTGCTTTATCAGTTTGAATGGAGAAAAAATCAAGCAATTTATACTTTGGGAGATTTTGATTATGTTTATGATGTAAAGCATAAAAACAGCCTTTTAAATACAATAAAAGCATACACATATTATCAATTATATGACTTAAATTTTGAATATTGCTTTACAGCGATATCATCTCACATTCATGACCATGAATATAAGCAAATACCTTTTATGCCTCATATCGTCAATTCGCTAAATATAAAGTATCGATATGCTAATTTTGACGCCAAAACAGAACTTAAGTATGTAAGCGAGAGAAAAGATCATACCAATAATCAAATATCTGATGCGTTTCTAATAGATAGTATCTTGAAATATGAATGGCATCATCGGTTTAATTTATACTTATATGTAGAAAACTTACTAAATAAGCCCTATAAATATTATAGCTATTATCCACAGCAAGGAATTATTTGCCAAATTGGATTAGATTATAGGTTTTAAGTATTTAAAATGCATAAAAATTATAAAATCTATAGAAAATCAGATAAATTTTCATTATTTTCAAAAAAAACTTTGACAAATATATTAGTATTAAATTATATGTCATTATTGAGTTTTATTTGCTTTGTAATTAAATGGAGGCTTTATGGCAGAATTAAAATTTTTAATTGTTGATGATTCACCTACAATGCGACGAATCGTATTTAATACTTTAAAACGTTTAGGGTATGCTCACATAGAAGAAGCTGAGCAAGGGCAAGAAGCCATGGATAAACTAAAAACTATTCCAGGAATAAACTTTGTTGTCACTGACTGGAATATGCCTGTTATGGATGGGTTGCAACTTGTGCAAGAAATCAGAGCAAGCGGAGAATTTTCAAAAATACCAATATTAATGGTTACTACAAGATCTGTCAAGGATGACATTATTGAAGCTATGAAGGCAGGAGTTAATAATTATATAGTTAAGCCTTTCACACCTGATGTGTTAAAAGCTAAAATTGATGCTATTTTAAGCAAATAGGAGGCTGTTTTGTCACAAAATAAAGAAGGTGTGATTACAATAATTGAGACTATTGTTAATGAATTGACAATACTAATTGATGAAATTCGTCCTTTTATTGAGCAAACAAAACCAATAGATCACAATCATGTTCAACAACATTTGGATAACCTTGTCACAAAAATGCAAGGACTTACAGATAAAACACATTTAACTTATGAATTGATACAAGTTGTTATTAACTCAATTCATTCATCACGAAATGAATTAAAGAAAAGTGTTGATGGCTTATTGAAAAAGACAGGGGTCCAATTAAAAAAAATAACGACAACTACAGAAGAAGCTACTAACAAAATACTTGACGTAGCAGAAGAACTTGATGCTGAACAGCTTGTTATTATCGAAAAGCTTGATTCTTTGAAAAGTAATAACAATCAAGAAGATATTATTGAAGACATTAAGAAAATGATTTTTAAGAATCAAGATGCTGCATTTACGATAATCGACTATTTGCAGTTCCAAGATATTACGGCACAGCAAATATCAGGTGCTTATGCATTGCTTTCAGATACAGAAAAAACCCTTTTGTATGTGTCTAATCTATTAAAAGAATTTGATTTTGGTGAAGAAGGACCAGAAATTGTCTTGCCAGAAATTGATCCTAAATCTTTCAATGCTAATGCAATATTTATTGATAAAGGCAATATACAAAACCTAATTGATGACTTATTTGAAACAGGGGATACAGATATAGACATTCCAAACGACCATAATGATATTGAACTAAAAGATTTGCAAGCAAGCGTCGCTGATAGTGAGGATGATTTTGATATTGATGCTTTATTTAATGATAACAATTCTGGTAATCAAGCATCGCAAGACGACATAGATAAACTTTTTTCATAAGATAAGGAAATGCAATAATGGCTAAAAACATACTTGTTGTTGATGATGAAGATAATATCAGAGAAGTCATAAGTGAGTTCTTACAAACTCTCGGTTATAATGTTGTAGAGGCTACAAATGGAGAAGAAGCATTAATGGCTTGTACCAGAACGAAATTTGACCTTGTTATTTCTGACATAAGAATGCCCAAAATGAATGGTATCAAACTTTTAAAGTCTTTAAAAACTTATATGCCAAATTTACCAATAATTCTAATGACTGCATATCAACCTTCGAAAATGCAAGAAGATAGTTTGAGTGTGAAAGCTGATGGATATTTGCTAAAACCTTTCTCACTAAACTCTCTGAGACAAATTATTTTAAAGATTTTTAAAACATTATGAGTAAGATTATAAAAAATTATATTGTTGATGAAGATCAAAAAAAGACAAATAGCCCTGTTTTCAAAGCTCCGCCTATTATTAAAATACCAATTGTTGAAAAACAAAATGTCAGCATAAAAACTGAAAGCAGTAGCTCAAATAAACTTAATGAACCAATTCTTAAACTAAACAGGAATAATGAAGGTGTTGTCTTATCTATCGAGGTTCAATGTACTTGTGGCGAAAAAATGATTATTAAAATGGAATATTAAAATGAAAATGAAAATATTGGTTGTAGATGACGAATTATTACTGAGAGATGTTCTGTATAATTTTTTGGATAGACTTGGTTATGATGTCGATGTTGCACCTGATGCTGAAAAAGCATTAGAAATAGCAAAAGTTAATAAACCTGATATTGCCTTAGTTGATATTAAGTTACCAAAAGCAAGTGGTATAGAATTGACACAGCAATTAAAGAATATGTATAAAGACTTACCTATTATTATTATGACTGGGTATCCAAGCCTGGATACTGCTATTAACGCAATGGAAAATGGAGCCAATGAATATATAGTCAAACCATTTAGATTAGATGAGCTGACAAGAACAATTAATAAGTATTTACCAGAAATAAACTCTGATTAAATATGCTATGAAAGAACAAAATGTTGATAAGCTGACATCAGCCTTTCATGATTTTACACAAGTTGTAGAAAAATTTGAACAGACCTATAAGCTTTTACAAGATAAAATTGAATCTTTAGACAAACAGTTAGAAAATAAAAATGTTGAGCTTGAGAGAAAAGTTCAAGAAAGTGAAAACATTAAAAACTTTTTAAACAATATACTGGATAATGTACATACGGGAGTGTTAGCAATAGATATGACTGGCAATATTAGCCTTTTTAATAAAGCAGCAGAAATGATAACAGGATTTGATAAAGAAGATGTAATTGATAAATCCTATCGAAAGATTTTTTTTAATAATTCGGTCCAAGATTCTAAATCTGCAATATATACTCTAAGTACGGGTAATGAATCATTTAAAAGACAAAAGCAAATAAGCACATATAATTCAGAAAAGAAAAATGTTGAGTTTAGTACAAGTATAGTTCATAATTACCGTGGTGAGATCGACGGCGTAGTCGAAACATTTACAGACATATCAGAAATAAAAGAATTGCAGGAAAGAATATCTCATATAGAAACTCTTGCTGCGTTGGGAGAAATGTCTGCAAGTGTAGCTCATGAAATTAGAAATCCATTAGCTGCTATAAGTGGCTTTACAGGTTTACTGGATAGACAAATTGCTGTCGACGATCCAAGAAAAAAACTTTTGAAACCAATTATTGAGGGTGTAAGCCGATTGGATAATATTGTGTCCAATCTACTTACACTTACAAGACCGCAAACTTTAAATATAAATAAGTGTAATATTCATAACATGATAAATGATATTATTGACTTCTTTAAAATGGGGGTCTCTGATAAAAATAAAACTGTTGACTTTTTCACAATGTTTGATACAAATAATACCGTGATTAATTGTGATGGACAACTAATTCAACAGGTTTTGACTAATATAATTAGAAACGCATGGGAAGCTATCGAAGAAAAAGGAAAGATCACTATCAGTACTAAAGTTAGTATACTCGAGCCAATTAGTGAGGTGCTTGACGAAGATGAAATAAAAGAATTGATTCGCTTGTTTAGTTTTATTGAAATTCAAATAGAAGATACAGGTGCTGGTATAGATGACAAAGAGTTACAAAAAATATTTAATCCTTTCTTTTCAACAAAAAATGAAGGAAATGGACTGGGGCTCGCAATTTGTAAAAAGATAGTTCAGCTTCATAAAGGCGATATACATGTTTATAGTAAAACAAACAAAGGTACGAAATTTGTAATTAATTTACCTTTGTATGAGAATTATAGTGAATGAGAAAATTATGCAAAAACAAATATTAGTAGCCGATGACGAATCTTTGATAAGAGACTTTATTTCAAGTTTTTTTGCTTCAATTCCTGAATATTCGGAATACAAAATTGATATGTCTGTAAATGGGGAAGATGCTATTGCAAAAATCAAAAATAAGAAATATGATTTAATATTTACCGATTTAAAGATGCCTATAAAAACTGGACTTGATGTCTTAAAATATGTCGCAGAACATTCACCTGACACTGATACAGTTTTATTAACTGCTTATGGGGGACCTGAATCTGCTGCACAAGCTATGGCTTATGGTGCTTATGAATATATTACTAAACCAATTTCTATAGAAGAATTAGAAATGATAGTGAAACATATTTTCGAAAGACAAGCATTAATTGCAGAAAACCAAAAATTGCAAAAAACAATCAAAGATGCACAACATTATTCAAAAATAATAGGTAAAAGTAAAAGATTAAGCGATATTATGGATTTAGTAAAGATGGTGGCTCCAACAAACTCAACTGTCTTGATTACTGGAGAAAGTGGCACTGGTAAAGAATTAATCGCTGAAGCAATACATATGCTTAGCCCACGTAACAAAGGAAATTTTATTAAAATAAATTGTGCTGCTATTCCTGAATCATTAATAGAAAGTGAACTCTTTGGTTTTGAAAAAGGAGCTTTTACTGGAGCGATAAAAAGCACAAGGGGTAAATTTGAATTAGCTGATAAAGGCTCAATTTTACTTGATGAAATAAGCGAAATGAATTTAGATTTACAAGCTAAGTTGTTGCGTGTTATCCAAGAAAGAGAAATAGTTAGAATTGGCACAGAAATGCCTATTAAAATTGATACAAGAATAATTGCAACCTCAAATAGAGACCTCGTTGAAGAAGTAAATAAAGGCAATTTTAGAGAAGACTTGTTTTTTAGACTAAATATTGTTCCTATTCATTTACCATCATTAAAATATAGAAAAGATGATATACCTAACTTAGTGGAAAACTTTATAAAAAAAGTATGCTTTGAACTTGGTGTTAATAAAAAATCAATTTCTCAAGAAGCATTAAACCTCTTGATGGATTATAGCTGGCCCGGAAATATTAGAGAATTACAAAATGCAATTGAACGTGCTTGCATTACTAATCCAGATGCTGTTTTAAAAAAAGATTCTTTTCTTTTTTTGAGCCAACAAGCGGGCAGATTCGACAAAAATGACAATGATGAAAAAACTGAAATATGCTATAATGAGGATGATGATAATTGGGTAAATATTGATAATAAAACTATAGAACGAATCGAAAAAGAAGTTATTTTGAAAACTCTCAATAAAACAGGAAATAGCAGGCAAGATACTGCAAGAATACTCGGAATTACCACCCGAACACTGAGAAATAAACTTGATATTTATAATGTGGAAGATGGAGAAAACTATTAGCAGATTTAAACATAGATATTGCAATATATATGACGAAGAATTCGCAAAGCTTGTGCCTGGCTCTATGTGGAGCAGTATTGATTTATTATCAATTTTTCAATCGACATATAATTGCTCACTAAAAATTTTGCTTATATATAGAAATAAAACTATAGTCGCAAGCTTACCTTTATTCTATAAAACAGCGTTTAGAATTGATTATATTTTCAATCCATTACAGTATTATTATTACCATATTTCCTACTATTTTGCAGAAAAAGAAAAGGAATTAAGAAATCGCCAAATGAGAAATGACATAATGTCTTACATTGCAATATTACTTGGAAAAGATTTTCGGAAACTTGAATTGAAGCTTTCTACTGCAACGTATGATATTAGGCCTTTTCAAATTGATAAATATTTGATTAAACCTCTATATACATTTATTCTTGACACATCTGTGCGTGACTACAATAATAACCAACTTACACATATTAGAAGAGCTGAAACATTTGATTTAAAAATAACAAATGACTTTCATTTAGATGAAAGCCTCACAATCTTAGGTAATAGATTTGAACAAAAAGGTATTTGGGGAAATGAAAGAGCCGAGTTGTATAATGCGCTTATGGAGAAGATAAGTACACGAGATTATATAAAAAACTATTCTGTTTACCATAACTCAAAGCTCGTTGCTTTCAGAATGGTGTTGCTGGACTCATTAAATTCAGTTGCATATGACTGGTTTACTGCATCGAATAAGTTTGCAATGGATAATGGAATTAATAGCTATTTGCTTGATTACATTATTAAAGATTTAGAGGGAATGGGCATTAAGAAATACGATTTATGCGGAGCAAACGTGCCAACTGTCGCAAAGTTTAAAAATGATTTTGGTGGAGAGCTAAACATTTACTTCTTTATACAAAAGAAAATTGCAAACTTTATTTAAATCTATTTATTATTATGGAGAAATTAATTGATATCAATATATATAGATAAAAACTATGAAAGATACAAGAGTAAAATAGACTATTCTATCGACTACATTTTTGCTTTACTTGGCTATTCTTGGAAGTATATTCAAGAAGATGAAATGCCTGCAAAAGATGAGATACTTTTTTATTATGCAGATAATTACCCCAAAAAAGAAGTTACAGTTAAACTCTCACAGCATTGCCCTCTAATTTTCATAAAAGCTGATAAAGATTTTTTTATCACAGGAGCATATACTAAAGATAAGTTACGAAAATCTATAAGAAAGTTGCAAATCAACAAAAAGCTTTTTCCCATCATTTCTCAGAATAATATTGAACATCCGCTTTTAATGCATAGTGGGATTGACTACAAATACGCAAGCTTCGAGTTCGACATAATAGGAAATACCTTTTTTCATTTATCAGAAGAGGAAACTTGCTGGTTGAAGCCAACAGCAAAAAAAAAGAAGAAGAAAAGTAAGGAAGAGGATCTATTTCAATTTGATGAGTTTTATCAAATACCATATTTAAATAGACTTCTTTTACTGCTTGAGACATCTATACAAGAGTTGTCACGCCCAAATATGCTTCTTCTTAAAAAAAGCCTATGGCCACAGAATGCACCTATTGCATTTGCTTTATCATATAACGTAAATACACTGCATAAATGGAAAATAAAGAGTTTCTTTATTACAATATTTGAGCTAATAATTCTACTTTTTATTTTCAAATGGAATTATTTTTTTAGAATTATCATGAGCTGGCTTAAATTTATGATTTCAAACAATGAACCATATTGGAACTTTCAAGAAATCAACGAAAAAGAACGAGAAGTGAAGGCACGAAGTACTTGGTTTTTCCATGCAAAAAGTAATAAAATCGATAACACTGATTATTATTTGGATGATTATGACCTACAAGATGAATTAAAAGCAATTGTGAATTATGGCTCGGAAATAGCCTTTTTGCCAACAAAAAAAGCAAGCGAAACAAATAGCTTCGAAAATGAATACGAACAGTTCTCTAAAATCTTAAAAATTAAAAAAACTGGTATTAGGCATTTATATCGTAGTAACCTTTCAGAAAATAGCCTTATTTTAGAAAGAGAATATGGTATTGTATATGATTCAACAAGAGAGAGCAATAAGAGTTATGGCTTCCCAAGTGGCGTTTGTACTCCATATAAGGTTTGGTCAAACACATTAAAGAATAAAAATAAGCCTATTTGGGAAATACCGATCAACTTTAATGAAAAATCTTTTATATTATCAAAGTTTTCAATTATTGATTTTGAAAAAGCTAAAACAATATCCAGAGAGCTTTTTGCAATGACCAAAGAACACAAGGGACTAATTCATTTTAGCTTTGATATAAGCTCATTTTGTGACGTTAGTTATTTGTACAAATTACTATCTTATATTTTAGATCAATCAAATTCTAATTCTGCTTACAAAGCAAGTTTGAGTCAAATAATTCAATGGATTGATAAGCGAAATAATGTAAAGATAAAAGTAGATGATAATGTCGCAAGCTTTACTTTTCCAGATGATATCGATGACTTTTCTGTTACTTTTTCAGGTGCCTATAAATTTGCTTCATTTGAAGGTGGCAACTGCTCTTGTAAAAATAAAACTATTCAATTTTATGATATAAAAAAAGATACAACTGTGAAAGTACTGTTTGCAAAAGAGCACGATGAAGATTAATGGAATCTTTTTTGGCTAAATTGAAATCAATTATTATTCATAAAACTATGTTTAGATTATAATCATAATTTTGATAAATACTAAAGAAATAAAATGCAACAAAAGATCTTGATAATAACAAATTCCCACAGACCTGATGATAGTCGAGTTTACCAAAAAATAGCAAAATCATTGGCTAAAAAATACCAAATACTAATTTTATATTCTCATATAATTGATGTGGATAACGAAAATAATATTGAATTTGTAAATCTGAAATCTAATGACAAAATAGTATTTAAAACTAAGGCTTTAGATATAATCTATGACCACAAGCCCCAATTAATCATTTGTGTCGAACCATACACATTATTGATTGGTAATATTGCACTTAAAAAACATAATATTCCTTTTATATACGATTGCCATGAGTTTTTTGCGGAGGCTTTTGCAGATAGATTTAAAATAGGAAAGTACACTTTAGAAAAAATATATTCAATCACTGAAATGTTTTTATATAAAAAGGCAGCTGGTGTAATAACAGTAAATGATATACTTGTTGAAAAGATGAGAAAGCACAACACAAACACTATTGCATGTGCAAATTTCCCCGATTACTCTGTATTAGAATTGGAGGCTACAAATAAAGAATATGACTTGATTTATATCGGTGGGATATCACAAGCAAAAGGGCTTCAATTGATGCTTGAGTTAGTTCATTATGCAATAGAACAGAGTTTTACACTGAACCTTTTGATTTTAGGAACATATCTTAGCGAAAAAGAGGAACAATTGGCATATGATTTAGTAAGAAAGCTTGATATCAAGGCGTTTGTAACTATCAAGAAAACTGTACCAAGCAACGACGTTTACTTGTATATTAAAAAGGCAAAAATTGGTTTATCATTGTTAAATCCCAATACAAAAAGATATCAAAAAGCTATACCCCTCAAGCTTTTAGAATACATGAAGGAAGGCTTACCAGTCGTGGCAAACAACTTTCCAATTGTTAGCAAAGTTGTGACTGAAAATAATGCTGGTTTTTGTGTAGATTTCGATGTCGAAATGACATTTAATGCAGTTAAAAAGCTTTTATCTGATGAAGAATTATACTTAAGATATTCACAAAATGCAAAAATGACAATAAAAGAAAAATATAATTGGCAAAATGAAGAGAAAAAACTGTTATTATTAGTAGATAGAGTTATTAATGAGTAAAAGAGTATTATTTATTGCGTATTATTATCCTCCATTGGCTGGTTCAGGTGTATATAGACCTTTAAAACTTGTTGAATATATGAGGGAATTCGGTTATTATGTTGATGTATTAACAGTTGATGAGCTTGATTATCATACAAACGATTCGGCTCTTTTGCAACAATCTCAAGCAAATAATATTTATCGTGCAAACTCTTATGACCCTCTTGCCATCATGAAAAAGATAAGAAAGAAAAACGTTCAACTTTCTGAACCAATAGTTTTTAGCGAAAGAAAAAAGAGAATAATAAACTCATTTTTCCCTATTGATAACAAAATCGGTTGGCTATATCCAGCTTTAAAAAAAGCTAATGAATTGTTTAAAATCCATACTTATGATTTGTGTTTTGCAACTATTGGTCCATTTACATCTGCATTGTTAGCTTCAAAAATAGCTCAAAAACACAAAATCCCATACGTAATAGACTACAGAGATCATTGGACACTAAATACTTATAAATTCGACTATAATCCTTTAAACAAAGTCATGTCAAAATATTTAGAAACTAAGATTTTAAAGAAATCTATGCTTGTCTCTTGTATAGGAAAAGAAATGAGAACTGAGCTTGTATTTGAGTTTTTACAAAATACTCCAGATAAAGTAATTGTGTGTTATAATGGCTATGATGAAAAAGAATTTAAAATTGCGAACTATATGAAAGTGGATAACAAAATAATAATCAGGTATATGGGTACTTTTAATGCAAATCGTACTGTAAAATATTTTGCTAAAGCTTTGCAAGAGTTGATAAAAGAAAACTATGACATTTCAAGTTTACAGTTTGAATTTTACGGTAATTTTGATTCTCAGACTGTTATCAGTTTGCAGACAGGTTCTCTCCAAAAATATGTTCAAATTTATTCACAAATCCCACACGTTGATAGTATTAGTAAAATTTGTAGTGCTGACGTTTTATTACTATTTATTTCATCTGAAGATGGAAAGGGTGTTTTAACAGGTAAATTATTCGAATATATTCGTTCAGGCAAAATGATATTACCAATGATAAGGCAAGATGGAGAAGCAAAAGATATTTTAAACAATTTAGGTTATCATAAATCATGTTCTATGGAAGATATACAATCAATAAAAAAGTATATAAAAGAAATTAATGAGGCTCGTTTTGATAACCTGCCTAAAAACAATGCAAACATTGCCATATTCACAAGAGAAAGTCAATGTTTACAATTAATAAATGAGATTGACTTACGCTTGCCAAATAAAGTGTAAGAAATAAAGATTAATGAGTTTATTACATAGTATTAGAATAATGGAGGTTTTATGATATTATATCCACTAATATTTAGCCTATTTGTTTTGATAATTAGTTTCTTCCTTGTTCCCATAAATATCAAGATATCAAACAAAGTAGGCTTGATATCTATACCTAACGATCGCAGTGTACATGCACAAAACACTCCTTCTGCGGGGGGATTATCATTTGCTATACCAATAATAATGTCAGAAATCATACTATTATTCATGATACAAGACGAGTTTTTCCACAAAAACATGTTAGGACTGATAGTTGGAAATATACTCGTACTGACTTTAGGTATAGTTGACGACAAATACTGTCTAAATGCAAAATTAAAGCTTTTAGGTCAGTTATTATTAGCTGTTTCTATGTTTTTTTTAGGTTTTCGGATTGAGCAAATTACAAACCCTTTTGGAGCATCAATACCAATATATGATTTTTCTTTTCCATTGACATTAATTTGGTATCTTGTTATTATGAATGCTATGAATCTAATTGATGGTTTAGATGGGTTAGCTGCTGGTATAACCATAATATGTTGTATTGTTCTTGCAATAGCAGGATTTTATTATGGAAACATAACTGTTTTAGTCTCCAGCTTATTATTAGCATCAGGTTGTTTATCTTTTTTATACTATAATTATCCACCTGCAAAAATATTTATGGGCGATAGCGGTAGCCTATTTATAGGGTTCCAATTTGCCTCAATATCAATATTAGGAACATATCAATTAAAAGGACTAACTACAATGACATTACTAATTCCTGTAACTGTATTATTTGTTCCACTTTTAGATGTCTTAACTTCTATATATAGAAGATTAAAAAACAAACAAAACATCTTTAAAGCTGATAAAATGCATATCCATCACAGGATGCTAAAAACAGGCTTTTCTGTTAAAACAGTCATGTTAATTTCTTGGTTTGTAACGCTTTTGTTTGCATTGCTTGCTTTGGGCTACATATTAGTCAATAGACAAATAATGCTCGTTATATTACTGTCTCTAAGTATTTTAACAGGAATATTCTTTTATTATTTAGTTAAAAAGGAGTTTTTTAAATGAGAAGATTAGTTATAATATTATTATTATTTTTGAATACATGCTTCTTATTCTCGATTAGAAATTGGCAATCTTATACAAATACATCTGCAATATATAAAATTATTACTAAAGATAACAAACTGATCCTCCCTTCATGGGGAGGTGTAAGTACTTTTACAACAGATACAAATACTTTTGAAAAGGATTTTATTTTAACTGATGGCTTAAGCGATTCAGATATTGTAGATGTTTTAATCAGCGGTAACACAAGCTACTATGTAACTCAGAATCAGGGAGTTGATATATTTAAAAATGGAGTTAGAGCAATTCCATGTAACCAAACTACTGGCTTGATATCAAATAATGCAAAAAATATTGCTATTTACAACAAAACAATGCCCGATAGTAGCGTAGCAAGCACTTTATTTGTTAGTACAAAAGATGGTATATCTCTTTTTGAAGTCGATGAAGAATTCCCATATCCTTTATTTATACAAAACCTAACTCAAGATAATTATCTGCAATCAAATAATATAAATGCTATGGTTTTAGATGATGAGGGATACTTATTCATTGCTGGTAGGTTTGGCTTTTCCGTTGTGCATGCTGATTCGCTTCAAGTTAACTCCAAATGGAAGTATTTTGATACATATAATACAAGCTTAATAAATAACGAAGTTTTTGATATATCCATAAGAGATGATCAGATAGCACTTGCAACCAAGAGCGGCTTATACATAACGACCAAAGACTTATTATTTAATCAAAATCATCTTACATCATATTTCTCATTTGATGCAATTAATTCAGTTTATATAGATGATAACTATGGTATATGGGCATCTTTTGGTTACATCTCAGAGAGTACTGGTTTCTATGAGCCAGACCCTGAGAATAAGCAGTTTGTATATATAAAAGATAACGAGAAATATGTAAACTTACATACAAACAGTTTAGATCCAATTTTCATAACTGATTTTGCATGTGTAGATTCAAAAATATGGGCTTCTACATGGGGGGAAGGTATTTATTTATTAAGCTTTGATGTTTTTGATGGGTTTGAGCTTGAGAGTTTTAAACAAAATAGTGTATCATCTAATGCAATTACAAAGCTTTGTGTTGATAATAACTCAACTCTCTGGGTAGCAGATGGTTATATGGGTGGACCAGCATTAGCTCGTGGAACAAGAGGTGTCTCAAGTTTTGGCAATAATCAATGGATACATTATACCTATAAAAACTCAGATTTAATCAGCAATAATATTTTGAGAATTGCCGTTGATGCTCAAAATAGAAAGTGGTTTGGCTCTTGGGATAGACATCAAAATCCATGGGGTAATGGCGTATCCGTTTTGGATGACTCAGACCAAAACAATTTAATTTGGCATAATATCAGCTCTGGACTTATTTCAAATACAATATCGGAAGTAGCTTTTAATCCAAAAGATAACAATATGTGGATAGCATCAAGCCAAAGTGGTATTAATGTTGTAAGCCCTAATTATCAAATCCTCAACCCTGTATATCTTAGTCTAACTAACTCACAGGACCCAGTAAAGATATATTTTGCAGAGGATAAAACGTTTATAGGCACGCAAAGATATGGTATAGTGTATTGGGACAACGATGGTATACCTGAAAGCGGTGGAGGGTTTTGGAAGCGACCAGCTCCGACTCCTCTGTTGTCTGGTTTAACTTATGGCATCACATCAATTAATAATAATTATAGCACTGAATATTGGTTTGCAATGCAATCAGGACTATACATGTTTGATGGTTACAATTGGTATGAATATACTGTCAGCAGAAAAAGAAAGATATGGAATGCAGGCAGTTTCTTCGATGAAACATATTACTTTGCTGATGAGGAACGCTTATTTGCTGGAAATCCATCATCACCATCATGCATTCTGGCTGATCCTTTTGGCAGAATTTGGGTTGGATCACTCGGACAAGGAATTAGTATTTACGATACTCACGAAAATTCATATACAAATATTAATGTTCAAAACTCACCGATTTTATCAAATTATATAAGTGATTTAGCTTATGATCCATTATCAGGGAAGATGTTTATAGCTACTAATAAAGGTCTAAACTCTGTTGAAATTGGTAAACAATATAAAACAACAAAAGATCTGGGCTCCATAATAGCCTATCCAAATCCATTTTATCCGAAAGAAGAAAGTTATATAACTTTTAAAAATACTGCAACTGAAACCATGCCAATCGGTAAAAATACTTGTAAAATATTTGACTTGAATGGGCAACTTGTGATTGAGTTAAAAGAAAATAGATTTTTTGAGTTTGAATGGAATGGTAAAAACAGCTCAGGAAATGACTGTGCAAGTGGGATTTATTTTTACCTGATAGAAACAAACCAAGGAGCAAAAAAAGGGAAGTTTGTGATAATAAGATAAATCACTTTTGGCACTCTTTGCAATATCTTGTGCTTCTTCCAGCTTGCTTAATGTATTCTAATTTATTATCACATATTGGACAATTATCTTTGCCATAAACTTGCAGAAAGTTCTGGAACTCGCCAGTCTTATCATCGACACGACGAAAATCTGAAATTGTTGTGCCATTATTATCAATTGCAATTAATAAAGTGTTCTTTGTATTATAAATAATTTTTTGCCATTCATGTTTCTTTATTGTTTTGGCTTTTCTGGTTGGATTGATTTTACTGTGAAAAAGTATTTCTTGAACATAAATATTTCCAATGCCAACTACTATTTCTTGATTCATTAGAAATGGTTTAATTTCTTGATTTCTATTCTTTGCTTTTTGATAAAGAAAATCTACATTAAAGTCATCTGTTAATGGCTCAATACCAAGTTTTGCAAACTGATCATTTGTCTGATTCTGCTCGTTAATATAAATCTTACCAAAACATCTAATGTCATCAAAATGGATTTCATCGTCATTATCTATATAAATAATTGCTCTTGTATATTTGCTATCGAAGTTATTGGTAATGGGGAAGATGAGTTTACCAGTCATCCTTAAGTGAATTACAAGTTGTTGACCTTTAGATAAAGAGATAACAATATATTTTGCCCGACGTTCAATTTTGCTTATAGTTTGATTTTCTATAAGTTCAGTATTGTAAATAATAGTGTTTTCACGTAAAGGCTCTATGCTAAGAATTTTTCGTCCAATCAAAAGATTGCTTAATTCTCTGCAAATTGTTTCAACTTCTGGTAATTCTGGCATTAATTTAGTCCTTTTAAATGCGATTGAATATGGGTTGATATGTACAGGAAAAACAATTGATATTCTCTTGAGCATCCCGTTACCATCCCGTTACCATCTCCCTGCTATCTTGGAGAAGTAGGGGGAATGTTGGGGGAGTGAAAGGGGTGTGGAAAAGACTATATAAAGAATGTAAATCAATTTAAACCAAAAAATATATTAACTTAATAAAGCTCAGGGAATAATATTCGTTCAACTTCTTCTATGATAGAATGCAGTATAAGCATATGTATTTCTTGAATTCTGTCTGTTGTCTCTCCAGGAATGATTAGTTCATAATCGCACATTCCTTTAAGCTTGCCACCGTCTTTACCTAAAAGAGCAAGGGTAATCATTTGTTTGTTTTTAGATTCTTCAACAGCTTTTATAATGTTTTCAGAATTCCCACTTGTTGATATACCTATAAAAAAATCATCTTCTTTTCCATAAGCTTCGATAGCTCTTGAGAAAATATATTCAAATCCAAAGTCATTACCAACGCAAGTAATATGTGAGCTATCTGTTAATGATATTGCAGGGAGTGCTTTACGATTTTTTCTGAATCTTCCAGTAAATTCTTCTGCAAAATGCATTGCATCACATGCACTACCGCCATTGCCAGCAATTAATACTTTTTTCCCAGATTCGAAGCAAAAAGCTATTGTTTTACTAATTTTCGTTATGGTAGTAATGTTTTCTTCATTTTCATAAAATTCTTTAATCAGTTTCATCAATGTACTTGCATTACTTATGTGTAACGACATATTTTCTCCTTTAGCAAAAAAAGGCTGTCATTACTGACAGCCTATATTATTTGGTTTATAAATAATTATACAACACCTAAATCACACATTGTTTCAGCTACTTTTACGAAGCCAGCAATGTTTGCACCTTTAACGTAGTTTATACTACCGTCTTCTTGTCTTCCATACTCAACGCAAGTTTTATGGATATTAACCATAATTGAGAATAGTTTTTCGTTAACTTCATCAGCACCCCAGCTTAAGTGCATAGCGTTTTGAGTCATTTCAAGTCCTGATGTAGCAACGCCACCAGCATTTGCAGCTTTTCCAGGTCCAAAGATAATTTTTGCTTTTTGGAATTCGTGAACAGCTTCAGGTGTACAAGGCATATTAGCACCCTCTGTTAAGCACATAACGCCGTTTGCAATAAGTTTTTTCGCATCGTCAAGGTTGAGTTCATTTTGAGTTGCACATGGAATTGCAACGTCGACTTTAACTTCCCAAGGTTTTTGACCAGCATAGAATTTTGCACTTGGGAATTTATCTGAATAGTCTTGAGCTCTGTTTCTATTTGAATTACGCATTTCAAGCATATAATCTATTTTTTCACCAGCGATACCTTCTTCATCATAAATGTATCCGTCAGGTCCTGAAATAGTAACAACTTTAGCACCTAATTCATTAGCTTTTTTAACAGCACCCCATGCAACTTGACCAAAGCCAGAAATTGCAACTGTTTTGCCTTTTAATGATGTACCAGCTTCTTTTAATTGCTCTTCGCAGAAATAGATAATACCAAAGCCTGTTGCTTCTGGTCTCATGATACTTCCACCCCAATTGAGGCCCTTACCTGTGATAACGCCAGTGTGTTCGTTTGTAAGTTTTTTATACATACCGAACATGTAACCAACTTCACGTCTGCCAACGCCAATGTCGCCAGCTGGAACGTCAGTGTCAGGTCCAAGATGACGGAATAATTCGAGCATGTAGCTTTGGCTAAAACGCATCATTTCGCCTTCTGATCTGCCTTGAGCGTCAAAATCTGCTCCACCTTTACCACCACCCATTGGGAGAGAGGTCAAGCTGTTTTTAAAGATTTGTTCGAAACCTAAAAACTTTAAGATTGAAAGGTTTACTGATGGATGGAAACGAATTCCGCCTTTGTATGGTCCAATAGCTCCATTGTACTGAACACGATAACCGCGATTAACTCGAACGTTACCTTCATCATCAACCCATGGAACACGGAAAATAAATGTTCTGTCTGGTTCAACGATTCTTTCAAGAACGTTAGCTTTTACAAAGCGTGGATTTGAGATATAAGTATCCCATACTGTTTCTACAACTTCTTCTACTGCTTGTAAGAATTCTGGTTCTCCAGGATTTCTTGCTGCTACCTTGTCTAGAAATTCTTTCATTGTCATTTTGACCTCCAAGATTTATTCTTTTGATTTAATGTTTAAAAATCGAGCTTTAATGTCAAGTAAAATTATAATGAAAAACAAGATTTATTAAATAATACAATAAATCTGAGGATAACAGTATAAAGAATCGTTAGATAAAGTGTTGATATGGTTTTATATAATTTATTAATTGTATATGTTTTGAGAATCTTTGTTGTAAAAAAAATATAAGTCAAAGTGTTGTTTAATTGGAAAAACTAAATATTGCATATTTAAAGCTATTTGATATAAGTAGTATAAAGTGTTATTTTAGATTTAATAAATGATATATTCAATTTATATATACCCCTTTCAAATGAATAATATTGAAAATTATTGGGGGTAAGTATTGCGGTAATCTTTACATTGCATGCAGCTTTTGTTTTACTTTGTTTAAAGCTTTAGTATGCAACAATTTTTGCCAGATAATTACGTAATAGCTCCTGATAAAACTTTTAAACTTTTTGGTTTTTAAGAAAACTAATGAATACAACTTATAAATTTTGCTTTGCCTGAATTTATCGATGTATTCCATTAGTACTTCTGACGTTTTATCTAAATCTCATATTTTATCTTTTTTCAATTGTAAAAAAAAAGTAAAATCTCTAATATAGTCTTCTTCTAAATAGTTATTTGAAGCTAATACTAAACAAACTGCACTTCCTGAAAAATTTATTAGCTCTCTCCAAATACCTGGTACAATAATTAATCCTACATTTGGTCTATTGAGAGTGATCGTTTTTTTATTCCGAGAGTCATCTAACATCACATCAAAAGAGCCACTTATTGCGATTAGTAATTGATATAAAGTTTTATGTGCATGTCCTCCTCGTTCTGCTCCTGAGGGAATATCATAAAGATAGTAAACTCTTTTAGCTGCAAATGGAATATCGATTTCATTTTCAATTACAGTAATATTACCTGCTCTATTTTCAATTTTGTTTAAAGTAATCTTATTACAATCATAGATTGTTGATATTTTTAAATTCATCATAATTCCTTATGTAATCGTTTGCATTATAATAATCTGACGCTAAAACCAAGCACACAGCATTAGTTGAAAAATTCTCTAAGTTTTTCCAAATCATCTTTGGTACATAGATTCCGTAATAGGAACGATTTAATGAAAATACTTTTCTTTCATCTCCATCATCTAAAACTAAGTCAAAACTTCCAGATAAAGCTATAATAAATTCATTGAGAGTCCTATAAGCATGTCCTCCTCGTATCTGTCCTCCTGGGACATCATAAATTAAGTACGATCTTTTAATGTCGAATGGTATATGATTGTTACTCTCAACAAAAGACAGGTTACCTCTATCATCTTCAATTTTTGGTAACTGTATTTTTTGTATGTCACTTAATTTCATAGTTATTCCTTTATGTTTTTTTTATATAGTCTTTTTTTAAAAGACTATAAATATTTACGTTAGTATATCCATTTAATAAAAGCTCATCATCTTTTAAAGTTGCTTCTAATATAAAACCACATTTTTCAGCAACTCTGATTGAAGCTATGTTGTTAACGCTTGTTTTAATAATTATTTTGTTATTATTGTATTTTTCGAAGGCTATCTCAATTAGTTTTGTTACACATGCTGATGCAATACCTTTTTGTGCATAATCCCTATCAATCCAATACATAATTTCAGATTTATTGTTTATTGTGTCGATATTTTTTAGTCCTGCTACTCCAATCATATCTTTTCCCCATAATATTGCTGTCCTGAACCCTTTTTGATTGACATATTCACTTTCAAAAATTTCAATAACTTTTTTTGCTTTATATAAAGATTTTGTTTCTAATATTCTTGGCATAAATTCAGTTAAATACGTTTTATTCTTTTTTATCAATTTAAAAAATTCTTCAGCATCTTTTTGTTCAAATAATCTTAATATGAGATTATTTGAGATAGTTATGAAATTCATTTTTTCTCCACTTATAAATATTTTGTAAATACTGGCATTAATATTCTGCCTCCGCCAAAACTGTTTTTAAAATCCATTAAGCCTTCATTTATAAAGTTTCCATTATCTTCAGTTGATGAACCGAAACTAAAGTATTTTGATTTTTCATTTACTGCAAGCTGTAATATTTTATGAATAAGATAAATATTTGGACTTCGAGAAACGAGCTCATAGTTTACATCTAAGTATTGAGAGTGCATTATATTCTTAAACCTATATATAAGTGCAAATGCAGCATATTTGCTTTCTAAATAAATACTATAAGGCAATATTGATTCGGGGAATTTATCTATAAGTTCGTTTATTTCTGACAATGAGTGAGTAGATGAAACATTGTATTTGTATTGAAGGTTTTTGATTAAGTGTGTCCAAATTTGTTCGCTTACTTTTTTATCCTTTACTATTTTAAATTTATATTTTCTTTGAAAGCTTCGAACAGATGCTCTTCTACTTGTGTTATATGTAGCCATTAAGTCTGCTTCAGTGCTCCTTTTTGCTAAATCAATAACATTAGATATAGCATTAAAACCTGCTTTAAAGCCATGCTTTAAAAGTAAGTAAGCGATTTCCTCGGATGGTTGTGTTGTATAAATTGTAGGTTGTGTTTTTAATATAATGGTTTTATATCGATTTTTATAATAAGATAAAATATGTTGTAAAAGAACATCTATTTCTCTAATAGATTGATTAATCATAAAAATTGGGCCAGCAAAAGTAGTGCCAGGATGAGATATTATTGTTTCTTTATCATTTGGCCTAGCAGCTGCCATAAATACCGTTTTTATTTTTTTAGTATGAACATCATTTATTACAATAGAATCATCAATAAATCTATCTTGTGGATGATAAGCCAAGTAGTTAGTTGTGTTGATAAATTCACCATTACTGAGTGTGTGAAGAATAAATTCGTCTACTTGTTTACGATCGATGTCATTTAATTCACTAATTCTAAATATTTTTAAATTCAAAGTCCCTCCTTATATAGGTTGCTTTAATATTTATTTATTATCCAAATAATATAATCAATCTCACTATCTAATAACCCTTCAAATAGAGGTAAGCTAATAATAGTATCACAATATTCTTCTGTGATTGGGAAGTCTCCTTTTTTAAAACCTAAATGACTATAAGCTAATGAAAGGTGTGGAGGTAAGGGGTAATGAATTTGGGTACAGATTCCATTTTTTGCTAAATACTCTTGAAGTTGGTTTCTCTGCTTTGTTTTTATTACAAATAAGTGCCATACATGATCTGAGCCAGCTCTAATTCGAGGCAATGCTATCTTGCTATTTTTAATTTCATTTAAATATCTTTGTGCGATATGTTCTCGTTCTTTTCTTAGTTCATCATAATGTTTTAATTTTACAGATAACAACGCAGCTTGTATTTCGTCAAGTCTGGAATTTGTTCCCAGTAATTCGTTTTGATATTTAACTTTACTTCCATAATTCCGCAGCATTTTTATTTTTTCATAATGTTGTGGGTTGTTGGTGATTATGGCACCACTGTCTCCAAATGCACCGATATTCTTAGTTGGATAAAAACTAAAACAGCCAATATCTCCCCAAACACCAGTTGTTTTACTTTTAAACATTGCACCATGACTTTGAGCACAGTCTTCTATAAGGTATAAATTGTGTTTGCAGGCCAATGCTTTGATTTTTTTAATATTAGCAGATTGTCCATATAAATGAACTGCAAGTATTGCTTTTGTTTTATTATTAAGTTTATTTTCAATTGAATCAACATCAATATTATGATACTCGTCTGGTTCGACAAAAATTGGTTTAGCACCATTGTTTGTTATACCTAAAATAGATGCGATATATGTATTTGCTGGTACAATTACTTCATCTCCAACACCTATATCTAATGCTTTAAAAGCCAGAGTTAAAGCATCCAAACCAGAATTTAAACCAACACAGTACTTGGCACCACAAAAAGAAGCAAACTCTTTTTCAAATTCTGCAAGTTTGTTACCCAGTATGTATATACCAGATTCAAGTGTAGATATTGCAGCTTGATCATATTCTGTTTTATACTTACGGTAACCTCTATCTAATTGATTGAATTTAATATTCATTAATTTATCGCACCTTTCTTTTAAAATACAACCTTAATAGCGATGATAGAAAAAATTTCGGTCTTACTATTACGTATAATGTTATTGTTATAAAAAAATCTGTTTTATTTTTTACAGACAAACTTAACCAATGCTTTTTGATTATATTATAGTAATCGGTGAAAGCGTCATTTTGGTTTATTCTTATTGAGTTTACTTCATAGTCATCAAAAAAGTATTGTGTTTTATTTGTACTAATTGAGTGTATCTTGGGGAGTTTAATGGCTTTTCTATAAGCTTCATTTAAAAATATTATCCAGCCATCTTCTAAATGGTATTTTGATATGCTTGAATAACACTGTTCCGAATAGGCTAAATATTCTTTTTTATTGCTGATTAAATGTGCAATTCTTTCTTCTAATTCATGAAAACTACTAAACTTAAATTTTATATTATTTAATGCGATGTCATCAATACTATATGGATCATTATTATTGTTTATGCTAAATATTGGAACTCTGTATTTTGCTGCATCAAGAAGTGATGTCAATGAACTTATAGGATAAGAATCTACATAAAAGTCGGATGCTATGTAATATAGGCAAATATTATTTTTCCCCCCTATTGCATTCACTTTATAATTAGAATTTATATATAAGTCTTGCCAGAACTTAGTTGATTTATCAGGACCTACAACTATGATTTTTATGTTATCATATCTATTTGATAATGAGAGAAATAATTCATTAATTCCTCTTCCTTCTATTGGTATGTATTTATGCGTAGAAGCAACAGAAAAAACAATAATGTCATCTTGATTTATTTTTAATATTTGTCTTGCTTCATGTTTTTTAATAGTTTCTTTTTTTTGTAATGGTATCGGAAGTATGTACTGGTTTGTTTCAGGTATGTTTCTTTTTTGTTTAGATAGGGTTTTACCAGTTTCCCTGATTTCTAATATGAGATTTGTTATGTTTCTACCTACCCAAAAGCTATGATCTGCATGATTTAAAAGCATAATAGGTCTTTTAAACTTTGATAAGGCAATAGAAGGAATTACGTCATAATGGTGAATATGTAAGACAATTGCATCATAGTTTGTGGCTATATTATAAAGCATTTTTGCTCTAGATAAAATATCTTTTTTATCATTTTTTAAAAAATATAACTTTGCACCAAGTTTGTTGAAAAAATAAATAAGTTCTTTCGATGTGCAATTTTGAGTTTGGTTTGTTATTACCAAATCATTTTTTAAAATGTTGCTATAGCTAAACCAATTTTGAAGTATCCTATTGTGCCCACCTATTGTGTTAATTTCAGTTGCAATATGCAAAACATTTCTAATACGATCTGAAGGAGGCAAGTCTCTACAGGTGACATGAGATAATGATATTTCTTGTAATGCATTTTCAATTTCATGAGAGTAATACAACCCAAAATTGTTTTTATGAGCAAGGTGGCATGTTATTTGGAAAAAAACAGCAGCTTGCTCATCATTTTTATCTAAATACGAAAAAGCTTTTTTTTGCGTTTTATCAAACAGTTTTATTCTTTTTTCATACTCTTTTTGAACTCTTTTACCTTTATACATAGAATACCTTCTAATTTCAATTATTAAAAATCATTTAACATAAGTTCGCAATATAAACCTTTTATAAAACTCAGCTTCAAACCAAAATCTAAAGTACCAGATGATTAAAAAGATGATATTGACTTTTCTGTAGTTCCTGTAATAATACAATTTTGCTTTTCTCCCCATTTTGAGAATATTTCGCTCTTTATAGAATTTACTTGTGGTTAGTCGGTGTTTGTGGATAACATGTATATTTGTGAGGTATTTTAGTTTTTTATTTGCTTGATAAATCTTTTCACCAAGAATATATTCTTCTCCATACATAAAAAGTGCTTCATCAAAATACCCGATTTTCTTAAAAAAAATAGAGTTTATCAAAAAGCAGCATCCTGAACCCATTAATATCTTGTCTTCAAAACCTTCAGACTTTTTTCGTGATTTTACAGCATTATTAAGTGGGATCAAAATAAAATCAAAAGTATCATAGAAAATATTGCGCCTATTAAATAATATAGGCTTTTCAGGCATATTGTTAGAGTCTAATATCAAAGGGCATGATACAACGTATTCGTTGTTGTTTTCTAGTGGTACTACAAGGTTTTTTAACAGGTTTTTATTTGGGAATTCTAGATCATTGTTCATTATTGCTGTGTACTTTGCTCCAACTTCATATGCTTTTTTAGCTCCGATGTTATTGCCGTAAGAATACCCTCCATTTTTATCTGATTCGATTAAATAAATATCAAATAGATACTCGTTTGAATTAGTAAACTTTAGAAGTTCATGATAAGAATTGTTGGGAGACTTATTATCAACTATAACAACAAAAAAATTGTCATAATCTAGATCAGTTAATGAGTTTACAAGGTTGACGGTAAGTTGATAGGTAACATAGTTTAAAATAACTATACCTATTTTAGGGTATTTTTTCATTTTTAAGTCTCCTGGTTAAAAAGGTAATTGACAATCATAATGAAGTGTAAAACGCTTTATATTTCTCTGCAATAATTTGCCAATCGAATACTGCTAAACTATCACTACAGTTTTTGGAAATTACACTATAATTATTTATTATATCTTTTATTCTTATGGCAATTTCATTATAGTTTAAAGCTTGCACTGAATATCCAACGAATCCATTTTCAAATAGCCCATCAAAGCCTTGTCCTTTTGAATATATAATAGGCAAGCCTTGGCTCATAGCTTCTGGATAAACCAAACCAAAGGATTCTTTGATTGAAGGTACGACGCAGATGTCATTTTGTCTGTATATTTTTAGTAGTTCTTCTTTTGGTTGTGTCTTTATGTGTTTAAAATTTACATACTTGCTTATCTTAGTTAAAATATTATAATTAACTACATTTCCGACAGCTGTATAATTGACTTTCAATCCTTGTTGCTGAAGTATGTCAATTGCTTTTGCGGTACTAAGTAGGTTTTTATTATTATTGATGTTGCCTACATGAAGAATGTTGATATGTTGATTGTCTTGTAGTTTTTTACCTGTACAAGAGTTATTATGCCAAAATTGATCAATTCCACTTGGAAGAACAATAGATTTTTTTAAGATTGCTTCTTTTTGAGTTTTAGGCACAAACTTTTTTATTAAAAAATCTTTATATGCATTAGATAAAAAGACAATTCCATCAGCTTTTTCAAGGATTTTTATACCAGTTTTACGTAAATGGAACATCCATTTAATAATAAAATTAATGTCATAGTTTCTAACTGTAACAACATATGGGATATTGTATATCTCTTTTAATTTGAAGGCAGTATAACCATTATCAAATAGAAAATGTGCATGAAGAAAATTGTAATCGTTTATATTAAATTTTTCTTGTATATCATCAAAAATCAATTTATGTTTACGAGTAAAAATTAATCTATCAAAATTGCCAAAACATTGTGATGATAGAACTCTATTGTTATTATAAACATTTGGTCCCAAGACGATTGGCAAATCGCTTCTCAATGGCACATACGTAAAAACATCTAGCCCTGTGTTTAAAAGAGAGCTTTGTAAGCCTGTATGTACAGCTGAAGAAAAGAAGCCCGAATTAATGTTTAAGATTTTCATAATAAATTTCTTTGTAATATTTACTTTAATAATAACATAGGAAAGACATATGCCTTATGTTTTCATCACAATACTACATATATTATCAGTTGCGTCAGCATAGTTGATGTTGTTAATTAGTTGTTTGCAGGTACTTAATCTAATGCCTTTATGAGGGTCATTGCCTGCTATTAATTCATTTATTGCATTTTTAATTTCAAAGAGTGAATTAGTTTGAAAGCCAATGCCTCTAAACGTGTATTCTATATCGTTAGGATTAAAATTGGCATATTTATACCAATTTGGATTATTGAACAAGACAACAGGCTTATCCAGAGATGCAAACTCAAACATAGCTGAAGAAACATCGGTGATCATGATATCAGCAATAGTTATGTATGGTGCTAAATCTAAATCTTCAATATATATAACTCTATTGTCATTTTTAGCTAATTCAATATACATGTTTTTATATACTTGATTTGTTGAGCCATGTAGTTTGATTAATAATATTGTTTTGTCGTCTGTGATGATATCATTTATACGATTCATTACAAAAGGTATCGTTGATAGCTCATCATTAAAAGTGGGGGCAAAGAGGATATATTTGCAGTCAAGTGGCAGGTTCATTTGTCTAAGCAAAATCTCTTTTTGATAAGTGCCATTATATAATGCATCGAGTTTTGCCATGCCTGTAATGATAACAGGTTTACTGATGATTTTTCTCAATATGCTTGCATGGTACTCTCCAGGTACACAAACAATATCTGCATGCTCTTCTCTTTTTGCTATCTCTGTATCGGTATAATATTGTCCTTTGCTCAAAATACCATGGCCTATGTGTATAAGCTTGCCACAATTCTGAACCCAAGGATAAACAGAGTCTGCTATTATTGTGATATCTGGATTAAAATCTTGAGGTATATTATAAATGGGGATATTATAAGATTTTATTATCTCGAATTCTTTGGGAGTGAAGCCTGCTCTTATATCTGGTGAGTATTGCATACAACTGATAGCTAAATCGACTGTATCTTTTAATTCGATTAATTTGTCTTTGATAGGTTTTAAAATCGGAATATGAACGTTTTTAAAGTAATACAATAAAACTTTTTTCTTTTTTCGATCAATTGAATTTTGTTTAATAAGCTTGAGCTCTTTTAGATTATAAAGCTTTAAGTAGTCTATTACATCTTGCTCAATACTTCTAACAGGTTTAATATTCTTTGTTAAGTTGCTCAGTAAAGATGAGTCATTTAAAACACAGTTTAGGCAATTATAAAGACCGTGTACATCACCAGCTTGAAAAACCAAACCATCTACTCCATCTCTGACAGCTTCTGGTATTGCTCCCGCATCACTGGCAATAACAGGCGTTTTAGACATAAACGACTCTCTTACTAGCCTCGAATAGCTTTCCATTAACGATGGTATAACTGTAATATCGAATGTAGAAAAGATTTTTGGAAGCTGGTCGGGGTGATATGGGCCAAAGTATTTAATGTTGTTCGCAGTCGAAGCTTTGGTTAAGATACTGTCCAAATATAAATTATCATCACTACCTCCATATATGTGAAGTTCTGCTTGTTCTTGTGGTATTTTTTGAAATGCTTTGATAAGATGGTTTAGACCTTTAACTTTTGTTACTCTTCCTGCATAACCAAATACAAATTTATTGTTGATTTTTTTGGTATAAACTTTTTGTGGAGTAAAGCCAGATGGAATAATTTGAATGTCGTTAAACCCAAAGCTATTGAAAACGTTTTTTAAAAACTTACTTCTTACAACTCGTGCATCCAAGAGTTTGAACATCTGTAAGTTGTACTTATGCCTCAAATCTTTATATTTTTGTATAGCAGCAATAAAATCCTGTGTAACTGTTCCATGTGTATAATGTTTAATATAGCAGTTTGCACATTTGTTTATGGATTCTGGTCCTGAGCAAATATTTTGACTTGGATCTATCAAATGCCATTCTTCACAAATAAGCCAGCTATCACAAATTGTCATAATTGTTTTAATTTCATTTTTCTTAGCTATCTCTATTGGCACAGCAGAAAGCTGTCCTAAACCGTGTATGTGTACTAAGTCATATTTGTTCTGCATCAATAAACTATTAAAAGAATTTGCAACAAGTTCGTTTTGAAGATTGTCTGGATTGTAATTTTGTGCTGATTTATACAATTTGTGTACCTTTAAACCATTAAATGAGGCTGTTACTAAAGTACCGGACGGATATTCCAAATCGCCTGGTCTAAAGACTGGGTGAAAAATTTCTACGTTAGCTAAACCTGTTTTATTGATTGCAAGTGCTAAATTCATAGCATAAAGCTGGGCACCTGCATATTTATATGGTGGAAAATCATGACATACAAACAGAATGTTATATTTTGACATTATTAAAGCCTCTTATCCATAAATCATTTCTTTATTTGTTAAAGCATCTTGGTAAGTAGGGCAATACTGCAATGTGTTGTCAATATATTTTTTAGCTAATTTAATATTACCCTGCATATAAGTCAATACTGCTAAATTATTTAACAATACTATACTGTATGGATTTAACTCAAAAGATTCTTTGAATAAATCTTCAGCTCTTAATTGATTTCCTTGTACAAAAGCTATTTCTCCTAACATAAGCCACGTGGCAGCATTTGATTTACTATTCAGTATTTGAGCATTGAGTAAGTTTTGTGCAACTTCATACTTTTCATTTTTTATAAGTTGTTCAATTTCAATTTGCTCAGTTAAACTACTTTTAATGGAAGTGTTACCTTGAATAAAAATATCTTTTAAGCTATGAAGGTCTGCAATGTTATCATATCTTTGAATTAGTTTATCGATTTGTTCTAATTTGATACTTAAAGGTTGGTTGGACAACCTAAGTCTTTCAATATTGTTTTGAATGAAGTAATACTCATCAAGCCTATATGCAGTGAAATTATAAGGCAACCCTGGATACATGTAAAAATAATCATTATTATGATTCTTTACAAAGAATTTTTTTTCTACAATATAGTTTACACCCATATAGTCAAAAGCTTGTTGGGGTTTCCATGCTTCATAGCAGACGTTATTTATGTCAATGAAGTATATTGGTGTATTTGTTTTTGCCATATATTTCAATATATCTTTAAAATATTTCACATTTTGCTTTCTGTTAGGAAAGGAAAAAACACTTTTAATAATGCTTCGTCTTCGTGAAAGTAAATATATTGAAGGGTAGTTACCATAAACATAAATATAGTCATTTTTAATAGTTCTGTCTTTTACATATTTACCAATTACAGGGCATAAATTGTACATGACTTGAGAGCCTATTGTTACGTTTGCAATATAAGAGATATTTTCTTTTTTTAGTTTTAACAACATTGTTTTTATTGCATTAAATGTGCTAAATGAAATTAAAAAAATTATCATTACTTTTGATACTATGGAAGTATTTTCAAAGCTATAGTAAATCAGAAAACCTGATAAAATAGCTATTGGTAAATTAAAAAAACCAAGTTTTGGTTGATGATAAGATTTTTGCATAAAAATAACGAGTAAATTGAATGGAATTAGACATAAGATATATAAAAAAATACGATCTTTAACAAAAGCCAATGAGATAATTGATAATAAGACAAATACTATAGAATGTTTAAAAGCAAATTTGAATATTATATAAAATTTTAATATTTCATCCTTTATACTTATGTGATCATTCCACTTACCCTCAATGTATTCTGAAGTTCCTGTTGAATTGTTATTCTGTTTTGATTTAAAAATATGATTTATTATAACGTAATAAAAGCTGACGTAATAGTGAAATAATCTTTTAAGGTAGAACTGAATATCTTCCTTTTTTTTGTCAGAGAAACAAAGAATTATATAATTTGGTAATATTAAGAGAATAAATATAAACCCACTAAAAAAATATAGATTTTCTATAAAAGCAGTATATCTATAGAACAGAGGCAGGGTTAAAACAAACAAATATATTGCTTTGAATTGATAAACGAGACTAGCAAAAACACCTGATATAAATAAAAGCCATACATTATGATGGTTTACACCTAAAAAATATAGTGCAATGGTGATTATAAAAGGTAAAGCAACAAAGAATTCGGCATATGTTAAGTCAGAGTATGAGTTTGGCTGAGAGATTAATAGTATATAAATAGAAGAGATGATAAAACTCATGTTAATATTGTCCCAAATTAAGAAGGAACAACAAAAGATGGCAATATCTGTGATGATATACCAGTAGTACTTTATTTTTTTGGAAAAATATGGGTCTTCAGTTTTGAAAATCAAGTATATGTATTGGAAAATTGTTTGTAAGTTAAAGAATGCATCGCCTTTATAAAAAGTATTATTTTTGCTAATAAGATTAGAATAACCATATTTTCTGAATACAGATATATAAAACCAGTTACCATCGTCTTCTGACAATTCTTGCTTCAAAATCGGAAAGTGAAAAACAGCCGATAATAATAAAATGACAAAAAAATAGATTAATAAAAGCATTATATTCTCCTATAAGTAGAAGGCAAATAATAGTTTACAGGCTTACAAATATAAATAAATATTATAGTTCCGAATTTTGATTTACTATTTACTTAATTGCTCCAAGAAATTATTCATAATTTTAACTTGATTTAAATATTTAAAAGATTCTTGTGCAATTTGCTTTCTTGGTATACTTTGTATTTTTAAAGCAAATTCAAAAAAATCATTAAAAGAAAAAAAGTGATTTACTTTTAAAATATATGGGAAGTCATTTGGGAACTTAAATTCATCATAACCAACAATTACAGGCAGTCCATTTATCAAATATTCTCCTACTTTTAAAGCAGAAGCTTGAGTTAACTTTTTTTTATATAGAGCAAGAGGTCCTATACCAATAGAAAATTTTTGTAAGTAATCGTATGCTTCATTTTGTTTTATCAGCCCATCATATACACACCTATTGGTTGACTCAATTAATTTCTTTTGTTGTTCATTAACATTGCCTGCAAAATGTACTTGGAAATTATTAAATTTTGAAGATCTGATGCTTTCGATCAACAATTCAAGTCCTTGGTAGGAGTGAAAAACACTGGAAATCATGACAAACTTAATAGTATTAGGTTTGCCTTTAAATGAAATAACATTATCCTCTTTTAAAAATACGCCATTTGGTAAAATTAATCTTTTTGCTGTTTTTATATTTTTACACTCAATTTTAAGTATTTCGGGGCTTACTCCAATTATCCCTAAACAGCCTTTATGATGTAGTTTTCTTGTTATTTTTTCGATTAGTGAACCTATTGTTGAATATAGCTTCAGCTCCCCAACTTCATCGCTATGGTGGTAGAATAAAATCTTATGTTTTCTCTTTAAAAATGTAAATGCAAAAAAATCAGCAGAATTATATCTTAAAATAACGTAATCATATTCGTCTGTTAGCCTATTTACAAATAAATTATACTTGATTCTAACAAATAGCATATTTAGAGTAAAAATTCTTTTTAAGTAAAAATTCAAAGTATTGTCTTTTTTAAAAATATAATTTATTAAACGAAAAACTGGAACATATTTTATGTAATCATTTTGGAATTTATCACAAGGAGATGATATATACACATCCCATTGTGCATTCTCAATGTGCTTAGCTGCTTGTGCTTCAGTTATTCGCATTTTATGTACACCTGCTATATACTCGATATGCAAACTTGTATGTGCGATTTTTAGCTTGTTTGTCATGCCCAGTTCCTTAATAACTCAATATATTTTCTTGCAGACATTTCCCATGCATAATATTCACAGGCTTCCTCTCGACTTTTACTTTTTAAATAGTTCAACAAGTTTTTATCTTCTACTAAACGTTTTAAAGCTTTATAAAGCCCGTTATCTTCATTTAAAGAAAATAACAGCCCATTTTCTTCATGCTTTATAAGGTCATTATTACCAGTAACGTTGCTTGCAACAACAGCTAACCCAGATGCCATAGCTTCGAGATTTGTATTGGATAAACCTTCAGCCTTTGAAGCATTTATAATACTGTCAGATAAATGATAAATATCTCTTAGTTCGATTTTATTGACCCATCCAAAAAACTTGATTCTTTTTTTTAGATCAAGTTTGTGACAAAGCTCTAAAGCTTTTTCGTAAAGAGGCCCATTACCGACCATGTACAAAAAAGTATTGTTTGTTTCATTTGCTAACAATGCAAACTCCTTGATAATATATTCAATGTTTTTTTCTGCTGAAAAACGTCCGACATAAATAAAACAAACAGATTCATTATTTTTCAACTTAGGTTCAAAGTATTTAATATCCACTCCAGTGTTTATAGTCATAGTAGAATATCTATCAGTTTGCATAGAGAGCTGCTTTAACCCATCTGAAACAGCAATAATGTGTTTTGCATTTTTTAACACCGACTTTCGTAATGGAGAAACAATTTTATGGAAAAAATCTAATTCTGGTTGTGAGCCAGGTACATCGCCGCCACCTAAAAATATTAGATACGGTAAATTATACATTTTCTTAATAATCAATCCCACAATACCAGAAGGTATAGACATAAAGCTAATTGAATGGCTAATTTTGTGACGTTTTATTATACTATAACTAAACAATAAAGTTGAAAACACAAAACTCATCATCTGAACTGGGTTTGATTTCTCTTTATATTTTCGTAATGCGGGTATTCGATATAAATGCACCCCATTTTCATTTTTGTATTCATAAATACACCCAAAAGCTGAAGTTACTACAACTACATCATGCCCAAGTTTTTCAAATTCGCGAGCATAATTATAAGTTGCATTACCAGCACCTCCGCCAATAGGAGGGTATTCATAGTTTATTAAAAGAATATTCAATCAGTCCTCATTAGGTTCTGTTAGTTTTAATAGCTTTCCTGCATAGTTGCAATGACCTTGTTTTTTTCTTGCATTCGATGAATAGTAGGTTCGGCATTGAAGTACGATTGCTTGATGCATAAGCTCACTAACTTTTAAAAGGTTTGAAGGCACGGAATACATGTCATTTTCCTTGGCTATAATACGATAAAATGCATAAAGTATGCTTGTTTTGATAACTTGTTTATTTTCCTGAATAATCAAATTTTCATTATCTTTGAATTCTAAGTTTTTAAAATCAGAAAAAGCAATACATTCTTTATTTGTATATATGTCAGGAATAAAGTCCAATCTATTGCTTCCAAAAATACAGTATTCAATCTCTTGTTCATAGTTCTCTATTATAAAAGTAACACAATCTCGAGAATATTGCAAGCTGACTATTGGTTGATCTGGCTTTACATGTGTAAAAGAGAAGGTATCAGACCAGTTAGACCACAGTCCATTTTTTTGAAGTTTACATCTAAAATAGTAATTAATGTCACAGTTGAAGAAGCTTGAGTGCGTTTCAGAAATATGTATAGTTTCTTTAAAATCTTCTAATGTATTGAATGAAGGATTTATGAACTTAAAGTCATTGTTAGGAGATATTTGCCACCAAATTTTTTGTGCACTTTCTTTGGCGAAGATAGAAAAATATGGTTTTGTATCTTTGAATTCACTTGATTTATTTACAATTATGGGTACATGATTAATTTTTGTAAAATCTTGCTCGATTTCTACACAAACTTCTATAATTCCATCTTGTTTACTATCAACTAGAAAAGTATTATTTTTAGAATATAGCTCAGGCATTGATAAACGGCTTAATTGATAATAGATATAGATTTCATCATCAAAGTCATCAATATCTATTTTTAATGATTTGATAATTATATTTTGTGGTGATTTAAGTAATTCTTTTTTACTGCGATTTTCTATTTGATAAATAGGAAAATCCGAGGTAAATACTTTATTATTTCTGTAAATTAAATTTATTTTATGCTTTACAATTATTGTTGACGAATGAATGGTTTTTTTGTTGACACTATGTATAATATCCGCATTTAAGGGTTTTTCGGGTATCATTTCATAGTCAATTGTTATATGTTCATCTGGGTATAAATTCCAACCATATAGTGAATTAGGTGCAATTGGATCCATATTGTTTCCTATATATTGATTGTCTATATACTCAAACAGAGACATATTGGTTATTTTGGTATTTGAGTTTTTGGATCTATATATCCCATAAGGTTTGGTTCGATAAACTAAAAAAGGGTCTTCTATGATATCTGACAAACTGCTTAATGAGAAGTTATCTAAATTGATATAATGCGTTTTAATATCTGCATCAAGAACCACTTTCTTTTTATTAATTAAATATTCAAAAGCAGCGTGTCCGTTTAATTTGATTCCCTGGGCATCTACAAGTAAAGGTAACATTGCTTTTAATAATGCTTTTGCATTTTGTCCACATATACAGTATCCCCACCAATTAATTAACTGTATAGGGTCTTCTGATTCTTTAAACCCATTTACTGCGTGAATTATGTTATCACTAAAAAACTTATAAAGCTTAAATGCATCTTCTTGTTTTTTGGGGTTAATTCCTAAATATGCATAAAGCGAATTAATACTTCTAAAGTCTTTATTGTTAGCAATAGGGTAAACATTCTCCATTATTATATTACTTTTATTTGTAATCGTTATTTGTTTTAATAGATTTTTTTCAAGAGTACCCGCATTGTAACTATTTGGTGATTTGTAACTCCTGTCATCCACAGTATTTTCATTATATATCTCAATCATATGATTCGTGTTCATGGTGAATGTATGCTTTAAAATCATAAAAACTCCCTTTCATACCATTTTTGAAAGACATACAAAGTCCATATTTGTTTACGATTATCTTTGACACCTTTCAAATGCTGATGCAATAAACGATAGACATATGGGTAGTTAAATAAGCTTTGTTTATCGACAAATTCTTTACTTAGATAATGAGATATTTCGTTTTTTAAATCTTGTTTAATCCATTTAGTCAGTGGTATTCCAAATCCCTTTTTTTGACGGTACAGAATTGATTTTGGCAATATTCCTTCAAATGCTTTTTTCAATATATATTTACGAGTTGTTCCTTTAAATTTGACAGAATAGGGAAGATGATTAGCAAACTCAGCGAAATCATTATCCAAAAAAGGTGCTCTTGTTTCTAAAGAGTTCATCATGCTTGCTCTATCTACTTTAGTAAGAATATCTTCTGCCAAGTAAAACTTTTGATAATGCCAAAGTAAGCTGTTTTCTTTAGACAAATCGTGGGGTGTTTCAATTAGGTTTAAAGGATAGTTACCGTTAAATGCCAAAAAAAGGCGATTCTGCTCATCGAAATCATACGAGCCAATCCAAAGTTGGTTTCGCATCACAGGGCTTTTATAAACGTGTTTTAGAAAGTTTTTTGCCTTGAAATCTAAACTCATATTTTTCTCAGAAACTGGTACGCTATTGACAAGATTTTCAATAATATATTTTGAAAGGTACTTTGGTATTATTTTATATTTTTCTGCCCAGTAATGAGCTAAAAAAGGATCATAGCCTGCAAATAACTCATCTCCAGCATCTCCGCCAAGAGCAACACTTACATGTTGTTTGGTAAATTTACTAAGTAAATAGGTTGGTATGATTGAGGCATCAGCAAAAGGCTCATCTAAGCTTTCCATTATTTCAGGAAGAATATTAACAAGTGTTGATACAGAAAGTGTTTCATGATGGTGATCTGTTTTAAATAATCGGGCAACTTGTTCTGCATAAGAGCTTTCATCAAAAGACTTCTCATCAAACCCAATAGAAAAAGTCTTTAACTTCTTATGCCCTGTGAGCTCAGAAGCTAAAGCTGTGATAATACTTGAGTCTATTCCACCACTTAAAAAAACACCAACTGGCACATCGCTGACCATATGGCTGGAAACAGCTTTTTTAAGTTTCATAACTAATGTTTTTGATAGTTCAACTTCACTTAAAGTATTAAATTGTTTGTATGGTGAAAAGCTTATTTCAAAATATTGTTTGATTTTATAATCATAGTTTTTAAAAACCAGATAATGCCCTGGCAATAGCTTTTTTACATTTTTATAAATGCTTAAATCTAAAGGCAAATACTCGTATTGAAGATAAGCAGACAAGCTATCCATTGAAAGTTCTTTTTTAAAATCTTTATGCAAAATAATTGCTTTGGACTCTGAAGCAAATAAAAACTGACTTCCATTAAAATAATAATACAATGGTTTTTGTCCATATCTATCTCTTGCAAGCACAAGTTCGTCGTTCTGTCTATCATAAATTGCCAAAGCAAACATCCCGTTAAGCTTTTTGAAAAACTCAACACCGAACTCAATAAAGCCATTCAAGATAACTTCAGTATCAGTTTGTGAATTAAACACATAAGACATTGCAGTCAATGTCTTACGCAACTCCTGAAAATTATATATTTCACCATTAAAGACAATCCAGTATCTATCATCGTTAGATGACATTGGTTGGTGACCTGCAGAAGATAAATCTAAAATGCTTAATCGTCTTTGCCCTAGCGCAATATTTAGTTTATTATCTTGGTTAAATATTTCACAACCAACATTATCGGGACCTCTATGCTTTAGAGCGTTAGTCATAGAAAGGATGTCTTTTTTGCTGATTAACGTATTACTTACGATTCCTGCTATGCCACACATTTATTTACCTTGAGTCCTTGAGTGTATAGCTTCAACTATATAATAATCTTTATTCTGTACTTCAAAATAGACACGTATTACAAGCTCTCCAATCAAACCTATGAAGAGAACTTGTGTGCATAAAGTAAGCATTATTGCATAAAGGATAATTAATGTGTTAAAGCTAAGAGTTGTAAAAATACTTGCGATAGATAAAGAAATAAAAAGTGCAGTACCCCAGAGAAATATTTTTTTTACTATTTTCCCAAAAAACTGTATAGGCCTCGTCATATAATCTGAAAAAAATCTAATTACAAGAAAATCAAACAATACTCTTGATACTCTCGATAAATTGTATTTTGCTTTGCCATGTATTCTTGGATGATGATTAACGGGAATTTCGGCAACTTTTACTCCAAGCCAAGCAGCAAAGACAGGTATGAATCTATGCATTTCACCATATAATTGTATATTCTTTACAATCTCTTTTTTGTATGCTTTTAGGGTACACCCAAAATCATTAAGCTGAATACCTGTGCCACTTATCAGGTAGTTTATGATTTTATTTGCCACAGCTGAAGGCAGTCTTCTGCTGATAGCTTTATCTTGCCTATCTTTTCTCCATCCATTAACAAGATCATACCCTTCTGCCATTTTTTCTAATAATTTAGGTATATCCGCAGGATCATTCTGCAAATCACCATCCATAGTAACAATTATATGTCCATTTGCATATTTAAAACCAGCACTTAATGCTGCTGTCTGTCCATAGTTACGCCTAAATTGGATCAAGACAACATTCGTCTCTGACAAAGACAAGTTTCTTAAGTATTCAGTACTACCATCACGACTTCCATCATCAATGAAAATGATCTCATACCGTTGATCTAAATCTCCGAGTACATTTACTAATTTTTCATAAAGGATTGGCAAATTTTTACGTTCATTCATAATCGGTATAACAACAGAAATGTCAATACCTTTAATATCATCTTTACCAATATTTGAAATAATATTAAATGGGTCGATTTCATATATTTGATTAGACAACTCAATATGAATTGAGGTATTAGGGATGTCTGCGTTATTAGAAATAAGTTTTAATTGAGTCTTTAATTCTTTAATATTTGCATCTATACCGTATATTTTTTCTAATTCAGACAAAAAAAGCCCTGCCTCAACTAATTTCTTAGCTGAAAGCAGGACTGTTGCTAAATTTATTTTTGCGACATAATAATCTTCTGCTAAAGACATAGCTTGTCTAATTCTTATCTCAGCGTTTTCGTAATCATTAGTCTTGAAATATACTACACCCAAGTCATTTAATAGTTCGTGATTGGTCTTATCTACCAAACGAGCTTTTTCTAATATTTGTATTGATTCTTTATAACGTTTATTTTCATAGAATACAAGACCTAAATTATATAAGTAGTTAAAATTTTCTGGTTCTAAATTTGCTGCTTTTTCAATATATTGAAACGATGTATCTATTTCATTCAATATCTTGTATGCGTTGCCTAAAATTGAAAATATTTTTGCTGATTTAGGGTTTATTTCTGCAGCATTTTCCCAATGCTTAATAGCACTATGTACATCGTTATCTTGAAAATACTTTAAGCCTAATAAATATTCACTTTCATAATTTTCCATATTATCTTCCCTGATTTAATATTAGCACAGCTTCGCCCTGTGACTTCAGATTTCGTGCCACTTGCTACAATATGATGCAAAAGCTATGCCATAGGAAAATCAATTATTCTTTGTTTATTGTCATATAAATAAGAAAATATTTCTTTAAGTTGAAAAATATCTTCCTATAGTGTTGTATATATGTCCAAATACAAGCTTTGGATTTACATGTCCTTTCAAAGCTCCTTGCATATCTTCTAAGAAATAGAATAATTTATCCAAATCTTCCAAAATATGGGGGTTTTTCTCATAAAATTTTGATATTAGTTTGATTTGATTAATATTGACTATGTCCGATTGACAAAGTTGAAATGCCTTAATGTCGTTTAAGAATAATATAAATGTATTAATTGTTTCAATGAGAATACTGTTATTTCTGCCTGCTTTAGCAATTGTATTGTCTTGCCAGTTTAAGAATTCTTCATCGTCTTCAGCGAGTAAGATTTGAAAAAACTTTATTGATTGATCAAGACTTTCAAAGTCATTTTCGTCAGCTAAAATCCGTGCTTTTTCGAGGTTGGAATTAGATAGCTTTGCTATAAGTTTTGCTTTCACAGGATCCAATGAGCAAACATGTCTTAAATAAATCTCTATTTTTTCTGTTCTGATAGGATGAAATTCAATTCTCTGACATCTTGAGATGATTGTTGGCAAAAGACTATTTATTGTTGTAGTTGTCATTATAATTACTGTGTTATCAGACGGTTCTTCCAAAGTTTTTAAAAAGGCATTAGCTGCTTGAATATTCATTTTTTCAATATTTTCTATTATAATAACTTTCTTTTCTGCTTCATAAGGCGTAGTTATTAATTTTTGTTGTATCATACGTATCTGATCTATTCGAATTTCTGTATTGCCAGAAAAAGCATAATCTTTCCAAGGATGATTAATCTTTGCTTGAATATATTTTTGATATTCTTCTTGGTTTGCTTGGCTTTTAATTTCTCCACTAATTGTCATATCGAAGTTTGGTATAGGAAAAAGAAACATTATATCTGGATGTGAAAACTCTAAAAACTTTTTGCATGATAAACAAGTTCCACAAGGTCTTCTTTCTTTTTCTGAATAGCAATTTATTGCCATAGCAAATATATAGGCTGTGAAGATTTTTCCACAGCCTTCTGGTCCATAAAATAAATAAGCTTGAGCTACTGTATTGTTCTTTAAAGAGTTTTCTAAAATGCGAACTGCAAGAGCTTGTCCAACTATCTTTTTCAGCATCTTATAATTCCAGTTTTAAATCAAGGCTTCCTTTATCGCTTTGTACATCATTTAAAACCTTATTAATATAAGGGCTTTTAAAGTTTTCAGCAAAAATCTGCATATAATTTACATCATAACGGTTGCCTGCAATCTTTCTAAAAGATTTGAGTGTGCCACTATTTTCAAAACCTACTTTTGTAAAAAGCTTTTGGGCTCTTTTATTAAAGCCTAAAACAGTTAGGTATGCTGTATATATGTTCAAAACATTAAATGCAAAATCTAACAAAAGGTTCATTGAGTCAAGACCATATGATCTATTCCAATAGTTCTTATCACCAATATTTATACCAACTTCAGCTGTTCCATTTATAAAATTGACATCGTGCAAACCACATGAACCAATTAATTTGTTGCTTTCTCTGTCAACAATAGCAAAAATATAGTTATTACATTCTTGGAATCCTTCAAGTATTTTCTTTTCAACTTCGAGGCTCAACATTTGGCCCACTCCGCCAAGATTTAAAGTAATGTAGTAATCATTTAGCCATTCTGTGTATAAATGTGCGTCCTCTGTTGATAATGGGGATAAATAGCATTTTTCTCCCACAAGATTTTTAAAGTATTTGCTCATTTTGTTCTCCTTATATGATATTTAATTCTTTTCCGATTTTTTCAAATTTATCCAAAGCCATTTCTAATTGACTTTTAGTGTGAGTTGCCATGAAGCTACATCTGATCATTGTGCCAGTTGGCGGCACTGCTGGAGGTACAACAGGATTGATAAATACACCCTCTTCTGCCAGGCGTTTCCACATTTTAAAAGTGAGTGTCATGTCGCCTATCAAAAGAGGTATTATTGGGGTATTTGAATTGCCTGTGTCATATCCCATTGACTTTAGCTCGCTTAGCATAAAATGTGTATTTTCCCATAGTCTGTCAATTCTTTCTGGCTCATCATGCATTATCTCGAGAGCTGCAATTACGCTTGCTGTGGATGCAGGTGGTAGGGATGCACTAAAAATTAATGAGCGTGAAAAATGCTTCAAGTAATGGATAATATTATCATCTGCGGCTATAAACCCACCTACTGAAGCCAATGATTTGCTAAAAGTTCCCATGATAATATCTGTCTCTTTCGTCAATCCAAAATGCATTGCTGTACCTGCACCAGACTTATGCAAAACCCCAATAGAATGAGCTTCATCTACCATTAAGCTTGCATTATATTTTGCACATATCTCGGTTATTTTGGGTAAATTAGCAATATCTCCTTCCATAGAAAAAATACCATCTACAACGACTAATACTTGGTTACCCTCAATCTTTTCAAGAGCATTTTCCAAAGAATTCATATCATTGTGACTGTATCGTATCATTTGACCATACGATAGTCTACAGCCGTCAATTATAGAAGCGTGATCTAACTTATCTGTAATTATATAATCGCCTTTTCCAACTAATGCACTGATACAGCCAAGATTAGCTTGATAACCAGTTGCAAAAATTAGTGCGGACTCTTTGCCAACGAGCTTTGCAAGCTTTTGTTCAAGTTCAATGTGAATATCAAGTGTTCCATTTAAAAATCTTGATCCTGCACAGCCACTACCATATTTGTCAATCGCCTTTTTAGCTGCTTCTTTCACTTTTGGATGAGTAGTAAGTCCAAGATAGCTATTAGATCCCATCATTAACATTTTTTGCCCGTTGACTAATACTTCTGTATCTTGTTCAGATGAAATCACTCTAAAGTAAGGATAATATCCCATCTTTTGCACTTCTCTTGCGTCTTGATATTTTGAACATTTATCTAATATCCTCATAATCACCTCTCTATATGAATATAATTAAATAATTGAAAAGTCTTTCAAGTTTTTATACAAAACTTGAAGCACTGTTGTAATAAGATATAGTGTTGGCAGTGCTAAAAGTATACCAAGAAATCCAAATGTTAAACCACTGGCGACTGCTGTGATAAATATGTACATTGGGTGTATTTCAATACCTTTAGACATCACGAGCGGAAAGACAACGTTATTATCAATTACTTGCACACCCCACATACCTACAATTGTCCATATTGCCAATGATACAGGCTTGCCAGTTAATAATACTGATAGACTTGCAAATATTGCGGCTGAAAATGGACCTAAATAAGGCACAATATTAAATAGACCTGCGATCATACCGATTATTAAAGCAAATTTTACGCCCAAAAGACTGAGTACAATAGCTGTTAAAAGACCAACTATGCATACCTCAATAAAGAGTGTTTTTAAATATGTTATAACACTTGTATTGATACGGTTAATCAAGATGATGCTTATTTCAAAATAACGGTTTGGGATCAACTTAAATATCTCTCTTTTAAATATATGTAAATCTTTTAACATGAAAAAGCTGATTACTGGCACGACAAATAAAAAAGATACAAAATTCGCTAAATATTTCGTATACAATAATAGATAGTTCGGGATTTTGGCTGCGGTTTCAGACATAATATGTTGCAACTGCTGTGGGAAATTGCCAATTTTTATGAACGGAAATAGATCATCTATGCCAGATAATAGGGCATTACAACTTTTAACAAACTCTAACTCGTTTAATTCTTCGATAGGGAGATTAATGAAATCATTGAATGCTGATAGAATGACAGAGCTCTGTCTAATCACAATTGGAACAAGAAAATAAATTATAAAAAAAATCACTGTTATAAGAAGTAAATAGAATATTAGGATGGCAAAAATACGCCGAATTCCAAGATTCTCAAAAGTTGTTACAAATGGGTTTGCAAAATATATAAAAATAAAAGATAAAAGAATATATGTAAATATATTTTTATAAATAAAGATCGCAAATCCTGCAATTGCAATGCATAGCAAGATAAAGCCAAGCTTCATTAGGTTAATCTTGTCTAAATTCATTTATCAACCAACTATGATATTTGCCTGCAATATCTTCTGTTAAATTATAAAGAAGCTTGATACCGCTTGCTGGATACTTACTTATAAATTTTACAAAATCATATTTAGAAATTGCCATCAATGTACAATCTGTAACAGCTTTTGCTGAACTGATACGAACCCCCTCATTAAATAAACCCATTTCCCCAAAGTGTTGATTTTCAATTAAAGTAACAAAAGTGATATTAGTATCATCTTTTTCGAGGTATAAATCTACTTGACCGCTTATTATAAAATAAAGAACTACGTGTGGAAAGTTTTTGGAATAAATAACTTCGTCTTTTTTAAAATGTCTTTCTATCAAATACTGCGATAAATGATTAAGCTCTATTTTATTCAGCTTTTTAAACAACAATATTTTTTTCATTTTTGTTGTATTTGTCTTATCACTAAAAAAGTTTTTTAAATATGCAATCATAACTTACTCTTTCCAAGCTTCTTGACCTACCAATGGAACAAATGTGCAAAAAGCTAATTCTTCGATGATGTTTTCCTTTTCTTGTCTTGTTAATACAATCATTCTCTGTGATATTGCACTACCTACTGGAATGACCAGCTTGCCTCCAATTTTTAATTGCGATATCAATGGTTCAGGTATTGTGGGTGAACCTGCACAAACAATTATCTTATCAAACTCAGATTTAGGTGGAATCGAATTTTCCCAGCCTTTTGTACCATCTCCTACTTTATAAAAAATATTGTCATAATTCAAACTTCTGAGTACTTTACGTGCAGAAATCGATAGCTCGCTATATCGTTCTACTGTATAGACTTCCTTGCATAATTCTGACAAAAGTGCTGTTTGATAACCAGACCCTGTTCCTATTTCCAATACAATATCTTCTGCTTGAAGATCTGCCAATTGCATCATATAGGCAATAATGAATGGCTGAGAAATAGTTTGCTTGCATTCAATTTGTAAGGGATGATCTTGATAAGCATGCTCTTTCCATTTTTCATCAATAAATAACTCTCTGGGAACTTTAGAGAATGCATACAGTACAGCGGTGTTATTGATTCCGCGAGGTATCAAATGCCTCTCAATCATTAGTTTACGTTGATCTTCAAACCTCATTTACTTTAACCTAACTATGCCAAAAATTTAATTGTTCTTTATTCTTTTCCAAAAAATCTATATAAGTCTTGTGCATTTGATAATCATTATAATCAACTTTTAACGGTGATATTGCCACAATTGCATTTTTAACAAGATAGCCATCAATATTTTCATTGTATTCTTCCCAAATTGGTGAATCTCCGCCTATCCAAAAAATATCTCTATTTCTATGGTCTTTATCTTGATGAACAATGTTTTGATAGCGTCTAAAGCCTGTTTTGCAAATACGAAGCCCTTTTATTTCTGATAATGGTAAGTTTGGCACATTTATATTGATTAATTGTCTATGACCTATTAAATCATATATTTGAAGATCAACAAGCTTGTCAATAATTGTTGATGCTGTTTCAAAGAATTGATCTTCATAACTTGTGATCGATATCGCTATTGCTTTAAAACCAAGACACATAGCCTCTACAGCTACTGCAACAGTTCCAGAGTATAAAACATCATCACCTATATTTTGTCCAGCATTAATTCCAGAAATTACCAAATCTATTTTTTTTTCATGCAATAAATGCTCTAATGCAATTAAGACACTATCAACGGGAGAACCAGATACTGACCAGCTATTTTCATCATATTGCTTAACACGTAAGGCTTCTCTTATAGTTATTGCGTGTGATTGAGCACTTTTTTCAGATGCAGGTGCTACAAGAAAGACTTTATGTCCTTTGCTTTTAAATGTGTTTACCAGAGTTATAATTCCATTGCTATGGATGCCATCATCATTACAAATTAAAATATTCATTAAATCTCCTAAATATGTTTAAAAATCACTTCTACAAAGTTTTTTATATCCCTTATAGAATTTATATAACTTATTTCGTCGTTATATATGGTATCGATAGTAACATAATCAATCTTACCAAGTTCTTTGCTTAGTTCTAAAATAACAGCTGTTTCATATTGATAACGTTCTGCGGTAATTTCTATATTTCTAAGTCTTTCAAGACGGTATAATCTATATCCACATTGAGAATCATAAACCTTTTGACCAGACAATAAGCTCACAACTTTTGAGGTTATTGTATTTGACAAAACCCTCATAAAAGGCATTTTTGTCAGAGAAAAGTTTCGTTTACCAATGATTAAATCTGCCATTACATAATTCTGCTTTCTAAAAAAACGTGGAATACTTTTGGGTGAATGTTGTAAATCGCTGTCTATTGTTAAGGCAAATTCATATTTGTTTGCTAAACCATAGGCAAAACCAGCTTTTAAAGCTGCTCCTTTGCCTTGATTTGTCTTAAATCGAATGCAGTGAATACCAATTGATTTGCATGTTTCATACGAATTATCGGTTGAACCATCATCAATTGCAACTATTTGCATAATAGGAATATACTCACAAATCTCATTCACTAATTGCCACAAATAGCCTGCTGAATTATAAACAGGTAAGATTACCAATGTATTATCTTTATTTGCTAAGCTCATTTTCATCCTTACTATAATAATATATTCTAATACATGATCTGATATTATGATTTTTTGTCAAGCGATTTATATTGTTTTATTACTCTTTTGCGATATTAATAACTTTTGAAATGTTTGTGTACTGTAAATCATTATTGCCAGATTCTTTTACAAGTAAACATGTTGTCATAAACTAAAATAACTTGCTAAAAATAAACAATAAACATAAAAAACAAGCAATTTTTATCGATTTATTTCTCCGAGCATCCCGTTACCATCCCGTTACCATCCCGTTACTTTCCCGTTACTTTCCCATAGTTTTTAAGAGATATCTATCGGAATTTAACGAGTAAGAAGTAACAATGCTTTTTTCTAATATTAGCTCTCATGAAGAGTAATAATTCTTACTTTTTGGACTTGCTTTTAAAAAAGTGACTATACAAAAAATAATTATATATGCTCTTTAAAAACAGTTGATTTGCTTTAATAAAGCCAGAAAGGAATTAAAATTTTGTATGCATTATGCTTAAGTTCATATCTTAATTAGCTTATTGAACTAAAACAAGCAATCTATGCGTATCATTGCTTAATAATTAATTCTTACACTTCTGCATTGACAATAATCATTGCAAAAATTTAATGGCTTATATGAATAAAAATATTATTGCAATTGATTTACATGGTACGCTTTTAAATAAGCATTGGCAGCTCCCAAAAGCCCAACAAGAAGCTTTTTATAAATCTTATAAAAGGCTAAAGGATACTTTTGACTTTTATATTTGTACTGGTAACGATTATTCTTTTTTGACACGTTATCTGCCAAATAAATTTTTAACATTTTTCAAAGGCTTTATACTTGAGACTGGTGCTTTGTATTGGGAAAAAGGTGAAGAAACTATATTAATTGATGTTGATATGATTGAAAAAATTAAGTGTCTTGAAGATGATCTAAAGATGGCTGATTTTCGATTCATACATTACTTTGCAACTCGAAAAGCAACTATCAGCATGTTTACACACACAGAACAAACAGGTTCAGCACCTGATATGTATGTGGCAACTATTAAAGACTTTATGTTGTCCCATCCATTAAATATGTTTTTTAATATTACATGGTCAAATGTGGCGATTGATATTATACCGAAAGGCATTAATAAATATACAGGTATCAAAAACGTAGCCAATAATGTCAAAATTATCAGTTTGCTTGACTCAATGAATGACTATGATTTGGCAATTAACTCAGATGTATGTTTTTTACCAGCAAATAGCTCAAAAAAACTATTAGATAGTATTAAATATAGCTCTATTGATAAGTATAATAAAGATTTTATAAATGCAATTTATCTTTGTAAAAACGATTATAGCGAAGGTGTGATTGAAGCACTAAACAAGTTATAATAATTAAATAGGAGATTTTTATGAAAAAGCCAGAACTACTCTTGCCAGCAGGAAATATTGATATGGCTATGTGTGCTTTTGAAGGCGGTGCAGATGCCGTTTATGCCGGTATGCAGCAGTTTAATGCAAGACAAAGAGCAAAAAACTTTTCAAAGAATGAAATGGCTTCTTTGATAGAATATGCTCATCAAAACAATAAAAAAGTTTATTTTACTCTGAATACTTTATTAAAGAATAAAGAAACATATGAATTGGTTGATCTACTTGAAGAACTTAATATTATGAGACCTGATGCTATAATAATTCAAGATTGGGGCGTTTATTATCTTATATCTAAGTATTTTAAACAAAATAAAATACATGCAAGTACACAAATGGGAGTTCATAATAGTATTGGTAATGAAGACGCCAAAAACAGAGGCTTTGAAAGGGTTGTATTAGCACGAGAACTGACATTTCACGAGCTTGAAGAAGTAGCTAAGAAAAAAACAACTCAATTGGAACTCTTTATTCATGGCTCATTATGCTATTCAATGTCTGGACATTGCTTGTTTAGTAGTTATTTGGGCGGTATGAGTGCAAACCGTGGGCTTTGTAAACAACCATGTCGCAGGCTTTTTGCTGTCAGTAAAGAGCAACATTATTTATTTAGTTTAAAAGACTTACAATTGATTGATTATATTCCTGAGATTATTGATTTGGGAATTGAAAGCCTCAAAATAGAGGGTAGGATGAAATCAGCTGATTATGTTTATAATACTGCACGTGCTTATAGAATGGCTATAGATGATAATAACCGTATAGAAGAAGCAAAAAATATATTAAATCGTGATTTAGCACGTGATAAGACAGCATACTTTATGGGTTCAGATATTCACGATATATTTTCCTCGCCGACCGTAGGTGGCTACTTGGGTAAAGTGGATAATTTTAATGCCTCCACAAATTCAGATACAAAAATCAGTTTTACAACTGATTTGGATCTGCATGATTATGCTAAAATTCGCATAATAAGTGATAAAAATATAGATTCAGATTTGATAGAAATCAAGAAAATTACAAATAAAGATGAACAGCCTATTGATGAAGCAAAGGCAGGAGAAATGATTAACATCTATTTTAACACAAAAAATGATACACATAGGATAGGTATTGACGATGAAATATATTTGGTGTCTGATTTTAAACAAAACATATGCAAATCTCTACCAATAAAAAAATATAACCTAACTCACCATAACGCAATAAAAAACAAATTAAAAAAAGAAAAAGATAGTATTGTTTCCAAAAGCACAAATGATGAGCATTTTATGCGTATAGATAATCCACACTGGCTCGATATTGTACAAAAGACTGATTTTACTTATCTAATTCTTGCTTTTACTCGAAGAATGTGGCAAGATTTAGATGACTTTACAGAAAAATGCGATATGTTTAAAGAGCATATTGTCATCGAATTGCCTTTATTTATGGCTGAAGAGAGCATTGAGCATTGGGCAAATTTAATCAAAGAATATTATCAAAAAGGTTTTAGATACTTTTCGATAAGCCAAATAAATCAACTTCTCTTACTTAAAGGCTATAAAGATATAAAGATTATAGCGAATGAAAACATATATGCTTTGAATGATTATAGTATTAAGTTTTTGTATGAAAATAATGTAAATAGGTTTATTTATCCTTTTGAAAATGATTTTGACAACCTCTTTACAGGCATGGATCGTAGCGGAATTATCCCTCTTTTCTTCTATCCAAAACTCTTCTTTTCACGAATGCCTGTTAACCTAAAACAGAACACAGTTTTTTCCGACATTAAATACGAGTATAGTAAATATGTAAAAGACGGAATTACTAATATAGTCTCAAAAAACCCTGTTTCAATTTATCATTATTATGACAAAGTGTATAAAAAAGGGTTTAAACGCTTTTTGACAGACTTGTCGCTTTGCATGCCAACACGTGTACTTTACAATCAAATAATTAATGGATATTATAATGCAGATAAAATGCCTAATAGTACCGCATTTAACTTTAAAAAAGGTTTATGGTAAATAAATGAATTGGATAACAAAACTCTCAGAAACACTAAAGATAAAACCATGGCAGGTAGATAAAACAATCGAGCTGATTATTGACGACAAGACAATTCCGTTTATTGCACGATATCGAAAAGAGCAGACAGGCGAGCTGGATGAGATAAAAATTCGTGAAATATTTGATGAATATCATGTTCAAGAAAAGCTTTCAGAGAGAAAAAAAGAAGTATTACAAAGCCTTGAAAATCAAAAAGTTTTGAGCGATGAGCTAAAAAAAGCTGTTGAGTTATCTGAGTCTCTAAAAGATTTAGAGGAAGTCTATTTACCATATAAGAAAAAACAAAAAACACGAGCTGATCTTGCGATAGAAAAGGGCTTAAAGCCCCTTGCTGAATGGCTTTGGGATGCTAAATCTGTCGATGATGAATATGTAATGAGATTTAAAAGTGAAGAACATTCTTTGCTCAATAAAGAAGATATTCTCAATACAGCTATTGATATTCTTGCAGAGGAAATCTCATATAATACCCAAATAAGGGATTTTGTCAGAGACAATATATTTAGAAATGGCATAATAGAGACTAATAAAAACGACAAAATTGAAGATGAAAAAGAAGTCTATAAAAGTTATTATGATAATTCATTCAGGATATATTCTATTCCAGAATGGCGTGTTTTAGCAATCAATAGGGCAGAAAAAGAAAAAATAATCAAAGTAAAAATACAAATAGATTGGTCAAGATTTAATTTATATCTCACAAGAAAAACGGGTGAAGAAAATATGGAGGGTCTTGTACTTATGTTGATGAAATTAGCCAAAATAAGAAGTACACATCCATATATTCAACTATTCCAAACAATGACAAAAGACAGCTTGAAGAGATTGATATTGCCTGCTATTGAGCGTGAGGTACGTACTGATTTGACAGAAAAAGCAGAGAATAGGTCAGTATCAATTTTTCAAAATAACCTCAGACATTTATTACTAACACCACCTCTCAAAAAAACAAGAATATTGGCAATAGACCCAGGATATAGAACTGGTTGTAAAGTAGCAATAATCGACGAAAATGGAGTGTATCATGATAATGCAAATATATATCCTACACCGCCATTTAAAAAGATAATCGAAGCAGAAAAGATACTGGATAGACTTATTAAAATATACGAGATAAAACTGATAGCAATAGGTAATGGCACAGCATCGCGAGAAACCGAGAGCTTTGTGAGTGAATTTTTAAAAAAATACCCAGAAATGAAGTATATCATTGTTTCAGAGGCAGGTGCATCTGTTTATTCAGCGTCAACTGCAGGTATAGAAGAATTTCCTGAGCTTGACGTAACTGTACGTGGTGCTATATCTATTGGCAGGCGTGTTCAAGACATGTTAAATGAGCTTGTAAAAATTCCGCCTGAATCAATTGGTGTTGGTATGTATCAGCATGATATATCAACAAATGTTTTAAAGCAAAAACTATCTTTGGAAACAGAATCTGTAGTCAATTTATTGGGAGTCGATATCAATACCGCTTCTGAGTATTTGTTGCAATATATATCAGGATTAAATAAGAAAACAGCAAAAAATATAGTTGAGTATCGTCAAAAAAATGGACTTTTTAAAAAGCGCTCTGAATTAAGAAAAGTAAAAGGTATTGGAGATAAAACTTATGAGCTTGCAGCAGGTTTTTGTCGTGTGCCAGAATCAAATAACCCATTAGATAATACCACAATACATCCAGAATCTTATCAGCAGGCAGAGAATATTATAAAATATGTAGGCTTTACGTTGTCAAATATAAATAATAACAGAAAAGACTTACTGGAAGCACTTAATAAGCAGTTCTATAAGACAATAGCACAAAACCTGTTGATATCTGATGTTTTGGTCAAAGACATAATATCCGCTTTGTCAAATGTGAATATTGACCCACGAGATGAGTTCCCCCAGATAAAGCTAAAGAGTGAAGTTAATTCTTTTGAATCCCTATTAATTGGCACACAACTCGAAGGTATTGTGAGAAATATTACAGACTTTGGTATTTTTATTGATATTGGCGTTGGCTATGATGGGTTAGCCTATCGCTCTACATTTACTGATTATCAAACAACTAATTATTATCCTGGACAAATAGTTAAAGTTGAAATAATTAGTTTAGATGAAAAGAATAAAAAGAGTGGATTAAAACTATTATAAAGGAGGCAATATGTCAAAAGTATACTTTTTAACCTCACGTGTTCACAACAGATTAAGCTTGATCAATAGATATACCAACTTTTTAAAAGACTTGGATCTGCCATTCTTGGCAAAAGATAAGCAAATACTGATAAAAACGCATTTTGGTGAAGATGGAAACACCGCTTATATAAACCCACAATATATTAGAAAAACTGTTGATTGGATCAAAAGTAAGAATGCATTGCCTTATATTGGTGATTCAAGTACACTTTACAAAGGAAGACGTAACAAAGCAATAAGTCATCTTGAGTTAGCGTTGGAACATGGCTTTTCTTATGCTTCAGTAAATGCACCATTAGTGATTTTAGATGGTATAAAAAGTGACTATTATAAGACTTATGATTTGAATGGAAAGCATTTTAAAGATGTACAAATAGTTGGAGCTTTAGGTGCAACAGATGGTGCTGTGATTATGTCTCATGTAAAAGGGCACGGTCTCACAGGTATGGGTGCTGCAATAAAGAATTTAGCTATGGGCTTGGCAAATAGAACACAAAAACAGCGTATGCATGGAGATATAAAGCCTCTCTTCGAAAAAAGTAAATGCATAGCATGTCATGAATGTATTCGTGTTTGCCCTGTCAATGCTGTATCTGGAAAAAGTAGTGATATTATTATTGATTTAGATATTTGTATTGGCTGTGCAGAGTGTATTACTCATTGTCCTACTCAAGCTATGAAACTTTTGTGGAATGAAACCCCCTCTATTTTATCAGAAAAAATGGCTGAAACTGCATTAGCAGCAGTTAATATCCTCGATAGAAAGCTAATTTATATGAATTTCATGCTAAATATAACACCAAACTGCGATTGCGATGGAGCCGTTGATAACTCTATAGTTAATGATATTGGGCTTTTGATTAGCGAAGATCCAATAGCAATTGACAAAGCATCTTTGGATATGGTAAATAAACAAGTACCATTAAGCAATTCATCAATTTCTGGCTGTTCAGGTGAAGTATTCAAAAATGTTCACCCCAAAGTTGATGCTCTCAGGCAATTATCATATGGTGCAGAAATTGGACTTGGTTCAATGGAATATGAATTGATCGAAGTATAACAATGCTAATAAAATACGCTTCTGACAACCCTTTATCACTCAAAGATCTTGTACCAAGTAAGATACTTATTGTCCAGACAGCTTTTATTGGTGATGTTGTCTTAATCACTCCTTTGATTAGAGAGAGTGCTAAATTATTTCCACATGCTTTGATTGATGTGATGATAATACCAAGCACAGCACCATTATTAGCCAATAACCCATATATAAATGAATTAATAGTGTATGATAAAAGAGTAAAAGGTGAGTTTATAAAAATAGTTAAAATATTGAGACAGAACAATTATGATATTGCAATTACGCCACATAGCTCAACTCGTACCGCTATCCTCCTTTTGTTTGCACGCATTAAGATTAGAATTGGCTATAACCGTTGGTTTGCAAGACATTTTTTGACACATAGAAAATGTCATGCAATGAAATTAAATCATATACCGCATAAAATTGAAAAGCTGCTTAATTTATTATCATTATTTACAAACAAAAGACTAAATATGCAGACTGAGCTCTATCCAAGTACAAATGATTTTGATTATGCTGACAAGCAATTAGCAAATAATACCCAAAAAAGAAAGATTATACTTATTGCACCTGGCTCTGTTTGGGACACAAAGAGGTGGGATGATAGTCACTTTGTAACTCTTATAGACAGCTTATTAGAAAATGACTTTTTTATTATACTTAGCGGCAGCCCAAGCGAACAAATGCTGTGCGATTCTATTGTGAATAGATTAGAAAAAAAAGAAGATGGAAATATTATTAATATTAGCGGTAAAACTACTTTACTGGAAACAGCAGCTTTGATGAAGTCTTGTGACTTAGTTATATGCAATGATAGTGGAACTTTACATATGGCTAATGCTATGCAAGTTAAAGTGTTTGCTTTTTTTGGTCCTACAGTACAGAGATTTGGTTACTATCCATTTAGAGAAGGGGATTTTGTGTTTGAAATCGATTTAACATGTCGCCCTTGTGGTGGGCATGGAGGCAAATCTTGCCCTTTGAAACATCATAATTGCATGAAAAATATTGAACCAAATGTTGTTTTGCAGAAAGTATTAGAGAGTTTTTCATAAGCTATGGTACTATCATACCTTCTTTTAAAGTATCCGTATAAGTTGGCTTGGAACGCTTTGAACATTATTAAAGAAAGAAAACAAAGCGTTTTCTATGCTGAAGACTATCTTGATATGGTTGTGTTTAAATCAGTACAAAAATATTTAGCTGAATTGCCTATAGTTGCAAAAAACAAAGTAGTTGCCAATAGCTTTCAACCTGCATATAATCCCATGAAAATTTATCCTGTATATCCAAAAGCAATCATCACTTGCAGGCATGTATGCCACAAATTCCCAGAAAAGAGAATTGTTAAGTTTGGTATGAGACATGGAGCTTACCATTTTAAAAGGTTGACTAATGCGAATAATTACAATGCTTTTACAAAGTATTTTATGACAAGCCAACATGAAGTAGATATAGCCAAAAAAATCGGTATAAATACTGCAGTAGCTGTTGGGTATCCAAAACTCGATCCTGCATTTAATGGTGAGATCAGCCAGCAAGACTTATCTATATTATCAAATCATTTGGGCTTTTCGAACAATAAGAAAAGTGTCTTATTTACAGCTACTTGGGATAAATCTGGCATGTCTGCTATAGATGCATGGATTGATAAACTTGATAGCTTAACAGAAGCTTTTAATGTAATGGTTACTGTGCATCCGTGGACTTCTACTCATTATAAAAAAAAGCTTATAGAAAGTCAAAATATACACTTTTTAAGTACATCTGACACTTTAGCATATCTGATGCTTGCAGATTGTGTAGTTGGTGATACAAGCTCTATTTTAGCGGAAGCATGTGCTTTAGATAAACCAATCATCACATATGAAACAAAAGAAACGAAAAGAAGTCTTGATGAAATATCTGACTTGATAAAAAGCATTTCCTATCAGATTGACCCATCGCAAGATATCTTAAACTACTTGAATTTTGCAATAGAAAACAAAGACGAATTTAGGGATAATCGCCAAAAAGCAAATATTATTATGTTTGATAAACTCGATGGTAAAGCAGGGGAGAGAGCTGCAAAGATTATTTTGGAGTATTTACCTGAATTAGATAAAAGATGCATAGATAGCTGACAATAGATACTTTAAATAGATTGTTTATATTAATTATTAGATCAGTATTTGCTTGCTTTTTAGATAAAATAGGATTATATTATATTTATTGAAAAATATATTTACAAAATAACGATATTAATTTTTATTGTACTTAAGTATTAAGTAAGGAGAAAATATGTTAAGAACACTGTTGTTGAGTAAGATACACAGAGCAACTATAACACAAACTGACTTGCAATATCACGGCAGTATTACAATAGATAAAAATCTGATTGAAGCTGTCGGCTTGAAGCCTTATGAAAAAGTTGAAATATTCAATGTACAAAATGGGAATCGCTTCGAAACCTATGTAATTGAAGGAGAAAGAGGCTCGGGTATTATTGGCATAAATGGTGCCGCTGCAAGACTTGTTCATCGTGGTGATCAAGTAATTATTGTTAACTATGGTATCTTTAACGAAGAAGAAGCAAAGAATCACAAACCAAAAGTCATAATTTTAAATGAAAAGAATGAAATAGAGGAAAGGGTAAAAACATGAAGGATAGTATAAGAGTAATTGACTCTATCCAAGAAATGCGAGAGTATCGTAGCCTGATATATGAAACAAAGAATATTGGTTTTGTACCAACAATGGGCTATTTACATGAAGGGCATTTAAGCCTTGTAGAACAATCAAATAAGGAATCTGATATAACAATTGTTAGTATATATGTAAATCCCACTCAGTTTGGAGAAAATGAAGACTTGCAGACTTATCCACGTGATATTGATCGAGATTTAGATTTGTTATGCAAGTATAATGTAGATGCCGTGTTTTATCCGAATAATAAAGAAATGTACCCAGAAGGCTATCTTACTTGGGTCGAAGTTGAAAAGCTATCGAGCCTATATTGTGGAAGAAGCAGACCTACACACTTTAAAGGAGTAAGCACAATTGTTTCAAAGCTCATAAATATTGTAAGACCTCTATACTTATATATGGGAGAAAAAGACTTTCAGCAAATTGCAGTATTAAAAAAAATGATCGAAGACCTTAATTATGATACTTATATACGTCCATGTCCGATTGTACGCGAGATTGATGGGCTTGCGTTAAGCTCACGCAACGCTTATCTTAATGAAAAAGAAAGACGTAACGCACTGAGCCTTTATGAAGCACAAATTCTGGCAAAAGAGATGATTTACAAAGGAGAAAGAAATATAGATACAGTGATTTCAAAAATGAGAAAATTAATCAATGAAAAAGATGGAAGAATTGACTATATAGAATTTGTTGACCCTCATACTTTGGAATTAAAAGCTGATTTAATCGGCACACTCCGCGTGTTAATGGCTGTTTATATCGGTAAAACAAGACTTATTGATAACTTTGAAATAACAATTAATTAAATGAATTTAATAGTAAAAAAGTTTGGTGGCTCATCTGTTGCCACAATTGAAAGAATAAAAGCCATTGCTGCACATTTAGCAGAAGAAAAGAAAAAAAATGTCAATATGGTCGTGGTAGTATCAGCAATGTCTAAGACGACTGATCAATTGATATCACTTGCTAAAGAAATTACACCAAAACCTAATGCCCGCGAGCTCGATATGTTGCTAACTGCAGGCGAAAGAGTAACAATGTCACTTTTATCTCTTGCTTTGCATGAATTGGGTATTTCATCAATTTCTTTCACAGGATCACAAAGTGGCATAATTACAAATTCATCTCATGGAAATGCACGAATACAAACAGTAAATGCTTTTCGAATTAAAGAAGAGCTTGATAAAGGAAAACTTGTAATCGTTGCTGGCTTTCAAGGTGTTAGTCGTGAAAAAGAAATAACAACATTGGGAAGAGGTGGATCTGATACGAGTGCAATAGCATTATCTTGTTATCTAAAAGCCTCAAAATGTGAGATTTATACCGATGTAGATGCTGTTTATTCAGCAGACCCACATGTTGTTAGTACTGCTCAAGCACACAAAAGAATTTCATACGAGCAAATGCTATATCTGGGATATAAGGGTTCAAGCGTTTTACAACCACGCGCTATCGAATTTGCTTATAAATATAAGATCGCTGTAGAAGTAAAATCTTCTTTTACGTTTAAGGAGGGAACTATGATTGAAAATATGGAGACAAATCAAATAAAAGCAATAGCACACAAAGAAAACTTGCTAATGGTGGAAGTCAAATGCTCTTGTGAAGATATACCTTACTTATTAAAATCCTTAAAAACAAATATATACGACTATTATATACATTTGTGTAATTTTACTTTTTTAATAGAAGAAAGCGAGTTAGATTCACTCAAAGCTGATATTTTTGATTTTTATCTAAAGCGTAGTGATATAAATCTATCTGACAAAGAAATAAGGGTAGAATCACTTAAAATTGATATAGAGGTACAAAAAATATTCGAAAGCCCAATTAGATTTACTTCTATTGCACTTACTGGATATAGTTTAGCATATGATAATGAATTTGCAGCAAAAATTGTCGATCTATTACATAAAGAAGAGATATTGGTTTATGAACTTAAAAATGATGGAATTGGACTTAGCTTTTTAATTGAACAAAAATACTTCCAAGAAGCACTTTTAATTCTACATAAATATTTTGTTGAGGTTTAGAAGTATGGAGAATATTGTTTTATTGATAGAAGATGATGAAACATTATGTGAGCTTGTTGCAGAGATGTTTAATTTATTAAAAACACCTTTACTAACAGCATACACAATGAATGAAGCCGTGCAAATCTTTGAAGAAAATCAAGATAAAATAGCTTTAGCAATATTTGATATGAATCTTGACGAATCATCTGGAATCGACGTATATGAAGCTTTGAAAGAAAAGGGAAAAGATTTTGTGGCAATATTGGCATCAGGTATGTTTTTAGAAGATGATAAAGATACTTATATTGAAATGGGGTTTACTGAGATTATAGCTAAACCATTTAGCTTGGCAGACATAAGAAGAATAATAAGTACATACTTATAATGGTTATTTATAAAGGAGTATAGATGAGAAAATTCATTGTTACCAGTGCATTACCCTATGCAAATGGTAAATTACATATCGGACATGTAGCAGGTGCATGTATACCTGCTGATATTTTTGTGAGATATCTTAGATTAAAAGGGGAAAATGTTATCTATATCTGCGGTACAGATGAACATGGTGCACCTATTTCAATTAGAGCAGAAGCCGATGGGAAAACACCTCAAGAAATAGTCGATTTTTATCATGATTCTATTAAAAAAAGCTTTGCAGGTATTTCAGTTGAGTTTGATAACTTTTCTGGCACTGCTCGACCCAAGCATCATGAATTATCCCAAAAGTTCTTTCTTGACTTATTAAATAATGGATATATAAATGAGCATATAACAAATCAACTTTATTGTGAACATGACAAGAGATTTTTACCTGATAGATATGTCGAAGGTAAATGCTATCATTGCAATGCAGACAGTGCAAGAGGGGACCAATGTGATGCGTGTGGAAAGTTAATTGATGCAACAAAGCTGATATCTCCACACTGTAAAATTTGTGGGAATAGCCCTATTGTTAGAGAAACAAAACATTGGTTTTTAGATTTACCAAAGTTTGAAATACCATTAAAAAATTGGTTAGATACAAAAGAAAACTGGAAAGATAATGTCTTGAATTTTATTCTCAGTTGGATACAAGACGGCTTAATTGAACGTTCTATCACACGCGATATAAATTGGGGTGTAAAAATTCCAATCGAGGGAACTGAAGGCAAAGTATTATATGTTTGGTTTGATGCTCCAATTGGCTATATATCGTCAACTATAGAGTGGGCTGAAAAGATAGGACAACCTGACAAATGGAAAGAATATTGGCTTGATAAAGACACAAGATTAGTGCACTTTATAGGCAAAGATAATATACCGTTTCATGCTATAATTTGGCCAAGTATCCTGATGGGGCAGAATCAAAAATATACATTACCATATGATATACCAGCAAATGAATATCTAACATTAGAAGGTGAAAAAATATCAACAAGTCGCAATTGGGCAGTATGGGTAGAAGACTTTCTTAGTTATTTTGATGGTGAACTATTGCGTTATGCTTTGTCTGCAAATGCACCAGAGACAAAAGATGCAGACTTTTCTTGGAAAGAATTTCAAACAAGAGTAAACTCAGAATTAGCAAACATTTTGGGTAATCTGGTTAATCGTGTATTAGCTTTCTCAAATAAAAATTTTAATGGAATAATTCCTTTTTGTAGTTCTTTAAATGAATATTCTCAACAAACCCTAAATGAAGTCATTAACTTAACTGAAGACATTGATCATGCATATCAAGAGTATAAAGTGAGAAAAGCAAGCAAGCTTTGCATGGATATTGCAAGACTTGGAAATAAGTATTTTGATGAAATGAAACCATGGTCTACAATTAAAGAAGATAAAGAAAAAACAGCAGAAACATTATATGTTTGTGGTCAAATACTTAAAGTAATAACAGTAGTATTTAAACCAATTATACCACAAGGAAGCACTAAAATTAGAGAGATGATGTCAATGTCGCCTAATGTTAAATGGGACGATATAAGAGTTTTAAATCCATCAGAGCTTATGATTACTGACGTAAAAACACTTTACAAAAAAATTGAAGATTCAGAGATTGAACACCAAGTAAGTTTATTAAAAGAACAAGCAAGGCAAAATGAAAAAGAAGAGATAAAATGTGAACCAATGTTAGACTTTATTGAATTTGAAGATTTTATAAAAGCTGATCTACGCATTGTAAAGGTTGTAAGTGCTGAAAAAGTAAAAAAGTCGAATAAATTACTAAAACTGAAGGTAAAATGTGGTGATAAAGAATTGCAGGTTCTATCTGGAATTGCAAAACACTATGAACCAGATGAGCTTGTGGGCAAGGATATTGTCATGATCATAAACCTAAAACCACGGAAAATGATGGGGGAGATGTCTGAAGGAATGATTCTATCAGCACAGATAGGTGAAGATTTGAGTGTGCTTGTGCCTGATAAAACAATACAAAGTGGAGCAAAGCTATCATAATTAGACTTGTTATGCTTTTTAAAAGTTTGGTAATTACAATAATAATGCTTTCTTTTTTTTTGTCGCTTAATGCTGCAAAATATATTGATCAGCATTTATACTTCGATATTTTTATTGGAGAAGCCCAATATCTACAATTAAAGTCTGAAAGCTATTTTTATCTAAATTCACCATCTGATAGTACATATATCACTTTTCCTGAAGTTTTGCAAATTAATTATGATGGAAATGAATCTCAACCAAGCGTGTGGGTAAATGGTAATTTCTATAATTTACCTATTACTATTGCCTCAGATAAACCTATTGAATTTAACGGCTATAAATATAATGGAATGTTCTTGTTAACTGCGACTAAAGAAAACAAGATTAAACTGATAAACAATGTGGAAATGGAAGACTATATTGCAGGTGTTATTCCCTATGAAATAGGGGTTGAAGCTCCATATGAAGCTCTTAAAGCACAAGCTGTCGCTGCACGAAGCCATACTGTTAAACAACTTTTAAATAGTAAACATAGTAATGATGGATACGATCTGTGTAACACAACACACTGCCAAGTTTATAATGGTCTTACAAGGCAAACAGAACGAACATATAGAGCAGCAATAGAAACTACAAATGAGATATTAATATTTGAAAATGAAGTAGTCGACGCTGTGTACCATAGTTGCTGTGGTGGATCGACTGAAGATGCTAAAGACTTATGGGGTAGTAGTAGAAATTACCTAATACACACTAAAGATTCTCGAAATAATGAGTCAATTTATTGCTCATTAGGAGGCAAGTACATAAATTGGTATAAAAGTGCTTTTCAATGGTCGAGTAAAGTTTCAAAGAATGATATTAAAAATAAACTATCAATTGGCAATATCCAAAATATCCAAATTCAGAAGAGAGGCAAATCTGGTCGTATACTTACGATTAAAGTAAATGGTAGCCTTGCAAGCAAGACTATTAAGAATGAATTAGAGATTAGAAAACTATTTAATAATGCCAAGAGTAGCAATTTTGTTTTGCAAGACAAAGGTTCGTACTATTTATTAAATGGTTATGGTACTGGACACGGTGTCGGTATGTGTCAAATTGGTGCTATTGTACAAGCATACTTAGGATTTTCATATGAGGACATACTTTTGTTTTATTACAATGGTACAAAAATATCTGATGAATGGCTACTAAATAATTTTAAAATAAAATAGACGAGGTTTTATGAAATTTATTATAGAAACGTACGGTTGTCAAATGAATGTTGCAGACAGTGAAATGATATCTACTATTATGGAAAATAGTGGTTATGAACTTACTGATAGTGTAGATGATGCAGATATAATAATGTTTAATACATGCTCTGTGCGTCAGAATGCAGAAGATAGAGTGATTGGGAGAATATCCAATGAGGTTGCAAGGAAGTTTAATAATAAACAACTCATCGTCGGCGTTGTTGGCTGCATGGCACAAAGACTGGGAAAAGAGTTAAACGAAATTAATTCAAAAATAGATTTCGTAGTTGGTGTCGATAATTATTTCCAATTGCCACAAATTATTGAACAAATATATAACAAAAGAGACTTTGTTTATTCAGTTGAGATGAATCATCAAGAAATATATAATGAAGTGTATCCTGTTAGAAAGAATAACCTGAATGCTTTTGTTACAATAATGCGTGGATGCAATAACTTTTGCACTTATTGTATAGTGCCTTATGTTCGTGGACGAGAGAGAAGTCGCAGCATAGATGAGGTTTTGAATGAGATACGTTTTGCTGGAGAAAATGGAATACAAGAGGTTACTCTTTTAGGGCAAAATGTAAACTCTTATCTTTGGAAAGATATAAATTTCCCAAAGCTATTACAACAAGCAAACAAAATAGATAATATCAAACGAATACGCTTTGTTACATCACATCCAAAAGACTTATCTGATGAGCTTATTGAGACAATGGCAAACTATGATAAGATATGTGAGCATATACACTTACCTGTTCAGTCTGGCAATAATGAAATACTCAAAATGATGAATAGAAATTACACTGTAGAACATTATTTAAATCGTATCAATAAATTACGAGAATTAATGCCTGATATTGCAATAACTACTGATGTAATTGCAGGCTTTCCTGGTGAGAGCAATGAGCAGTTTATGGACACCTATAAACTTATGGAAGAAGTTCGTTATGACTTTGCTTTTATGTTTAAATATTCACCCAGAACAGGCACCAAAGCTGCAGATTATTCCAATCAAATTGATGAAGAAATACGTTTGCAGCGCCTGCAAAAACTAATTGACTTACAAACTGAGATTACTCATGAAAAATACAAAAACCAAATTGGACAGATTAAAGAAGTGTATGTCGAGGGACCATCAAAAAAAGATATTAATGAATATTCTGGCAAAAGTAGAGATTTTAAAATAACAATTTTTCCAGGTGATGAGTCGTTAGTTGGTAAATTTGTTGACGTAAAAGTCGAAGAAGCTGCTGGTTGGACCCTTAAGGGTCATATAATTAAATAGCTTTGTTTGCTTTAAATATGCATTGTATATTATTATTTCTAAATATAATAAACTTTTTGTTGACAATAATTTATTTATTTAGAACATGAAATAGAGGTTTATAAATGTCACAATTTTTTAAAGACAAGAACAGTATTAAATTCAAAGTTGGTATTTTTACAATAATTGTAATCGCTATATTTATTGTGAGTTATTCCTATCTAAATGATTTGTTGGATAGGCATAAATACATCACAATTGACGTTTTATTTGATCACATTAATAATCTCGAACTCGGAAGTGCTGTGACTGTCAATGGCTTTAAAAAGGGGAAAGTTCATAATATCAGAATTAGCGAAGAAGGAGTTATTACTACACTATTTGTGGATTTAGATTTTCCTTTAAAACAAGGTACATCTTTTATTGCTAAAGAATCTGATATAATGGGAAGTCATCAAGTAGACATAATTACAGGCACAGGAAGCGAGATTTTGGACTTAAAAAAGATACAAAAAGGGGATTCTCGTGAAGGCTTTATCGATCTTATTCACAGGTTAAATATTATGATTTCAAATGTTGAAAATATCTTTTCTAAACTTGAAAATGCAGACGACATGTTAAATAACATAAACAAGTTCATTGAAAATAGTAATTCAGCATTTGTAAGAGTTGATGATATCTTAAATAGCATAAATGAGAATGAAATCAAAACTATTATAACAAATCTTAGCCAATCAACTACTGACTTAAATAAGTTCTTTTCAGACAACAAAGATGACCTGCAGTTAGCTATACAAAACTCAAACATAGCACTTGAAAGCGTAAACTATACACTTTCAACTGTCGATTCAGCAATGGTATATCTTAACCAAGTTGCAAAAAATATATCAAACAATAACAATTCTTTAGGTGCCTTGGTGAATGACAAAGAATTATACCAAAACTTAATTAATTCAACACAAAAAGTTGACTCTCTACTTATTGATATCAAAAAGAACCCGCGTAAATATTTTAGGATTAGTGTATTTTAAAAAAAATAATATGGAGGATAAATGAAAAAAATCATTTACATTCTTTTTGTAGTTGCCATATTGACAATTACATCTGCCTGTGGCACACCAACTGGAAAAGTGAGCCTAAAAACCTACCAAGACAGCCTCAGTTATGTCTTGGGCTTGCAAATTGGTAAAAGTCTTGATCAGACTCTTACAAAAGTTGACTATAAAATGTTTGTCAGAGCTATGAAAGATGCTGGTGATGAAACAAAAATTGCGTTGAGTGAAGAGGAAATTTATTCTATTTTAGATAAATACCAAGAAGAAGCACAAGTGAAGATGATGCAAAAACATGATCAAGATGCAGAGAAAAACAAAAAAGAACAAGAACAATTCTTTAAAGAAAACTCTCAAAAAGAGGGTGTTATATTACTGGATGGTCTACAGTACAAAATTATTGAAGAAGGAAGCGGTAAAACACCCGCAGCAAATGATGAAGTAGAAATTGAATTTGTTGGTAAAACAATAAGCGGAAAGGTTTTTTGGAATTCAAGCGATAGTATTGAGCCTATAATTGCACCAGTTAGTGATCTTTTGCTTGGTTGGAGCATCGCACTTCAAAATATGAAAGAAGGAGCTCGTTGGGAGCTATTTTTACCTGATTCTTTGGCTTTTGGTGAATATGGTATTGGTGATGTTGGCCCAAGTCAAGCTGTAATTTTTGAATTATATTTAAAAGCGATTAAATGAGAATATAAGACTGTGCCTTTGTAAAAAGGCACTTTTTTTTAGGAGGATTTATGAGCAAACATAATTATTTTTCTCCAATAGGTGAGATACAGATCGATTTTGACAATGAAGTTATCAACTCAGTACAATTTATTAATGAAAAGAAAGAAACATATGTAAAAGAGCCACATGAAAATAATAAAGCTTTTGTAGAAAGAATTAATAGATACTTTGATCAATATTTTCTTAGCCAAAACCCAACTGACTCTTTTGAAATAAAAAATACTGGAAATAACTTTTATAAAAAGGTTATGGAAGAGTTGAGAAAAGTACCTCTTGGAAATACTATTTATTACTCGGAGTTAGCTGAAAGAATAGATCATGCAAAAGCAGCTCGGGCTGTGGGAAAGGCACTTGGCGATAACAAAATACTTATTATTAATCCGTGTCATAGAGTAATTGCAAAAAATGGAATTGGAGGCTTTAGGGCAGATTTGTGGCGAAAGAAATATTTACTTGCTTTAGAACAAGGCAAGCTATCAGATATGGGACTTGATTCTCAGCAAGTAAAACTTAGTTGCAATAATCATAATTGGAATGAGTTGTTTCAGATAGAAAAAGAAGCTATTTTAAGCATATTAGACATAAGCTCAGACCAAATACAGCATATAGGTAGTACTGCTGTTCCAGGTGTATGTGCAAAACCAATTATTGATATCATGTTGGGGATTAAACCTGAACAGGAAACAGATATTTTATCTATACTAAACCGTATTGGTTGGCAATATAAAGCTAATTTTGATCCTAAAGAGTGGCATTTTCTTGCCAAAGGAGTTGGAGATTTTTATACTCATCATCTACATGTTTGTCATTATAAATCAAACTTTTACAACAATCATGTTGGCTTTAGAGAAGTCATGTTAAAGTATCCGGATGAACTAAAAGAATATGAAGAATTAAAACAGAGAATAAGTTCAAACTTTGCACAAAACCGACAAGAATACACAAAAGCTAAAGCTGACTTCATAGTCTCAACTATAAAAAAATATGGCTACTAAATACAAATACAGTATTGTATTATTTCTTATCTTGTTTCTCCTAATAGGGTGTAAAGAAGAAAAAAAGTCGAGTGATACTGATAATGAGTACAAATTTAAAAAAGAGGGTCAGATTGTAATTATTACAAGCATTAATGATTCTTTATCTTTTGATATTGAAATTGCCGACACCCCATATAAAACAGCACTTGGACTAATGTATAGAAATAAAATGGCTCAGAATGAGTCAATGTTTTTTATTTTTGAATACCAAAGAATACAAAATTTTTGGATGAAAAATACTTATATACCATTAGACATATTGTTTATTGATGATGAGTTCA
>Ga0172382_10000358_pt1 | contig 85160 bp, 78 predicted proteins | sample Leawel138RmetaG_FD_122245 | JGI IMG/M metagenome (GOLD analysis project Ga0172382, IMG submission 122245) | Leachate microbial communities from a municipal landfill in Southern Ontario, Canada - Leachate well 138R metaG | ecosystem: Engineered > Solid waste > Landfill > Unclassified | place...
CGGGGCCTCGATCATCTCGCGGTCCTCGTTGGCCGAGGCCATGGCCGAGCCGTGCAGGGTCTTGATCCGCTCGGCCCCGGCGATGGAGGTCGACAGGCCGCGGGCGATGTCGGCGGTCACGTGCTGGCCGCCTACCGGGATGCTTTCGACGTGCACCAGGCTGCCATGGTTGAACACCGCCGCGCTGGTCGAGCCGCCGCCCATGTCGATGCACACCGCACCGAGGTCCATCTCGTCCTCTTCCAGCGCCGCCAGCGCCGAGACGAAGGGCGCGGCGACCACGCCCTCGAACTGCAGGTGGGCGCGCTCGACGCAGGCGCCGAGGGTCTGGAACACCGCCTCGTTGACCGAGACGACCAGCAGCTCGACGCCCAGGGTGCGGCCAAACATGGCGCGCGGGTCGCGCACCCCGCCCTGCCCGTCCACCTGCCAGGCGATCGGCAGGATGTGGGCCGGCCGGCGGCCCGGCAGCTTCACCTGGGAGAGCGCAGCCTGGATGGCGCGGATCAGATCCTGGTCGCTGATCGGCCGGCCGCTCAGCGAGACGCGGCTGGACACCCGGTGGCTGGCCAGCTGGCCGCCGGCGGTCGAGACGGTGACGCCCTGCACCGACACGCCGGCCACGTTCTCGGCCCGCTCCACGGCCTGGGCGATGGCCTCGCTGGCCTCGTCTAGGTTGACGATGGTCCCGCCACGCACGCCACGCGACTGGACGTAGCCGACACCGGCCGTGGTCAGGGTGCGGTCTACGCGGCGCACCCCGTCCGCCTTCATGATGAAGCAGGCGACCTTGGAGGCGCCCAGGTCCACCGCGGCCACCACCGGCACGCGCCCGAGCGCCGCCTTCAGGCTTTCACGCCCTCCGGCCTCCCTGCGCTCTTCGCCCCTCACAGCTCCCGACTTGCCCAACTTGACCATTCCCCTCAGGCGCCGCCCGCCACCAACTGGCCCGGCAGCACGCCGTCGCGCGGCCGGACCGCAACCACGTTCGGATCGCGCAGGTCGATCCGTTCGAAACCGAGTTCGAGAATGCGCGAGCGCTGGTCGAGCTGGTCCAGCTGCAGCAGCGCCGCCTCCTCGTCGACAGCCGGAAGCTGCACCAGGCTGCCGTCCTTGAGCCGCAGGTCCCAGCGCCGGTCGTCCACCCGCACCAGGGCCAGCAGCTTGTCCTTCAGTCGGGGCCTGGCCTCGATGGCCGGCAGGATCTGTGCGGCGTGCTCGTTGGCGCCCAGCCCCACCACCAGCGGCAGGCTCGCGAACCTGGCGGGATCGGCCTTGGGGATCACCCGCCCGTGCTGGTCGACCACATAGATCTGGCCGGCATGCTGCCAGACGGCCAGCGTCAGCCGTTCCTTGACCGCGATCACCAGGGTGTTCGGCAGCAGGCGGACGATCCGCGCGTCCTCGACCCAGCTGACCTCCATCACCTTGCGGCGCATGTCCTCCAGGTCGAGGCCGAGGATCGGCTGGTCCTTGTAGAGGCCGGTGGCCGCCAGGATGTCCCGGGACGCCATCTCCGATGCGCCCTGGACGTGGACGGCGTTGAGGCGGAAGCCCAGGGCGCCGAACGCCCGATCGATCCCGCCGGCGATCCCCTGGCCGACCATCTCGGCCCGGCCGCCGGTGCCGAGCACGGCCGCGACGGCGATGGTCAGCACCGCGCCGGCGGCGATCAGCGACTGCTTGGGGGTAAGGCCCGCGTGGCCGGCGGCCTGCAGCTTGCTGGCCGCCTGCGGCCCGCGCGGAGGGGCGACCGGACGGCCGCGGCCCGGCTTAGCGGATGCTTTCGCTCGAGGTCTCGCCGATACGCGCGATTCCCCCCGCACCGCCGCGGGCATATGCGTCCTCCGTGATCCAAAGCACCAAGCGGTCGAAGTCCACGCCCTTGTGAGCCGCCTGCTCGGGAGCGAGCGAGGTGGGCGTCATGCCAGGCTGTGTATTCACCTCTAGAAGGACCAAGATGTCGTTAACGTCGTCATAACGCAGGTCCGACCGCGTAACCCCCCGGCAACCCAGGGCGGCGTGCGCGCGCTCAGAATATTGCAGACACTTTTCAAAGACTTGCGGCGGCATCTTGGCCGGCAGAACGTGCTCCGATCCGCCTTCGCCGTACTTGGCCTCGTAGTCGTAGAAGCCGGTCTTGGGGACGATCTCGGTAACCGTCAGGGCCTTGCCGTCCATCACCGCGACGGCCAGCTCCTTGCCAGCCACGAATGGCTCGACCATGACCTCCTCGCCGAAGGTCCAGGACGGGTCGACGACCTCCTGCGGCGGCCGGTTCGCCCGCTCGCGGACGATGAACACGCCCACCGAGCTGCCCTCGGCGTTGGGCTTGACCACGTAGGGCGGCGCAATGACGTGATCGCGCGCCACCTCGAAGCGGTTGAACAGCCCCCCGCCCGGCACCGGCACGCCGGCCGCGGCGATCACCGCCTTGGACTTGGCCTTGTCCATGGCCAGCGCGGAGGCCAGCACGCCCGAGTGCGTGTAGGGGATCTGCAGGGTCTCCAGCAGGCCCTGGACGCAGCCGTCCTCGCCCCAGGCGCCGTGCAGGGCGTTGAAGCAGACGTCGGGCTTCAGCCTGCTCAGCACCTCGGCCAGGTCGCGGCCCGCATCGATGCGCGAGCCCCTCGCCCCCAGCCGCTCGAGCGCGTCGGCGCAGGCCCGGCCCGAGACCAGGCTCACCTCCCGCTCGGAGGAGATGCCGCCCATCAGGACGGCGACGTGATGGCCGGAAAGGGGAAGGGTCACGGGGCCTCCGCGGCGAGCTGCCGAAAATCGATGTCGCTGGCGGCGACGGTGTAGAGGAACGATGTCCAAACCGCGACGCTCTGGGCGAGCTTCTTGGGGTCCACCTTGTCGAAGGTGTCGTCGGCGGAGTGGTGCAGGTCGAAGTAGCGGGTGACGTCCGGCGACAGGCTGGCCACCGGCGCGCCCTGGCGAACCAGGTCGGCGACGTCCGCCCCGCCGCCGGTCGCGGGCTCGGGAGCCAGCACCACCTGCAGCGGCGCGACGGCGGCGGCGAAGGCGCGCATGGCCGGATGACTGGCCGAACCCTTGGGTAGACGCACCCGCCAGATCGGCCCGTCGCCGGAGTCGCTCTCCGAGACCACCACCATCCTGGCGACCTCGTCCTTGTGGGCGGCGCCGTAGGCCCGGCCGCTGTCGTTCAGCTCCTCGGCGCCCCACATCACGACCCGGATGGTCCGCCTCGGCCGCTCGGCGGCGACCAGCCTTGCGGCCGCGGTGGTGATGGCGATGCCGGCCGCGTCGTCGATGGCGCCCGTGCCCGGGTCCCAGGCGTCCAGGTGGCCGCCGATCACGATGATCTCGTCGGGCGCCTCGGTTCCGGTGATTTCGCCGACCACGTTCCAGGCCGGCACGGCCTCGCGGAAGGTGTTCTCCATCTTCAGCCGGATGCGGACCGGCTGACCGCGCGCCACCAGCCGCTCGAGCAGCTCGGCGTCCGGCGTCGATAGGGCCGCGGCCGGGATCACCGGGGCGTCCGTCGGCTGGCTCATCGCGCCGGTGTGCGGCAGGCGGGTGTCGTCGGTCGAGCTGGAGCGGGTCAGGTAGGCCACCGCACCGCGCCGGGCGGCCTCGGCGGCGCCCAGCGTGCGGTTGCGGTTGATGAAGCCGTAGCCCGAGCCGTCCTGCGTCTTCGGCATCGGCTGGCTGACTACCGCGATCTTGCCCTTCAGCGCGCCGGGCGGCAGGGCGGTGAGCTCGTCGAGCGAGCCGAACAGGGCGATCTCCGCCTCGACGCCGCCCCTGGGCGTCGAGGCCGAGCGGCCGAGCCCCAGGATGTGTAGCTTGTGCGGAAAGGGCGCCACGACCTCGGCGCTCTCCTCGCCACGCAGCCAGGACTGGGCCTGGAACTCCTCGACCCGGACATTGGAGAACCCCAGCGCCTTCAGCTTGGCCACGCCCCAGTCCCTGGCCCGCTCCATGCCCGCCGAGCCGACCGGCCGGGCGCCGACCTCGGTAGTCAGAGATTCCACCAGCTCGTAGGCGGTGGGATCGGCCAGGGCCTTGTCGCGGAGCTCGGCGGCCTTGGCGGCCAGATCCTGGGCCTGGACGACGGCCGGTAGGAGGATGGAGGCCGCCAGAGCGGCGAAGAACATCGGTCGCATGACCGGCGCGTGCGCCCGCAGGAGATTCCCGTCAAGGTGACGCTGCGTCGTCCCCCGGCTGTGCGCCGCCCGTCGGGCCGCGCCTCAGCGGAGGCGGCCCGCGCCTCACCACAGGCTCGCCCTGGCCCGCTCCGGCCATTTCGCGGTCGTAGGCCTCGCCGCCGACGCGGCCCTGCGACATGGCCGCCAGGATCTGGCCGGCGGTCGGCAGGCTCGCGGGATCGACGCCTCTCGCCTCGCACTTCGTGTCTGGGGAGAGGAGGAAGCGGGGCGCTGCTGCCTACGGCCGGCCGATGCGCTTGATCTCCCATTCGAGTTCGACGCCGAGCTTGGCCTTCACGTCGGCGCGGACGGCTTCGCCGAGGCCTTCGAGGTCGGCGGCGGTGGCCTCGCCGGTGTTGATCAGGAAGTTGGCGTGCAGCGGCGAGAACATCGCCCCGCCGTAGGGCTTGCCGCGCCAGCCGGCGGCGTCGACGAGCTGCCAGGACGAGTGGCCCGGCGGGTTCTTGAAAGTCGAGCCGCCGGTTTTCTCGCGGATCGGCTGGGTCTGCTCGCGGCGGGCGGTGATCTCGTCCATGCGGGCGGTGATCGCCGCCGGATCGTCCGGGCGGCCGCGGAACAGCGCGCCGGTGAAGATCAGGTCGCCCTGCGCCGCCCGCGCCGACTTGCGGTAGCTGAAGCTCATGTCGGCGTTGGACAGCGTCAGCCGCTCGCCGCAGCGGGTGACGGCGTAGGCCTCGACCAGAACGTCCTTGGTCTCCGAGTCGTAGCAGCCGGCGTTCATCATGCAGGCGCCGCCCACCGATCCCGGCACCCCGCGGTAGAACTCGAGCCCCGCGATCCCGGCCTTGGCCGCCTCGCGCGCCAGGATGGCGTCCGGCACCGCCGCCCCGGCGTAGATGGACGCGTCGCCGCGCGGTTCGACCTTGGCGAACGCCCGCCCGCCGAGACGCACGACGACGCCGTCGACGCCGCCGTCCCGCACCAGGGTGTTGGAGCCGACGCCCAGGGGCGTGACCGGCACGGCGGGATCGAGGCCCTTCAGGAAGGCCGCCAGGTCGTCCTCGTCCTCGGGCAGGAACAGCACGTCGGCCGGGCCGCCGACGCGGAACCAGGTGAACGGGGCCAGCGGCTCGTCGAGCAGCAGCTTGCCGCGAACTGCGGGCAGATGGTCCTTCCAGCTCATTCGGCGGCCGCGCCGAGCTGTTCGAGCTGCGCCGGCAGGGCGTAGGCCCAGCTCGTGATGTCTCCGGCCCCCAGGCAGACCACCAGGTCGCCGCTCCGGGCCTCCTCGCGCACCACCCGGGCAAGGTCGGACGGATCCTCCAGCGGCAGCACCCGGCGGTGGCCGTGGCGGCGCAGGCCCTCCACCAGGGCGTCGCGCCCGACGCCCTCGATCGGCGCCTCGCCGGCCGGATAGACATCGGCGACGATCACCACGTCGGCATCGGTGAAGCAGTTGCAGAAGTCTCCGAACAGGTCGCGGAGGCGGGTGTAGCGGTGCGGCTGCACGACGGCGATCACCCGGTTCTCGGCGACCGCCCGGGCGGCGCTCAGCACCGAGGCGATCTCCACCGGGTGGTGGCCGTAGTCGTCGACCACCCGCACGCCGCCCACCACGCCGACGGTGGTGAACCGCCGCTTCACGCCCTCGAAGCCCAGCAGCCCCCGGCGGATCGCCTCCTCGGAGACGCCGAGCTCGCGGGCCACGGCGATGGCCCCCAGCGCGTTCAGCACGTTGTGCTGGCCGGCCATCGGCAGGTGCAGGTTGTCGATCCGCACCGGCTCGCCCTCCAGCGGGGTGAAGACGGCGTCGAAGTGGGCTCCGTCGGCGCCCATGGTGATGTTCTCGCCGCGCACCTCGGCCTGGGGCGTGGCGCCGTAGGTGACCAGCCGGCGGTTCTCCACCCGAGCGGCCATGGCCCGCACCTCCGGGTGGTCGGTGCATACCGCCGCGAACCCGTAGAAGGGGATGTTCTCGACGAAGTCCTGGAAGGCCTTCTTGACGGCCTCGAAGTCCCCGTAGTGGTCCAGGTGCTCGGGGTCGATGTTGGTCACCACCGCGACCGTCGACTTCAGCCGCAGGAAGGTGCCGTCGCTCTCGTCGGCCTCGACGACGATCCAGTCGCCCTGCCCCACCTTGGCGTTGGTGCCGTAGGCGTTGATGATCCCGCCGTTGACCACCGTCGGGTCCAGGCCGCCCGCGTCCAGCAGGGTCGCGACCATCGAGGTGGTGGTGGTCTTGCCGTGGGTGCCGCCGACCGCCACCGAGAACTGCAGCCGCATCAGCTCGGCCAGCATCTCGGCCCGTCGCACCAGCGGAATGCGCTTTTCGCGGGCGGCGACGATCTCCGGATTGTCCGGCTTTACGGCGGTCGAATAGACGACGGCGTAGGCGCCTTCGACGTTCGCCCGGTCCTGGCCGATGAAGATCTTGGCCCCGAGCTCGGCCAGCCGTTCGGTGTTGGCGCTGGCCTTCAGGTCCGAGCCCTGCACCTGGTAGCCGATGCGGAGCATGATCTCGGCGATGCCGCTCATGCCGATGCCGCCGATGCCGACGAAGTGGACGGGGCCGATCTCGAAGGGAACATGGCGGCGGGTCATTCGGTGTTCCTAGCTTGCGTCCGCGCGCCCGCCTAGCTCCCTGCCGGGGCGGGCCTACTTCAGCGCGCCTTCGCCGTCTCCTCGACCAGATCGGCCAGCTTCTCGGCCGCGTCGGGCTTGGCGACCGACTTGGCCGAGGCGGCCATGCGGGCCAGCCGCGCCGGGTCCCGCAGGAGGGCGTTGAGGGCGCCGGCCATGGAGTCGACGGTCACCTCGTCCTCCAGCGCGACGGCCGCGCCGCCGACCTCCTCGAGCAGCCTGGCGTTGTGGCGCTGGTGATCGTCCGTGGCGATCTTCAGCGGCACCAGGATCGCCGGCCGGCCGGCCACCGCCAGCTCGCAGCAGGTCGAGGCCCCCGCCCGGCCGATCACCAGATGGGCGGCGCCCAGGCGACCGGCCATGTCCCGGAAGAAGGGAGCGATCTCGGCCTCGATCAGCGCATCGCGATAAATGCGCCTGGCGGTCTCCATGGATTCCGGCCGGGTCTGCTGCTGGACGATCAGCGCCATGCGCAGCGGCTCGGGCAGCTTGGCGATGGCCTCCGGCACGAGCTCGGAGAGCAGGCGCGCGCCTTGGCTGCCGCCGGTGATCAGGATGCGGATGCGCCCGTCCGGCTGCGGCGCCTCGTAGGCCTTGTCGTAGAGGGTGCGGATCTCCGGGCGCACGGGATTGCCCACCACTGTGGCGCGCGCCTTGGCCTTCGCATCGGCCTTCAGCAGGGTGGGAAAGGCGCAGGCGATGCGGTCGACCCTGGGGGCGATGAAGCGGTTAACCCGGCCCAGAACCGAATTCTGCTCGTGGATCACCGTCGGCCGCTTCTGGCTGAGCGCGGCCAGCAGCGCCGGCAGACTGGGATAGCCGCCGAATCCCACCACCACGGCCGGATCCAGCATGCGGAAGGCCCTGCGGGCCTGCAGCACGCCCTGCCCCACCGCGAACCCGGCGCGCACCAGGCCGATGAGGTCGCCGGGACGGGCGGTGCTGGCGCTGAGCGCGATCCGCTCCTGGGCGGGGAACTTGTCGGCATAGGCGGCGCCGCGCTCGTCGGTGGCCAGCACGATCCGCCAGCCGCGTGCGGCCAGCGCCTCGGCCAGCGCCTGGGCGGGAAACAGGTGGCCGCCGGTGCCCCCGGCGGCGACGACGGCCGTCTTGCTCATCAAGCGAACGCGTTCTGGCCCAGCCCGTCGTGCCCATAGGCCCCGGGCCGGCGGCGCGTCAGCGCCAGCGCCATCCCCATGGTTAGAGCGATCGCCAGCATCGACGAGCCTCCGTAGGAGATGAACGGCAGGGTCATGCCCTTGGTCGGGATCATGTGCAGGTTCACGGCCACGTTGATGAAGGTCTGCTGGCCGATGAGCACGAACAGGCCCGCGGCCGCCACCTGCTCGAAAGGATCGGTCAGCTTCATGGCGCGATAGAGGCCGCGGATCACGATGAAGGCGAACAGGCTGATCAGCAGCAGCGAGAACACCAGCCCGTACTCCTCGGCCGCCACCGAGTAGATGAAGTCGGTGTGCAGGTCGGGCACGTGGCGCTTCATCACGCCTTCGCCCGGACCGCGGCCGAACAGCCCGCCGGCGGCGATGGCCTCGGCGGCCCGGTCCACCTGGTGGGTGTCGGCCTGTTCGGGCCGCAGGAAGCGGTCCACCCGCGAGGCCACGTGCGGGAACAGGTAGTAGGTGCTGGAGAGGCCGACGACGGCCGCGCCCCCCAGCAGCATCACCCAGGAGAGGGGCACGCCCGCCATCCAGAAGGCGGCGCCGAAGGCCACGGTGATCAGCACGGTCTGGCCGACGTCCGGCTGGATCAGCAACAGCCCCACCGACAGGCCGTAGAGCGCGAAGGCGATCGAGACGCCCGGCACCCCCTGCCCCTTCTGGCCCTCGGCGAACATCCAGGCGACCAGCACGATCAGCGCCGGCTTCATGAACTCGGACGGCTGGAAGGTGAAGCCGGCGATGTGGATCCAGCGGGTGGCGCCCTTGGCCTCGTGGCCGATGAACGGCAGGGCGATCATCACCACGATGGAGATCAGGTAGACGAAGAAGGCGGTGCGCCTGACGCCCCGCACGTCCATCATCGAGACCGACAACAAGACGATCGCCGCCGCGACCGCGAACACGCTCTGTCGGACCGCGAAGTGGAACGGGTCGCCCACGTTCATGCGGGCCGCGGCCGCCGGGCTGGCGGCGAACGACAGCAGCACGCCCAGCGCCAGCAGGATGACCACCGCGCCGAGCAGCCAGCGGTCGGTGGTCCACCACCACATCCCGACCTTGGAGCGGTCGGAGCGGGCGAAGGCGTGGGCGTGGTTGGCCAGTAGCGGGCGGCGCTTCTTCGGTTCCGGGTTCACGCCCGCATCCCCTGGGCCGGGGCCCGCGCGAGCGCCTGGACGGCGGCGCGGAAGGCTTCGCCCCGCTCTTCGAAATCGGCGTACTGATCGAATGAGGCGCAGGCCGGCGACAGCAGCACGATGGCTTCCTCGCCGCTGCCCGCGGCGTCGGCGTAGGCCCGGGCGACCGCCGCCTCGATGGTGCCCGCCTGCACGACGGGCGCCTTGCCCTTCAGCGTCTCGGCGAAGGCCGGCGCGGCCTCGCCCACCAGGTAGGCCTGAACCACCCGCGGGAAGAGATCTTCGAGGCTGTCGATGCCGCCGGTCTTCGGCTGACCCCCGGCGATCCAGTAGAACTTCGGATAGCTCGACATCGCCTGGCGGGCGGCGTCGGCGTTGGTGGCCTTGGAGTCGTTCACGAAGCGGACCTGGCCGATGGCGCCGACCGTCTCCATCCGGTGCGCCAGGCCCGGGAAGCTCATCAGACCCTCGGCGGCCTCCTCGTGAGAGATGCCCAGCCCCCGGGCCGCGGCGTAGGCGGCGGCCGCGTTCTGCCAGTTGTGGCGGCCCGGCAGCGACCGGGCGCGCAGCAGGTCGGTCACCTCCACCGCCCGCTCCCCGGTGGCGTCGTAGAGCAGCCCCTGCAGGGCGTAGACGCCCCGGCCCATCGCCTTGGAGGCGCTGATCGGCACGATGGTGCGGCGGTTGGCGGCGGTGATCTCGGTGCAGATCTGCTGACCCCAGGGATCGTCGACGCCGATCACCGCGGTGTCGCCCTTGCCCTGGTTGAGCAGCACCCGGCGCTTGGCGGCGACGTAGCCGTCCATGCCCCCGTGGCGCTCCAGGTGGTCGGGGGAGATGTTCAGCAGCACCGCCACGTCGGGCTTGAGGCTGGAGGTCAGGTCGAGCTGGTAGGAGCTCATCTCCAGCACGTAGACCGCGCCGCCGTGCATATCCTCGAGGCCCAGCACGCCGAAGCCGATGTTACCGCCGATGCGCGTGTCGCGGCCGGCGCTGGCGCAGATGTGAGCGATCAGGGCGGTGGTGGTGGACTTGCCGTTGGTGCCGGTCACCGCCACCACCTTGGGGCGCTTGTGATCGGGCGCGGCGTTCACCGTGCGGGCAAACAGTTCGATGTCGCCGAGGATCTCGACGCCGTGGGCGCGGGCCTTCTCCACCGTCCAGTGCGGCGCAGGATGGGTCAGCGGCACGCCGGGCGAAAGCATCAGCGCGGCGAAGCGGCTCCAGTCGGCGGTGGTCAGGTCGACCAGCGGCAGCCCCTCGGCCGCGGCCGCCTCGCGCGCCGCCGGCTTCTCGTCCCAGAGCGCGACCTCGACGCCGCCGGCCTGCAGCGCCCGCGCGGCGGCCAGACCCGTGCGGGCGAGGCCGAACACGGCGACCGTCTTGCCTTCGAAGCCACGGACCGGGATCACGCTGCGTCGCCCTCCCTACCGCAGTTTCAGGGTGGCGAGGCCGAGCATCGCCAGGATGAAGGCGATGATCCAGAAGCGGATCACCACGGTGCTCTCGGACCAGCCGAGCTTCTCGAAGTGGTGGTGGATCGGGGCCATCAGGAAGACCCGCTTGCCGGTCAGCTTGAACGAGGCCACCTGGATCATCACCGACAGGGTCTCGACCACGAACAGCCCGCCGATGATGGCCATGACGATCTCGTGCTTGGTGGCCACCGCCACCGCGCCGATGCCGCCGCCGAGGGCGAGCGATCCGGTATCGCCCATGAAGATCTTGGCCGGCGGGGCGTTGTACCAGAGGAAGCCGAGGCCGGCCCCGATCATCGCCCCGCAGAACACCGCCACCTCGCCCACGCCCGGCACGAAGTGGACCTGCAGGTAGTCGGCGAACACGAAGTTGCCGACCAGGTAGGCGATGAGGCCGAAGGCGGCGGCGGCGATCATCACCGGCACGATCGCCAGCCCGTCGAGGCCGTCGGTGAAGTTCACCGCATTGGCCGCGCCCACGATCACGAAGCCGCCGAACAGCACGTAGAGCCAGCCGATGTCGAACAGCGCCTGCTTGAAGAACGGCAGGGCGATGGAGGTGGGCAGGTCCGGGCTCTGCGGCGGGCGGCCGCCGAACTGCACGATCAGCAGCACCGCGACGATGGCGACCAGCCACTCCAGGCCGAAGCGCACCTTGCCGGAGACGCCCTCGGTGCTCTGTTTGGCCACCTTCGCGTAGTCGTCGAGGAAGCCGAGGATCCCGAAGCTGCCGGTGACCATCACCACGGCCCAGACGTAGACGTTCGACAGGTCGGACCAGAGCAGCGTGCCGACCAGAAGGCCCGCCAGGATCATCACCCCGCCCATGGTGGGGGTGCCGGCCTTCTCGATGACGTGGCGCTCGATGCCCTCCTTGCGGATCGGCTGGCCCTTGCCCTGCTTGGCCTGCATCCAGCGGATGAAGCGGCTGCCCATGGCGACCACCACGATCAGCGCCGTGAAGATCGCCAAGCCGGTCCGGAAGGTGAGGTATTTCAGGAGATTGAGCAGCGGGAAGGCGTCGGCGTACTGCTGCCCGAAGCGCTCGTAGAGCAGATAGAGCATCACCCGCCCTCCCCGGGTCCGCGGCCGAGCGCCTTCAGGGCGGCAGCCACCACCCCGGCCTTCGAACCGTTCGAACCCTTGACCATCACCAGATCGCCGGGCTCTGCGGCCCGTGCGACCAGCGGCGCCAACGTCGCCGCATCCTCGGCGTACGCGCCCCGCCGAGTCGGTGGAAGGGCGTCGAACAGCGCACGCATCTGCGGTCCGGCGCAGAAGACGAGATCGATCCCGGCTTCCTCCAGGGGGCCGGCGAGGCCGGCGTGGAAGGCGGCGCTCTCGGCGCCCAGCTCCAGCATGTCGGTCAGCGCGACGATCCGTCGCCCCGAGGTCTTGCGGGCGCCCAGCGAGCGGAACGCGGCCGCCATGGAGATCGGATTGGCGTTGTAGCTCTCGTCGACCAGCGTGAAGGCGCCGCCGGGAATGGCGACCTGGGTTTCCGCGCCGCGACCCTCCAGGGGCTCGAAGCTGCCGAGCGCGGCGAGGCTGTCGGAGAGACCGACGCCCAACGCCTCCAGCATCAGCAGCACGGCCATGCTGTTGAGGCCCCAGTGGAAACCGGTCTGCAGGATCGGGAAGTCCAGCGCCTTGCCGTGCAGCCTCGCCTGCACCACCGCCTGCCCCGCGCCCGGCTGGAAATCGATCAGGCGGGCGTCGCAGCCCTCGCCGGTCCCGAAGGTGGCGATGCGGGCGCCGGCCTTCCTCGCCTCGTCGGCCAAGAGCTCGAACCAGCGGTTGTCGGCGTTCAGCACGGCCATCCCGCCCGGCTCGAGGCCGGCGAAGATCTCCGCCTTGGCGCGGGCGACGCCGGTCTCCCCGTCGGGGAAGTTCTCGACGTGCACCGGCCCGACGGTGGTGATCACCGCCGCGTGCGGGCGGACCATCTTCGACAGCGGGGTGATCTCGTCGGCGTGGTTCATGCCGATCTCGAACACCGCCCGTTCGGTGTCGCGCGGCATGCGGGCCAGCGTCAGCGGCACGCCAATGTGGTTGTTGTAGCTCTTCACCGAACTGTGGCCGCGGCCGGCCAGCATCAGGCCGGCGCGGATCGCCTGGGTGACGCTGGTCTTGCCGACCGAGCCGGTGACCGCCCCGCGGCGCGCCCCGGCCGCGCGAACGCGAGCCGCTTCTCCCAGCTTTTCCAGAGCCTTGAGCGCATCTTCGACGACCACGCCATCGCCGTTGGCCGGCTTGGAGATGAGCACCCCGGCCGCCCCCTTGGCCAGCGCCTGGTCGACGAACTCGTGGCCGTCGCGAACGCCCCCCAGCGCCACGAACAGGTCGCCGGGCTCGAGGGTGCGGGTGTCGATGGAGACACCGGTGGCGGCGAACGGCCCACCCTGCGCCCGACCGCCGGTGGCCGCGAGAATCTCTTCGGAGGTCCAGAGGGGCTCAGCCATGGCCCGCCTCCAGCGCCGCACGGACTTCTCCCACATCGTCGAAGGGATGAACGACCGAGCCGACGATCTGGCCCTGCTCGTGCCCTTTTCCCGCGACGACCAGCACGTCGCCCTCGGCGAGCTCGGCCACGGCGGCGCGGATCGCCTCGCGGCGGTCGCCGATCTCGCGCGCGCCCGCAGCCCCGGCCAGGATCTCGCCGCGGATGGCGGCCGGGTCCTCGCTGCGCGGGTTGTCGTCGGTGACGATGGCCAGGTCGGCCAGGCGCACCGCGATCTCGCCCATGATCGGCCGCTTGCCGCGGTCGCGGTCGCCGCCGGCTCCGAACACCACCAGCAGCCGGCCGCGTACGTGCGGGCGCAGCGCCGTCAGCACCGTCTCGAGGCCGTCGGGAGTGTGGGCGTAGTCGACGTAGGCCTCGCCGCCGCGCGGGCCGCGGCCCACGCGCTGCAACCGACCGGGCGCGCCTTCCAGATGGGCCAGCGCCTCCAGCACCGGGCCCACTTCCTCGCCCGTGGCGATGCACAGCCCCGCCGCCACCAGGGCGTTGGAGGCCTGGTAGGCGCCGACCAGCGGCAGCGCGACTTCGAAGGTGCGGCCCTCGGCCTCGACGGTCAGCCGCTGACCCTCCGGCGTCGGCTCGCGCGCCACCAGCTTCAGCCCCTGCCCCCGCTCGCCCACCGAGAAGACCGTGTGGCCGGCCTGCACGGCGGCCGCGGCGAAGGCCGGATAGGCCTCGGAGTCGGCGTTCAGCACCGCCGTGCCGCCGCGGGTCAGAAGCGCCTCGAACAGGCGCAGCTTGGCGGCCAGGTAGGCCTCCATCGTGCCGTGGTAGTCGAGGTGGTCCTGGGTCAGGTTCAGGAAGCCGGCCGCCGTCAGCTTCACCCCGTCCAGCCGGCGCTGGTCGATGCCGTGCGAGGAGGCCTCGAGCGCCAGGTGAGTCACGCCCTTGCCGACCAGTTCGGCCAGCAGCTCGGCCACGTCGGCGGCGTCGGGGGTGGTCAGCCCCGGCGGCGTCAGCTGCTCGGCGGCGGTGCGCACGCCCAGGGTGCCCATGCTCGCCGCGTTGCGGCCCAGGCGGCTGAAGATCTGTCGGCAGAAGGTGGCGACCGAGGTCTTGCCGTTGGTCCCGGTCACCGCCACGCAGACGTCCGGCTGGGCGCGGAAATAGGCCGCCGCAGCCAGGGCATAGGCCCGTCGCGGGTCGGGCGTGACGATGGTCGGGGCGTCGACGCCCTCGATCTCGCTCTCGGCGATGATCGCCGCCGCGCCCTGCGCCAGCGCCTGGCGGGCGAAGGCGCGGCCGTCGGCATTGGTCCCCGGCAGGGCGGCGAACAGCGCGCCCGGCTTCACCTTTCGGCTGTCGGCGGTGACGCCGGTGATCTCCGGGTCCTGCGCCAGCTCGCGCTTCACCAGTTCGGAGAGGCGGCGGGCCATCAGCGTTCGGCTCCCGCCAGCTTGCCGGCGGCGGCCAGGTCCGGCTCGGCCAGGTCGGCCACGCGGGCGACGCCCAGCACCGGTCCGATGCGGTCGATGGCCCGGCCGACGGCCGGCGCGGCGGTCCAGCCGCCGGTGGCGAAGCCGAAGGTCTCCTTGGTGCCCTTCGGCTCGTCCATCATGATCAGGACGAAGTAGCGGTCGGACTCCAGCGGCCCGTCGGCCGGAAACACCGCGGCGAACGAAGAGATCAGCTTGTCGCGCTGGTAGCCGCCGCGGCCGGCCTTTTCAGCCGAGCCGGTCTTGCCGCCGACGCGCAGGCCCTCGGCGTCGGCCTTGCCGCCCGTGCCGTGCACGACGTTGGCGCGCATCAGGTCGAGCATCGCCTTGGAGGTCTCCTCGCGGAGCACCCGGCGGCCCTTGGGACGCTCGCCGTCCTTCACCGGCTTGATGGTCAGCGGCACGTAGACGCCGCCGTTCAGCACCGCCCCCATGCCCGCGGCCACCGCCAGCGGGGTCACCGAGATGGCGTGGCCGAACGAGGCCGAGGCGAGCGTGTTGGGGTCCCACTGCCTGGGCGTGATCGGACGGGCGGACTCGCGCAGCTCGATGGGCGCCGGGTCCAGCAGGCCGAAGTCCTTGTAGTACTTCAGCATGGTGTCCGCCCCGGCCATCAGGGCGATGCGGCTGGTGCCGATGTTGGACGAGTGCATGAACACTTCGGCCACGGTCATCGAGCGGTTCTCGGCGTGGTAGTCGCGCACCGAGCGGCCGGCCATCTTCAGCGGCGAACTGGCGTCGATCACCGAGCCGATGTTCACCGCCCCGGAGTCCAGGCCCATGGCGACCGAGAACACCTTCATGATCGAGCCCATCTCGTAGACCGAGGCGCCGGCCCGGTTGGTCAGCGCCTCGGGGCTCGCCCGCCCCGGCTCGTTGGGATTGAAGGTCGGCCAGCTGGCCAGGCCCAGCACCTCGCCGGTGTGGACGTTGGTGACGATGCCGACCGCGCCCTTCGCCGAATGCAGCTGGGCGGCCTTGAACAGCTCTTCCTCGAGCGCGGCCTGGACCCGCAGGTCGATGGAAAGCGGCACCGCCTCGCCCGGCTCGCCGCCGCGGATCGCCTGATTGAGGGCGAACTCGGCGCCCGACAGCCCCTCGCCACCCGTGTCCGAGAAGCCGATCAGGTGGGCCGCCGTCTGGCCGAGCGGATAGATGCGGCGCTGCTCGGGCTCGAAGGTGACGCCCGGCAGGCCGAGCTCGTAGATCTTGGCCTTTTCGGCCGGGTTCAGCCCGCCGAACACGTAGCCGCGGCGACCCGAGCGCAGCACCTTGTCCAGCCTCGCCGGCGACATCTCGGGAGCGGCGCGCAGCAGGGCGCGGCGGGTCTCCTCGACCTCCCACACCTCGGTGGGGTCGACATAGAGGCCGTAGTGTAGGAGGTCCGCGGCCAGCATCCGGCCGTTGCGATCGACGAGGTCGGCGCGGGCCGCGGCGGCGGCCCGATAGCCGCCGCCCTGGTCGAGGCCGGAGAACACCGCCGCGCGGGTCGCCCCGATCGCCAGCGAGGCGAAGGCGAAGGCGAACAGCGCCAGCAGGAAGAAGATGCGGATACGGGTGTCGTCCTCGGCCTTGCCGGCGGCGCGGGCGCGCTCGAAGGCGCGCTCCAGGCTCCAGAACCCGCCGGTCAGCCACCGCCGCCACAGCGGGGCCTCGTAGCCGGGATGAGCGAGGGTCATTGGCCGGCCTCCACGAGCGGCGCGGCGGGCGCGGCAGCCGGCGCGGGCTTCGACTTGGCCGCGGCCTTGGCGGCCTTCTCGGCGATCGCCTCGAGCTCTTCGGCGGAGGCCTCGTTCTTCGCGCCGACCGGCGCCATGCCGAGGTAGGCTTGGCTGAGCTGGCCGATGCGCGAGGGCTGTTCGAGGTGGGTGACCTCGGCCTGCAGCAGGCGGATGCGGCCGCGCTCGGCTGCGATCTGCCGATCGATGCGCGCAATCTCGGCGCGTTCCTTCCCGGCGATGGTCTTGGCCAGGTAGACGCCCAACACCAGCGCGGCCAACAGCCCGACGGCCACCACGTCGACCAGCTTGAAGCCACGAACCTTGCGATCGAGCAGGCTCATGCCGCCTTCCTCCAGACCGGCGCCGCCGTGCGGACTGCGGCGCGCAGCTTCGCCGACCGAGCGCGGGGATTGGCGGCCACCTCGGCCTCGCCCGGCGCGCGGGCGCCGTTGAACAGCAGCCGGAAGCTCGGCTCGGCCCCCTTCGCCGCCGGCGGGGCATGGCGCGAACCGGCGGGGGTCTTTCCGGCGCGTTCGGCCAGGAAGCTCTTCACGATGCGGTCTTCCAGCGAGTGGAAAGTGACGACGGCGAGCCGGCCTTCGGGCTTCAGCGCGCGCTCGGCCGCCGCAAGCCCCGCCTCCAGCTCGGCAAGCTCCTCGTTGACCGCGATTCTGAGCGCCTGGAACGCCCGCGTCGCGGGATGCGTCTTCGCGCCGCGACGCCCACCCAGGGCCTGCTCGATGAACTCGGCCAGTTCGACGGTGCGCGTGAAGGGCTGGGAGGCCCGCCGACGCGCGATGGCGGCCGCGATCCGCCGCGACTGCCGCTCCTCGCCGTAGACCCAGAAAATGCGGGCCAGCTCGGCCGGCTCGGCCTGATTGACCAGCTCGGCCGCGGTCGGCCCCTCCCCGCCCATCCGCATGTCCAGCGGCCCGTCGCGCAGGAAGGAGAAGCCGCGCTCGGCCTCGTCCAGCTGCATCGACGATACTCCGAGGTCGAGGGCCACGCCGTCGACGGCAGCCTCGCCGGCCTCGTCGGCCATCTTCGAAAAGGTCGCCTCGACCAGCCGGAAGCTCCCGGCATCCAGCCCCTCGGCGAACCGGCGGGCGGTGGGGTCGCGGTCGAAGGCCAGCACCCGGGCGCCCCTGGCCAGGAAGGCGCGGGTGTAGCCGCCCGCCCCGAAGGTGCCGTCGACGATCAGCTTGCCAGGGGCGGGGTCGATGGCCTCGGCCACCTCGTTGATCAGCACCGGGGCGTGGGGGGCGGTCATTGTCCGGCTCCCGCCCTCGCGGCGCGCTGCTGGGCGCGCATCTGGGCCAGCCCGGCCCTCGCCATCTCGCGCTGAGCGGCGCGATGGGCCTGGAAGGCCTCGCGCTGCCAGATCTGGAAGCGGTCGCCGAGCCCGACGATCACCACCCAATCGGTCAGGCCGAACATCTCGCACAGGCCCTCCGGCAGGGTGATCCGACCGGCCGTGTCGAAGGAGAGTCTGGCCATCCCGCCGAACACCGAGGTCTCCAGCGCGCTGCGCAGGGGATCGCCGAAGTCCAGCTCCTCGATGACGCCGGCGTAGCGGTCGAACAGCGCCTTGCCGCCGCCCTCGATGCAGTCGGCCTCGATGGATGGGAAGCAGAACACGCCGTCGAAGGGGCCCGAGACCAGGGCGCGGAATTCCTGCGGCACGACCAGTCGCCGCTTGGCGTCCAACTGTTTCTCGAAGGTCGAGAGAAACATCCCGCCTGCCGCCCCATCACCCGGCCGATGCGCCCGCACAGCCCCCCGGCGCGGCGCAAAACGCTAAAGCTCAGCCAACGGTGATTGGGTTAACACGGGATTGAATGGGACACAATGACTCCAACCTGCGATTCCGCTGAAAATCAAAGGTGTCGTACGGCTATTTAGTTAATGAGTCTCAATAATTCACAGAACATACATAGAACTGTTAAGCATACCCGATCCGGGTCCGGCTCCACGGTTAAGCTGCTTGGCGGGATCGTGGCGCCGATCCGGTGTCATTCCATCCCATTGGACGCCGGTCCCCGGTGGTGCGGCGGAGGCCGGGCCCCAGATGGCGAGCGACGAGCGGGGCGAGACAGAGCGCCTCCTCCCCTTGTGGGAGACGGAACTCCTATTGGTCCGCTCATCCCGGCGGTGGCGGAGACCCCAGCGGGAGCGGCGACGGCGGATCGGAGGGGGCACGCTTCAGCAGCCACAAGATGACAGGAAAGAAGACGGACCAGACGGCCTGTAAGCCGGGTTCTGTGCCGCCCGCCGAGGCGGGCGCGGCGATCATTCCTCTGGACCGGTCCTTGCGGGCCGGTTCTCGCGACCTACCCGGGCGTCTCGGGCCGGCGACAGCCCTGCCGGAGGGGTCTCCGGCGCGACGCCCCTATTCGGTCTTGCTCCTGGCGGGGCTTGCCGTGCCGCCTCTGTCGCCAGAGACGCGGTGCGCTCTTACCGCACCCTTTCACCCTTACCTGCGCCCGAAGGCGAAGGCGGTTTGCTTTCTGTGGCGCTATCCCTGGGGTCGCCCCCGGCGGGCGTTACCCGCCGCCATGTCGTCGTGGAGCCCGGACTTTCCTCGAGCTTTCGCCCGCGATCGCCCGGCCGTCTGGTCCGCCCCGAAAGTGGTCTCTGAGCGGGTCCGGGTCAACCGCGCCCATCGACGCCCATCCGCGCCGCCAGCGGATGGCCCGCCAGCGCCTCGGCCACCCTCGTCCGCTCCGCCGCCGGCTTGTTCTGCGAGAGCTTGAACACGCCCTCCAGCCGCTCGACCAGGATCCGTGCCCCGACGATCCCGCGGACCAGCACCTCGACCCGGCCGGGCGACATCTTTCCCCGTGTCCACGGCGGCTTGGGCGCCAACCGCGCCTCCTCCTGGGCCGACAGGTCGTCGAGCAGCGCGATCAGTTGGGCTTCGTCGAGGGGCGCGAGCGCCCCCTCGGCCTCCACCAGCACGTAGTTCCAGGTCGGGACCTGGTCGGCGGCCTCGTACCAGTCGGGGCTGACGTAGGCGTCGGGCCCGAGGCTCGCCGCCACCGCCCGCGGCACGGCCGCGAGGTGCGCCGCCATCGGGTTGCCCCGCGAGATGTGGAAATCGAGCGCCAGCCCGTCCGCCAGCTCGCGCACCACCAGCGGGGCGTGAGCGAGCACGGGCGTCCCGCCCGCGGCGATGGCGATGGTCGCGAACGGCCGGGCGCGCAGCTCGGCCAGCAGCGCCGCCCGGTCGGTCACCCGGAACGCCGCGGCTGGGTGCATCAGGCGGCCAGCCGCAGGAGCGCGATCAGCCGCGCCCGGGTCTCGCCGTCGGCGATCCCGTCGACCTTCTCCGGCCGCCAGTGGCGCTGGAAGGCCTTCACGACGGTGGTGGTGTCGGCGTCGAACCTGCCGGACGGCGGGCAGTCGTAGCCCAGCCGGGTCAACCCGGCCTGGAAGGCGAATACGCCCGCCCCCTCCTCGCCCTCCCCCAGCGGCGCGCCGGGGGCGGCGGGCGGCTCGACCCACAGGCCGTGGCCGGCCTCGGCCAGCCGCTTCCAGGGGAACAGCTCGCCCGGGTCGATCTTGCGGGCGGGCGCGATGTCCGAGTGGCCGACGATGTCCCGGTCGTCGATGCTCCAGCGGCTGCGGATGTCGGCGACCAGCTCGAGCACCGCGACGATCTGCGCCTCCGGAAAGGGGCGGTAGCCGAACTCGTGACCCGGGTTGACGATCTCGATGCCGATCGAGGCGTGATTGACGTTGCGCTCGCCCCGCCAGAACGACACGCCCGCGTGCCAGGCGCGCCGCTCTTCGGGCACCAGCCGGAAGATGCGGCCGTCCTCTTCCACCAGGTAGTGGGACGAGACCGAGGCCTCCTCCGAGCGCAGCCGCTCCAGCGCGGCCTCGCCCGTCTGCATCCCAGTGTAATGCAGCACCAGCATCCACGGCGGAGCGGTGCGTTCGTCGAAGTTGGGCGAAGGCGCCTCGATGAAGGTCACTGGTCCCGGTTCCTGACGGCCAAGAGAAGCGGCATGACGCGGTTGGGCCGCAGCGCGATGATCAGCACGCCGGCCAGCGCCAGCACCGTGCCGACGGCCATCCGCCAGCCGAACGGGTCGTTGGTCACCACGACGCCGAGCAGGATGGTGGCCAGCGGCGTCATCAGCGTCAACGGGCTGATCAGGCTCGCATCGTGGCGCTGGATCAGGCCGTAGTAGGCGGTGTGGGCGACCACCGAGACGACCACCGCCGAGAACACCACCGCCGCGACGAACGGCCAGCCGGCCGACATCCCCGCCTGCACGGCCCCCGGCTCGAAGGCGGCCGACAGGGCGGTGAGCGGGAAGATCGAGGAAAAGCCGACCCAGGCCTGGAACTGCAGCGGTTTCACGCCCTCGACCTGCTTCATCATCACCGCGCCCAGCGAGCCCAGGAAGGCGGCCAGGGCGATGTAGATCAGCCCCGTCGAGAGGGCGAAGCCGTCGGGGCTCCACATCACCAGCATGGCCCCGGCGAATGTCAGGGCGATGCCGGTCCCGCGCCGCCAGCGCAGCTTCTCGCCCAGCATCAGCCAGGACAGCAGGGTGGTCATCGGGACGCCGAGCTGCAGCACCACCGCCGCCGCCGAGGGGCTGGCCGTCTGCAGGCCGATGAACAGGGCCGCGAAGTTGCCGCCGCCCATCAGCAGCGCCACCACCAGCACCCGCCACAGAGGCCGAGGCGCCGGCAGCAGCCACGGCAGGGTGATCAGCGCGACCAGCGCGAAGCGCACCGCCGCGTAGAACAGCGGCGGCGCCCCGAGATCGGTGACCACGATCTTCGAGATGATGTTGTTCAGCGCCCAGACCAGACACACGGCGACCAGCAGGGCGAAATCGCGCAGAGGCATCGGCCGCGGTTAGGCTGGTTTCCCCGTCCGGCGCAACCATTCCCTCCCCTCTTGGAGAGGGCTCGCGCAGCGGCCGGGCGGGGAAGCGAGCGTTCGGAAGGGCGCGGATCGTTGGCCCCGCCGACCCCGGAGAGCTCGGTTGAGACGCGAAGAAGGCCGGGCGGGCGGGACGCTTCCCCACCCGCCCCGGCGCTCCGCGCCGGTCCACCCTCCCCGTGAAGGGGAGGGAGATTCTGGCCTAGGCCGCGGTCGGCAGGGCCAGGGCTTCGTAGCGGGCAAGGTGGTGATCGGTGTTGCCGAAAGCGGACTCGATCATGGTGGCGCGCTTGAAGTAATGGCCGATGGCCATCTCGTCGGTCATGCCCATGCCGCCGTGCAGCTGGATGGCGTTCTGGCCGACGAAGCGGCAGGCCTTGCCGATCTGCACCTTGGCCGCCGAGGCCGCCTTGCCGCGCTCGACCGCGTCGTCCGAGGCGACCTTGATGGTCGCCATGTAGGTCATCGAGATCGACTGCTCGACGTTGATGAACATGTCCACCATCCGGTGCTGCAGCACCTGGAAGGTCGAGATCGGCACGCCGAACTGCTTGCGCTGCTTGGTGTATTCGAGGGTGCCCTCGTGCAGCTTGGCGAGCACGCCGCAGGCCTCGGCGCAGCTGGCGGTGATGGCCTCGTCGACCACCCGCTCGACCAACGGCAGGGCCTGGCCCTCGGGGCCGACCAGCGCCTCGGCCGGCAGCGAGACGTTCTCGAAGTAGACCTCCGAGGCGCGCTGGCCGTCGACGGTCGGATAGTCGCGGGTGGTCACGCCCTTGGCGTCCTTGGGCACGATGAACACCGACACGCCCTGGGCCTCGCGCTGGGCGCCGCCGGTGCGGGCGGTGACGATCAGGTGGGTCGCCCAGGGGGCGCCGACCACCACCGCCTTGTGGCCGTTCAGGGTCCAGCCGGCGCCGTCCTTCTTGGCCGTGGTCTTCAGGTCGGCCAGGGCGTAGCGGCCCTGCGGCTCGGCGTAGGCGAAGGCGAACACCGCCTCGCCGGCGATGATCCTGCCGATCAGCTCGGCCGCGCCGGCCGGCTTGCCGTGCTTGAGGAAGCCGCCGCCGATCACCACCGTCCCGAGGTAGGGCTCGACGACCAGCTTCTTCCCGAACTCCTCCATGACGATCATGTTCTCGACGTAGCCGCCGCCGAGGCCGCCGAGCTCCTCGGAGAAGGCCGCGCCCAGGATGCCCAGCTCGTCGGCGAACGCCTTCCACACCTGCGGCCGCCAGCCGGGCTCGGCCGTGACCACGCCGCGGCGCTTCTCGAAGTCGTAGTTGTCCGCCAGATAGCTCGCGACCGTGTCGCGCAGCATCGTCTGTTCGTCGGTGAAGTTGAAATCCATGACTTGGACGGCTCCGGTTGGGACTGTGGACGACGCGGCGGGGAACTAGAGGCCCAGCACCATCTTGGCGATGATGTTGCGCTGGATCTCGTTGGAGCCGCCGTAGATCGAGGTCTTGCGGCCGTTGAAGTAGTCGCCGGCCACGCCACGGGCGTAGTCGGGACCGACGCCCATGTTGGCGCCGTCCTCGCGCAGGTAGGGCGCGCCGTAGTGGCCGGCCGCCTCCAGCGCCAGCTCGTTCAGCCGCTGCTGGATCTCGGTGCCCTTGATCTTGAGGATCGAGCTTTCCGGGCCCGGGCCCTTGCCGCTGGCCTCGCCGGCCAGGGTGCGCAGCTCGGTGAACTCGAGCGCGGTCAGGTCGATCTCCAGCTCGGCCAGCTTGCGGCGGAAGAAGGCGTCCCCGATCAGCGCCCCGCCCTGGTCGCCGCGCTCGGTGGCGGCGATGGCGCGCAGCTTTTCCAGGCCGCGCTTGGAGCGGGCGACGCCGGCGATGCCGCTGCGCTCGTGGGCCAGCAGGGCCTTGGCGCAGGTCCAGCCCTGGTTCTCGTGGAAGATCCGCTGCTCGACCGGCACCTTCACGTTGTCGAGGAAGACGTCGTTGACCTCGTGGCCGCCCTCGAGGGTGATGATCGGGCGCACGGTCACGCCCGGGCTCTTCATGTCGATCAGCAGGAAGCTGATGCCGGCCTGCGGCTTGGCGTTGGGGTCGGTGCGGACCAGGAAGAAGCCCCAGTCGGCGTAGTGGCCGAGCGTGGTCCAGGTCTTCTGGCCGTTGACGATGTAGTACTCCTTGCCGTCGTCGCCGGTGATCCGCTCGGCGCGGGTCTTCAGCGAGGCGAGGTCGGATCCGGCGCCCGGCTCGGAGTAGCCCTGACACCACCAGACGTCGCCGTTGTAGATGCCCGGCAGGAAGCGCTTCTTCTGCTCCTCGGCGCCGAAGGTGTAGATCACCGGCGCCAGCATGGAGAGGCCGAACGGCAGCAGCGGCAGGCAGTCGGCCCGAGCCAGCTCCTCGTTCCAGATGTACTTCTGGGTCGGCGTCCAGTCGGTGCCGCCGAGCTCCTTCGGCCAGCTCGGGGCCACCCAACCCTTCTTCGCCAGCACCTTGTGCCAGGAAAGCTGGTCTTCCTTGGTGAGCGGCTCGCCGGCGTCCTGCTTGCGGCGCAGTTCGGCGGGATAGTTTTCGGCGATGAAGGCTCGAACTTCGTCCCGGAAGGCCATTTCTTCGGCGGAAAAATCGAGGTTCATCGCGCTAGCTCCCAAACCCGTGGCGGGCGCCCGGCCCGCGGCGTCGCGCCACCTTTAGCCCTGGGGCCGACGGTTGGGAAGCATTGACGTTAACGTAAAGGTCAGCTTTTGACCTGCGCGCCGCGTGCGGGAACGCCATCGGCGCATGCCGCCTTGTCATCGACGCAAGAGGCACGCAGAACACGCCCCTCATGCCCAGGATCGTGACCTACAACGTGCATCGCTGCGTCGGCACCGACCGCCGCCTCGACGTGCAGAGGGTCGCCGAGGTGCTGGCCAGGCTCGAGCCGGACATCGTCGCCCTGCAGGAGCTGGACGTCGGCCGGGCGCGGACCAACGGTGTCGACCAGGCCCACGAGATCGGCGACCTCCTGGACATGCAGTGCCACTTCCACCCGGCCATGCGGGTGGAGGAGGAGCTGTACGGCGACGCCATCCTGACCCACCTGCCCGAGAGCCTGATCAAGGCCGGCCCCCTGCCCGGCTACCACCGCATGCCGCAGCTGGAGCCGCGCGGGGCGCTGTGGGTGCAGGTCGAGGTGGGCGGCAAGCCGGTGCAGGTGATCAACACCCACCTGGGGCTGGTCCCGCGCGAGCAGCAGCACCAGGCCGCCTGGCTGGCGGGGCCGGAATGGCTGGACCATCCCGACCGCAAGGGCCCGACCATTCTCCTGGGCGACTTCAACGCCACGGCGACCTCGGTGGTCTACCGCACGCTCACTGCGAGGCTGGAGCCGGCCCGGCGACTGGCGCCGCGCAAGACGCCGACCTCGACCTTCCCCTCGCCGCTGCCGGTGCTGCGCATCGACCACATCTTCGTCTCGCCGGAGATCAGGGTGCAGCACGTGTTCGCGCCCTTCGAGCCGCTGAACCGTCTGGCCTCCGACCACCTGCCGCTGGTCATGGACTTCGAGGTTTCGTGAGCAGGGCCTGGGCCCGCTCGTCGGCCAGCTTGCGGGCCTCGGCGTAGACCTTCTCCCGCCGCCGGCCGAGTAGCCAGCTGTCGCCCACATTGGCCGGATCGCCGATGTGGTAGGCGGCGATGAATTCGCCCAGCGCCGACATCTTGCGCGGCTTCAGCGGCGTCAGCCGGCCGTCGCGGTTGAGCGCGTCGATGGCCGCGCACAGCCCCCCGTGGTCGGCCCTGGCCTTTGAGACCGCATCGCCCGTCACCGCCATGAAATGGCCGACCAGCCGGTCGCGGAAGGCGGCGATGGCCAGCCTGTCCTCTGGCTTCTGGGCCAGCACGGTGAGGTCGCACTCGGTGTCGAAGCCGCCCGACCGGTTGTTGAGATTGGCCGAGCCGACCCTCGCCAGCTCGTCGTCGATCACCATCACCTTGGAATGGACGATGATTTTCGAGCCGCCGCTGGTCACCGGATAGAAGGCGCGGAAGCGGCCGAACACGTCCGCGGCGGTCAGCCGCCAGATCATCGTCGTGCGGGCCCGGTCCATGGTGAGCTGGTCGAACCAGCTGGGGCTGCGCCCGGTGGAGATCAGCACCACCTCGGGCCCGTCCGGCTCGGCCAGCCGCTCGGCCAGCGCCTCGGCCACGGGCGGGGCGGTGAAGTACTGGTTCTCCAGGTAGATGATCTCGCGGGCCGCGCGGATCGCGGCGATCGTCTGATGGCGGATCTCCTCCACCGCGGGCTCGCCGCGCCAGGCCGGGAAGGTGCGGGCGATGCCCACGTCGACGTCGGTCAGATGGGCCGGGATGTGGTTCGGCCAGGGATCGGCTTCGGTGGGTGCGGGCGGGGCGATCACCTCGCCCGTCGCGTGGCGCCAGCGCTGCCGCGACAGCTCGCCCAGCGCAGCGGCGGCCGGCCCGTCGACCACCATCATCACCTCGTGACGCGGGTCGTGACACTCCTGGCGCGGCATGATCCGCCGCTGGTCCTCCTCCAGGTGCGCGGGGGTGTCCCAGCGGTCCACCGAGATGTCGCCGCCGCCGCAGAAGGCGACCTTGTCGTCGATCACCAGCACCTTCTGGTGGTGGCAGGCGCCGAAGGGGACGGAATCGTCCAGCCGGAACTTCACGCCGGTGTTGCGGAACCAGCGGCGGGCCCGGTGGGGGAAGAACTCCTGGCTGGCGCTGATCGGCAGCGCCGAGTGCCAGATCAGCACGCGGACATCGAGGTCAGGTCTCTGGCGCGCCAGCTCGATGAGGATATGGCCGACTTCGTCCGGATCGTTGGGGCCGTCGAAGCCGTCCGGGAACAGCCGCGTGCGCGGGTCGAAGCCCCAGCCGAGCAGGTGGATCGACCGCTCGGCGCTGATCATCGCCTCGAAGGCGGCGGTGAAATAGGCCTCGGTGTCGATCAGGAAGGCCGCACGCGCCGCCCGTTCCCTGCGCCAGCAGGTCTCGCCGGGAATGAGGACGCTCATTCACTTCCTTGCCTCGGCGCCGCCCTCGCGGCCGCGCCGTGTTGACTCGTCGCAGCAAGGTGGGTTCCGCGCGCCGAACAGGCAAGCACAAGCGCGGCCGGAGCTCTTCCCGCGTCCACCGCAAAGAGTAGCGCCCGGTGTGGGGCCGGGCGCGAGAGTTGGCGACAACCGCCCTTCACCGTACGGCGAAGGTCGGGAACTTTGGGCCGGGCGGCCGGCTCTAGCCGCCCAGGAGAGGCCCGGAAGGCGAGCTTCCGAGCTAGGCGCCGACCGCCCGGCCCAGGCCTCTCTCGAAGGAGAGAGCTTGCTGGCTCGATCAGGACGCCGGGCTGGCGGCGGTCGAGCTCGAAGCGGTGCCGGTGGACTTGTCGCCGAGGAAGGCCTGGCAGACGCCGTCCAGCTCGGCGGCGACCTTGGCGCGCTTCTCGGCGCTGTCGCTGCGGGCCTCGTTCGCGGCCTTGGCGGCCGCCTTGTCGGCCATCCGCACCACGGTGTCGGCGCGGCCGCGGGACTCGGCCTTGGTCACGGAAGCCAGCGCGGCGGCGTGCGCACTGCCGCTGGCCGAGGCCAGGGCGTGGCAACGGCTCGCCCGGATGAAGTCGGTGTCGCTGACACGCGCCGAAGCGGCGGTACCCCAGGCCGCGAGGGTGGCGGCGGCGGCGATGGCGAGAGCGGCGGTGCGCATGGGTGTCTCCTCGAAAATCGATGACCCCAGGGTGGTCGCCGCTCGGCCGCAGTTCAAATGAACTTCCGTCAATAATCGCGAAACGAATATTAATATTCGCTCATGTTCTCCAAGTATCGCGAATGTAACATGAATATCTTGTCATCTTTCCGGGTACGTGCCATCCGAAGGTGATGCACGAGCTCAAGCTGACCGCCCGCGAGGTCGAGGCCCTCATCTGCAAGGCGTTTCCGGACGCCGATCCCGAACGTATGCCGCGGGTCGACGAGGCCACGCCCGGCCGCCTCCGGATGGTCGGTCCGGCGGGCTCGAGCATGCTGCGGCCCGGCGGGGTGATCTCCGGCCCCGCCCTGATGAGCCTCGCCGACACCGCCGCCTACGCCATCGTTCTGGCGCACGTAGGCGAAAAGCTGATGGCCGTGACCAGCACGCTCACCATCCACTTCCTGCGCGGGGCCAAGCCGGGCGACCTGGTGGCCGACGCCAGCCTGCTGCGCCTAGGCGCCCGCAGCGCGGTCTGCGACGTGCGGCTGTGGACCGAAAGCCCCGACGACCTCGCCGCCCAGGCCACCGTCGCCTACACCCTGCCCGCCGGATGAGCGCGCGCCCGGCCCCGCCGCGCCCGGTGCGCACGCCCTGCGTCCAGGTCTGCGCGGTGGACGGGGAGAGCGGGCTGTGCCTCGGCTGCTACCGCACCCTGCCCGAGATCGCCGGCTGGTCGAAGCTCACCGACGCCGAGCGCGAGGCGCTGATGGCCGAACTGCCGGCCCGCCGCGGCCGCATCCGCCCCGAGAAGCTCGGCCTGCTCGGCTAGCCCTGCCCGGAACGGGTTGGCGTAAACCCCTCGGCAACCTCCGATTCACCGGATGCAAACCCCGCCGGGGCTAGGGTCGCGCCAACAAGGCCGAAAAGGCCGCGCCTTTGGTGAGGCAGGGTGTCGACATGTTGAGGTTCGCGTTGCTGGCCGCGGTCAGCGCCTTTTCCGCGGTCGCGGCCGCCCAGGCCGTCAGCCACTTCGAGGCCCGCGAAGCCGCGGCGCCGCGTGCGGCGGTGGCCAAGGTCCAGCCCCTGACCGACGGCGCGGAGGCGTCCGGTCAGGCGGCTTCGATCGCCAAGGCGGCCGACGGCCACTTCTGGGCCGAAGCCGACGTCGACGGTCGCCGCGTGCGCTTCCTGGTCGACACCGGCGCCAGCGCCGTAGCGCTCACGGTCGAGGACGCCCGCCGGCTCGGCCTCGACCCCACGACCCTGATCTACGAGTACAGCGTGCAGACCGCCTCGGGCCAGGCCCGCGCCGCGCAGGTGCGGCTGGGCAGCGTCGCCATCGCCGGCGCGCGGGTGAACGACGTCGAGGCCTTCGTCATCGAACACGGGCTCGAGACCTCGCTGCTCGGCATGACCTACCTCGGCCGCCTGTCGCGGTTCGAGGCGACCCGCTCGTCCCTGATCCTGCGCCCGTAGCGTCGCGGCCTTACGCGGCCGCTTCGACCTGGGCCGCGGCCGTCCGCACGGCCTCCAGCGCCCGCTCGATCACCTCCAGCCCCGCGCCGTGCTTGACGCCCTCGACGGTGAGAATGCGCCGCCAGGCCCGCGCGCCGGGCCGTCCGTGCATCAGCCCCAGCATGTGCCGCGTCATTGCCGCCAGGTGGACGCCCGCGGCCAGGCGCTCGGCGACATAGGGCAGGTAGGCCTCGACCGCCGCGAAGGGATCCACGTCCGCCTCCCCGGCCCCGAAGATCAGCCGGTCGGCCTGCCCCAGCAGCGCCGGGGTGTGGTAGGCCGCCCGGCCCAGCATCACCCCGTCCACGTGCTCGAGGTGCGCCTCCGCCGCCGACAGGTCCGGCACGCCGCCGTTGATGACGATGGTCAGGTCCGGCCGCTCGCGCTTCAGCCGGTGGACCAGCGGGTAGTCCAACGGCGGGATGTCCCGGTTCTCCTTGGGCGAGAGACCCTGCAGCCAGGCCTTGCGGGCATGCACGACGAAGGTGCGCACCCCGGCCCGCGCGCACTGGTCCACCAGCCCGAACAGGGCCGTCTCGGGATCCTGGTCGTCGACGCCGATGCGGCACTTCACCGTCACCGGCACGCGCACCGCCGCGCCCATCGCGGCCATGCACTCGGCCACCAGCTCCGGCTCGCGCATCAGGCAGGCGCCGAGGGCCCCGCTCTGCACCCGGTCGGACGGGCAGCCGACGTTGAGGTTGATCTCGTCGTAGCCGAGGTCCTCGCCGATCCGCGCCGCGACAGCCAGGTCCTTCGGGTCCGACCCGCCCAGCTGCAGCGCCACCGGATGCTCCTGCGGCGAATAGCCCAGCAGCCGCTCACGGTCGCCGTGCAGCACCGCGCCCGTGGTCACCATCTCCGTGTAGAGCAGCGCCCGCCGCGACAGCGTCCGGTGCAGCACCCGGCAATGCCGGTCCGTCCAGTCCATCATGGGCGCAACGGAGAGCCTGTGGGGCGGGCGGTCGGTCATCGAGGTCCTTGCAGGGCGCGGGAAGCGCCTACTTAGGCTGCCCCGCCGCCGATCCCAAGGCGGGGCTAGTAGGCCATGAAGCTGTCCAGCCCGAGCATCTCGTGGATCGCGGCGACGGAGGGCGCACCGCGGATCTCCGCGAGCCGCGCCTGCAGAAGGTCGGGATCGTCGTCGGCGTAGACCCAGGGGTCGCGCGCCACGGCCGCGCAGGTCCGCTCCCGGATTTCCTCGAGGCTCAGCGGCGCGAGCGATTCCAGCTCCTGGACGATGCGCGATTGCCGTGTGGAAAGCACCGCCGAGACCAGCCATTGCAGCAAAGGCTCGCCGCGTCCCAGCCGCTCCACCGAGCGCACAACCCAGCGTCGGCCATCCGCGTCGACCAACTCCATGCCGATCTGCAGATCGTCCTTGAGCGTCCGTGGCCCGCACGAGGTCAGGGTGTCGAGGTCCGGAAACCCCCAGATGTCTCCGTTCGGCGTGAAGCCCAGCACCGGAAACGCCATCCCCGCTTCGCTGGGGTTCATGTGTCGTCCCCTTACCAGGCGGGGCCAACAACGGGAATGAAGGACTGCGCTGTACTGGGCCGAGCGATCTTGGGTCCCGCCTGGAAGTCCTCCAATGCAGCCCTGGCTGCATCGTACGGGGTCAGCAGCCCCGGAAGTCTCTCGTTACGCTGTCCCGGCATTTGTGACTTCGGACGCGCATACGGCATGTTCGCCCCCACCGCATTGAGCCCGCCCGCAAGGCGCGGGTCGGACCAATTGCCGATTTAGAACATCTCACAAAAGGCGTCGCAAGATCAAGAACAAATCAGGAACACACACCCCAGGCTGATCAAAAGGGGCGGTCCGGGCACACTCGGATGTCTTGTCGCACGAGGTGGCTATCGCCCGAGCAGACTCAGGCGCCGAGCCGCCCCTCACCCTGCCCTCTCCTCGGGCCGCGCCGCGGGCGAGAGGAGGCGGCCCCTACGCCAACGCTTCGGCGATCCGCGGGACGACCGAGATGGCGTTGGTCGGATGCGGGACGGTGTCGGTGGAGACGATGCGGGAGGCGAGGCGCGAGAGTTCGGCGAAGGCGTCGTCGGCGAACAGCGGGTGGACGGCGACGCAGACGGGGGCCGGGAAGCCCTGGTCGACCAGGCGGCGGGCGGCCTCGATCATGGTCCGCCCGGAGGAGACGATGTCGTCCACCAGCACCGGCGTGCGGCCCGCCCAGGCGGCGAGGTCGGGGGCGGAAATGTCGACGTCGCGGTCGCCGTGGCGCTCCTTGCGCAGCACCACGTAGGGCGCGCCGGCCCGCTCGGCCACCTCGGACACCCACTGGTCGCTCTCGCTGTCCGGGCCGACGACCAGCGGCGCTGCGACGTTGGCGGCGATCCAGTCGGCGATCAGCGGAGCGGCGCGCACCGCCTCGGCAGGGATGGCGTAGATTTCGCCGAGGGAGGCGTGGCGATGCAGGTGCGGATCGACCGTCACCAGCCGGTCGACCTCGCGCGAGACCAGCTCGGCGAAGTGGCGCGAGGTGACCGCCTCGCCCGGCTGGAAGCGTGCGTCCTGGCGCATGTAGGCGAGATAGGGGGCGACCAGGGTGACCGAGGCCGCACCCAGCTCACGCGCCGTGCGGGCGCTGAACAGCAGCCGCAGCGCCTGCTCGTCGGGGTTGGCCAGGGTGCACACCAGCACCACCTCGCGCCCCTCCACCTCGGTCGGCAGGCGCACGTAGGTCTCTCCATCGGGGAAGCGCCGGCTTTCGATTTCGCGAAGGTCCGCGCGGAGCGCGCGGGCCAGCCCTTCGCCGAGGGCTTCCGATCCGGGCAGAGGCAGGACGAGGCGGGTCATGGCGTGACGTCGATCATGTCCGGATGGCGGGCCGCATAGTCCAGCGCGTAGTCGAGTTCCCCCTGGGTTTCGGCGTGAACCACCATCAGGGGCTCGCCGGGGGCGACCTCGTCGCCGAGGCGCACGTTCATGCGCAGGCCCGCGGCCTTGGCGTCCGGCGCCCCGGCCAGCTTGGCCAGCGTCGAGACCCGGCGGTTGTTGATCCCGGTCACCCGGCCGGGACCTTGCGCCAGGATGGGGGCCTGCAGCGGGGCGACAGGGGGCGTGCGCAGGCCGCCCTGCGCCTCGCAGATGCGCTGGAACTTGGCCCAGGCGCGGCCGTCGTCGATGGTCGCCTCGGCCATGCGGATCCCCTGCCCCTGCGGCGCGGCCTTGGCCAGCTCCAGCGCTGCGCCGGCCAGCAGGCAGGCCCGACGACGCAGGTCCATCGGCGCGTCGGCCGTCCGCTGCAGCACCGCCAGCACCTCGCGGGCCTCCAGCGCCGGGCCGATCCCCCGCCCCACCGGCTGCAGCCCGTCGGTCAGCACGCAGCGGGCGGCGACATCGAAGCGGGCGGCCACCGCCTCCAGGCGCTCGGCCAGGTGCTCGGCCGCCTCGGGGCTGCGCACCTTGGCGGTGGGGCCGACCGGCAGGTCGAAGATCACGTGGTTGGAGCCGGCGGCCACCTTCTTGGACAGCACCGAGGCGATCAGCTGGCCCTCGGTGTCGATGTCCAGCACGCGCTCGATGCGGATGAAGATGTCGTCCGCGGGCGACAGCCGCATGGCTCCGCCCCAGACGATGCAGCCGCCCTCCTGCTCGACCACCCGGCGCATGGCCGGCACGTCCAGCGCCACCGGGGCCAGCGTCTCCATGGTGTCGGCGGTGCCGGCCGGCGAGGTGATGGCCCGGGACGAGGTCTTTGGGATCACCAGGCCGTTGGCCGCCAGGATGGCGACGATGATGGGCGTCGTGCGGTTGCCCGGCAGCCCGCCCACCGAATGCTTGTCGACGACCAGCGGCGAATCCCAAGTCAGCCGGTCGCCCACGTCGACCATCGAGCGGGTCAGCGCCACGGTCTCGGCCTCGTCGAACGGCAGCGCCGAGGTCGCGGTCAGGAAGGCGGTGAGGTGGATCGGGCTGTAGCGGCCGTGAGCCACGTCGCGGACGATGATGTCGATCTCCTCGGGCCGCAGCCGCGCGCCGTAGATCCTTCGCCGCACGCTGGACATCGAGGCCAGCGAGGGCGCGTGGGTGACCTCGATCGGGTCGCCCTCCTCGACGCCGAGCAGTTGCCAGGCCTCTTCGGAAAGGGCCGCATCGTGGGGGCCGATCAGGTCGTCCACCTGGTAGAGGGTGGCGTAGACTTCGCGGCCCCTGGCGGTGAGCCGCACGTGCGCCCGCGGCGACAGCCCTTCCGAGCGGCACACCGGGCAGTCGCGGCGCATCACCACGATCACGTCGTGCTGGGTGAACAGGCCCAGCCGTCGGGCCGTCACCGTCGGCTTCTGCACCTGGGCCCCGTCGCTCACAGCTCGAACCGCTCCATCATCTCGGGCGCCACGCACGACCAGCCGAGCTCGTCCTTGATCCGCAGCCGCAGGGCGTCGGAGGCGTGCGGCTCGCCATGCACGATGAACACCTTGATGGGCGGCCGGCGGAAGCCCCCCAGCCAGCGCATGATCTCGCCGGCGTCGGCGTGGGCCGACAACATGTCGAGGTTTCTCACCTCGGCGCGGATTGGGACCCACTGGCCGTGGATCTTCACCTCCTCGGCCCCCTCGACCATGCTCCGCCCGCGGGTGCCGGCCGCCTGGAAGCCGGAGAACAGGATGGTGTTCCGCCGGTCGGGACCGTAGGCCTTGATGTGGTGCAGCACCCGCCCTCCGGTGGCCATGCCGCTGGCCGCCAGGATCACCTTCGGCACCGGGCTGGCGGTGACCGCCTTGGAATGCTCCACATCCTCCACCAGGGTCGCGGCCGAGCACACTTCGGCGCACACCTCGTAGGGGATGCGGTGGTCGTCCTGGTGCTTGTGCAGCAGGTCGGTGGCGTCGATCGCCATCGGGCTGTCGAGGTAGATCGGTGTCAGCGGTAGCCGCCCCGAAGCCTTCAGCCGCCACAGGTGGTAGAGCAGCGACTGGGCCCGCCCGACCGCGAAGGTGGGAATGAGCACGGTTCCGCCCCGTGAGGTCGTCCGCTCGATGACCTCCAGCAGCGCTTCCTCGGGATCGACGTTGGGGTGGCGGCGGTCGCCGTAGGTGGATTCCACGACGATGTAGTCGGCCTCGGTGACCGGCTCCGGGTCGACCATGGTGGCGTCGCCGTAGCGGCCGAGATCGCCGGAGAAGACGAGGCGCCGGCCGTGCCAGTCGATTTGCGCCGTCGCCGCCCCGAGGATATGGCCCGCCCGGCGCAGGGTCAGCTGGGCGCCGCCCTTCACCCTCACCGTCTGGTGGAGGGGCACGGACTCGAACTGGTCCATCGCCCGCCGCGCGTCGCGCAGGCCGTAGAGCGCCAGCGCGGGCTTGTGCTTGGAAAACCCGTGCCGGTTGGCGAACTCGGCGTCGCGCTCCTGCAGGTGGGCGGCGTCGTACAGGATGATCTCGGCGACGTCGGCGGTCGAGGCGCTGGCGTAGACCGGCCCGCGGAAGCCGTCGCGCACCAGCTTGGGGATGTAGCCGGAGTGGTCGAGGTGGGCGTGGGTCAGCACCACCGCATCGATGTCCGACGCGCGCACCGGAAGGGGCTCCCAGTTCTTCTCGCGCAGCCGCTTGAGGCCCTGAAACAGGCCGGCGTCGACCAGCAGCTTGTGGCCATCGGCTTCCAGGAGGTGCTTGGAACCGGTGACGCCGCCGGCGCCCCCTAGGCTGGTGAATGAAATCATTAAGGATCCTTGGTCTTCGGACGGACTGCCGATGCGGAATCGGCGCGCCGCGCCGCGTACCCCTACACCCCGCGGCGGTGAATTTCAGGGGGCTGGATCAAACAGCCTGCGGCTGCGCCTTGGCCCAGTAGGCGTCACGGATCAGGCGCTTGTAGAGCTTGCCGGTCGGGTGGCGGGGCAGCTCGTCCATGAAGTCGATCTGGCGGGGCAGCTTCACCGACGAGAGGTTGGCGCGGCAGAAGGCGGTCAGCTCGGCGCGCAGGTCCTCGCTCGCATCGGCCCAGTCGAGGGGTTGGATCACCGCCACGACCCGCTCGCCCATCTCCTCGTCGGGAGCGCCCACGACGGCGGCGTCGGCGACCCTGGGATGGGTGATCAGCAGGTTCTCGATCTCCTGCGGGTAGATGTTCACCCCTCCCGAGATGATCATGAAGCTCTTGCGGTCGGTGAGATAGAGGAAGCCCTCCTCGTCCAGCCAGCCGACGTCGCCCAGGGTGGTCCAGCCGTACTTGTTGGTGCTCTCCGCGACCTTCGCCGGGGCGTTGTGGTAGCTGAACTTGCCGCCGCCGGCGAAGTAGACCAGCCCCTCTGTGCGCGGCGGCAGCGGCTCGCCGTCCTCGTCGCAGATCTTCACCTCGACCGGCGGGGTCGCCCGGCCGACCGAGCCCTTGTGGGCCAGCCACTCCTCGGAGTTGATCGTGGTGCGGCCGTTGCCCTCGGTGCCGGCGTAGTACTCGTGGATGATCGGGCCCCACCAGGCGATCATCTGCTCCTTGACGGGGACCGGACACGGCGCGGCCGCGTGGAAGGCGACCTTCAACGAGGCGTGGTCGTACTTCGCCCTCACCTCCTCAGGCAGCTTCAGCATCCGCACGAAGTGGGTGGGCACGAACTGGGCGTGGGTGACCTTGTGGCGCTCGATCAGGGCCAGGCACTGCTCGGCGTCGAACTTCTCCATCAGGATCACCGTCCCGCCGAGCCGGTGGACGTTCATCGACCAGCCGAGGGGGGCGGCGTGGTAGAGCGGCGCGGGCGAGAGGTAGATGGTCTCCTCGTCCATGCCGTAGAGGGTGCGCGCCCACTGGGTCAGGGCGTCGGCGCCGGCCAGCAGCGGCCCGCCCGACAGCTCGCGCATGACGCCCTTCGGCCGGCCGGTGGTGCCCGAAGAGTAGAGCATCGGCCCGCCCGGCGTCTCGTCGGGGATTGGCGTGATTGGATGCTTGGCCCGCTCGGCCTCGAAAGAGGCGAACGGGTCCAGCGCCGCGTCCACCATCAGCAGCTGGACGCCCTGGGAACGGGCGGCGACCTCCAGCGCGACATCGGCCATGGCCTGCGAGGCGATGAAGGCCTTCGCGCCGCTGTCGGAGACGATGTACTCGACCTCGCCGGCGGTCAGCCGCGAGGAGACGGCCGTGTAGCGCAGGCCGGCCCGCTGCGCGGCCCACAGCACCTCGTAATAGATGGGGTGGTTCTCCATCATGATCGCCACCCCGTCGCCCGGGCGAAGGCCCAGCGCCCGGAAGAGCTGGGCCCCCTGGTTGGAGCGCTCGTCCAGCTCCCGATAGGTCACCGCCTGCCCCGTGCCGGCCATGACGTAGGCCAGGCGGTCGGGTGCGGACTTGGCGAACACCGTCGGATGCATGTGAGCGCGCCCTTTCCGGGTCAGTCGACGCGGGCCTCGGCGTAGCCGGAGAGCACTTCCACGCCGTCCTGGTTGACGGTCTTGACGTCGAGTTCGACCAGCTTCTGGCCGTCGCGCTCGACGATGTTCTTCACCGTCGCCGTGGCGTCCAGGGTGTCGCCCGGGAACACCTGGCTGGTGAAGCGCACGCCGTACTTGGTCAGCCGGGTGTCGCCGACCCAGTCGGTCAGCATCCGTCCGGTCATGCCCATGGTCAGCATCCCGTGGGCGAACACCGACGGATACCCGGCCACCTTGGTGGTGAAGATCTCGTCGGTGTGCAGCGGGTTGTAGTCGCCCGAAGCGCCCGCGTACTGGACGATCTGGGTGCGCTTCAGGTCTTCGACGATGCGGGCGGTGTGGGTATGGCCCGGCTTCAGTTCGTTGGCGGACAGAGCCATCAGGCGTTTTCCTCTTTCTTCGGCTGCTGTTCGACGGGCTTGGACGGCCGCACGCCGACCGAGCGGGCGGTGACCACCAGCTCGCCGTTCTGGTTGCGGTATTCGGTGACGCTCTCGGAGAACAGCAGCGTGCCGCCGCGACGGCCCTGCTTCTCCCAGGTCTTGCCGGGGGTGGTGGTGGCGGTCAGCACGTCGCCGGCGCGCAGCGGCCGGTGGTACTCGTAGTGCTGCTCGGCATGGAGGCCGCCGCCCCCGCCACCGCCCCCGCCGCCAGTGCGCTGCACGCCGGTGGGGTTCTTGCCCGAGCCGAACCAGGGCTGGCCGATCTTCGGGCGCAGGCCGTAGTCCGGGTCGAACTGGGCGCTGGCCTGGACGAAGGTCGGCGGGGCGATGACCCCGCCAGCCTCGGTCTTCTTGGCGGCTTCGGCGTCGTAGTAGACCGGGTTCGGATCGCCGATCGAGCGGGCGAACATCATGATGTGCCCGGCTTCGATCGGGAATGTCTTGGTAGCCATGTCGCTTCCTCTTTTCGTTGTCGTTGTCAGGCCGGCACCGCCTGGCGGCCGCCGGTGATCTGGGCGGCGCGCACGGTCAGCAGCTCCTCGGCCTGGCGGGTGATGTTGCGGACCACCTCCGCGCAGGTCGGGATGTCGTGGATCAGCCCCTGGCTCTGCCCGACGGTCCAGATGCCGCCGTCGGTGTCGCCCTTGCCCATCACGTTGGTGCGGCCGCGGATGCCGGCCACCAGGTGCTTCACGTCCTCGATGGTCTTGGTCGGGTCCTGCTGGATCCGCACCACCTCCTCGGAGACCGCGTTGCGGGCCACCCGCGAGGTGTTCCGCAGCGTGCGGTTGGTCAGCAGCGTGTCGCGCTCGGTGTTCTCGACGATCTTCTTCTTCACGTTCTCGTGGATGGCGCACTCCTGGGTGGCCATGAAGCGGGTGCCCATGTTGACGCCGTCCGCGCCCAGCATCAGCGCGGCGGCCAGGCTGCGGCCGTCGGCCATGCCGCCCGAGGCGATCACGGGCACATCCACCGCGTCCACCGTCGCCGGCAGCAGCACGATCAGGCCCACGTCGTCCTCGCCGGGGTGGCCGGCGCACTCGAAGCCGTCGATCGAGACCACGTCCACGCCATTGCGCACAGCCGTGACCGCGTGGCGGACCGAGGTGCACTTGTGGATCACCCGGACCCCGTTGGCCTTGAAGTCGGGCAGGTGGTCGGTGGGGTTGCGGCCGGCCGTCTCGACGATCTTGACGCCGCTCTCGATGATCGCCCGCCGGTATTCGTCATACGGGATCGGGTTGAGCGACGGCAGCAGCGTCAGGTTCACCCCGAACGGCTTGTCGGTCAGGTCGCGGCAGCGCTGGATTTCCTTCTCCAGCTCTTCGGCCGACTGCGAGTGGTGGGCGGTGATGAAGCCCAGCGCCCCTGCGTTGGCCACCGCCGCGACCAGGGGCGCGTAGCCCACCCCGGTCATGCCCCCCATCACGATGGGCGTCTCGACACCGAACATCTCGGTGATGCGCGTCTTGATCATCGGGTTTCCTTCCCTGGCGTTCTCGTCGTTCGTCCGTCTTCCTAGGCGAATTCCGGAAGGTGCCGCTTGTCCAGCTCGCTGCGCACCTTCGTCGGAATCTCGATCGGCCGCCTGGCGTCGAGGTCCAGGGCGATCGCCACATTGTCGTTCAGAGAGACCAGCCTGCCCGTGGTCAGGTTGAATATCCAGCGCCGCGAGTGGCGGACCTTGGAATGCAGACCGATCTCGGCGCCCAGCGAGCAGATGGTCTCGCCGACCCTGGGCTGCTCCAGGCGCACGTTGCGGGTTTCCAGCGAGGCCCAGCCGAAGCGGTGGCCCTCGTCGGTGGTGAAGGTCATCGGCCCCCACTTCTCGTCCGGCTTGGGCGTGCTGCGCACGTGGCCGAACATCATGTCCTCGCGCTCGGACAGGAAGCCGTACTCGTCGCAGCTCGCCGCGTCGATCTCGCGCGTCATCCGCCGCGACATGGGGTCGGCGATCTCCTCGGAGAGCTTGGCCGCCACCTCCTCGTAGGTGAGGTCGAGGCGCGGCGTGCTGAGGTCGATGGTGCGCGGCGCGCCGTGAGGCGGCAGGCTCACGCCGTAGGCCTGGGCCTCGGCCAGCGCCTCGGCAGGGATCGACATCCGCACCCGGCTGGTGCGGCTCACCAGTCCCACGACGATGACGAAGGTCGCCGCGACCTCGCCCTTTGCGTCGTTGGCCAGTTCGAAGAACAGCCGGATCCGCTCCGGGCCGGCCTCCAGCGCGCCGCCCCGGACGGTGATGGTGGACCCGACGAACTGCTCGCGGTGATAGCGGCAGTAGATGTCCTCGGTGATCAGCAGGGCGCCGCGCCGGGCGCAGGCCTCGGGATCCAGCCCCAGCTTCGCCATCAGCGCTTGGTTCGCCTGCTGGGCCCGCACCTGATAGAAGCGGACGTTCATGTGGCCCAGCGCGTCGATTTCCGTCGGCTGAACCACCGACGTGTGCAGCACCTGCATCCTCAGCTCAAATCCCCTCAAAAATCTCTAAGCAAAATCAGACACTAATCACGACCTGGGTCGTTTGGAGCCGGCCCGGAAAGACCCGGGATCCGCCGCCCGACGCCATTGTTGGGCCAATCGGAGCCCAGCCTCAAGTGGCCGCTGCGTCAGGCTGACGTCGCGGCCGTCTCGCCGCTGCGGGCTGTACGGGCGGCCGCGGCGCGCTAGGGTGGGAGCAGCTTCAGCCCTTCTGCGAGGACTTATGGCCGGCGGCCCCGCCGATCGCGACATGGACGAGCGCGTGTTCGGCGAACTCGTCGGGCTGCTTTCGCCGCTGCTGCGCGGCATGGAGATGCTGGGCCTCGTCTCGCGCCACTTCCATCCGCCGCAGTTCGCCGACCTGGCCGGCCTGATCGCCGGAGCCGACGTCGCCCTGCTCAACGCCCGCGCCCGGCTGACCGCCTGGCCCGAGAGGCTGGGCGAGGTGAAGGGCGCGCTCGAGGCCGCCGCCGACGAGGCGCTGGCCGCCTTCGACGGGCTGGGCGCGGCGTTCGACGAGGGCGACCTGCGCCACGGCTTTCGCGCCCTGCGCCACCTCGCCCGCGCCCAGGAGGCGCTCTATCCGCTGGCCGGCATGCCGCCGGTCAGCCGCTACTTCATCGAGCCGGCCCGCCGCGCCGACGGCGACCTCCTGACCCGCCTCGCGGCCGCCGGCTCGCCGCCCGGGACCGGCGTCTTCCACTTCGACAACGAGCGGGAAGAGCGCGGCGGCTTCTCGGTCTACGTTCCCGAATACTACGACGCCGACCGCGCCTGGCCGCTGGTGGTCGCCCTGCACGGCGGCAGCGGCCACGGCCGCTCCTTCCTGTGGAGCTGGCTGCGGGACGCGCGCAGCCACGGCGCCATCCTGATCGCGCCGACCTCTACCGGCCCGACCTGGGCCATATCCGGCGAGGACGAGGACACGCCCAATATCGAGCGTATCCTGGCCTTCGCGGCCGAGCGCTGGTCCATCGATCCACAGCGACGGCTGCTCACCGGCATGAGCGACGGCGGCACCTTCGCCTACGTCAGCGGCCTGGAGGGCGCCTCGCCCTTCACCCACCTGGCGCCGGTGTCCGCCTCCTTCCACCCGATGCTGGCCGAGTTCGCCGACCGCGAACGGCTGCGCAACCTGCCGATCCGCATCGTCCACGGGGCGCTCGACTGGATGTTCCCCATCGAGGTCCCCCGCCAAGCCTTCCAGGCCCTTTCCATGGCCGGCGCCGACGTCAGCCTCACCGAGCTCGCCGACCTCAGCCACACCTACCCCTACGAACAGAACCCCGGCCTGCTCGAGTGGCTGGCCGCGGAGCGGGGGTGAGCTCCCTCAGTAGATCAGGTACCGGCGCCGCTCCTCCTCCCAGGCCGTTTCGTCGGGCCGGGTGAGGGCGTCGAGGTCGGCGGGGGCGGCGGCCGCATCGTCGACCCACTCGCGCAGCAGGGGCGAGGCGTTGATGACGTCGATGGGCAGCTTGCCGATCTCGTACTCGTAGGGGAAATCGCGCCAGAGATCGTAGTCCGGGTAGAGCCGCCGGATCGCCTTGAAGGCCAGCGCCTGGATGCGCCAGGGGCGGAAGGCCCGATGGTCGTAGTCCGGGTCCTCGGTGTGGATCTGCACGCCGTTGCAGAGCTTGCCGACATGCTTGTGGAAGGTCGGCTCGAACCAGCAGTCGCGCAGCTTGCAGCCGGCCAGCCACCCGGGGGCCAGCGCCCGCATCTCGGCGATCACCGCCTTGGCGTCGATGTCCGGCGCGCCGAACAGCTCCAGCGGCCGGGTGGTGCCGCGGCCCTCGGAGAGGGTCGCGCCCTCCAGCATCACCGTGCCGGCGTAGGCCCGGGCCATCCACAGGTTCGGCGCGTTGGGGCTGGGGTTGACCCAGGTCCGCTCGCCGAGCGGCCAGCCCCAGCCGGGCCCCTCGTCTGGCCGCCAGCCCTCCATCTCGATGACCCGGTAGTCGACGTCGAGCTTCAGCCGGTCGATGAACCAGCGGCCGAGCTCGCCCAGGGTCAGGCCGTGACGCATCGGCATCGGCCCGGCGCCCACGAAGCTTTCCCAGCCCTCGCGCAGGGTCAGCCCCTCCACCGGGCGTCCGACCGGGTTCGGCCGGTCCAGCACCCACACCGACTTGCCGTGGACGGCGGCGGCCTCGAGCACGTACCGAAGCGTGGTGATGAAGGTGTAGATGCGGCAGCCGAGATCCTGCAGGTCGACCAGCACCACGTCCCAGGGCCCCATCATCGCCTCGGTCGGCCGGCGCACCTCGCCGTAGAGGCTGAACACCGGAATGCCGTGGACCGGGTCGGTGAAGTCGGGGCTCTCCACCATGTTGTCCTGCTTGTCGCCGCGCAGCCCGTGCTGCGGCCCGAAGGCGGCGGTCAGGTTGACGCCGGCCGTGGCCAGGGCGTCGAGCCCGTGTTCCAGACCAGTCGTCACCGAGGCCGGGTGAGCAAGGTAGGCGACCCTGCGCCCGGCGAGCGGGGCGCGCAGCTGCGGATCGGCGAGCAGGCGGTCGAGGCCGAATCTCATGGGACCCGAGCTTCGGGAAGATCGAGCGCGAAGCAATCGGGATGATGGAAATCCGCCTTGCCGGGCGGATGCGCCGCAGCCCAGTAGCCCTTCGCCCCCGCCCCGTCCTCGACCACCGCCGACAGGCCCAGACGCCAGGGGCCCTCGGCGAGGCCCGCCACCGTCAGCTTCGCCGTCACTGTCAGCCGCCCCTCGCCCGCCACCGTCTCGACGGCCGGCGGGGCCAGCGGCTCCAACGGGGACATTCCCTCCCGGTAGGCGTCGAAGGCGTAGGCCGCCCACTCGCCCGAGGGAGAAAAGTTGAACTCGAGGTAGCCCGCCCCGCCGGCCGGCCGCAGGAAGGCCTCGAAGCAGGTGGTCCGCCACAACCCGTCCGTCCGGACGGGCGCGGCCGTCGGCGGCAGCTTCAGCTCGCCTATCCGCCCCGTGACCTCGTAGCGGAAGGTCACCGCATCCCGACTCGGCCGGCCGACCTCCACGGCGATCGCCTCCACCGCGGGCAGCGGCCAGTCGCGATGCGGGATCAGTGACGTGCGCATGGGGTGAACCTAGCAGGCGCCGCGCCGGCGCGCCTGCTCTCTCCCGGACGCGCGCAACCGCGCGAGCACCTGAAGATCGTCGTGCTCGGACCGCCCGAGCAGGTCGTCGATCTGATGAATCTGGTGCGCGTCTGGCTGGACCAGCTGGAGCCGTGACGCGCCCGCCTGCAATCGTGATCTCCGCTGACCCCGCCGGATTTGACTTCCCGCTCCCGAGGCGCCGCTATGGGGTATGGCGTTTCGCCTGCCTTTCCGACCACATGCAGATTGCGGCGGCCGCCTTCCGACAGGCGCCTCGGCCCCTGCCCGCGCACGCCGCAGGCAGGAGCCGGCAGCGTCGATCTTCGCCATTTTCCTGCACCAGAACTGGCTGCAGCCTCGTCCGTGGAGCTGATTCGTCGAGTCGTGTGCGTAATGCTTCGTCCGTGCCCTTCGCACCCGCATGCTCCATCCGCCGGAGCCGCGGCATGAACGCGCCCGTGCAACGCGCCACCCGCCTGGTCCCCGAGCTGTTGGACGACCTCGCCCAGGAGGCGCGGTGGCAGGCGCTCGACCTCGTCGCCCGCCGCGGGCGCGAGGCCGCCCCCAACCTTCTGCGGGGCCAGTCGGCGGACTACGCGGGCTCGCCGCTCGCCTGGGAGCTGCTGCTCGGCATGGCGCTCGACCAGGCGGCCGAGACCATCGACGCCCCGGCCGTCGACCTCTCCCCGCTGCTGAAGGCGTCCGACCTGCCCGCCGAGCGGCTGCTGGAAATCCGCGCCGCAGCCGAGCGGCTGAAGGGCTCGGCCCGCTGGGTGGAGGAGCTGGCCGCGCGCATCGATCGCAACGCCGGCCAGCTGGAGCGGGTGCGGTTGCTGCGGGCGCACGCCCTGCTCAACGAGCGGTTCTGGTCCGACGCGCGGATCCCGGCCGACGAGGCCACCCGCGCGCGCATGCTGGCCTGCGCTCCGCAGTTCCGGGCCCGGGCCGACGCCGCCGCCCGGCGGGCCCGCGGCTGGCGGCAGGTGGCCGGCCGCCTCGGCCTGCCGACGACCCTGCTGCGCTAGAAGGACTTGGGCTGACCCAGCACGTGGGTCGCCACGTGGCTGAGGATCAGGTTGGTGGAGATCGGGGCCACCTGATAGAGCCGCGTCTCGCGGAACTTGCGCTCGATGTCGTACTCCTCGGCGAAGCCGAAGCCGCCGTGCGTCTGCAGGCACATGTCGGCGGCGAACCACGAGGCCTCGGAGGCGACCAGCTTGGCCATGTTGGCCTCGGCGCCGCAGGGTTGGCCGTCTTCGAACAGCGACGCGGCCGCATCGATCATCAGCGAGGCGCTGGTCGCCTGGACGTAAGCTCTGGCCAGCGGGAACTGCACGCCCTGGTTCTCCCCGATGGGACGGCCGAACACGACCCGCTCGCGCGCGTAGCGGCTGGCCCGGTCGATGAAGAAGCGGGCGTCGCCCAGGCACTCGGCGGCGATCAGGATCCGCTCGGCGTTCATCCCGTCGAGGATGTACCGGAAGCCCTTGCCCTCCTCGCCGATCAGGTTGGCGGCCGGCACCTCCAGGTCCTCGAAGGCCAGCTCTGTGGTGGCGTGGTTGAGCATGGTCCGCACCGGCCGGATGGTCAGCCCCCGCCCCACCGCCTCGCGCAGGTCGACCAGCAGCACGCTCATCCCGTCCGATGGCTTGGCCGCCTCGTCCCTCGGGCTGGTGCGGCAGAGCAGCACCATCAGGTCCGAGTGCTCGGCCCGGCTGATCCAGATTTTACGACCGTTGACCACGTACTTGTCGCCCTCGCGCCGGGCGAAGGTGGCGATCCGCGTGGTGTCGGTGCCGGCGTCCGGCTCGGTGACGCCGAAGGCCTGCAGGCGCAGCTCGCCCGAGGCGATCTTCGGCAGGCAGGCCGCCTTCTGCGCCTCGCTGCCGTGCCGGAGCACCGTGCCCATGGTGTACATCTGGGCATGGCACGCCGCGCCGTTCGCGCCGGCGCGGTGGATCTCCTCCAGCACCGCGACCGCCGCCCGCAGCCCCAGGCCCGAGCCGCCGTACGCCTCGGGGATCAGCACCGACAGGAAGCCGGCCTCGGTCAGCGCCTTCACGAACTCGGTGGGATAGGTGCGCTCGCGGTCCAGCTCGCGCCAGTAGGCTCCGGGAAAACGGGCGCACAGGCGGCGCACCGCCTCGCGGATTTCCGGAAAGCTCTCGTCCGCCATCCTGCAGCTCCTCGACCTCCACGCGCTCTAGACGAGAGCGGCCGTTGAGGCCAACAGGATCGACCAAGGTTCGCGGCGAAGGAGGCGAAGATGGTTCAGGGGTGGAAAGAGGTCGGGCCGCAGCGGTACCGCGAGAGTTTCGGGCGCTATCTCGAGGACTTCAAGGTCGGCGACGTCTACGAGCACCGGCCCGGAAAGACGGTGACCGAGTACGACAACCACCTCTTCACACTGCTGACGCTGAACACCCACCCGCTGCACTTCGACGCCGAGTACGCCAAGAATAGCGAGTTCAAGAAGAACCTGGTGGTCAGCCCCTACACCCTGGCGCTGATGATCGGGATGAGCGTCTCCGACTGTTCGCAGAAGGCCATCGCCAACCTCGGCATGGACGAGGTGAAGTTCCCGGCCCCGGTGTTCGCCGGCGACACCCTCTACGCCGAGAGCGAGGTGCTGGAGGTGCGGCCCTCCAAGTCGCGGCCGAACCAGGGGATCGTCACCATCCGCACCATCGGCAAGAACCAGCGCGACGAGATCGTCTGCACCTTCAAGCGCTCGATCCTCATCCCCGCCCGCGGCCACTCCGCCGAGGACGCCCCCGGCAGCCGGTACTGACGCCGCGGCGCGACATCGGCGGCCGCGCCGGCCCGGAAACCGGCGGGCGGCGAGGTTTGTTGTGCGCGTGTGAACCTGGCCGCGGCGACGCTTGGCCGCGGCCGCAATGGAAGGGAGCAAATGCAATGCCGAACCGCGACCTCAGCCCCTGGCGCCCGGGCGGACTGCTCGGCCGGCCGGACCTCGACCCGTTCTCCTCGTTCCGCCAGGAAATGGGCCGGATGTTCGACGACTTCTTCGCTCCGGCCGAACCGCGCAGCTTCGGGCGGCCTGCCATGGGCTTCATGGGCGTCGCCTGGCCGAGCCTGGACATCAGCGAGACGCCCGACGCCTACAAGGTCTGCGCCGAGCTGCCGGGGATGGACCCCAAGGACGTCCAGATCGAGCTGAAGGACAACGCCCTCACCCTCAGCGGTGAAAAGAGCGACGAGCGCCGCGAGGAGGACGGCGACCGCTTTTGGGCCGAGCGCAGCTGGGGCCGCTTCCACCGCACCATTCCCCTGCCGGCAGAGGTCGACCCCGACCGGTGCGAGGCGAGCTTCAAGGACGGCGTGCTGACCGTCATGCTGACCAAGAACCCCGCGGCCCGCGACAAGACCCGCAAGATCGAGATCAAGCCGCAGGCCTGATCCTTAGGGCGCCGGTCCGGCGGTCTCAGCCGTCCCGGGCCGGCTCCGCTTCCCCGACCGCCTCGGCCGCCCCGCCGCGCCACAGGCCGAGCACGAGGCGGGCGAGCAGCGCCCAGGCCGCGCCGAGCGTCCAGCCGCCCAGCACGTCGGTCGGCCAGTGAACGCCCAGGTAGACCCGCGAGAAGCCGACCGCCGCGGTCACCAGGATTGCGATCGCGAAGATGAACACCTTGGCCCGGCGCCGCGTCTGCAGGCTCGACAGGATCGCCGCCGTGGTCAGGAAGGTGGCCGCCGAGAGCGTCGAGTGCCCGCTCGGGAAGGAGTGGGTGTAGGCGTAGCTGCCGTGGGTCACGACGTCCGGCCGCGCCCGCTCGAACACCTGCTTCAGCGCATCATTCGCCAGCGTCGCCAGGGCGATGGAGACGGCCAGCACCGCCGCCTGCCGCCGCTTGCGATAGAAGGCCAGCGCCGCCGCCGCGATCACCACGAACAGCGTCAGGAAGGTGAAGCCGCCGAGTGCGGTCACGTCGCGCATCATCTCTTCGAACCAGCGGGGCCCGACCGGGTCGGCCGGATCGCCCGGCGTGCGCAGGCTCATGATGAGCAAGCGGTCGATCTCGCCCGTCTCGCTGTCGGTCACCTCATCGGCCAGGCTCAGGAACAGCCACACCGCACCGCCGGCGGCGGCGAGCAGCGCCAGGGTCTTCAGTTCCAGCCGCTGCAGGACGCGGCGCAGGCTCTCCAATCCCAGTCTCCCCTCCGGCGACGCCGTGCGCGGGCGCCGCCGCGCGTGCTAGATAGCCGCGTTCGAGCTTGGGAGGTTCCATGCGCAGACGCATCCTGGCCCCGCTGGCCGCGCTCGCCGTCCTGGCGGCCTGCGCCTCGCCCGGCTCTCCCGATCCTTTCGTGGGTTTCGGGCCGGATCCGCAACTGCCGCCGCCTCAGAAGTCGCTCTTGCCGACCGTCGCCGCCCTGAAGGTGGTCGGCTGGCCCGAGGGCCGTACGCCTCAGGCGCCGCCGGGCTTCGTGGTCACCCGCTTCGCCGGCGACCTGGACCATCCGCGCTGGCTGCACGTGCTGCCGAACGGCGACGTGCTGGTCGCCCAGTCCTCCACCGAGCCCAAGCCGCCCAAGGGCCTCCGCGACTGGGTCGCCCAGCGGGTGCAGAAGCGGGCCGGCGCGCTGACCCCCAGCCCCAACAACATCATCCTGTTGCGCGACGCCGACGGCGACGGCGTGGCCGAGGTCCGCGAGGTGTTCGCCGAGGGCCTCAAGCGGCCGACCGGCATGGCCCTGGTCGGCGAGACCCTGTTCGTGGCCAACGACGACGCCCTCGTGCAAATGCCCTACACGCCCGGCGCGACCCGAGCCGGCGGGCCGCCGGTGAAGGTCGTCGACCTGCCCGCGGGCATCAACCACCACTGGGTGAAGAACGTCGTCGCCTCGCCGGACGGCGCCAAGCTCTACGTCTCGGTCGGCTCCAACTCCAACATCGGCGAGAACGGCATGGAGGCCGAGGAAGGCCGCGCCGCCATCCACCAGCTGAACCCTGACGGGACCGGCATGCGCCTGTTCGCCTCGGGCCTGCGCAATCCCAACGGCATGGATTTCGAGCCCGTCACCGGGGCGCTGTGGACCGCCGTCAACGAGCGGGACGAACTCGGGAACGACCTGGTCCCCGACTACATGACCTCGGTGCGCGAGGACGGCTTCTACGGCTGGCCCTACAGCTACTTCGGCCAGAACGTGGACGAACGGGTGAAGCCCCAGCGGCCGGACCTGGTGGCCCGGGCCATCAAGCCGGACTATGCGCTCGGCCCCCACACCGCCTCGCTGGGCCTGGCCTTCTACCGCGGGACCGCCTTCCCGGCGGCGTACCACGGCGGCGCCTTCGTCGGGCAGCACGGCTCGTGGAACCGCAAGCCGCCGAACGGCTACCGGGTGGTGTTCATCCCCTTCGCCGGCGGCAGGCCGACCGGGGAGCCCTCCATCTTCCTGTCCGGCTTTCTCAACGAGAAGGGGGAGGCCTACGGCCGGCCGGTAGACGTGAAGGTCGACGCGCGCGGCGCTTTGCTGGTGACCGACGACGCCGGCAAGGCGGTCTGGCGGGTGGCCCCGGCCGCCGCTCAGTGAACCTCGGCCGCGCCGGGCCGCAGCCGCCCGGAGCGGTGAGGCAGCAACGGTTACGCATGGAATCCCCCGAAAGCGGTGCGGTTCGCCCTGCCTGAAACCGCAACTGCAGTTGCGAGTTAATTGCAAACAACGGCGGTCACCTACCTCCCCCACGAAGCGGCGGAGGTAGGAGCACAGGTTGAGGCTGCTCCCCCCTCAGACCCGGCCGATCACCGGGATCAGCGCGCCGGTCACCGCGCTTGCGGCTTCGGAGGCCAGGAACAGGATCACCGCGGCCAGCTCCTGCGGCTTCACCCAGGCCTCGAAGTTCGCTTTGGGCATGTCCGCGCGGTTGGCGGGGGTGTCGATGATCGAGGGCAGCACCGCGTTGACCCTGACGCCCGTATCCTTGAGCTCCTCGGCCAGGGCCTCCGTCAGCCGGTGGACGCCGGATTTGGAGGCGGCGTAGGCGGCCATGCCGGCCGCGGCCTTCACCGCCCCGTTAGCGCCGACGTTGACGATCCGCCCCGCCGCGCTCCCGCGGATCAGCGGAAGCGCGGCCCGCGTCGCGTTGAGGCAGGTCTTCGTGTTCAGTGCGAACAACCGGTCGAAGGCGGTCGGGTCACCCTCCTCCACCGTCTGCCAGACGAAGCCCCCGGCCACGTTGACCAGCACGTCGAGGCCGCCCAGCCGCTCGCCGACGGCGGCAAGGGCCGCCTTCGCCTGCGCGGCGTCGGACAGGTCCACGCTACCCTGCACGAAAGCGCCCTCGGGCGCGGGGCCCGAGGGCGCGATGTCGATCAGCGCCAGCTGCATGCCTTGGCTCGCGGCGGCTTGCGCCACCGCCTGCCCGACGACGCCGAAGGCGCCGGTGATCGCGATCTTCCGCCCGCTCATGGGCGGATGCTTATCAGAGACGCTCGACGATCGTCACGTTGGCCATGCCGCCGCCTTCGCACATGGTCTGCAGACCCCAGCGCTTGCCGCGGTTCTTCAGGGCGTGGACGAGGGTGGCCATCAGCTTGGCGCCAGAGGCGCCCAGCGGGTGGCCGAGGGCGATGGCGCCGCCGTTCACGTTCAGCTTGTCCGGGTCCGCGCCGATGGTGTTCATCCAGGCCACCGGCACCGAGGCGAAGGCCTCGTTGACCTCGAACAGGTCGATGTCGTCGATCTTCATGCCGGCCCGCTCGAGCGCCCGCTGGGTCGCCGGCAGCGGCGCTTCCAGCATGATCACCGGGTCGTGGCCCAGCACCGACAGGTGGTGGATGCGGGCCAGCGGCGTCAGGTTCAGCTCTTTCAGCGCCTTCTCCGAGACGATCATCACGCCAGAGGCGCCGTCGCAGATCTGGCTGGAGGTGGCGGCGGTGATCGCCCCGCCTTCCTGCAGCAGCTTCACACCCTTGATGCCTTCGAGGCTGACGTCGAAGCGGATACCCTCGTCGACCGTGTGCTCGCTCTCGGCGCCGTTCTCGTCCTTCACCTTCAGCGGGACGATCTCGTTCTTGAAGGCCCCGGCCTGCGTGGCGGCGATCGCCCGCTGGTGGCTCTGGTAGGCGTACTCGTCCAGCAGGTCCTTCGAGAGGCCGTACTTCTTGGCCATCATCTCGGCGCCCATGAACTGGGAGAACTGGATGTTCGGGTACTGCTCCTGGATGCGCGGGCTCATGTAGTTGCCCATGCCCGCCTGCGCGGCCAGCCCCGCCGACGAGCCCATCGGCACCCGGGTCATGCTCTCGACGCCCGAGGCGATGACCACGTCCATGGTGCCGCTCATCACCGCCTGGGCGGCGAACTGCAGCGCCTGCTGCGACGAGCCGCACTGACGGTCGACGCTGGTGCCCGGCACGCTTTCCGGCAGCTTGGAGGCCAGCACGGCGTTGCGGGCCACGTTGATGGCCTGCTGGCCGACCTGCATCACGCAGCCCATGATCACGTCTTCGACGCGGGCCGGATCGACCCCGGTGCGGTCCACCAGTTCGTCGAGGACCGTCGCGGCCATATCGACCGGATGCCAGTCCTTCAACTTGCCGCCCTTGCGTCCGCCGGCGGTGCGCACCGCCTCCACGATGTAGGCTTCACCCATCTTCGTCACTCCCCGTTCGGCCGCGCCTCGGCCGTTCGAGCGGTGACTCTAGGCCGGCGCCGTGACGGAAGCCAACAGGGTCAAGAGCTTGACCGCGAAACGCCGTTCGGCCGACATGCCCGCATGCTGCGACGACGCTGACGAAACACACCGCCTCCCCGCCCCGAAACGGGCGGATCGGACGTCAGCCCCTGCCGCAGGCCCCTCCCATGACCGACCTTCAGTTGCGTCCCGCGACGTTCGCGGACGTTCCCGCCATCGCCGACCTCGTGCGGAGAGCCTACGCGCCCTGGGGCCCCATCCTCGGACGCGAGCCGAAGCCGATGGGCGGGGTGGTGGCCCTGCTCGTCGCGCTGCGCAATCCGGGCCGCGTGCGGCGGCTGGTGCTGGCGGGAGCCGGCCACGATCTTGCGGCGGCCAGGGCGGACGAGGTCGCGCCGCTGGTTCGCAACCACCTGGCCTAGGCGGGCAGCAGGGTCCCGGGTGTCGCGGCGTCGAGCCGGAAGCTGGTGGGCAGGACCCGCTCGTTCGGCGTGTGCAGCTTCAGCGCCTTGGCGGCGCGGGCGAAGGCCAGCTTGGCGAGGTTGGCCGCGGTCGCGCCCTCGGCCAGCTTGGGCTGGGCCCCGAACCGGCGGCGCAGCACGCCGTTGGCGTAGATCACGTTGGCCCGAAGCAGCGCCCCCGGCGTCATGAATTCCATCGACAGCGAGACGTTGAGCATCGGCCCGTTGACGATCCGGTGCGGGGCGTTCTGCGGCCAGGAAACCATCATGCCCGGCTTCAGCTCGATCTTCTGCGCCGACGCGTCCCAGGCCGGCTGGAAGGGGATCTGCTCGGCCGTCTCGCGCAGCACCACCGCCTCCAGCTGCTCGGGCAAGACGAAGGGCTCGGCCGGCGGATAGACCCAGACCTGCTTGATCCCCCGCACCTGCCACAGCGACACCAGCGGCGTGTCGAGGTGGTAGAAGACCTGGGCGTCGGCCGACGAGATCAACAGGCCCACGTCGCGCTTCAGCGTCTTCAGACCAGTGGCCTTCTCCTTCTCGGCGAACACCTCCTCGGCGAGGGCGGCGTAGTCGGGCAGATGCAGGTTGGTGCGGCGCAGGTTGAGCCAGATCCTGCCACTCTTGGCCGCCTCCAAGAGCTGCTCGCCCGACAGCGCGCCGGCCGACCCGCGCCGCCAGGTGCGCCAGGCCACCGGGTCCTCGCCCATGGTGAACACCCCGAGCTCGTCGCGCGGATAGCGGTCGAGCGCCTCGGCGAGCTTTTCGTCCGAGAACATCGGCCGCTCGTGCAGCGCGTGCCGAAAGTCGACAAACTCGCGGCTGAACGCCCGCGCCTTTTCGTCCGTCCAGTCCAGGATCATGGCAGCCTCACTCCGCCGGAGCTTCTTCCGTAGAATTCGATCTTGAAGGGCCCGAACCACAGCGTCTTGCCGAGCCCGCGCACCGCCCTGTCGGCGGTGAAGGCGAAGTCGGGAGAGCGGACGGCCCACTTGGCCAGCGCCAGGACGCCGAAGACGCCGGCCTGCACCAGCCCCTGGACCATCCAGCCGGCCACGCCCAGCCAGTCGGGCGGCGTGCGCGCCGCGCAGGCCGCGCTCGGCCCCTGGCCGTAGGCGAAGGCGCGCGGCAGGGCGTATCGCAGGGTCAGCCGCGAGGGAACCGGATCCTCCCAGACCCAGGCCTCGGCCGCCCAGGCGAACCTGGCCCCCGCCGCGGTCATCTGGCCGAACAGCAGGTCGTCCTCGCCGCCGATGTGGTTGCGCTCGCTGGAGAAGGGCCGCTTGGGATCGGGCAGCGCCGCGCGGCGCAGCAGGCTGTTGCCGCAGCCGTAGTAGTGGTCGATCGGCCCGCTCTGCGCCGGGCCCTCGCGCGAGAAGAAGCGCTCGAGGTAGGTGCGGTGGCGCACGACGTGGTCGGGCGCGCGGCCGCGTACCGGGCCGAAAACGACATCGGCGTCGTGCGCCTCGCGCACCGCCAGCAGGGCCGCCAGCCAGCCGGGCGGGGCCTCCTCGTCGTCGTCCAGGAAGGCGATCAGATCGCCCTCGGCCGCGGCGAAGGCGGCGTTGCGGGCGTTGGCGACACCGGGCTCTGGCTCGTGGATGTAGCGCACCGGAAACGGCGCCTCGGCGGCCAGGCCCTCGACCACCACCCGCGCCGAACCGGCCGGGTCGTTGTCGACGACGACCAGCTCCAGGTCGGCGGGATCGACGCCCTGCTGGGCGAACAGCGAGCGGGCCGCGACCGCCAGACCCTGGGGCCGCCGCACGGTGGGGATGACGAAGCTGACGCGGCTCATGCCGCCTCCGCCGGGCCTGCGGTCATCCGGCCGACGACCGCCGTAGCGAACTTTCGCACACGCCCGGGGACGCTCAGTTCGAGCGAAGCGATGGTGTCCAGGCGCCGGCGCAGCCGCCCCACCGCGCCTTCGCCGTTCGCGCCGACCAACTGCAGCATTCGCTCGGCCGTCCGCATACGCCGTCCGGCCGGCCCGGCGGCGGCGACCCAGCCGGAGGACAGGCTGCGCCCCACCAGAGCGAACGGCGCCTTGTAGTGGTCGTGCCCCGGCCCGAGATCGTAGGTGGTCAGCCCCGCCGACGGCATCGCCGCAATGGCCTGCAGGAAGAACAGCTGGCCGGGCGACCAGGCCGCGAGCTCCGGGTCGGCCGAGGCGATCCAGGGATGGTAGACGGGCCCCGCCCGGACCCCGAAATGCCCGACCGCCAGCTTGTCGCCGACGTAGAGGTTCACCATCAGTCCCCCGAACTCCGCCCCGTCCGTCTCGAACAACCGCCACATCAGAGCGCGGGTCCAGTCGGGAGAGAGGAAGTCCTCGCCGCCGGTGCGGGCGAACTGCGCCCGCTTCCAGTCGATCAGGGTGGCGAGGGCGGCGGGGTCTCGGTCGCCGACCACCATCCGCATCGGGCCGACCTCGCGCTCCAGCTTGTGGCCGAGGCGCCGGTAGTTCTTGAAGCGCTTGGCGCTACGGGCCCGGATCTGCTCGAGATAGTCCTCGACCGAGCCGGTCAGCTTGAGCACATAGCTCTGCCGGGGCGCCTCGCAATGGCTCTCGAATGCACGAAAGGGGTCAAGCAGGCCGGTGAAGCGCCAGCCTCCGAGCCCCGCGCGTTCCAGCGCCGACGGCACGTCGATCGCGCCCTGCGAGATCAACGCGTGGTAGTCCGACAAAGGCGAGCCGATCGGGCGGGCGAGCCCGCCGGGCCGGCGGTGATGGGCGAGAAACGCGACCGGCCGGCCGGCTTCGCGCCAGACGGTGACCCGCGCGTCCTGCCTCACCTCGCCCACCGCCTGGGCGAACCCCGGTCCCAGCAGCGGGCTCTCGAATTCGGGGCGCGCGGCGCACATCGCGCGCCAGGCGACAGCGTCGGCAGGCGACAATTCACTGGGGTGGAAGGTCTCCGCTTCCAACATCTCGTTCCGACCTACGCTACTGCTGGGCACTCCACCTTCGCCCTGCAAGCTCCGGACCGTCAGCCGAAGGTGCGCGCCAGAATACTTTCGAGGGCTTCGGCGTCGGTCTGGTCGAAGGCGGCGGGCTCGGCGGCGTCGATGTCCAGCACCGCGATCAGCCTGCCCTGACGATCTAGCACGGGAAGGACAATCTCGCTCGCCGAACGAGAATCGCAAGCGATGTGCCCGGGGAAGGCGTGCACATCCGGGATAACCTGGGTCTGTCGCGTCGCCGCCGCCGTCCCGCACGCCCCGCGGCCGAAGGCGATCCGCAAGCAGCCGAGCGTGCCCTGGTAGGGGCCCACCACCAGCTCGTCCGGCTTGTCCGGATCGACCACGTAGAAGCCGGTCCAGAAGAAGTGCGGGAAGCTGTTGGCCAGCATCGAGGCGACGGTGGCCATGCGGGCGGTCAGGTTCGGCTCGCCCTCCAGCACGGCTGCGATCTCTTCGGCGAGCGCCGCGTAGCGCTCGGCCTTGTCCGCCGGGAGGATCTTCTCGTTGAACGCCTCGGCCATGCCCGCTCCGTTAACCCTGGCGTTCATGGTTCCTTAGAGGCGCACTGGCAAGGTCCGCCCCATGCTGCCGGGTGAGGAAAGCCCCGAGCGCCGCGTGCTGCTCAGCATCGTCGCGCCCGTCTACAACGAGGCCGGGGGGATCGAACCCTTCCTGGCCCGCACCCGGCCCATACTGGAGGCCGTGGTCGCCCCTCTGGGTCCCGCCGCCACCTTCGAGATCCTGTTCGTCGATGACGGCTCCACCGACGCCACTCTGGAGCAGTTGCACGCCGCGCGTGCCGCCGACCCACGGGTGCGGATCGTCGTGCTGTCGCGCAACTTCGGCAAGGACGTCGCCCTGGCTGCGGGGCTGCAACACGCCGCCGGCGCGGCGGTGATCCCCATGGACGTGGACCTGCAAGATCCGCCCGAGGTGATCCCGTAGCTCGTGGAGCGCTGGCTGGCCGGCTTCGACGTGGTCAGCGCCCGCCGCGCCGACCGCTCCGCCGACAGCTGGCTGAAGCGCGCCACCGCGCGGGCCTTCTACCGGGTTTTTAACCGCATGGCCGAGCGCCCGATCCTGGCCGACGCCGGCGACTTCCGCCTGCTCAGCCGCGCCGTGGTGGACGAGCTCAACCGCTTTCCCGAGCGCGCCCGGTTCATGAAGGCGCTCTATGCCTGGGTCGGCTTCCGTCACTGCCACGTCGACTACGTCCGCGAGGATCGCCACAGCGGTCGCAGCAAGTGGCGCTACTGGCGGCTGTGGAACTTCGCCATCGACGGCATCACCAGTTCGACCACCGCGCCCCTGCGCATCTGGAGCTACCTCGGAGCGTTAGTCGCGCTCGCCGCCTTCGCCTACGCCGGCTTCCTGATCGTGCGGACCCTGGTGCTGGGCGTCGACGTACCGGGCTACGCCTCGTTGATGGTGATGGTGCTGATGCTGGGCGGGGTGAACCTGCTCTCTCTCGGGATCATCGGCGAATACCTCGGCCGCACCTACACCGAGGTGAAGGGCCGGCCCCTCTACATCGTCCGCAGCCTGCACGGCGTGGAACCCGCCGAGGCCGCGGCGCCGACCGCCGCCGAGCCGGCGGAGCGGCTGCGGCGCACGGCGTGACCGCCCTGGCCCCGGAGGCCGCCACGCCCGCCCGCGGCGCGGCCTGGCTGCCCGCGGCCACCTGGACGGCCGTGCTCGTCGTCTACGCCGTCCTGCTGTTCGCCCCGCAGGTGCTCAACGACGGCGACACCTACTGGCATCTGGCGGCCGGCGAATGGATGCTGGCGCATCGCCAGGTGCTGCACGCCGACCCCTTCTCCTACACCTTCGCCGGCAAGCCCTGGACGACCCACGAGTGGTTCAGCGAAATCCTGATGGCGCTGGCCTTCCGTGCCGGCGGATGGGGCGGGGTGATGGCGCTGACCGCTTCTGCCGCCGCTCTCGCCGCAGGGCTGATGGCCGGCTACCTGCGCCCCAGGCTTGGCCTGATCCCGCTGGCGCTCAGCCTGGCCCTGGGACTCGCCTGCCTCGCGCCCGGCCTGCTGGCCCGGCCCCATGTGCTGGCCTTCCCGGTGCTGGTCGCCTGGGCCGTGGGCCTGCTGAAGGCGCGCGACGCGGACCGCGCGCCCCATCCGAGCCTACTGGCGCTGATGGTGCTGTGGGCCAACCTGCACGGCAGCTTCGTGCTGGGCCTGGCCTTGATCGGCCCCTTCGCGCTGGAGGCGCTGATCGCCGCCCGGGCGCGACCCTGGCCGGTGATCCGCGGCTGGGGCCTGTTCGGCCTCGGCGCGCTCGCCGCAGCCGCCGTCACCCCGCACGGCCCCGCCGGCCTGCTGTTCCCCTTCCAGCTGATGGGCATGACCAGCGCGCCGACCATCGACGAGTGGCGGCCGCTGGACTTCTCGACCTTCCAGCCGTTGGAAGCCGGGCTGATCGCCCTGCTGCTGGTCGGCTTCTCGCGCGGGCTGAAGATCCCGCCGTTGCGTCTGCTGCTGCTCGTCGGCCTGCTGCACATGAGCCTGCAGCACAACCGCCACGCCATGGTGCTGGGCCTGCTCGCCCCGCTGCTGCTGGCCGACCCGCTGAGCCGGGTGACCAAGCCTCCGGAGCCCGCCGCTCCGCCCGCCAACCCCGCCGCAGCGGTCGTCCTGGCGCTGATGATCGGCCTGACCGCCGGCCGCATGGCGGCCCAACCGGTGCGCAGCGATGCGCTGACCACGCCGGCGACGGCGCTGGCCGCCGTGCCCGCCGATCTCGCCCGCCGGCCGGTGCTGAACGAGTACGGCTTCGGCGGCTACCTGATCTTCCAGGGTGTGCGGCCCTTCATCGACGGGCGCGCCGACATGTACGGCGACGCCTTCGTCCACGCTTACGACCGTACGGTATCGGGCGATCCCGCCGTTTTGACCCGGACGCTCGAAGAACACGGCGTCCGCTGGACCATCCTGCACCCCAACAACCGCGCCGTGCCGGTGCTGGACCGGCTGCCCGGCTGGCGGCGGCTGCACGCCGACGCCTACGGCGTGGTGCACGTGAAGGACGATCCCGCCGTGATGGCTCTACGCGGCGCGCTCGACTGAGGCGGCTCAGGCCGGCCGGCGGGCGACCACCAGGATCGACAGGCCGAACGGCATCGCCCCCTGCGCCACCCAGGTCGCCTCCCAGCGGAAGACCCGGGTCAGCAGCCGGTTGAGCCAGCCCGGCGGCATCCGGTCGTCCTCGCCTTTCAGGCCCAGCCAGCGTTTCGCCGTGCGCGCGGCCACCGCCAGCGGAAACAGCAGGGTGTTGAAATAGCTGGCCTTGACCACCTTCAGCCCCGCCTGCCTGAACAGCGCCTCGAACTCGGCGCGGGTATAGCGGCGGCGGTGGTGGTGCAGTTCGTCGTGACGGCTCCACATCCAGCGGTAGGCGGGCACGGTGGCCACCAGGTAGCCGCCCGGGGCAACCAGTTCGGCCAGACGGCGGGTCGAGGCGGCGTCCTCCTCCACGTGCTCGAGTACGTCGAAGCTGCATACCGCGTCGAACGCGCGGTCCTGGTACGGCAGGCCGTCGGGCAACCGCCCGTCGGCGACCGTAACGCCCAGCCTGGCGGCGACGTAGTCCCGGGACTCCGCATCCGGCTCCAGCGCCTCGACGGCGCCGAAGCGGCGCAGCAGGGGCAGGTTGCCGCCGACGCCGCATCCCACCTCCAGGATCTTCGCGTCCCTGGACAGCTCCAGTCCGCCGATCACGCGGCCGAGCAACTCCCGGCGGCCGACGAACCACCAGTGCGCCTGCTCCAGCTCGCGCATTCGATCGTAGACGGCCCGTTCCAACCCATCAGATCCCGTCGCGGCGGCGGGAACGCGGCGTGGGCGCGCCTGTTCCTCGGCCAATTCCCCCGGCATTAGGGTGTCCAGCAACTAGCCGCGAAAGGGTTACCGCCCCGTGGAGACGAGCCCCGCCGATCCCGTCGTGGCGGACGGCGCGCCGGCGCCCGCGTCGGGCGGGGCGATGATCCCGCCGCCCGTCGAGCCGGCCCCCGATGCGGGGTGACAGGCAGGCCCTCGGCCAGCCAGTCACCCGCACAGCGCCGGTGACTGGTTGCGCGCAGCGCTACCTGTCACCCCGTCCGAGCGCCCGGTTCTTCAATTCCCCGCCGGTGCGGTCCGCTTGCCGGCGTTCGACATGGGCGCGCCGAAGCGCTCGCGGTTCTCGGCCGTGTCGGGCACCGGGCCGTTGGTGATCAGCCGGGTCGTGACGCTGGCCGGCTCGCCGTAGTCCGCGGCCGCGGGCGGCGGCGCGGGCAGTTCGGCGAGGTCCGCGGGCGGGTCGAGGTCGGCGAGCTCGTTGGGCGGCGCCCAGTCCGGCCCGCGCGGCACGGCGCTGGCCACCGCGACCTGCATGCTGGCGAAAGCGTCGCGCTCGGCTTCGACGCGGCAGGAGGGGACGATCCCGCCGGTGACGGTCCGCGAGGGCTCGCCGAGTTCGGTGCACAGCTCGCGGGCGGTGTCGCGGATGCGGCGGCGCAGCTCGTCCTGTCCCCAGGGGGTGGTGATGTCGAGGTCGCGGTAGCTGACCGCCCGCGACAGGGTGGTCGGCCGTCCGTCAGGGCCAAGGCGGCCCATCACGGTGATCTCCTCGACCACCTGGGCGGCGGCCGGGGCGGCGGCGAGGCCGCCGAGGGCGATCAGCGCGGCGAGTCCGCTGGAGGACAGGGTCTTTCGGAGAAAGGTCATCGCGTCGGCTCCCATGCGGCAGCCGCCGGACGCACTTCCCCCGCCTTGCGTGCCCGGCGGCCTCGAAGGCGCCGGCTCAACCCCTGGACCGGGCGGCCGGTTCCGCCGCGGCGGTCCCGCGCATGAGCTCAGAGTCGCCCGGCGTGCCAGGCGATGTGCTCACCGATGAAGCTGGTGATGAAGAAGTAGGAGTGGTCGTAGCCCTCGCGCCTGTTCAGCGTCAGCCGCTGCCCGGCCGCGACGCAGGCGGCTTCCAGCAGCTCCGGCTTGAGCTGCTCGGCAAGGAAGCCGTCGGCCAGCCCCTGGTCCACCAGGATTTCGTCGAACCGGCCGCTGGCCGTCCCGTCCTCGATCAGCAGCGCCGCGTCGTGCGCCCGCCAGGCCGCCTCGTCCGGACCCAGGTAGGCGGTGAAGGCCTTGCGTCCCCACTCGCACCGGGTGGGCGAGCAGATCGGCGCGAAGGCCGAGACCGAGCGGAACAGGTCCGGATGGCGCAGCGCCAGCGTCAGCGCCCCGTGGCCGCCCATCGAGTGGCCGAAGATCCCGCAGCGGGAAAGGTCCAACGGCGCCTCGGCCAGCGCCGCCATCAGGTCCTGGACGACGTAGCTCTCCATCCGGAAGTGCCGGCTCCAGGGCGCCTGGGTGGCGTCCACGTAGAAGCCGGCGCCCTGGCCGAGGTCGTAGGCCGGATCGTCCGGCACGCCCTCGCCGCGCGGGCTGGTGTCGGGAGCCACGATCGCCACGCCGGCCTTCGCGGCGGCCGCATAGGCGCCGGCCTTGGTGGTGAAGTTGTCCTCGCTGCAGGTCAGGCCCGAGAGCCAGATCAGCACCGGATGCGGCCCCTCGCCCGGCGGCAGGAACAGGGAGAAGCGCATCGGCGTGCCGGTGGCCCGGCTGTCGTGCCGACGGTAGCTGAGCTCGCCCCCGTGGACCTTGTGCGTCTGGACGATCTCGACGCCCATCAGAAGACCACGACCGAGCGGATGCTCTCGCCCCGGTGCATCAGGTCGAAGGCCTCGTTGATCCGCTCCAGCGGCAGGACGTGGGTGATCATCGGGTCGATCTGGATCTTCCCGTCCATGTACCAGTCGACGATCTTCGGCACGTCGGTGCGCCCGCGCGCGCCGCCGAACGCCGTGCCGCGCCACACCCGGCCGGTGACCAGCTGGAACGGCCGGGTGGCGATCTCCTTCCCGGCCTCGGCCACGCCGATGATCACGCTCTCGCCCCAGCCGCGGTGGCAGGCCTCGAGCGCCTGGCGCATCACCTCGACGTTCCCGGTGCAGTCGAAGGTGTAATCGGCCCCGCCGTCGGTCAGCGCCACCAGGTGGGCGACCAGGTCGCCGGAGACCTCCTTCGGATTGACGAAGTGGGTCATGCCGAACTTGCGGCCCCACTCCTCGCGCGCCGGGTTGATGTCGACGCCGACGATCATGTTGGCGCCGACCAGCTTCAGGCCCTGGATGACGTTGAGGCCGATGCCGCCGAGGCCGAAAACAATGCAGTTGGCGCCCGGCTCGACGCCGGCGGTGTTGACCACGGCGCCGACCCCGGTGGTCACGCCACAGCCGATGTAGCAGGCCTTGTCGAAGGGGGCGTCCTTGCGGATCTTCGCCACCGCGATCTCGGGCAGGACTGTGTAGTTCGAGAAGGTCGAGCAGCCCATGTAGTGGTAGATCGTCTGGCCCTTGTACGAGAACCGGCTGCTGCCGTCGGGCATCACCCCCTTGCCCTGGGTGGCGCGGATCGCCGTGCACAGGTTGGTCTTGCGCGACAGGCAGCTTTTGCACTGACGACATTCGGGCGTGTAGAGCGGGATCACGTGGTCGCCCGGGGCGACGCTGGTCACGCCCGGCCCCACCTCGACCACCACGCCGGCCCCCTCGTGGCCGAGGATCGAGGGGAAGATTCCTTCGGAGTCCAAGCCGTCCAGGGTGTAGGCGTCGGTGTGGCAGACGCCGGTGGCCTTGATTTCGACCAGCACCTCGCCCGCCTTCGGGCCCTCCAGATCGAGCTCCACGATCTCCAGCGGCTTCTTGGCTTCGAAGGCGACGGCGGCGCGGGTCTTCATCTGGTTTCACCTCTCGGGAGTCGGGTGCGACCGAAGATGTCAGGTCCGCGCCGGGGCGCAAGGCCGCGCCGCTCATCCCGGCGTCCCGGCATGAGCGGCGCCCGGACCGGGCCCTAGTGGGTCTGCGAGTGCGCGCCGCCCGGCCGGGAGATTTCGCTCAGCGCCTCGCCCGCCAGCCTCGCCTCCTCGCGGCCGGCCAGGTCGCCGAGGGAGATGATTCCCACCAGCCGCTTGTTCGCGTTCAGCACCGGCATCCGGCGCAACTGCTGCTCGCCCATGTTCTCGAGGACGTCGTCGGCGTCGTCGTCCTCGAAACAGTAGCGGATCTCCTTGCTCATCACGTCGCGGACGCGGGCGTCGGGACCCAGCCCCTCGGCGATGGCCCGGATGGCCATATCGCGGTCGGTGATCATCCCCACCAGCCGGTCGTTCTCGCTCACCGGCAGCACGCCGGCGTCGAGGTCGGCCATCGCCCGGGCCGCCTCCCGCAGCGTCTCGTTGGGACTGGCGAGGCGGACGTCTCGGGTCATGCAGTCGCCAACCTTCATGGCGGTCTCCTTCGTTTACAGGCGCCCCCGAAGAGCCCGCGACGGGCCCCCAGCGCCTGGCGTCAACCGGCCGCCGACCGCAGCGGTTCCGGAGCCTTGCGCGAACGGCCACGCCGGGCGGAACCTGCGCCCGTCAACCCGGTTTGGAGAGTCCGTTCGGGCCCCAGGAGCGATGCGATGAACACCCAGCCGCCGGGCGATCCGTTGCCCCCGCCCATCCCGCCCGAGATGCCGCCCCAGCCCCCGCCGGAAGACACGCCGGTCTATCCGAGGCCCGACAACCCACCCGGCCTTCCCGACACCCCCGGCGACGACAAGCCGGTGGTCTGAGCGGAAGGTGACAGGTAGCGCTCGCAGCCAGTCACCGGCGCCGTTCGGTGACTGGTTGGCCGCCAGGCCTACCTGTCACCCTGCCTCCTACTCCGCCGCCGCCGCCTCCCGGCGGTGCAGGCGGAAGCCGCGGTAGCCGTCGGCGGCGACCTGATTGCAGATCTGTCGGTAATGGCCGCCGACGTAGGGCATGAAGACCCGCGGCTTTCCGGGGATGTTGGCCCCGATGTACCAGCTGTTGGCCTTGGGGAAGAGGGTCTCGTCGGCGGCCTCGTTGACCTTGGCCACCCAGTCCTCCTGGGCCGCGGGATCGGCCTCGATGGCCTCGACCCCGTTGGCGTCCAGCCAGGCCAGGCAGTCGGTCAGCCAGTCCACGTGCTGCTCGCAACTGCTGATCATGTTGGACAGCACCGAGGGGCTGCCCGGGCCGGTGATGGTGAACAGGTTGGGGAAGCCGGCGACCTGCAGGCCGAGGTAGGTCTTGGGTCCGTCGCGCCAGAACTCGCGTAGCGCCGCCCCGCCCGACCCGCGGATGTCGATGTTCATCAGCGCCCCGGTCATGGCGTCGAAGCCGGTGGCGTAGACGATGGCGTCGACGGGATACTCCCGCTCGGCGGTGCGCACGCCCGCCGGCGTGATCGCCTCGATCGGCGCCTTGCGCAGGTTCACCAGGGTGACGTTGTCCTGGTTGAAGACCTCGTAGTAGCCGGTGTCGACGCAGATCCGCTTGGCCCCGATCGGGTGGTCGTCGGGCAGCAGCGCCTCGGCGACCTCGGGGTCCTTCACCGTCTCGCGGATCTTCTCGCGCACGAAGTCGGCGGCGGCGTCGTTGGCGATCGGATTGGTGAGCAGGTCGGCCAGCGCGCCGAGATACCCGGACCCGCCGATGTTCCACAGCTCCTCGAACCTCGCCCGCTGCTGTTCGGCGGTGAGGCTGCGGAACGGGCTGCCGCCGGCGATGCCCGCCGTGCCCTCCAGCACCATCTGCCGGTAGGCCGGGTACTGCTCCCAGAAAGCGGCGTAGTCCTGCTCGGTCAGCGACGCATTGCGGGCCGGAACGCTGAAGTTAGGCGTGCGCTGGAAGACGTAGAGGCGGCCGACCTCCTTGGCGATCTCGGTGATCGTCTGGATGGCCGAGGAGCCGGTGCCGATCACCGCCACCGTGCGGCCCTTGAAGCTGACCGGCTCGTGCGGCCACTTGCCGGTGTGGAAGCTCTCGCCCCGGAAGCTGTCCATGCCCGCGAACTCAGGCGCGCGCGGAACCGACAGACAGCCGGTGGCCATGATGCAGTAGCGGGCGCGGACCCGGTCGCCCCGGTCGGTGGTCACGATCCAGCGCCGGGCCGCCTCGTCCCAAACCGCCGACTGCACCCGGGTCTCGAACACGAAGGCGCGCTTCAGGTCGTATTTCTCGGCGACGAACTCGGCGTAGGCCAGGATCTCCGGCTGGGCGGCGTACTTCTCGCTCCAGCGCCATTCCTTCTGCACCTCGGACGACCAAGTGTAGGAGTAGAACAGGCTGGGGATGTCGCAGCGTGCGCCGGGATAGCGGTTCCAGTACCAGGTGCCGCCGACCCCTCCGGCGGCGTCGAACCCCTGTATCGACAGGCCCAGCTCCCGCAGCCGGTGTACCATGTAGAGGCCGCCGAACCCGGCCCCCACGACCACCGCATCCACCTCCGCCACGATGGGCGCCCTGCCCTCGGTCATGCGTCTCTCCCGGCCGTCTTGTTTTTCTTAGCCGCCGAAAGAAGACCCCGACTGACGGCGTTCGGCAACTCGAAGCCGCCGCTACGTCAATCTTGCACAGCTCCCGCCGGTAGGGCTTCCTGAACTCAGCCGCCCGCGTTCAAGAGGCGGCGCGTGGGAGTGACGTATGGGAACGCTGACGGCGCAGGAGCGCCTCGCCTTCCAGGATTCGGTGCGCCGTCTGCTGGCCGACCGTTCCGCGGAGGCCGACGTACGGCGGACGATGGAGACCCCGTCGGGCTACGCCGCCGAACTCTGGGCCGCGCTGGCCGACATCGGCGCCGTGGGCCTGATCGTGGATCCCGAGCACGGCGGCGCGGGGGCCGGCCCGCTGGAGCTGGAAGCGGTGATGGAGGAGGTCGGCGCGACGCTGCTATGCTCGCCGCTGCTGTCCAGCGGCGTGCTGGCCGCCGGGCTTCTGCAGACCCTGGGCGACGCCGAGGCGAACGCGCGCCTGCTGCCGCGGATCGCCGACGGCTCGCTGATCGCCACCGCGGCCCTCACCGGCCCGAAGGGCGGCTGGCGGCCAAAGGACGTCGCCGTGCGGGCGAGCGCCGATGGCGCCGCCTGGCGTCTCGACGGCGAAGCCTCTTTCGTCACCCATGGCCAGATCGCCGGGCTCCTGCTGGTCGTCGCCGAGGGGCCGGACGGGATCGGCGTCTTCGAGGTCGACCCCGCCTCGGCGGGGGTTTCGATCACCCCCCTGCCGACCTTCGACCACACGCTGCGGCTGGCCCGGATCGAGTTCCAGGGCGCCGCGGGACGGCGGATCGGCGCGCCCGGCTGGGCGCCCGTCGAGGCGGCGCTCGACCTCGCCCGGGTGGCTCTGGCCGGCGAGCAGGCCGGCGGGGCCCGGCGGGTGCTGGAGTTCACCGTCGGCTACGCCAAGACCCGCATCCAGTTCGGCCGCGCCATCGGCAGCTACCAGGCGATCAAGCACATGGCCGCGGACCTGCTGCTGGAATCCGAGAGCGCCACCTCGGCCGCCCGCCATGCCGCCGTCCAGCTCGCGGCCGGCGCGCCCGACGCCAAGGCCGCCATCGAACTGGCCGCCTTCGCCTGCGCCGACGCCTTCGTGAAGGTCTGCGCCGACGCCATCCAGATGCACGGCGGCATCGCCTTCACCTGGAACCACCCCGCCCACCTCTACCTGCGCCGCGCGCGGGCCGACGCCCAACTGTTCGGCGCCCCCGACTTCCATCGCGAACGCTTCGTGGCCGAACTGGAGGCCGCCCATGGCTGACGACGCCGCCCTGCCCGTCACCGACGAGAGCCTGCGCCAGGAGGTCCGCGCCTGGCTGGCCGCCAACTGGCCCGGCGAGCTGCACAGCGAGGCCGACCGCCAGGGCTGGATGGCCAAGGTCGTCGAGGCCCGCTGGGCCGTGCCCCGCTGGCCGACAGAGTGGCTCGGCCGGGACCTCAGCGACGCGCAGGGCCGCATCGTCGAGCGCGAGTTCGCCGCCGTCGGCGCCCCCGGCACCGGCCAGGACCGCACCAACCTGTGGGCCAACACCCTTCTGGCGCGCGGGACGCACGCGCTGAAGGAGAAGCTGATCGCCCCGCTGCTGCGCGGCGAGGTCGGCATGTGTCTGCTCTACTCCGAGCCCGGCGCCGGCTCGGATCTGGCCGGCATCCGCACCCGCGCCGACCGCAAGGGCGACCACTTCGTCGTCAACGGCCAGAAGGTGTGGACCAGCTACGCGGCCAGCGCCGACTACGGGATGCTGATCGCCCGCACCGACTGGGACGTGCCGAAGCACCGCGGCATCAGCTTCTTCTTCCTGCCGATGAAGCAGCCGGGGGTGGAGGTGCGCCCACTGCGGCAGATCACCGGCGAGAGCCAGTTCAACGAGGTGTTCATCACCGACGCGATCTGCCCGGCCGAGAACCTGCTGGGCGAACTGGGCGAAGGCTGGGGCGTGCTGCAGACCGCGCTGGCCTACGAGCGCTCGGTGATGGGCGAAGGCGCCCGCGGCCCCCGCAGCGGCGTCCCCGAGGGCGAGGGCGAGCCGCTGGTGGCGTTGGCCCGCGAGGCCGGCGTGTTGTCCGATCCGCTGATCCGCCAGGAGATCGCCAAGGTGGTGGGCCTGAAGCGGCTCAACGCCCTCAACACCGCCCGGGCCAAGGCGGACCTGAAGCAGGGCACCTCTTCGGCGCTGATGAGCCTCGGCAAGCTCGCCATGAGCCGCATCTTGCACGAGGAGGCCCGCGTGCGGACGCTGATCCTGGGCGCCGGCAGCCTGCTGGAGGGGCCGGATTTCCCGCGGGCGGAGGACGCCAACTTCCTGACGCTGAACGCCTACTTCACCTCGATCGGCGGCGGCACCGACCAGATTCAGCGGAACATCATCGGCGAGCGGGTCCTGGGCCTGCCCAAGGAGCCGGAGGTCGACCGGGACATCCCCTTCCGGGAGGTCCGCACCAGCTAGGGGGCGCAAAGCCCCGCAGAACAAGAACACAAGGACAAGGGAGAGAGACGCGTGGGTTGGAACTTCGGAGACATACTCGAGGCCGTCGAGCCGGTGCTGCCGCCGGACGCCCCGGCCTTCATCCACGGCGAGCGGACCATTCCCTGGCGCGAGGCCAGCGCCATGTCCAACAACCTCGCCCGGGCCCTGATCGCGCGCGGCGCGGTCCCCGGCGACAAGATCGCCGTCTACATGCGCAACCGGCCGGAATACATGCTGAGCGTGTCGGCGGGCTTCAAGGCGCGGCTGACCCACGTCAACGTCAACTACCGCTACACGCCGGACGAGGTCTGGTACATCTTCGACAATTCCGACGCCCAGACCGTGGTCTACGCCTCGGAGTTCCGCGACGCGATCGCCCAGATCCGCGACCGCCTGCCCAAGGTGAAGACCTGGGTCGAGGTGACCGAGGGCGGCCAGCCCGCCCCCTTCGCCGAATCCTTCGACGCCCTCGCCGCCGAGGGCGACGGCTCGCCCCTGAACCTCGAGCGCTCGGGCGACGACCTGTTCTTCATCTACACCGGCGGCACCACCGGCATGCCCAAGGGCGTGATGTGGCCGCATCACGACCTGCGCGAGATCACCCTCAGCGCCGCCCGCAAGATGGGCCCGGTGCCCGAGACGCTGGCGGAACTCCGCGAGCACACCCGCAAGGTGGGCCCCGGCGGCAAGGTGCTGATCGCTCCGCCGCTGATGCACGGCACCGGCCTGCTCACCGCCATGGGCGCGCACCTGGCCGGCGGCTGCGTCATCACCCTCACCGGCGAGACATTCGACCCGGTCGAGATGCTGGACGCCGTCGACCGCTGCAAGCCGCAGTCCCTGACCATCGTGGGCGACAGCTTCGGCCGGCCGCTGCTCAACGCGCTGAACGCCAGCCCCGGCAAGTGGGACGTCTCGTCGGTGGCGGCCATCGTCTCTTCGGGCGTGATGTGGAGCCTGGAGGTCAAGCGCGGCCTCCTGGAGCACATGCCCCAGGCGATGCTCAGCGACGCCTTCTCCTCTTCCGAGGCGCTGGGCATGGGCAACTCGATCATGACCAAGGACGGCGAGGTGAAGACCGCCAAATTCATGATCGGCGAACGCTGCCGGGTGTTCGACGAGAATGACCAGCCGGTGGCGCCGGGCTCCGGTGTCCGGGGGCTGGTGGCGCTCGGCCCGCCCAACCCGGTCGGCTACTACAAGGACGAGGAGAAGACGGCCCGCACCTTCCGGGTGATCGACGGCGTGCGCTACTCCATCCCCGGAGACTGGTGCATCGTGGAAGCCGACGGGACGCTGACCCTGCTCGGCCGCGGCAACGCCTGCATCAACACCGCCGGCGAGAAGGTCTTCCCCGAGGAGGTCGAAGAGGCCCTCAAGACCCATCCCTCGGTCGAAGACGCTCTGGTCGTCGGCCTGCCCGACGAGAAGTGGGGCCAGGCGGTCACCGCGGTCGTTCAGCTCGCCCCGGGCCACGGGCTCGACGAGGCGGCGCTGAGGGCCCACGTGCGCAAGGCGCTGGCCGGCTACAAGACGCCCAAGCGGATCTTCGTCGCCGACCGCTCCCTGCGGGCCAGCAACGGCAAGGCCGACTACGCCTCGGCCAAGGCCTGCGCCGAGGCCGTCGCGGCCAGGCCCGAAGGGGTGAGCGCATGAGCTCCGCCGTCCTGGTCGAGCGCCGCGGGAGGGTGATGATCATCACCCTCAACCGCCCGGAGGCGCGCAACGCCGTCAACCGCGACGTCACCGTCGGCGTCGGCGAGGCGATGGAGGCGGCCGACCGCGACCCCGATGTCTGGGCGGTGATCCTGACAGGTGCCGGCGACCAGTCGTTCTGCGCCGGCGCCGACCTCAAGGCGCTGGCCGCCCGCGAGCCCTTCGCGGTGGGCGAGCGGGAGATCTCCTGGGGCTTCGCCGGCTACGTCGAGCACCACATCTCCAAGCCGACCATCGCGGCGGTGAACGGCTCTGCCCTCGGCGGCGGCACCGAACTGACCCTGGCCAGCGACCTGGCGGTGGCGTCCGAAACCGCCACCTTCGGTCTGCCCGAGGTCAAGCGCGGCATCCTGGCGGCGGCCGGCGGCGCCTTCCGCCTGGCCCAGCAGCTGCCGCGCAAGATCGCCATGGAGATGATGCTGACCGGCGAGCCGATCTCCGCCCAGCGGGCGCTGGAGCTGGGGCTGGTCAACGCCGTCGTGCCGCAGGCCCAGGTGATGGACGCGGCGCTCAAGATGGCCGAGCGGATCACCGCCAACGCGCCGCTGGCCGTGCAGGCCTCCAAGCGGATCGCGCTCGGCATCCAGCACGGCAAGATCGCCTCCGAGGAGGCCGCCTGGACACAGACCCGGGCGGAGATCGGCGCTCTGCTACGGTCGGAAGACGGGAGAGAGGGGCCGCGCGCCTTCGCGGAAAAACGCGCGCCGGTATGGCGGGGCCGCTAGGCGCTTCATCGAGAGGAACGGACAAGCATGAGTGACGACGCCGCGCGTATCCCGGTGATCGTGGGGGTGGGCCAGGTCAACGACCGGCCGGCCGACCCGCGCCAGGGGCTCGACCCGGTCGGCCTGATGGAGGCCGCCCTGCGCGAGGCCGACCGCGACGCCGGCGGCGGCTGGCTGCCGCGCCTGGAGTCCCTGGCGGTGGTCGACAACCTGTCCTTCCGCGAGATCGGCGACACGCAGGGCCCGCTCGCCGAACGGATCGGGGCCAAACCCAAACTGCTCTACAAGAGCTCCTATCCCGGCGGCGACACGCCCATCCTGATGCTCAACGAGGCGGCCCGGCGGATCGCCCAGGGGGAGATCCAGGTGGCGGCGGTGGCCGGGGGTGAGGCGCTGCGCACCGCCGCCCAGTTGGCCGCCCTCAAGGCCGGGGATGATCCGTCCGCCCACAATCCGCTCAGGGCGGCCACCGGCCGCGCCGGACCGCCCTCGTTCCGCCAGCGCTACGGCCTCACCGCCCCGGTGGACGTCTATCCGCTCTACGAGAACGCAGGCCGCGCCGCTTATGGCCAGACGCTGGCCGAGGCCCAGGCCGAGAGCGGCGAGATCTGGTCGCGCTTCAGCGAGGTCGCAGCCGAGAACCCGGGGGCCTGGATCCGCAAGCCGACCACCGCCGAGGCGATCGTCACCCCCTCGGCCGACAACCGGCCGATCGCCTTCCCCTACAACAAGCTGATGGTGGCCAATTCGTCGGTGAACCAGGGCGCGGGCTTCATCGTCGCGAGCCTGGCGGCCGCCCGCGCGGCAGGCATCCCCGACGAGCGGCTGGTCTACGTCGGCGCGGGCGCGGCGGCGCACGAGCCCGGCGACTACCTGCGCCGCGACCGCTACGACCGCTCGGTCAGCATGGCCGTCTCGCTCCAGAAGGCCATGGAGTTGAACGGGGTGAGCGCGAACGACCTCGACTTCGTCGAGCTCTACAGCTGCTTCCCCTGCGTGCCGAAGATGGCGAGACGGGTGATCGGCTGGCCCGTCGACCGGCCCGCCACCGTGTTCGGCGGCCTGACCTTCGGCGGCGGTCCAATCGGCAACTACATGAGCCACGCGGTGGTCAGCATGGTGCTGAAGCTGCGCGAGGGCGGCCGCAAGGGCCTGCTGTTCGCCAACGGCGGCTACGCCACCAACAACCACACCATCGTGGTGGGCCGCGAACCCTTCCCGCTGGAAGCCGTCCAGGCCGACTTCGACTTCCAGGCCGAGGCGGACGCCGCCCGCGAGCCGGTCCCCGAACTCGACGAGAGCTACACCGGCCCCGGGACCGTCGAGACCTACACCGTCCTCTACGAGCGTGACGGCCGCCCGAAGTTCGGCGTGATCGTCGGGAGAGCCCCCGGCGGCCAACGCTTCCTGGCCAAGATTCCGCCCTCCGAGGAAACGACCATCGCTTTCCTCACCAGCGGCGAAGTCGAACCGGTGGGCCGCAAGGGCCAGGCCGTTTCGGGCCAGGACGGCGACGTCTACTGGCGGTTCGACTGACCGTCGGCGGTGACAGGTGGCGCTGCGCGCAACCAGTCACCGCGCGGCTCCGGTGACTGGTTGGCCGGAGGCCTACCTGTCACCGCGCACATCCCTCACCCGGCCGGATAGACGCTCGGCCGGAGCAGCTTGAGGGTGACCGGCTGGCCGGCGGCGAGGCCTTCGGGGAGGCCGTGGGCGGGGCCGTGGATCTCCAGGTGCTCGTCGCCGACGGCGCAGTCGACGCGGGTGAGCGGGCCGGCTGCGAAGATGCTGCGCACGGTGGCGGCGACGCCGTCCTCTCCGGGCGGCAGCAGCGCCACCTCGTGCGGGCGGAAGAAGACGTCGACGCGGCCCTGCGGTGCGCCGGCCGGCGCCTCGGCGTCCCAGCCGGCGACGCGCAGCCGCCCGCCCGCCACCTCGCCCGGCATCCGGCAGGAGGCGCCCAGGAAGTCGAAGATGAAGGCCGTGCGGGGGTTCTCGTAGACCTCCTGCGGCGGGCCCACCTGCACCAGCTCACCCTCGCTGAGGATGGCGACGCGGTCGGCGAGGTCGAGCGCCTCCTCCTGGTCGTGGGTGACGAAGACGGTGGTCACCCCGGTCTCGTCGTGGATGCGGCGCAGCCAGTGGCGCAGCTCGCGGCGCACCTTGGCGTCGAGCGCCCCGAACGGCTCGTCGAGCAGCAGCATGCGCGGCTCGATGGCCAGGGCCCGCGCCAGGGCCACCCGCTGCCGCTGGCCGCCGGAGAGCTGGGCCGGATAGCGGTCGGCCAGCCCCTCGAGCTGGACGAGGCGCAACAGGTCGGCGACCCGCTTGTCGATCTCCGCATTGGAAGGCCGCTGGCGGCGTGGGCGCACCGACAGACCGAAGGCGACGTTGCGGGCCACGGTCATGTGGCGGAACAGGGCGTAGTGCTGGAACACCATGCCCACGCGCCGCTCGCGGGCCGGCAGAGCGAGGAAGTCCTCGCCCTGGAAGGTCACCTCCCCCGCGTCGGCCTGGTCGAGGCCGGCGAGGATGCGCAGCAGGGTCGTCTTGCCCGAGCCGGAGGGACCGAGCAGCGCCAGGAACTCGCCCTGTCGGGCTTCCAGCGAGACGTTCCGCAAGGCGGGGTAGCGGCCGAACGCCTTGGCGACGGACTTGATGGAAAGGCTCATGAGGTTCCGTTCAGTGGCGGCGCATGGCCCGCATTTCGCCGGCGTAGCGCAGCTCCAGGCCGGTCTTGACGATCAGGGTCACCAGGCCAAGCGTCGCCAGCAGCGAGGCGGCGGCGAAGGCTCCGACGAAGTCGTACTCGTTGTAGAGGATTTCCACGTGCAGCGGCAGCGTGTTGGTCAGGCCGCGGATGTGGCCGGAGACCACCGACACGGCGCCGAACTCGCCCATCGCCCGGGCGTTGCAGAGCAGCACCCCGTAGAGCAGCGCCCATCGGATATTGGGCAGGGTCACGAGGAAGAAGGTGGTCAGCCCCCCCGCCCCCAGGGTGATGGCCGCGGCCTCCTCGTCAGTGCCCTGTTCCTGCATCAGCGGGATCAGCTCGCGGGCGACGAACGGCAGGGTGACCAGGATGGTCGCCAGCACCAGGCCGGTGGTGGTGAAGATCACCTTGATCCCCGCCTCCTCCAGCATCGGCCCGAACCAGCCCTGGGCGCCGAACAGCAGCACCCAGACCAGGCCGGAGATCACCGGCGAGATGGAGAACGGCAGGTCGATCAGGGCCAGCAGGATGCTCTTGCCCTTGAACTCGAACTTGGCGATCGACCAGGCGGCGGCGATCCCGAAGACCGCGTTAAGCGGCACCGAAATGGCGGCCACCAACAGCGTCAGGCGGATGGCGGCCCAGGCGTCGGGCTCGCGCAGCGGCTCGAGGTAGCCCGCGATCCCGTTCCGGAACGCCTCGGCGAACACCATGCCGAGCGGCATCACGATCAACAGCGCCATGGACGCCGTGGCCAGCAGGACCAGCAGCGGCGCGAGGCCGGGGAGTTCGATCCTCGGCTTCATCGGCCGCCCCGCCGCGCCAGGAAGGTCTGCACGAGGTTCAGCGCCAGCAGCACGCCGAACGAGATCAGCAGCATGGCCAGGCCCACGGCCGCCGCGCCCGCGTAGTCGTACTGCTCGAGCTTGATGATGATCAGCAGCGGCGCGATCTCGGAGACCATCGGCAGGTTGCCGGCGATGAAGATCACCGAGCCGTACTCGCCGACCGCCCGGGCGAAGGCCAGGCCCACCCCGGTCAGCAGCGCCGGAAGTACGCCGGGCAGGACGACGCGGACGATGCGTTGCAGGTCGGTGGCGCCGAGCGTGCGGGCGGCCTCCTCGACTTCGCGGTCGAAGTCCTCCAGCACCGGCTGCACCGAGCGCACCACGAACGGCAGGCCGATGAACAGCAGGGCGATGAACACGCCGAGCGGCGAAAAGGCCGTTTTCAGTCCGACCTTGTCGGCCAGCGCGCCGACCGGTCCGTTGGACGCATAGATGGCGGTCAGCGCGATGCCGGCCACCGCCGTGGGCAGGGCGAAGGGCAGATCGACCAGCGCGTCCAGCAGCCGCCGGCCGGGGAAGTGGTAGCGGGTCAGCACCCAGGCCACCAGCAGGCCCAGCGGCGCATTGACCGCCGCCGCAAGCGCCGAGGCGCCGAAGCTCAGCTTCAGCGCCGCCAGCACGCGCGGGTCGCTCAGGGTGCGCGCGACCCCGTCGATCCCAAGTTCCCACGGCCGCAGCGCCAGCGCCACGAGCGGGATCAGGACGATCACCGACAGGTAGACGAGGGTAAAGCCCATCGCCAACCCGAACCCCGGAAGGACGCTGGGCTCTCGCCAGCGTCCCCAGCCCTTCGATGCGGCCATGCTCAGCCCGGCTTGTAGATGCGGTCGAAGACGCCGCCGTCGGCGAAGTGGGTCGCGTGGGCCTTCTTCCACCCGCCGAAGATGCCGTCGACGGTCACCATGTCGATCTTCGGGAACTTGCGCGCCCACTTCGCGGCCGCCTTGGCGTCGCGCGGCCGGTAGTGGTTCTTGCCGATCAGATCCTGCGCCAGCGGGCTGTAGAGGAAGTTCAGGTATCCGGTGGCGTGGTGGCGGGTCTTCTTGCGGTCGACGACCTTGTCCACCAAGGCGACCGTCGGTTCGGCCAGGATCGACACCGACGGATAGACGACCTCGAACTTCGGCCCGAACTCGGCGAGCGACAGGTGCGCCTCGTTCTCCCAGGTGATCAGCACATCGCCCTGGCCGCGCTGGGCGAAGGTGGTGGTCGAGCCGCGCGCCCCGGTGTCGAGCACCGGCACCTGCTTGAACAGCTGCTGGACGAAGGTCTGCGCCTTCGCCGGATTGCCGCCCGGCTGCTTGAGCGCCCAGGCCCAGGCCGCCAGGTAGTTCCAGCGCGCACCGCCTGAGGTCTTCGGGTTGGGAGTGATCACCCCGACGCCGGGCCTCACCAGGTCGCCCCAGTCGCGGATCTTCTTGGGGTTCCCCTTCTTCACCAGGAACACGATGGTCGAGGTGTAGGGGGCCGAGTTGTGCGGCAGGCGCGACTGCCAGTTGGCCGGCAGCAGCTTGGCCTTCTCGGCGATCTCGTCGATGTCCTGGGCCAGCGCCAGGGTGACGACGTCGGCCTCAAGGCCGTCGATCACCGAGCGGGCCTGCTTGCCCGAGCCGCCATGGCTCTGCTGGATGGTGATGGTCTGGCCGGTCTGCTTCTTCCAGAAGGCGATGTAGGCGGCGTTGATGTCCTTGTAGAGCTCGCGGGTCGGGTCGTAGCTGACGTTCAGCAGGGTGATCCCCTTGCCGGCCTGGGCGGCGGCGAGACCCGGGACGGCCGCAGCTGCGGCGGCGCTGGCGCCGGCGGCGATCACGCCGCGGCGGGACGGATGGGTGAAGCTGCTCATCTGGTTGGGCTCCGGTCTAGAAGGCGTATTGGGTGCGGAAGGACCAGATGTTCAGCTCCTGGCCGATCTGCGCGCCGGCGGGCGGCGTGGTGGCGCCGAAGGCCGTTCCGCCGGGCGACAGCCGGTCGACCGAGACCGCCTGCCAGGCGGCCTGGAAGCGGACGTTGGCGTTGGGGTACCAGTTGATCCCGGCCGTGAAGATCTCCTGCTCGCCGCCCCGGACCGAGGAGGCCAGCGGTGGGGCGCCCGGCGCGCCCTCCAGATAGTTCAGGTCGAGAACCGAGTAGCGCAGGCCGAGTTCCCACACGCCGGGCGTGCGGTTCTTCCAGCTGAAGGGCTTGCCCCGCGGCGCGTCGAAGGTGCCGTTGGAGACCTGATAGCGGCGCGCCTCGCCGGTGATCGTCCAGCCGGCCTGGACGTACCAGCCCGAGAACTCCGGATCCTCCAGCGTGCTGGCCCGGCGCTGGACGTCGATGTCGTACCACTCGGCCTGCAGGTAGAGGTTCTTGCGCTGGGCGCCGAATTCCAGGCCGACGGTGTTCAGGCCCTCGGCGTCGATGTTGCCGGTGTCCACCAGGCGTGTGCCATCGACCCGCATCTGCGGCCGCTCCCGCAGGCGGATATTGGTGGCCACGCGGTTGTCGATGTCGGGGCCGCTCGCCGGCGGCTCGATCACCAGGGTGCTGTTGGCGCCCAGGTGGACCAGCCAGTCTTCCCCGCGCAGGGGAACCCAGGTCAGGCGACCGACCAGGGCCGACTGTTCGTCGTAGGTCTGGTTGCCGATCAGGTTGCCGGTCCAGGCCAGCGAAGCGGTCCAGCGCTCGCCGTGGCCCCACAGCATCGCGCCGGTCCGGCCGTCGCCGGAGGCGATGCCGCGCACCAGTTCGGACGGCGCGGCCCGCTCGGCGAACAGCGAACCGTTGGTGGAGACCGCCTCCTCCAGGCCGCCCGGCGGCGAGAAGGCGCCCGCCCGCAGCTTCCAGCGGCCGAGGCCGTTGTACTGCACCCAGGCGGCGCTGATCCGGCCGGCCTCTTCGACGCCCGAGCCGCCGAAGTCGTAGAGGAAGTTGTACTCCCAGTCCCCGAAGGCCTTGCCCTCGACGCCCAGGCGGGCGCGGCGGAAGTTGGCCCCGTCGATCAGGTCGCGGGCGCGTTCGGTTTCGGTCGCATCGCCCAGCGAGCCGCGGCGGAAGTCGGTGGCCAGCGGCCCCGGCTTGTCCTGCTGGTAGCGGGCCGCATCCAGCTGGAAGACCCCGCGGAAGGCGGCGGTGAACTGGCCGTCGCCGCTGGAGATGGTCGGGCGACCGTTGTTGATGCTGACGCTGTTGGCCCGCTGGTCGGCGCGCACGGCGGCGATGTCGGCGGCCGTCGAGCCCTTCAGGTCTGCGATCATCGCCTTCAGCTCGCGCAGCTCGGCCTCAAGGGCGTCGATCCGTGCGGCCTGCGGGTCGAGCCGCGGGGCGGCGGCGGTGCCGCCGGTGACCACGGGGTCCGAGGTCTGGGCGAGCGCCGGAGCGGCGCAGGCGAGCGCCATCACGCCGATGGCGGCTCCGGCGAGTAGCCGGTTGCGGGCGCTGGGCGGCAAACGGTGCGACATGGCGGCTCCCCCGAAGTGATGTCGGGGGGAGTCTTACCCGTTAATTCCTATCGCTGAACTAGCCTTTTTATGAGCGCCCTTTCAGCTTTTCTGAAGCCGGCCCGGTGTTAGCTAGGCTGCGATCCGGTGGCGCGCGACGGGCTGGGCGTTCGCCTCGCCGACGACGAACGAGACCATCACGCGGGACAGCTCCTGGGTCTCCCGCGCCAGGCCCCGGGTAGCGCCGCTGGTCTCCTCGACCATGGCCGCGTTCTGCTGGGTGAGCTGGTCGAGCTGGCCGACGGCGTTGCTGACCTCCGTCAGGGCGCGGGTCTGCTCGCGCACCGACGCGGCCATCTCGCGCACCAGGTCGTCCAACGCGGTGACCCGCCCGGCGATGGCCGACAGGGCCTCGCCGGTCTGACCGACGAGCCCGACACCGGCCTTCACGTGCGCGCCGGAGGTGGAGATCAGGTCCTTGATCTCCTTGGCCGCTTCGGCCGAGCGCTGGGCCAGCGCGCGCACTTCCGAGGCCACCACCGCAAAGCCCTTGCCGGCGTCGCCGGCCCGGGCCGCTTCCACCCCGGCGTTCAGGGCCAGGAGGTTGGTCTGGAAGGCGATCTCGTCGATCACCCCGATGATCCGGCTGATCTGCTCGGAGGAGTGATCGATCTGGTCCATGGCGCCGATGGCCTGCTCCACCACTTCGCCGGAGCGGGCCGCCTCGGTGCGGGCCTCGGCCACCACGCGGCTGGCGATCTCGGCGCCCTCGGCGCTTTTCTTCACGCTGGCGGCGATCTCCTCGATGGCGGCCGCCGTCTGCTCCAGGCTCGCGGCCTGCTGCTCGGTCCGCCGTGACAGGTTCTCGGCCGCGGCGCCGATCTGCGCCACGCCGTCGCTGACCACCTGGGCCGCGCCGCTCGCCGAGCCCACCGCGCGCTCCAGCGCGTCCACGGCGGCTGCGAAGTCGGCCTTCAGCTCGTCGAACTCCGGGGCGAGATTGGCGTCGATGCGGGTCCGAAGGTCTCCGCTGGACAGCCGCGCGAGGGCCGTGCGAACCGCACTCAACGCCTCGGCCTGGCGCTGCTCGGCCGCCGCGCGCTCGGCCGCCAGCCGTTGGCGCTCGGTCTCGATGGCGTCGAGGTAGGTCGAGATCGCCACGTCCATGTCGAGCAACGCGGCCTTGACGATGGCGCCCGCCTCGGCGCCGGTCTTGGCGCTTGCCTTGCGGTTCCCGAAGGCCTTCGGCCAGCGGTCGGCGATCAGCCGCTTGAGCAGCCCGTCGACGATGCGGGCGTAGCCGGCGATGTACCACCTGGGTTGCAGCCCCACCCGGGCGTGGGTCTCGCCGACCCGCCGTACGCCGGAGACGTAGGCTTCGTCGAACTCGGCCGCGGCCAGCGCCATCCAGTGCTTCAGCTGGTTCGACCGGGCGTTCTGGACCTGGGCCTCGTCGCGGAACATGCCCGCGGTATGGGGCGTCTTGCGCACCTCGCCGTAGAAGTCGTCCAGGGCCGGTCCGAGCGCGGTCTCGAGGAAGGGACGCAGACCATTGAGGTCCCGGCGGGCCTCCTCGTCCAATCCGATGAAGCCCAGCCGGTCGGTTACGCTAATACTGTTACGCACGCTACACGCCCTCCACCCTCGGGGGTGTGATGGCAGGCAGGCGTTAACGCGGGCTTTAGCGTAAGAAAGCGGCGCCTGCTTTTCCGGCATCTCGCCGTTAGGCGACCTTTTACCGCACCATATTCAGATGTCCCCGACGCTGCGAACACCGAGTCGCGGCGCAAGGGAGCGAGCGCCATGAAGCTTTTCCGCCGCCGGGAGGCCGACGCCGAGGCGCGCCTCCGCCACCTCGAGACCATGTTCAAGGCCCTCGGCGGGCGTCAGGGCTTCCTCGAGCTCGAGCTCGACGGGACCATCCGCAACGCCAACGAGATGTTCCTGCAGATGATGGGCTACACCCTGGACGAGGTGGTCGGCCGTCATCACGACATGCTGGTGTTCCCTGAGCAGCGCGGAGCCGGCTCGGAGGACTTCTGGACGGCGCTGCGCCAGGGCCAGCCGGTCAGCGACCGCTTCAAGCGGATCACCAAGGCGGGTGAAGAGCTGATCTTCTTCGGGACCTACTACGCCCTCTGCGGCGCCGAGGGGCAGCCCTACCAGTACATGCTGTGGGGCGCCGACGTGACCGAGCAGGTCCGCGCCCAGCGCAAGGCCGATGCGGCGCTGGCCCAGCGGCGGGAGGAGCAGTCGCGCGCCTTCGCCAGCCTCACCCGCGCGCTGGAGGCGCTGGCGCAGGGCGACCTCACCGCCCGCCTCGACGGCGACCTGCCGGAAGAATACCTCCCGCTGCGCGGCGACCTGGAGCGGGCGATGGCGCAGCTCGCCGACGCGATGGGCCAGATCGCTCAGGCGACGGACTCGATGAACGGCGGCTCGATCGAGATCGTTCGCGCTGCCGACGAACTGGCGCGCCGCACCGAGCAGCAGGCCGCGTCGCTGGAAGAGACCGCGGCGGCGCTCGAGGAGATCACCGCCACCGTCAAGCGGACCGCCGAGAGCGCCGTCCAGGCCAACGAGGCCGTCGGCGGCGCCCGGCAGGAGGCCGAACGCAGCGGCGAGGTAGTCCGCGAGGCCGTGGCGGCCATGGACCAGATCGCGGAGTCCGCCCGCCAGATCAGTCAGATCATCGGGGTGATCGACGAGATCGCCTTCCAGACCAACCTCCTGGCTCTGAACGCCGGCGTGGAAGCGGCCCGGGCGGGCGACGCCGGCAAGGGCTTCGCCGTCGTCGCGTCCGAGGTGCGTGCGCTGGCCCAGCGCTCGGCGGAAGCGGCCAAGGAGATCAAGGCGCTGATCAGCGCTTCCACCCAGCAGGTCGGCCAGGGTGTCGAGCTGGTCGGACAGACCGGCCAGGCGCTGGAGAGCATCGTCGGCAAGGTCAAGGAGATCTTCGGCCTGGTCTCGGAGATCGCCGCGTCGGCTCAAGAACAGGCCACGGGCCTGGCTCAGGTCAACACCGCCGTCTCCCAGATGGACCAGGTGACCCAGCAGAACGCCGCCATGGTCGAGGAGACCACCGCCGCCAGCCACGCCCTTCAGAGCGAGATGGGCGAACTCGTGCGGCTCGTCACCCGCTTCCGCATCAGCCTCGACCGGCCGGGCTCGGCGCCCGCCCCTGTCGCGCGGCCCGTCCAGGCGCTCAAGACCACCAGCCAGCTCGCCGCCGCGCCCGCGGCGGACGACTGGGAGGAGTTCTAGTCTCGCTCAGAAACTGAAGGGCGGCCCCTCGATCCGCTCGCCCAGCATGAAGGCGTCGGCAACGTGCCGCAGCGGGGCGACGTCGACGTCGCTGCGCCCCTCTGAGATCAACCGCGCGAAATGGGCGTAGAGCGGCGCGTACTCCGGGTGCGCCGGATCGGCGGACGCAGCGCCCGGCGCCGCCGCGCCTTCGATACTCAGCTCCGCTCCGCCTTTGGAGAGCAGGAGACGCCCGTCATCGGTCGCGACGTCGATGTCCCAGCAGGGCTCGCCGGGATGCAGGAAGTCGAACTCGGCTGCGATCTGCGCGCCCTGCGCGACTTCGAACGCCAGCTCGGCGGCGCTCGGCGCCTGGCGGTTCGCCGGAAATGTCAGCCGCGCGCGGGTCAGACTGAAGGGTTCGGACAGGATGCGGGTGACGATGGACAGGGCGTTGATGCCGGGATCGAACACGCCCATGCCGCCGGCCGCGAAGATCCACTCCTGGCCGGGATGCCAGACGCGCACGTCCTCCTTCCAGACGATCCGCACCGCCCGCACCTGGCGCGTACTCAGCCAGTCCGCCGCCTCCGTCACCCTCGGCGCGAACCTTGAGTGCCAGCTCGCGAACAGCGTGACGCCCGCCGCCTCGGCCCTGCGGGCGAGCTCGTCCACCGCGCTGAGGGTGGCCGCCGGGGGCTTCTCCAGCAGCACGTGGACGCCGCGGGCCATGGCCAGGCGTGCGTCCCCCGCGCGCACGGCGGGCGGCGTGCAGAGGCTGACGGCCTGAACCTCCGGGCAGGCGTCCAGCAGCTCGGCCAGCGAGGGAAAGCTCCTCACTCCCTCCACGCCGGCCGAGCGGCTGGCGGTCGCGACCAACTCGAAGTCCGGGCTGGCGGCGATCACCGGCAGGTGCTGGTCGCGGGCGATCTTGCCGACGCCGACGACGGCGATCTTCAGGGGCATGGCGCGGGGTCCGGGGCTGAGGGCAGGCTGATCCAAAACGAATGCCGGCGCGAGCCCGATCCGGCGCGCCTTGAAATTGGGATCGCATTCAAATGACCCAGCTCCGACTTGGCTGCCCGAAGGTCAGGCGCCTAGGCTGCGCCGTGGTCGAAGCGGGAGTTCGGGCATGGAGAGGTACGACTACATCATCGTGGGCGCCGGGTCGGCCGGCTGCGTGCTGGCCAACCGGCTGAGCGAGGATCCGAACGTCAAGGTCCTGCTGCTGGAGGCGGGCGGCAAGGACAAGTCGATGCTGGTCACCATGCCGGCCGGCGTCGGCGTGCTGATCCCGACCCAGAACCCGTTCAACTGGGGCTTCTGGACCGAGCCGGAGCCGAATCTGGACGGGCGGCGACTGTGGTGGCCGAGGGGCCGCGGCTGGGGCGGCTCGTCCTCGATCAACGGCATGATCTACATCCGCGGCCACGCCCGCGACTACGACCAGTGGCGGCAGATGGGCCTGACCGGCTGGGGCTATTCGGACGTGCTGCCCTACTTCAAGCGCTCCGAGACCCTGGAGGGCGGGGGCGACGCCTGGCACGGCGCGGACGGGCCGCTGCACGTCTCGAAGGCCGCCAGCAGCCACCCGATCTACAAGGCCGCGATCGAGGCCGGGGGCCAGGCGGGCCACCCCCTCACCTCCGACTTCAACGGCTACCAGCAGGAGGGCTTCGGGCCCTACCAGGTGACCATCAAGAACGGCGAGCGGTTCAGCGCCGCCCGCGCCTACCTCCACCCGGCCCTGAAGCGGCCGAACCTGACCTGCCTGGTCGCCGCGCGCACCAGCCGCATCCTGGTCGAAAAGGGCCGCGCCGTCGGCGTCGAGGTGATCGACGCCAAGAAGCGGGTGCTCACCTTCCACGCCGACGCCGAGGTGATCCTGGCCGCCGGCGCGGTGCAGTCGCCGCACATCCTGCAGCTGTCGGGCATCGGCGAACCCGAGGACCTGCGCCCGCACGGCATCCAGGTGGTCCACGAACTGAAGGGCGTCGGCGCCAACCTGCAGGACCACCTGGACGCCTCGATCGCCTACGAGTGCCCGCAGCCGATCACCATCCATTCGATGCGCAAGGGCGCCCGCCAGCTGCTGGTCGGCCTCGACTACATGCTGCGACGGCAGGGCATCGGCCGGCAGAACTTCCTGGAGGCCGGCGCCTTCCTGCGTTCGCACGAGGGCCTCGACCGGCCGGACCTGCAGATCCACACCGTGTTGGCGATCATGCAGGACCACGGCAAGGTCAGCCACAAGAAGGACGGCTACACCTTCCACGTCTGCCAGCTGCGGCCCGAGAGCCGCGGCCGGATCGGGCTGAAGAGCGCCGATCCGATGGCCGATCCGGCCATCTTCGCCAACTACCTCGCCACCGAAACCGACCGGCGCACGCTGCGCGAAGGGGTCAAGATCGTCCGCGAGGTCGCCGCCCAGGCGGCGCTGAAGCCGTACACCGGCGAGGAGCTGTTCCCCGGCAAGGACGTGCGCACCGACGCCGAGATCGACGCCTGGATCCGCCGCGCGGCCGAGACCATCTACCACCCGGTCGGCACCTGCCGGATGGGCGCGGCGGGCGATCCGATGGCCGTGGTGGACGGCGAGTGCCGGGTGCAGGGGCTGCAGGGACTGCGCGTCGTCGACGCCTCGGTGATGCCCACCCTGGTCGGCGGCAACACCAACGCCCCCACCATCATGATCGCCGAAAAGATTTCCGACGCCATCCGCGGCCGCGCCTACCTCGCGCCCGAGGATGCGCCGGTCTACGAGCCCGGCGGCGTGAAGGCGGCTTAGCGGAAAGCGAGGGGTGACGGGTAGCGCTGCGCGCAACCAGTCACCGCCCGGCGCCCCGTGACGGCTGGCCGAAGGCCTGCCTGTCACCCCTCCCCCGCTATCCCCAGACCTCGATGTGATCGCGGCGTTCGACGCGGAACGGCCGCTCGGCGTCGAGGAAGGCCGACAGGCCGCAGGCGTCCAGCAGCGCGCGGACGGAAGCCTGCGCCGCCGCGTCCATCGCCGCATAGTCGTCGGTGATCCGCTGCCACAGGTACATGGTGTAGGGCGCGGCCCCGCTCTCGAACGGCGCGCCGCAGAAGGTGGTGACCACCTTGCCGATCATCCGCTGGTGCGGCTTGGCGCTGACCGGCTCGCCCGGGCGGCAGCCCTGCTCGGCCACGTGCCGGGCCAGGAACGCGAGCTTGTCGGTCAGCTCGGGGAACAGCTCCTCGGCGGCGTGCACGAGCAGCGGGCGCAGCGTCTCCGGGATGGCGTCGTTCGGCAGGTAGCCGTCCGGCGGATCGCGGTATTCCGGCACGTCGAGATCAGGCGCGTTCATCCGCTCGACCCAGCGGAACACCCTGGGCGCCCGCTGCTTCATGATCGCCTCGGGGACCGGATCGCGCCCCAGGTGGGCGAACAGCGGGCCCAGCAGGCCGTAGTCGCCGATCGAGGGCTGGCCGCCGAACAGGTATGGGTGCTCGGCGAAGTGGGCGTTCAGGATGTCGAGCAGCCGCAGATACGAGGCCTCGATGGCCGGGATGGTCTCCGGCGTCACGCCCAGCGCCGGCAGGTAGGAGGCCATCCGCCCCATCACCTCGCCGCGGCCGGCGAAGGCGTCCTTCAGGAACTCGGCCTGCTGGTCGGCGTAGGACCAGCGGTAGTGCATGGCGTGCCGGGTCATCCCGACGCTGCCGTAGATCTCCAGCACGTGGGCGGCGATCAGCTGGCGCGGCCCCGGCGGGCGGGCGCTGACCGGCGCGCCCCGCCTCTCGAAGTAGTCGAGGATGTCGACGCTGTCCTGAACGATGCTTTTGTCCGGACAGACGAGCACCGGGATGATCGAACGTTTGATGGCCGGCAGGATCTCGTCCCGGTAGACGGGATGGGCCGGCGTGCGCTCGACGTAGCGGACCCCCTGCTTGCGCAGATAGGATCGGCTCTTGCCGGTGTAGAGCGAGTGCGGAAGTCCGTAGAGGATGTAGGGCGCCCAGGTCATGACGCCGTTCTCTAGCCGCCCGCGGGCGCGCGGCCCATAACCTTGTCCCTCAGGCGGGCCATTCCGGCGATCCAGCGGTCGTAGTCGCCGGCCTTGCGCTGCATGTAGGTCACCACCTGCTCGTGCGGCAGGATCAGGAAGCTCTCGCGGTCCAGGCCCTCGACGACGTGGCCGGCCACCGCCTCGGGAGTCAGCACCCCGTCCACCGACTGCGAGCCGCGGGCCCCGCCCAGCATCGGGGTGTCCACCGCCTGCGGGCAGAGCAGCGAGACGCGGACGCCATGGTTCTTGTGGGTGATCGCCAGGCTCTCGCCGAAGCCGATCGCCGCGTGCTTGGTGGTCGAGTAGACCGCGCTGCCGATCTGCGAGAGCAGGCCCGCCGCCGAGACGGTGTTGAGGAAGTAGCCCTCGCCGCGGGCGATCATCGCCGGCAGGCAGGCCCGGGCGGCGTAGACGTGGGCCATCACGTTGACCTTCCAGCCCAGCTCCCAGACCTCGTCGGGCGACGAGGCGGCGTTGTCCACGTCCAGGTCGCGGCCGGCGACGCCCGCATTGGAGCAGAACAGGTCGACCCGGCCGAACTCCTCCTCGGCCGTGCGCGCCAGCCGCTGGACGTCGGCCTCGACGGTCACGTCCGCCTTCCGCCCGATTCCGCCGACGGAGGCGGCGACCTTTTCGGCCCCCTCCCCGTTCAGGTCGCCGACCACGATGCCGGCCGCGCCCTCGCGGGCGAACCGCTCGGCCAGCGCCTTGCCGATGCCGCTGGCCCCGCCGGTGATCACCACCACCTTGCCCTGGAGCTTCATCTTTCTCTTTCCCACACATGGAAAGCCCCTCCCCCGCGGGCGGAGGAGGGGCCGGTCCGGAGCCTACCGGGCCTAGTTGCGGAACACCGCCGCGGTCGACGGATCTTGCGGCATCTCGCGGTACTGCCGGACCTCGTTGCGGCCGACCACCATGTGGTGCACCTCGTCCGGCCCGTCGGCCAGGCGCAGGGTGCGGGTGGAGGTGTACATCCTGGCCAGCGGCGTCTTCTGCGAGACGCCCGTGGCGCCGTGCATCTGGATCGCCTGGTCGATGATCTTGCAGACCCGCTCGGGAACCATGGCCTTGACCATGTGAATCCAGATGCGGGCGTCGTCACGCGGCAGCACGTCCATCGCCTTGGCGGCCTTCAGCACCATCAGGCGCATGGCTTCGATCTCGATCCGCGCACGCGAGACGATCTCGATGTTGCCGCCCAGCTGGATGATCGGCTTGCCGAACGCCTCGCGGGTCAGGCCGCGGGTGATCATCAGGTCGAGGGCCTTCTCGGCCTGGCCGATGGCGCGCATGCAGTGGTGGATGCGGCCCGGGCCAAGGCGCAGCTGCGAAATCTCGAAGCCGCGGCCTTCGCCCAGCAGCATGTTCTCCTTGGGCACCCGCACGTCGGTGAAGCGCAGGTGCATGTGGCCGTGCGGCGCGTCAGGGTCGCCGAACACGTTCATCGGGCCGAGGATCTCCACGCCCGGATGGGGCAGCGGCACCAGGATCTGCGACTGACGCAGGTGCGGCGGGCCGTCGGGGCTGGTCTGCACCATGACGATCATCACCCGGCAGCGCGGGTCGCCGGCGCCGGAGATGTAGTGCTTCTCGCCGTTGATGACGTACTCGTCGCCCACCAGGGTGGCGCGCATGCGGATGTTCTTGGCGTCCGACGAGGCCATGTCCGGCTCGGTCATGGCGAAGGCCGAACGGATCTTCCCTTCGAGCAGCGGCTTCAGCCACTTCTCCTTCTGCTCGGGCGTGCCGACGCGCTCCAGCACCTCCATGTTGCCGGTGTCCGGCGCGGCGCAGTTCATGACCTCGGAGGCCATCGGGTTCTTGCCGAGCTCGACGGCGATGTAGGCGTAGTCGAGGTTGGAAAGGCCCTCGCCGGTGTGGGCGTCGGGCAGGAAGAAGTTCCACAGCCCCTCGGCCTTGGCCTTGTCCTTGGCCGCTTCCAGCACCTCCAGCTGGCCGGGGGCGTAGGACCAGATGTCCTGCTTGCCCTCGCCCAGGCGATGGAACTCCTCGCTCATCGGCTGGACGACCTCGCGGATGAAGGTCTTGACTTGGTTGTAGAGCGGCAGCGCCTTGTCGGACATGCGCAGGTCGTTCAGCTCGTCCTGTGGATTGAGCTTGAACTTGGACTCTGGCCGTTCGGCGGTCATGGTCATGGGCATCCTCCAAAGCGCGACCTGTGGCCGGGGCGGAGCGCCCACGGCCCGTGGCCGTCACCATTGGCCCATCCGCCGGCAAAATCAAACAAGTGTTTCACAGCAGCCCGTCAAACCTGTGAGCGGCGCCGATCAAGCGGCTGACCTTGCGTAAGCTGACGTCGCGACGGCCTTGCAGCAGCGTGGCGTAGGCATAGGCTCGGTCGGAGAACAAGGGTCCTTGAGGGAGGATCGCCCATGACTCCAGCCGACGACGCGCGCGCCGCGCAGCTCGCCCCGCCGTTCAAGCCGCTGCCGCAGAAGGGCCCCGACGTCACGGTCGAACGCCGCGCCGACGGATCGGTGCTGGTCCGCTCCAATCACCCGCCCGGTGAAGGGCCACGGTCGATCGGCCACCTGCTGGCGGAGAAGGCCGCCCAGCACCCCGACCGCCCCTACATCCTGCAGCGCGAGCCGGGCCACGGCCCGTGGCGCGGGGTCACCTACGGCGAGGCCAAGCGCACCGCAGACGGGATCGCCCAGTGGCTGCTGGACGCCGGGCTGACCGGCGGCGACGTGGTCATGGTGCTGTCCGGGAACTCGCTGGAGCACGGGCTCCTGATGCTGGGGTGCTACACGGCCGGCGTGCCGATCGCCCCGATCAGCCCGGCCTATTCGCTGATGTCCATGGACCACGCCAAGCTGAAGCACTGCTTCGGCGTGCTGCGGCCCAAGGTGGTGTTCGCCCAGGACTCTCAGATGTTCGCCCGCGCCGTCGAGGCGCTGAAGAGCCTGGATCCGGCCCTGAAGTTCGTCACCGTCGACGGCGGCGGTGGGACCATCCCCTTCTCCGAACTCGCCGGGACCACGCCGCGCGCGAGCGTAGCCGAGGCGCTGGACAGGGTCGGACACGGCGCCGTGGCCAAATACCTGTTCACCTCCGGCTCCACCGGCATGCCCAAGGGCGTGCCCCAGACCCACGGCATGTTCGCCGGGGTCATCGCCGGCCAGGAGGGCCTGCGCGATGAGCCGGTCGATCCCGACCTCGTGCCGCTGTCGCTGGAATGGATGCCCTGGAGCCACATCTCGGCCGGCAACATCGGCTTCAACGGCGCGCTTTGGGGCGGCGCGACCCTCTATCTCGACGAGGGCAAGCCGCTTCCGGGGATGTTCGAGACCACCATCAAGAACCTCTACGAGGTCTCGCCGATGGTGTTCGGCTCGGCCCCGATCGCTTTCGCCATGCTGGCCGAGGCGATGGAACGCGACGCCGCGCTGCGCCGCTCGTTCTTCAAGAACCTGCGCTACATGGGCTACGGCGGAGCGACGCTGTCCGACGACGTCTACGAGCGGATGCAGGCCCTGGCGATCACCGAGACGGGTTTCCGCATCCCGCTGACCACCATGTACGGCGCGACGGAGACGCAGGGGATCACCGTCGTCCACTGGCCGACCGAGCGGGTCGGCCTGATCGGCCTGCCGTTGCCGGGCATCACCCTGAAGCTTGTCCCGAACGGGACCAAGTTCGAGGTGCGGGTGAAGGGGCCGACGGTCACCAGCGGCTACCACAACGACCCCGAGAAGACCGCCCAGGCCTTCGACGAGGAGGGCTTCTACGGCCTCGGCGACGCGGCCCGCTTCCTCGATCCGGACAAGCCGGAGCTGGGCCTC
>Ga0172382_10000359_pt1 | contig 84872 bp, 82 predicted proteins | sample Leawel138RmetaG_FD_122245 | JGI IMG/M metagenome (GOLD analysis project Ga0172382, IMG submission 122245) | Leachate microbial communities from a municipal landfill in Southern Ontario, Canada - Leachate well 138R metaG | ecosystem: Engineered > Solid waste > Landfill > Unclassified | place...
ATAGCGCCCCACCGAACGGGGAAGAGCAGGAGCCTCTATGTCAAAACAAAATGCGTATAGCCGGGAAGAACTGCTTCAATGCAGTCGTGGCGAGTTGTTCGGCCCCGGTAACGCACAGTTGCCAGCCCCCAACATGCTGATGATCGATCGCATCACCCACATCAGCGAAACGGGCGGCCGCTTCGGCAAGGGCGAAATCGTTGCCGAATTGGATATCCATCCCGATCTGTGGTTCTTCGCCTGTCACTTTGAAGGTGATCCGGTCATGCCGGGCTGTCTGGGTCTCGACGCCATGTGGCAACTGGTCGGTTTTCACCTCGGCTGGCTGGGCTTTGAAGGCCGCGGGCGCGCACTGGGCTCCGGCGAAGTGAAGTTTTTCGGGCAGGTCTTGCCGACCGCGAAGAAAGTCACCTATACCATACATATCAAACGCACCATCAACCGCGCCCTGACACTGGGCATTGCCGATGGCACCATGGCGGTCGACGGTCGCGAGATCTATACGGCCGAAGGTCTGCGGGTGGGTCTGTTCACTTCTACTGATAGTTTCTGAGGATCATCACTATGCGTCGCGTCGTGATTACCGGTATGGGCATTGTCTCCTGCCTCGGCCAGGACCTGGAAAGCGTGGCCGCCAGCCTGAAAGAAGGCAAGTCAGGCATTTCCCACAATCCCGAATATGCAGAAATGGGCCTGCGCAGCCAGGTCTCCGGCAGCGTGAAGATCGATCTGGACGCCGCCATCGACCGCAAGGTCAAGCGTTTCATGGGCGATGCCGCGGCATTCGCCTATCTGTCCATGCAGCAGGCGATCGCCGACTCGGGGCTGAGCGAAGAGCAGATCAGCAATACCCGCACCGGTCTGATCGCCGGCAGCGGTGGTGCCTCGACCCTGAACCAGATGGAGTCGATCGACATTCTGCGCGAAAAGGGCGTGAAGAAGATCGGGCCATACCGGGTTCCACGCACCATGGGCAGCACGGTATCGGCCTGTCTGGCCACGCCGTTCAAGATCAAGGGCATCAACTACTCGATCTCCTCGGCCTGTGCCACCAGCGCGCACTGCATCGGCAGCGCCATGGAGCAGATCCAGATGGGCAAGCAGGACATCGTGTTTGCCGGCGGCGGTGAAGAAGAACACTGGAGCCAATCCATGCTGTTCGACGCCATGGGCGCCCTGTCCACCCAGTACAATGACACCCCGGAAAAAGCCTCGCGTGCCTACGACGCCAAGCGTGACGGCTTCGTCATCGCCGGCGGCGGCGGCATGGTCGTGGTTGAAGAGCTGGAGCACGCCCTGGCCCGCGGCGCCAAGATCTACGCCGAGGTGGTGGGCTACGGCGCCACTTCCGACGGTTACGACATGGTCGCACCCAGCGGCGAAGGCGCGGTGCGCTGCATGCAGCAGGCGCTGGCCACGGTCGAGGGCAGCATCGACTACCTCAACACCCACGGCACCTCCACTCCGGTGGGCGACGTGGCAGAGCTCAAGGCGATCCGTGAAGTGTTTGGCGACAAGGCACCGAAGATCAGCTCGACCAAGAGCCTCTCCGGTCACTCGCTGGGTGCTGCCGGGGTCCAGGAAGCGATCTACTGCCTGCTGATGATGCGTGACAACTTCCTCGCCGCCTCGGCCAACATCGATGAGCTGGACGAGAATGCAGCCGATCTGCCGATCCTGCGCGAGCGCCTGGACCAGGCGGTTGACCTGATGATGTCCAACAGCTTCGGCTTCGGCGGCACCAACGCCACCCTGATCCTCAAGCGCTGGTCCGGCGCCTGAGTCTGACGGCGGGCAGAGCTCCTCTGCCCGCCGCTTTCTACCCTACTCCTGCCCCACCGCCTCAGGCACCGGCTTGCGCCGCGACACCCGCCGCGCCATCAATGCCATGCTCGCCGCCACCACCCCACACAGCGTGATCATCCCGGCCATGGGCAATGCCGTACCATCATGCAGTACTCCCACCATGGCCGAAACCACCCCGGCAATGGCGAACTGCAGGGTGCCCATCAGCGCCGAGGCGACCCCCGCCTGATGCCCGTGCCCGGCCATGGCACAGGCTGACGAATTGGGCAGTACCAGGGCCAGCAGAGCCATGCAGATGAACAGCGGCACCAGCAGAGGCCACAGTGATGCGGTCTGCAACAATGCCACCAGCGACAGGGCAATGGTGCTGCACATGAATAACAGCGTGGTGACCTTGAGCAGCTTGAGTGGAGTACGGCGGCGCAGCAGTCGGCCATTGAGCTGGGCCGCCAGCACGAAGCCGGCCGAGTTCATGCCGAAGAACCACCCGTAATGCTCCACCGGCACACCATACAGTTCGATGAACACGAAAGGTGAACCGGCGATGTAGGCGAACATGCCGGCCATGGCAACCCCCCCGGTCAACGCATGGAACATGAACTCCGGCTCCTTCAGCAATCGACCATAGCGCCCCAGGGCACTCGATAGCTGGCTGCGCGGACCGTCCGCGGAGAGGGTTTCCGGCAAGCGGAACAACACCAGGAAGCCGAACACCCCGGAAAATACCGCGAGGGCAGCGAAGATCAGCTCCCAGCCACCCAGCAGCATCAGCCAGCCTCCGGCCAGCGGCGCCAGGATGGGCGCCACCCCCATCACCAGCATCAATTGCGAGAAGGCTCTGGCCGCCTCGATGGGAGTACAGAGATCACGAACGATGGCGCGGTTGACCACCATGCCCGCACAGCCACCCAGCGCCTGGGCGAAGCGCGCAGCGATCAGCCACTCCAGCGTCGGTGCCAGGGCGCAGGCAACCGAGGCCAGGGTAAACAAGCCGATACCGAACAGCAGTGGCTTGCGCCGCCCAAAACGGTCCGCCAGCGGGCCATAGAACAGCTGCCCGAGTGCCAGACCGATAAAATAGGCCGACAGACTCAGTTGCACATGTTCGGAGTCGGTAGCGAAGCTCTGCGCGATGGCAGGAAAGGCGGGAAGATAGAGATCGATGGCCAAGGGGCCGAAAGCACTCAGACCACCCAGGATGAGCAGTAAACGAAGGGTCATGTAACATCCACGAAGACAGAGCCGAACGGCAAAGGAGTTCGGCGGAATCGGTCATCATGCCAGATTCCGCCGTAACAAAAAAATACTCATGCCAGCGCGCAGCAACTCACGGTAGAGCAGAACCCCTGCTATTGCTCATGCAGTCGCGCGTTGAGCTGGTCGACAATGGGCGCCCACTCGGCATCGTCGCGCATCTCTTCCTTGAGGAAGGCGGCCTGGGCCGGGGTCCAGAATGGCGCATCAATCAGTTTCACATCCTGCGCCAAGGCATGGGTGGCGAAAAACGCATCGATATCCTCAGGCCGGGAGGACAGGCCAAGTTGGTCGAACAGTGCACCTAGATCCTGGTTCGGCAATTCCATGGGTATCTCCTCTGACGGCTGATCACCCTTTTCATTAAAGCAGACCCTGCGGTTTCAGCCTGAATCATCCATACCAGGGTGACCGGAAACCGCCGGCAGTGCACAATTGCAGCTCCCCCTTCAGGAGAACAGCATCATGGCTGACCAACCGTACCTGGATGATGAGACGCTGGCCTTCGCCGAGCGCATGTTCGATCTGGCCCGTCAGGGTGAGGCCGAGCAACTGGCCCGCATGCTCGACGCCGGCCTGCCGGCCAACCTGCGCAACAGCAAGGGCGACAGCCTGCTGATGCTGGCCAGCTACAATGGCCACCTGCAGGCCGCGCAAAGCGTGCTCGAGCATGGTGGCGACCCGGAACTGGCTAATGATCGCTGCCAGACGCCATTGGCCGGCGTGGTGTTCAAGGGTGACCTGGCCATGGTCGAGCTGCTGCTGAGCCACGGTGCCGATGTCAATGGCTGCCCAGCGGGTGGCAAGACGCCGTTGATGTACGCTGCCATGTTCAACCGCGTTGACATGCTCGAGCGCCTGCTGCAGGCCGGAGCCGATCCGCAGGCCACCGATACCGAAGGCCATACCGCGCTGGATCTGGCCCGCAGCCTGGGTGCCAGCGACACCCAGGCACGCCTGGAACAGGGCTGAACATCCCACTCAGTTGCGCTGGATACCGTCCTTGTGACTGCGACCAACGTGGGATACCGGCTCCTCATCGAGGTAGTTGCCGCTGGCAGTCAGTTGCTGAAGTATCTGGCAGTCGGCGATGCCCCGCCCTTCGGTACAGCGCCGGCGCAGCTCCGTCAATTGCCGTTGCAGCGCCTGCAGGATCTCGATCCTGGCTGCCACATGCTCGATATGCTCATCCACCAGTTCATTCACCCCGGTGCAATCCTGGGTCGGATGATCGCGGTAATCCAGCAACTGGCGCACCTCATCCAGGGTCATATCCAGCGCCCGGCAATTGCGGATGAATACCAGCCGCTCGGCATGTGCCGGGGTATAGACACGGTAGTTGCCCTCGCTTCGCTCGGGCGGCGGCAACAGCCCGGCACGCTCGTAGTAACGGATAGTCACCACCTGGCAATGGGTCATCTTCGCCAGTTCACCGATCTTCATCAGCTATCACCTCGTCGGGAGTTGACTCTATAGTCGCTATAGGGTGTTCACTGCACCATAGCAAAGGAGAACAGCCATGACCAACTGCTGTGGTAGCCATAACACCGACACCCATGCCGCGCCAGCGGCAGCGCCCGCCTCCCCTGCCCGGGACGGGTCCGGCATCTCGAGCACTTTCCGCATCACCGAGATGGACTGCCCGACCGAGGAGCGCCTGATCACTGACCGACTGGGCAACATGCCGGGGATCTTCGGCCTGCAATTCAACCTGCTGGACCGCACGCTCACCATCAGCCACGCCCCCGCTGCCCTGGACTCCGCCCTGCAAGCCATTCGTGCGCTGGGCTTTACCCCGCAGGCAGCCCATGCCGGCGACGCCGGTGTTGCCGAGGCCCTGCCGCCGCAGACTCTCTGGTGGCGGCTGGGGTTGGCAGGTGGTACCGCCCTGGGGGCGGAGATCCTGCACTTCAGCCAGTGGGGCCCGCAGTGGCTGGTCGCGGCGCTCGCCATCGCTGCCATTGCCCTGTGCGGTATGGGCACCTATGCCAAGGGCTGGATCGCGCTGAAGAACCGCAATCTCAATATCAATGCGCTGATGAGCATCGCGGTCACCGGCGCCATGCTCATCGGCCAGTGGCCGGAAGCGGCCATGGTCATGTTCCTGTTCACGGTGGCGGAACGGATCGAGGCGCGCTCGCTCGACCGCGCCCGCAACGCCATCCGCGGGTTGCTGGACCTCACCCCCGAGACCGCCACCGTCCAGCAGGACGACGGTCACTGGCACCAATGCAAAGTGGTAGAGGTCGGCATCGGCAGCCGGGTGCGGATACGCCCCGGCGAGCGTATCGGCCTCGACGGCACGGTGCTCAGGGGACATTCGGCGGTCGACCAGGCGCCCATCACCGGCGAAAGCCTGCCGGTGGAAAAGGGCCCGGGCGACGCGCTGTTCGCCGGTACCATCAACCAGGCCGGCGAACTGGAGTACCAGGTCACCGCACCGGCCAGCGAGACCACCCTGGCGCGGATCATCCACGCCGTGGAACAGGCCCAGGGCTCCCGTGCGCCGACCCAGCGCTTCGTGGATCGCTTTGCGCGCATCTATACCCCGGCGGTGTTCGCCCTCGCCCTGGCCGTCGCCATCCTGCCGCCGCTGTTGATGAGTGCCGCCTGGCTCGACTGGATCTACCGGGCGCTGGTGCTGCTGGTGGTGGCCTGTCCCTGCGCACTGGTGATATCCACCCCGGTGAGCATCGTCAGCGGCCTGGCCGCCGCGGCACGCAAGGGCATCCTGGTCAAGGGCGGCGCCTACCTGGAAAGCGGTCGCGAGATCACCCACCTGGCGCTGGACAAGACCGGTACCCTGACCCACGGCAAACCGGTGCAGACCGACTTCCTGCCGCTGGTCGAAGGAACTCCCGAGACCTGGCAGGCGATTGCCGCCAGCCTCGCCCAGCGCTCGGACCACCCGGTATCCCAGGCCATCGCCAGGCAGGCGGCAAGCCAGTCGGTAGCATTCCGGGAGGTGGAGCGGTTCAGCGCCATCCCCGGTCGCGGCAGCCGCGGCGGCATCGATGGCAACAGCTACCACCTGGGCAACCATCGCCTGCTGGAGGAGCTCGGCCTGTGTTCGCCGGCCATCGAGGCCCGCCTCGATCCGCTGGAGCGCCAGGGCAAGAGCGTGGTCATCCTCTCCGACGCTACCCAGGCACTGGCGCTGTTCGCCGTCGCCGATACGGTGAAGGACAGCAGTCGCCAGGCCATCAACGAACTGCACAGGCTCGGGGTGAAGACCCTGATGCTGAGCGGTGACAACCCGCATACCGCCGAAGCGATCGCCGCCCAGGTGGGAATCGGCGAAGCCCGCGGCAACCTGCTGCCAAGCGACAAGCTGGAGCACATCGAAGCGCTGATCGAGCAGCGCAACTGCGTGGGCATGGTCGGCGATGGCATCAACGACGCGCCGGCGCTGGCCCGGGCCGATATCGGCTTCGCCATGGGCGCGATCGGTACCGACACCGCCATCGAGACCGCCGACGTGGCCATCATGGACGATGACCTGCGCAAGATTCCGGCATTCATCCGTCTGTCCCGCCAGACCCATGCGGTGCTGGTACAGAACATCGGCCTGGCGCTGGGCATCAAGGCAGTGTTCCTGGCACTGACGGTAACTGGCCACGCGACCATGTGGATGGCGGTATTCGCCGATATGGGGGTGAGCCTGCTGGTCATCCTCAATGGCCTGCGGCTGCTGCGCAAGTAAGGCAGCCTGGGGGTGGTATTCGTCGGCGCCAGCTTGCGACGCAATTGGTGCTACGGGCACAATACTGTATGCCCAACCAGCCCACACCCCTTGCCACCGCCCAGCCACCGCCGCTGTATTATCTGGATAACTTCCAGCAGGCGCTGGACTGGCTACGGCAGCGCTATGCCGATCTGCTCGACAGCGAAGAGCAGCACTTCATGCTGCACTTCACCCGGCTGCCGGAACCGTCCCGTGCCCTGCTGGTGCGGCTGATCATGCGCAAGGGGCCGCATTACCGCAGCGACAAACTGAGCTATGCCGAGATCGGTGATATCGAGCAGGCGGCGGGGCCACTGCTGGAGCTGGGTTGGCTCAGCGATGACCAGCCCATCGACGCACTGCAACTGGGTCAGCTGTTGCTCAAGGACGAAATCCTCCCGTTGCTCCCCGCCAATCCCGGACTACGGGCCCTGCGCAAACCGGACCTGATCGAGCTGCTGCATGCCGCCCAGCCTGACCCCAGGCCGTTCGCGCAATGGTGCCCGGAGCACGACGCGCGTCTGTTTACCCTGCATCTCGCTGACCTCGTGGAGCGGCTGCGATTGATGTTCTTCGGCAATCTCGCCCAGGGTTGGGAAGAATTCGTGCTCGCCCAGCTGGGTGTGTTCCGTTATGAGCAAGTGCCCTTCACCGCCGACTCCCGGGGTTTCAGTTGCCGCGAAGACATCGAACTCTACCGGCATCTGCATCGATGCCGGCAATCGCTGGAACTGGGCCTGCCCACCGCGGAGGTGGTTGCCCTGCTGGGCGAACCGGAGTGTGGCAACCCCTGGCTGCGCAGCCGCACGGCGCGCCTGGAGTTCACCCTGGCCCGCCAGTTGGAGCGTGAAGAGCAACTCGATGCGGCGCTGGCGCTGTATCAGCGCAGTGGGTGGAAAGGGGCTCGCCAGCGGCAGATACGCATTCTGGAAAAACGCCAGCAGCATCAGCATGCCTATGCCCTGGTCCAGGCCGCCCTCGCCGCTCCGGAAGACGATGCCGAGTTGCAACTGGTGCTGCGCGCCCAGCGGCGCCTGGCACGCAAGCTCGGCCAGGCGGCAGTGCCGGTGGCCGTCGAGACGGACAGTACGCGCCTTGATCTGGCCTTGCCCGGCCCGCACCCCCTGGGTGTGGAGCTGGCGGTGTGCGAGCACCTGGGCAGCGCGCAGGCGCCGGTGCATTATGTGGAAAACGCATTGGTCACCGGCCTGTTCGGCCTGCTGTGCTGGGAGGCGATATTCGCTCCCTTGCCGGGCGCCTTCTTCCACCCGTTCCACAGCGCCCCGGCCGACCTGCACAGTCCGGACTTTCACCGCCGCCGGCACGAATTGTTCACGGACAGCCTGGCGCAGCTCGACTCCGACCACTATCAGCATCGCATCCGCCAGACCTGGCAGCGCAAACAGGGCATCCAGTCGCCCTTCGTCAACTGGTCGCTGCTCAGTGAAGAGCTGCTCGATCAGGCCTTGCACTGCCTGCCCGCCGCGCATCTGCGGCTGTGGTTCCAGCGCCTGTTGCTGGATTTGCGTGGCAACCGCGCGGGCATGCCGGACCTGATCCAGTTCTGGCCCGAGGAACGGCGCTACCGCATGATCGAGGTCAAGGGCCCCGGTGATCGCCTGCAGGACAACCAGCGCCGCTGGCTGGCATTCTGCGCCCGGCATGGCATGCCGGTGGTCGTCTGCCATGTGCGCTGGACCCCATGAGCTATCGCATAGCGGTACGGGCCCTGTGCGAATTCACCGCCCGTGAAGGCGACCTGGATCTGCGCTTCACCCCCGCGCCCAGCTCCCAGGAAGGCATCGCCGGACACCAGACCGTGGTGGCCCGCCGCGGCGCGGGCTATCTCAGTGAGCTGGGGCTGGCTGGCAGCTACCAGGACCTGCTGGTGAGCGGGCGCGCCGATGGCTATGACCCGGCGCGCAACCTGCTGGAAGAGATCAAGACCCACCGCGGCGATGTCGGCCGCATCGCGCAGAACCAGCGCCTGCTGCACTGGGCCCAGGCCAAGGTCTATGGCTGGCTGCTGTGCGCCGAACGCGGTCTCGAGGAGATCGATCTGGCGCTGGTCTACTACAACGTCATCAGTCAGAAGGAAACCGCCTACCGCGAGCGCTTTACCGCAGATCAACTGCGCGCCTTCTTCGAGCTGCAATGCCAGCGGTTTCTCCGCTGGGCGCAACAGGAGAGCGCTCACCGCCAGGCGCGGGACAGCGCCCTGCAGCAGCTGCGTTTTCCCTGGCCGAACTTTCGCACCGGCCAGCGCCAGCTTGCCACCGCGGTGTACCGTGCCGCCCGCGATGGCCACACCTTGATGGCCCAGGCCACCACCGGCATCGGCAAGACCCTGGGCACACTGTTTCCCCAGCTCAAGGCGTTTCCCGAGCAGCAGCTCGATCGCCTGTTCTTTCTCACCGCCAAGACACCCGGCCGGCAACTGGCACTCGATGCCCTGGCCACGCTGCGCTCGCAACAAGCGGACATGCCCCTGCGGGTGCTGGAGCATGTCGCCCGGGACAAGGCCTGCGAATTTCCCGACCGCGCCTGCCATGGCGACTCCTGTCCGCTGGCGCGGGGCTTCTATGATCGCCTGCCGGCAGCACGCCAGGCGGCGGTGACGCGCCGCTGGCTGACGCGACAGGCACTGCGTGAAGTGGCTCTGGAGCATCAGGTGTGCCCCTACTACCTGAGCCAGGAACTGTGTCGCTGGGCCGATGTGGTGGTAGGCGACTACAACTACTATTTCGATATGAGCGCCCTGCTCTACAGCCTGACCGTGGTCAACGACTGGCGCGTGACTCTGCTGGTCGACGAGGCACACAACCTGATCGAGCGCGGGCGCGGCATGTATTCCGCCGAGCTGGATCAGGGCCGCTTCCAGGCGCTGCGTCAGCTGGCCCCCACCGGGCTGAAGAGCGCCCTGGACCGGGTCAATCGCCACTGGAATCACCTGCACCGGGAGCAGCAGGCGGAGTATGAGGTGCATCCCGCGCTGCCCGACCTGCTGATACTCGCCCTGCAGAAACTGATCGGCGCCATCACCGACCATCTGACCGATCAACCGGAGGGTAATGACCCGGCACTGCTGCGCTTCTACCTCGACGCCCTGCTGTTCTGCCGCCTGGCCGAGCAGCACGGCGCTCATTCGCTGTTCGACATCAGCCTGCGGCGTGTTGGCCGGCGTCGGTTGTCGACCCTGTGCCTGCGCAATGTCCTGCCGGCGCCCTTCCTGGCCGGGCGCTTCGCCGCCGCGCACAGCACCACGCTGTTCTCCGCGACCTTGAGCCCCTGCCACTACCATATCGATCTGCTGGGACTGCCGGAGGATACCCAATGGCTGGATGTCGAGTCGCCGTTCAGCGCCGAGCAGCTGCAGGTGCGCTTTGTCCGCAACCTGTCGACCCGCTATCAGCATCGCGCCAGCAGCCTGCGGCCGATCTGCGAACTGATTGCCCGGCAGTTCACCGAGCGTCCCGGCAACTACCTGGCGTTCTTCAGCAGCTATGCCTATCTGCAACAGGTTCTGGAGGTGTTCCGCGCGGCCTGGCCCGACATACCGGTACGCGAGCAGTCACGCCAGATGGACGAAACCGAGCGTGAAGCCTTCCTGCACGGCTTCACCAATGACACCCGATGCGTCGGTTTTGCGGTCCTGGGTGGCGCTTTCGGCGAAGGGATCGATCTACCGGGCAAACGGCTGGTGGGCGCCTTCATTGCCACATTGGGGCTGCCCCAGGTCAATCCGGTCACCGAGCAGATCAGGGAACGGATGCAGACCATGTTCGGCAGCGGCTATGACTATGCCTGCCTGTATCCCGGACTGCAGAAGGTGGTCCAGGCCGCGGGCCGGGTGATCCGCAGCCCCGAGGATGAGGGCGTGATCTGGCTGCTGGATGATCGCTTCGGTCAGCCCGCAGTACAGCAACTGCTGCCCCGCTGGTGGTCGGTGGAGGGCCATCGCCTGGAACGGCAACCGGCCCGCGGCACCACTCAGCCGCTGTTTCCCGGATAAGAATCCGCAGCGCGCTGCAACCATGACTCCAGCTCCTTGCGACTCACCTTGCTACGTTGCGCCTCGGCCAGTTGCGCCAGCATGTACTCGCGCCTGGCCTGGTCCTCACCAGCCATGGACAGGGCCAGGTCCCGATTGCTCCAGCGCCGGATGCGCACCATCAGCCACCAGTGGAAATACAGCCCACTGATCACCGCAAACGCGATGATGAAATACTCCAGCATAACCGTCCTGCTCCATCGAAAATGTGCCGCGATTCTAGCAAATGGCGGTGACGCCCATGAAAAGGCCCGCACAATAGTCTCATTGTGCGGGCCTGGGCAATCAGCTCGAAGCTAGCGCGTGATCGTCGTGCGCACCACCTTATCGTACTGACGCGGAGAGAATTCGCCAGTGGCGTTACCCTCTTCATCCATCAGCGGGAAGACATAGCGGGGCGTCATGATCACTTCGTAGTCCTGGCTGCCGCTGGGCCGCACTTCGACTTCCAGGAAACCATAGTGCTTGCCGCCATCGACCAGTTGCTTGCCATTCCACACCTCCGGGGCATCGCCATGCGCGCTCCAGTGGCTGGCCTGCGCCTGGGCCGGCAACTGATCGAAGGGCACGTAGGTGGTGGTCGGCGCATAACCCGGTCCACGCAGGCCATCCCCGGCAAAGCCCACATCCCAGTAATGCACGCCATCCAGCTGCACGTATTCCAGCAGTTCGTCATGTCCTGCCAGCACCGCCGTTACCCCGTAACGCTCGAACAGTTCATGGTAGATGCGCATCGGCTGGCCGGACTGGTTGTCCTCGTTGTTGGCAATACCGGCGTTGCCGGACGGCAGGCTGTGCACGCCGGTACCGAAGGGCATGTGATGAAACTGCACGAAGATTACCTGGCCCTGGGCCTGGGCATCGGCCAGCTCATTGACGGCCCAGTCCCATTGCTCGCTGTCGCGGTTGAAGTCCGGCACCCGTGACTGGATGCCATCGATGGCCAGGTTGGTATCCTTGGCAGGATCGCGGTCATCTCCATTGGACGAGTCCAGGGTGATCAGCGTGACCGGGCCATAATCCACCCGATAGTAGCGCTTCTCGTAACGCTCATCGGAACCGTAGTTGCGCGGCAGGTCCCAGTAGCTGTTCCACTTGTCGTAGGAACGCATCACCGCTGGCGGCGTATAGGAGCCACCTTCCGGGTGCCAGTAGTTCTCATGGTTGCCCAGAGCCGGGAAGATCGGGGTGCTGGCGGCAAAGTTGCTCCACTCCCCGGCGGCGTGACGCCAGAACTCATCCCAATCCAGCTGGCGGCCACCCTTCTCCACCAGATCACCGGCGATCACCCAGAAATTCGGCTCGCGTTCCATGGCGTACTGGATGTTGGCCCGGTATCCGGTGGTCTGGTCCACTGGATACAAGCGGTCATAGGTGTCCGGGTCGGTGTCCAGTTTGTCGCCGCCCACAGCCAGCGCACTGGCACCCCAGGCCACCGGTTTCTGCGTCGATTCCGGCTCGGTTTCCATATCGGACATCGCCAGGAAGCGCACCGTGGCGCGCTCGCCGGTAACCGGCGCGGTGCTGAAGCGTGCCGCCATCACCGCCTCGCTCCCCGGCTGCTTGACCTGATACTGGTACTCGGTACCCGACTCCAGCCCTTCGATCCGCACCCTGTGCCGGTACGGCAAGGCAGGCGCCTGCCCGGCGGGCACCTCAGCGTGGATGCGGCCAAAATTGTTCTCGCTGTGGATATAGGCCACCTCGCTGTCACCATAATCCAGCGCCATGGCCTGCTCAGGCTCGGACGGGAAGCTGCCAACCCCATCGACCACTACCTCACCGGCTACCGCGGTGTCGGTGAACCAGGTGATGCTGATGGCGGTTTCAGTTGGATTCTGCAGATAGGGCGACACCAGTACCCGGGTTGCCGGGGCATTCTCGCCCGGCGGCGACACACTGTTATCGGAGCTGGAGCTGCCCAGGCAGGCCGACAGGCAGGTGGCAGACGCGACCAGGATCAACGTCGCCAGATAGGTTTTCTTCATGCATGTTCTCGTCAGGGTTGTAGTGAAGGCGCTCAGCATGACAGCGCCGCATGTCAACCCTGTTGCAGTCAGGCTTCTGCAACCCTCCTTGCCCGCGGCTGGTAGAACATCACCACATTGCCCAGCAGGATCAGCACCAGCCCGAACACCGCCGCCCCGCTCCACTGGTAACCTTCGAACAGGGTCGACATGCCCAGGGCAATCAGCGGGAACATCACCGTGGTATAGGCCGCTGGCCCGGCACCGATACGGCCGACCAGGGAGAAATAGGTGGCGAAGCCGATGATCGAGCCGATCACTGCCAGATACAGCAGCGAGCCGATATACGCAGGGGTCAGCTCGATGGCGAAGGAGGCACCGGTCAGCAACGCCAGCGTGAGCATGATCAGCGCCCCGTAGCCCATGGCCCAGGCGTTGGTCGACAGCAGGTCCAGACGGCGCTGCTGAAAGCGCACGCTGATCATGTTACCCAGGGAAAAACCGTAGGTGCCCAGCAGACTCAGGCCGATGCCGATCAGCGTGCCACTGGACACCTGTTCATCGGTGAGGTCGTGCCAGAACAGGCTGACGATACCGGCCAACCCCAGCAGGTTGGCCAGCATCAACCGGGTGGTAATGCGCCGACCGAAGAAGATCACGCCATTGATCGCATTGAACACGATGGCCAGGGAGAACAGCACCGACTCCAGCCCGCTGTTGATATAGGCATTGGCGGTATAGAAACAGACGAAGTTGAAACCGAACACGCACATGCCCTGCAGCAGGCAGAAGCCATGTTCCGAGCGACTGAGGCGCTGCAGGCGACCGCTGGCAGCCAATACCAGCAACATCAGGCCGGCGGCGATGGCAAACCGGTAGAACACCGATACCAGTACCGGCACAGAGCCGGTCTGCAGGCTGATGGCAATCCAGGTAGTGCCCCATATCAGCACGGTCGCAGCATACAAAAGCGCGTTCATCAGTGGCCCCGCAGGAGGAGTTGGAAGGTATCGTACCGGCGATCTGGAAGGGTAAACCGGCGGTTCGCCGCGCACAGCATACACCTGCGCGGCGCTGAATCTGCCGGAACTAATCCAGTCAGGCACCGACAGAAATAGGGAGTATCTGCGCCATGGCGCGGCCTGCCAACCACCTGACTGGAGATTATCATGCCGTACTGGGACGTCCTCACCGATCGCTCACTCTGGCTGCAACTGGGCATTCTGGTTGTCGTGACGCTTGGCACCTACCTCATCCTGTCCGTTGCGCTGCGTGTGCTCAGCCGCCACTTCCTGCAACGGGACGCAAAGACCCGCTCGCGGGCCTACTATTTTGCGGCGGAACTGCTGCGCTCGACCAGCCAGTTGCTGCTCCTGGCGCTTGCCCTGATGCTGGGCCTGAAGAGCGTGGATCTGTCTCCACGCTGGGAAGAGGCCCTGTCCCATGGCTGGTTCATCGCCCTGGCATTCCAGATCGCGCTGTGGGCCGACCATGCCGTGCAACTCTGGACCAGCAGCCTGACCCGCGACGGCAAGGCCCGCAACCCGGTGACCACCACGCTGGTCGGGATCATGATTCGTCTGGTGATCTGGACCGTGATGCTGCTGTCGATACTCGCCAACCTGGGGGTGGATATCACCGCCATGGTTGCCAGCCTGGGCGTCGGCGGCATTGCCATCGCCCTGGCAGTGCAGACCCTGCTCAGCGATATGTTCGCCTCGATGTCGATCGGTATCGACAAGCCGTTCGAGATCGGCGATTTCGTGGTCTTCGGCGAGGTTGCCGGCACCATCGAACACATCGGCCTCAAGACCACCCGCATCCGTGCGCTGAGCGGTGAGCAGATCGTCTGCGCCAACGCCGAACTGCTGGCGCAGACCCTGCACAACTACAAACGCATGGATACCCGACGCATCGTGTTCACCTTCGGTATCAGCCCACATACGCCGACCGACAAGGTGCGCGAGGTCAGCGCCGAGGTGAAGCGCATCATCGAATCCTCCGAGCGCACCCACTTCGACCGCGCGCACTTCTTCGCCTTCAATGAAAGCCAGTTGACCTTCGAGGTGGTGCATATCATGCAGACCGCCGACTACAACCAGTACATGGATGTGCAACAGGAGATCAACCTGCAGTTGCTGCAGGCCCTGCGTGATATGGACGTGCATCTGGCCTTCCCCATCCGCCGGGTGGAGTTCAATGGCGGCAGCCTGCCGGAGATCCAGGTTGCCGGCGTGCCTCGGAGCAAGGCCCCGGCCGATCAGGCACGCTATGGCAGCAGACCGTCCAATGCCTGAGCCGTGGCGGTCCAGGTGGCCACGCCGGCTCGACCGCCGGGCCGTAGTAGTGCAGGATAGGCCCGAGCTTTCTTCTGGAGATGACATGAATACGAACATACTGCGCAGCCTGCTTCCCGCCCCTCTGGCACTGGCCCTGCTGATCGGCGGCTGCAACAGCACCGACAACGCGGTATCGGTGGACACCCTCACCCAGCACCAATGGTCCCTGGTCGAAGCGACCGATGCCGATGGCCAGGCGGCAGCGGCGCTGACCGAGGGCGACAGACCACCTATCGAGCTGAGCTTCCAGCCCGATCGCCTGGGAGTCACCAACACCTGCAACGGCATGGGCGGTAGCTACGAGCTGGAAAAGGATACCCTGAAAGTCGGCGATCTGATGCAGACCATGATGGCCTGCGAACCGGCACTCATGGCCCGCGAGAGCGCGATCAAGACCTATCTGCAACAGCCGCTGCAGGTGCAGTTCGATGACAGCAACCTGCGCCTTACCCTGAGTGGTGAGGCCGGCGTGCTGGTGTTCCAGCCAGTCGCCCCCTGACTCACCGACCCGCCCGGGCCCGCCAGCGGCGGGCCTGCACTACCGCCCATCCGTCAGCCTGAACTCCGCGCAGCGCCATCAATCAACAGTGGAACCCCCACCCACTGCATGCAGCGAGGGCGATACCCATGACGCAAGCATCCACCCCCAAGATACCTGCCAGCCTGGCGATTTATCTCACCTTTGACGGTCATTGCCGGGAAGCCCTGCAGTTCTATGCCCAGGAACTCGGCGGCACCCTCGGCACCATCCATAGCCACCGGGACGCACCTGAGGGCACCGGTGTGCCCGAGGCCTGGCTGGACAAGGTGCTGCATGGCGAGGTTACCATCGCCGATCGTGTGCTGATGGGCTCCGACGCGCCACCCGGTGCCTACCAGCCACCCCAGGGTGTCTTCGTGCAGATGTATTATGACGATCTGCTGAAGGCCGAGCAGGCCTACAACCGACTGTCCGACGGAGGGGTTACCCGGATGCCCTTCGGCCCCTGCTTCTGGGCGCAGGGTTTCGGCATGCTCACCGACCGCTTCGGGGTTGGCTGGATCATCACCAGTTGCTTCATCGAGCAGGACGACTGGCAATAATGCCGGCCGAGCCGGGTCAGACCCGGCGCACGGTGGCCAGCAGGCCGCTGGCGATACCATACATGACAGCGAAGCTGCGGTTGAGCAGGCGCTGCTGCCGCGGTGAATCCAGCAGTCGCATGGCCTTGGCCGCCAGCCCGGTATAGCCGGCCATTACCACCAGGTCCACCGTCACCATGGTCAGCGCCATGAGCAGGTACTGCATCAACAGCGGCCGGCCCGGATCGATGAATTGCGGCAGTACCGCGAGGATGAAGACGATCGCCTTGGGGTTGCTGATGTTGATCACGAACCCGCGCAGCACCAGGCTCAGCGGACGGCCGATCGGTCGCGGCTCCAGGCTCATTTCCCGGGTCGGTGCCCGCCATTGCCTGAACGCCAGATACAACAGATAGCCCACCCCGAACCATTTGATCAAGGCGAACGCCAGCGCCGAGGTGGCCAGCAGCGCGCCCACCCCGGCAGCGACGACAGCGATCTGCAACAGCAATGCCAGCTGCAACCCGAGCGCGTTCCAGTAGCCCCTGGCAAAGCCATAGTTCATGCCGCTGGCCATGGACGCTACCGCCCCGGCCCCCGGTGACAGACTGATGATCCAACAGGCCACTAAGAACGCCAGCCAGGTTTCGATACTCATGAGTTCCCGCCATGGAAGAAGTGCATAACGCAGCTGCGATGGTAACAAAGCCGAAACGCGGGCAGGTGAATAAAAAACCAAAACTGTATACACATACAGTATACTGCAATCCGCATGCGGCAGCCTGCCCGCATGGACCAGGAAACCATCTTCAAGCCAGAGGTAAGAAATGGCCGTTGAAATAGTGTACCGAAGCAGCAGAGACCCGGAGCGCCTGTTCATGGATAAAGCCGAAGCCGACCGTCACGACAAGATGCTGGAGTTGGCCGAGCGGCTCGGCGAAGTGCTGCTCAAGGCAGTACCCTCCCTCACCGAGGTGCAGGCCGAAGAGGCGGGCATCTACATGGCGAAACACCGTGACCTGTTTGCCAAGGCATTCAAGAGCAGCCCCGATGTGCTGGCCGCCCTGCATGAGGAGGAGCCGGCCTGAGTGGCCTGCTGCTGATAGCAGCCACCGCGCAATGACGGTGGCTGCTCCCGCCCTCGCTCCTCGCTGGTAAGGCATGAGTAAATCCCGGTAAAGCTGTCTTTACAAAGCCCACAACGTGGCAGCAGCCCCCTATGCTGGGCATGCGCTGTCAGGGAATTTCAGGCGCCAGTATCACTCTAACGGTCATCGCCATGAGGGTATCGCCATGAAAGCACTTCTTCGCTTCACTATCGTCATTCTTGCCGCCACGGCGTTGTTCTCCACGGCAGTCCACGCCGCCCCGGCCCGCTATGCACCGGGCCAGTCGCAGGATCACCGCAAGGCCTTCAAGCAGCATCAGCAAGAACGTGATCATCGTCGTCAGCAGATGCAGCGGCACGACTCCGGCCGCTATGGCCAGCAACACCCGGGTTCCGGTTATCGTCCCAAGGATCATGCCCGCCCACCAGGCCATCGCCAGATCTACCAGCAGCGGCATCAGTTCCAGCACCGCCAGCCGCCGCATCGTGAGCAACTGCGGCGGCAGATCAACCAGAGCCGCTACAACATCGGTCGCGGGCCAGCATTGCCACCCCATGTACACCTGGTGGTCGGCCGCCCGATCCCTCATGGCTGGGGGCATCCGCTGTCCGCGAGTCATGTACGGCATCTGCCGCATTACGCCGGCTATGAGTGGCGCCGCGCCGGCAATGACCTGATCCTGGTCGCCGTCACCACCGGCCTCATCTATGCCATCGTGGACAATGTGTTGAACTGAACTGTCTCATCCTGCGTCACTGTCCACGCCTTATCAGCCGTCATTGCGAACCTGAAGGGCGTGGCAATCCATCAGTGCGCATCTGCCACTCCGTGGTCATGGATTGCTTCACCGCTTCGCGGTTCGCAATGACGGGGGAGTGGGGTATCCAGGTCATTTCCAATGACTCCCATCCCTCATTGCGAGCCCGAAGGGCGTGGCGGTCCATCAGTACGCGTCTGCCACCCCGTGGTCATGGATTGCTTCACCGCTTCGCGGTTCGCAATGACGGGGGGAGTGGGGTATCCAGGTCATTTCCAATGACTCCCATCCGTCATTGCGAGCCCGAAGGGCGTGGCAATCCATGGCGGGCCATCCAGCATGCGAGCCAGTAGAGGACTAACATCCCGTTTTTACACCATCCCCGCACTAGGCTAGCATCTGGCTACTTCTCTCAGCTCCCATAGCCCCATGCAAGCATCTGCCAAAAAACACCCGGCCTTTACCCTGTTCTTCCCCCTGGCAGCCCTGCTGGCCAGCATCGTCGTGCCATTATCGGTGTGGGCCACGCTCTCCGGCAGCGGCTGGCCGCCCGGGCTGGTGGGTGCCGGCCATGGGCACGAATTGATCTTCGGGTTCGCCCTGGCGCTGATCGCCGGCTATACCCTGGGACCCCAGCCGCCCAAGGTACTGTATACCCTGCTCGCTCTCTGGCTGGCCGCACGGATGGCGCACCTGCTGCTGCCAAATGCCTGGCTGGCCCTGCTGCTGCCTGCGATATTTGCCCTGGCGTTGGCCTGGCAGGTAGTGCCGCGTTTCAGCGCAGCGAAGCAGTGGCGCAACAAGATCACCGCGCCGCTGATCATGACCCTGTGCCTGCTGCCACTGCTGTGGCTGACGCTGCTACTGGCCTGGCGTTACTGGCCCGGACTGGCTCGCGGCATCAGTCTGGACATCAGCCGGTTGATGCAGGCCGGTGTACTCTGCCTGTTGCTGTTGATGAGCTTCATTGGTGGCCGCCTGATCGCTCCGGCGGCGGCCGTCACCCTGGAAAAGCGCGGCGTGGAACTGCAGGCGCGGCTGCAACCGCGCCTGGAAGCAACGCTGATCATCCTGCTGGGCCTGGCAATCATCGCCCTGCTGCTGCCCTGGCTGGGCAATGCATTCGCTTATCGCTGGTCCGGCCTGTGTCTGGTCATCACCGGGCTGGTACTGACGATACGCGGTCTGCGCTGGCAACTGTGGCGCTGCACCGAGCGGCCGGACCTGCTGGCCTTCGGGGTTGGTTACGCCTGGCTGGCGCTGGGCAGCATTGCCTGCGGCATCGCTTTCATCCGTCTGAACGCCATCACCCCGGCGCTGCACCTGATCACCATCGGCGGGCTGGGCACCCTGTCGACCAGCGTGATGCTGCGGCTGTATTTCCAGCGCGCCAGCAGGACGCCGCCACCGACCGCCTGGGTCGTCAGCACCACCGCCCTGATCGGTATCGCCAGCGTGACGCGTTTTCTCTGTGGACCGACGCCCTTCGCCCAGCCATTGCTGCTGAGCCTGTCCGCGGCTTGCTGGTCACTGGCCTATCTGTTGCTGGCGATCAAGATGCTGCGGCTGACCCCACAGGTCTGATCAGCGAACGCTACTGCACCGCTTCTTCTTCCTGCACCCGGGTCCAGGTGGAGGTACGACCGAACAGCGGAGCGCCCACGAAACCGCGCAGTTTCAATACATCCGGCTCTTCCAGGGTGATCTTGCCCTGGTAGGTCTTGCCGCTTTCCGGGTCGTACACCCTGCCATCCTTCCAGGTCCTGCCATCTCCGGTCGGCTGCATATCCCAGAGAACACGCAGCCCCTGTACCGGACGGCTGCGCAAGGTCTCATCCGGATTGTGCCGGTCCAGTTTCGGTTGCCCTTCCACATCCAGCGGCTCGGCCAGCCAGACCAGATCGCCACACAGCTTGTCAGCGCAGTTGCTGATTTCCACCTGCCCCTGGTGCCCTTCGGTATTCCACAGCCCGGTCGGTTGTGCCAGAACCTGGCTGGAGAGCAGCGCTTCCATCATCAGGACAGCTATGGGCAGAGCCCGCGATAGACCTTTCATGACTCGATTCCTGTTCCGTTGTCGACAAACCATCCTACGGCAGAATGACCAGCCGGTTGGGCAACTCGTTACGTTCGTGGGTCGCGGGCAAGGCATCCCGGAGCTTCTCGCCGCAGGCCTCGATGCAGACCAGAAAGCCCTCCAGGGTACGGCCCTGCCTGACCCGCTCGGTGAAGTCCAGGATGATCTGTTCCCATACACTGTTGTCAATACGGGTTGAAACGCCGCGATCAACCATGATCTCCACATAGCGCTCGGCTTCGGAAACGAAGATCAGCACCCCCGTCTCCCCCTGGGTGTGATGCAACCCCAACTGGACGAACTGCCGGTGCGCCAGGTTGCAGGCACGCCAATGCCTGACAGAGCGCGGAATCAGCCGGGTAGTCAGGCCCGGAATACGAAACAGCAGCGCCAGCACGATGAACGTCAGCCACTGCGCCAACAGCAGCTCACCGCTGCTCGGCCAGCCGGTCAGTACCAGCACCGCTCCCGGTAACAACAGCGCAACCAGGCTGGCCCACAGCAGCGGGATGTAATGATAGTCATCGGCCCGGGCAGCCAGCACCGTGACCACCTCGGCATCAGTGTAGCGCTCGATGCGGTCGATGGCGTCGGCCACCTGTTGCTGTTCGTCCTGCGTGAGAAGCGTCATTGTCCACCCGTTATCCTGATCACCAGCCACCCGACGCACCACCGCCGCCGAAGCTGCCGCCGCCGCCACCGAAACCGCCACCACCACGGCCGCCACCGCGCCCCATGCCACCGAGCAGCACGCCGGCCAGGATCGCCCGGCCGAAGCTGCCTCGCCCGCCACCACCACTGATGAGAAACAGGATGACCATGAAGAAGAACAGCAGCCCACCCAGCAGCGATGGCGGTGGGCGCTCACCCGTAGCCGCGACAGAGCGCAGCGGGTCGCCGCCCAGTACCTGGAGGATGGCCTCAGTGCCAGCGACGATACCACCCTCGAAGTCACCCTGGGCAAAGGCCGGGGCGAGAATGCGGTTGATGATGATCCACGCCTGGGCATCGGTGAGCCGGCCCTCCAGCCCGTAGCCCACCTCGATGCGCATGCGCCGGTCATCCCGTGCGACGATCAACAGTGCGCCGTTGTCCTCACCGCGCTGGCCAATGCCCCACTGCCGCCCAAGGCTGACGCCGAACTCCTCGATGCTGCGCCCCTGCAGATCCGGCACGGTAACCACCACCACCTGCTCACCGGTCGCCTGTTCATGACCAGCCAGCATCTGCGTCAGTTGCGCCTCCACCGAGGGGCTGAGCAGATCCGCCTGATCCACCACCCGCCCGGTAAGGGTGGGCAGGCCGGGCGTTGCCGGCTGCTGTGCGCTTAACGCGCCGGCCCAGCACAGCAGGGCCAGCAACAGCAGCCGGCGCCATCTCATTCGAAGCGCACCTGGGGCGCCTGCTCGGCGTTATCGCTGGTGGCCTGGAAGTTCTCCCGAATCGGCATGTCGCTGTACATCAGCGTATGCCAGATGCGCCCCGGGAAGGTGCGGATCTCGGTGTTGTACTGCTGCACTGCGGCGATATAGTCGCGGCGGGCGACCGCGATGCGGTTCTCGGTACCCTCGAGTTGCGACTGCAGCGCCAGGAAGTTCTGGTTCGACTTGAGGTCGGGATAGCGCTCGGAAACCGCCATCAGGCGGCTCAGCGCACCAGTGAGTTGAGCCTGGGCCTGCTCGAAGGCGCGCATTTTCGCCGGATCGTCCAGGTCATCCACCGTGATCTGGATCGAGGTCGCCCGGGCACGGGCCTCGACCACCGCGGTCAGGGTTTCCTGCTCCTGCCGGGCAAAGCCCTTGACCGTCTCCACCAGGTTGGGAATCAGGTCCGCGCGGCGCTGGTACTGATTTTCCACCTGGGACCAGGCGGACTTCACCTGCTCGTCATAACGTGGAATGTTGTTGATGCCACAGCCTGAGAGCAGGCTGCCCAGCAACAGCAGTACCGCCAGTTGCCAGATGATGCGAAACGACTGGGTAGGCATGAGCATGTTTCGTCCATTGATGTTGTGCATACAAGTGACCTTCTGGCCATGTTGGAGTTCAGCGCAGCAAGCCGTCATCAGCCCGGCCTGACCACCCATTCGGGGTCCTCGAACTCGCCGATGGGGTGGATTTCGCAGAACGGCGCGGCACTCTTGATGATCGCTGCCACCGTCGGGTCATGCCGACCTTCCATGGCATCACGCTGCGCCTTGCTGTCCCAGCTGGCGATGGCGATCAGTGTGCGCGGATCGTCGATCTTGCGGTGCAGCTCGGTGCCCCGGGCACCCGGCGCGCGCTGGATGATCTCGCTGGCCCGCACCCAGGCGTCCGCATAGTCCTCGGCGCTATGGCCTGCCTTGATGTGTACTTCGAAGATGTATTTCATGCCGGTCTCCGCTGTTGACCTGCTTCCAGTCTAGCTGAAGCTGTGCCAGCAACAGGCAGGCTGGACACTTATCTGCTTTACTGGTGCGTACCCACAACGGTTGGAAGAGGTATTACCCATGAGCTGGATCGTTTCCCTGATTATTGGCGGTATTGTCGGCTGGCTGGCCAGCATCATCATGAAGACCAACGAGCAGATGGGGCTGATCGCCAACGTGGTCGTCGGCATCGTCGGTTCCCTGCTGGGCTTCTGGCTTGCCGGAATGCTGGGCATCGCCGCTGGCGGCATGATCATTCGCTTCATCATAGCCATAGCCGGCGCCGTTCTGCTCATCTTCATCCTCCGGGCGCTGGGTGTGTTCAAGAAGGTCTGAGTCCCTGGCCGGTCATCGCCCCATTGCGGGGCGATGATGAGGCCGTCGCCGCCCACGCTGCGCCCGGCCAGATACGCCGATCTGGTGACCTGCACCGGCCAAACAGGTATGATTACCGGCTTTGATCCGTTTACCCAACAGAAGCCGAGTTTCCATGTCCAGCAACGTCAAGCAACGCCAGATCCTCGTTACCAGCGCCCTGCCCTACGCCAACGGTTCGATCCATCTGGGGCATATGCTGGAATACATTCAGACCGACATCTGGGTGCGCTTCCAGAAGCTGCGCGGCCATCAGTGCGTGTATGTCTGTGCGGACGACGCCCACGGTTCGGCAATCATGTTGCGGGCAGAGAAGGAAGGCATCACCCCGGAGCAACTGATCGATGCGGTGAAGGCTGAGCATACCGCCGACTTCGCCGATTTCCTGGTGGATTTCGATAACTATCATTCCACCCATTCCGAAGAAAACCGCGCGCTGTCCGAGCTGATCTATGAAAAGCTCAAGGCCAACGGCCATATCAGCACCCGCTCGGTGACCCAGTACTTCGACCCGGAAAAGGGCATGTTCCTGGCCGACCGCTTCATCAAGGGCACCTGCCCGAAGTGCGATGCCGAGGACCAGTATGGCGACAACTGCGAGAAGTGCGGCGCCACCTACGAGCCGACCGAACTGAAGGACCCGCGCTCCGCCATCTCCGGCGCCACGCCGGTGCTCAAGGACTCCAAGCACTTCTTCTTCACCCTGCCCGACTTCCAGGACATGCTCAAGCAGTGGACCCGCAGCGGCACCCTGCAGGAGGCGGTAGCGAACAAGATCGCCGAGTGGCTGGAATCCGGGCTGCAGGAGTGGGACATCAGTCGTGATGCGCCCTACTTCGGCTTCGAGATTCCCGGTGAGCCGGGTAAGTACTTCTACGTCTGGCTGGATGCGCCGGTGGGCTACATGGCCAGCTTCCAGAACCTCTGCGCGCGCCGCCCGGAACTGGATTTCGATACCTTCTGGGGCAAGGATTCCAGCGCTGAGCTGTACCACTTCATCGGCAAGGACATCATCAACTTCCATACCCTGTTCTGGCCCGCCATGCTTGAGGGTGCCGGCTTCCGTAAGCCGACCGGCGTCAATGTGCACGGCTACCTGACGGTCAACGGGCAGAAGATGTCCAAGTCCCGCGGCACCTTCATCAAGGCGCGCACCTACCTGGACCACCTGTCGCCGGAGTACCTGCGCTACTACTACGCCGCCAAGCTGGGTCGTGGCGTCGAAGATCTGGACCTGAACCTGGAAGACTTCGTGCAGAAGGTCAACTCGGACCTGGTCGGCAAGGTGGTGAACATCGCCAGCCGCTGTGCGGGCTTCATCCACAAGGGCAACGGCGGGGTCATGGTCGCCGCCAATCCGGCGCCGGAGCTGACCGACGCCTTCGCCACCGCCACCCCATCGATTGCCGAAGCCTATGAGAAACGCGACTTCTCCCGCGCCATGCGCGAGATCATGGCGCTGGCCGACAAGGCCAACGCCTGGATCGCCGACAAGGCGCCCTGGGCCCTGAACAAGCAGGAGGGCAAGCAGGATGAGGTGCAGGCGATCTGCTCGCTGGGCATCAACCTGTTCCGTCAACTGATCATTCTGCTCAAGCCGGTGCTGCCGAAGCTGGCCGCCGATGCCGAGGTCTTCCTCAACCTGCCTTCGCAGCAGTGGAGCGACCTGGGCACCTTGCTGGGCAATCATCAGTTGAATGCCTTCCAACCGCTGCTGACCCGTATTGAAGCGCCGCGTATCGAAGCGATGGTGGAAGCCTCCAAGGAAGACCTGGTCGCCACCGATGGCAGCGCGCCGGCCGGTAACGGCGAACTGACGAAGGATCCGCTGGCCGAGGAAATCGATTTCAATACCTTTGCCGCCGTCGATCTGCGTGTGGCATTGATCGAGAAGGCCGAGTTCGTCGAGGGCGCGGACAAGCTGCTGCGCCTGACGCTGAATATCGGCGACGCCACCCGCAACGTGTTCTCCGGTATCAAGAGCGCCTATCCCGATCCGGGCAAGCTGGAAGGCCGCCTGACCCTGTACGTGGCCAACCTGGCAGCGCGCAAGATGAAGTTCGGCGTATCCGAAGGCATGGTGCTGGCAGCCGGCCCCGGCGGAGAGGAAATCTACCTGCTGAGCCCCGATGCGGGTGCCAAGCCAGGGCAGCGCGTCAGGTAATTATTCTGCGGGCAGCTGCCGCTGCCCGCATCCTTGCATACGGTTGGCGTGATGACTGAATTCATCCTGATTCTGATCAGCACCATCTTGGTCAACAATTTCGTGCTGGTGCAGTTTCTCGGCCTGTGCCCGTTCATGGGGGTATCCGGCAAGCTGGAGACCGCCATCGGCATGTCCATGGCCACCACCTTCGTGCTGACCCTGGCGTCGATCCTCAGTTACCTGACCTATCAGTACATCCTGCTGCCCTTCGACCTGGAATTTCTGCGTACCATTTCCTTCATTCTGGTGATCGCGGTGGTAGTGCAGTTCACCGAGATGGTGGTGCACAAGACCAGTCCGTTGCTGTATCGCATGCTGGGCATCTTCCTGCCGCTGATCACCACCAACTGCGCGGTGCTCGGGGTGGCGCTGCTGATCACCAACCGCGCCGAACAGACTTTTCTCAGCGCCGCTACCTACGGTTTCGGTGCCGCACTGGGCTTCTCCATGGTGCTGATCCTGTTCGCCGGGCTGCGTGAGCGCATCGCCATCGCTGACGTGCCCACGCCCTTCCGTGGCGCAGCGATCGGCATGATCACCGCTGGCCTGATGTCCCTGGCGTTCATGGGTTTCACCGGACTGATCAGGATCTGAGCATGTCGATCATCCTCACTGCGGTGCTCACCCTGCTGGTTCTGGCGCTGATCTTCGGTGCCGTGCTGGGCTACGCCGCGGTGCGCTTTCGTGTCGAGGGTGATCCCATCGTCGAGCAGATCAACGCGCTGCTGCCGCAGACCCAATGCGGCCAGTGCGGCCATCCCGGCTGCAAGCCCTACGCCGAAGCCATCGCCAATGGCGCGCCGATCAACAAGTGCCCGCCCGGTGGCGAAACCACCATCCAGGCGCTGGCTGACCTGCTGGACGTGGAGCCACTGCCGCTGGATGGTGAACATGGCGAGGAAAAGCCCCCCATGGTGGCCTATATCCGCGAGGCAGAATGCATCGGTTGCACCAAGTGCATCCAGGCCTGCCCGGTGGATGCCATTCTCGGCGCAGCCAGGCAGATGCATACCGTCATCGTTGCGGAATGCACCGGTTGCGACCTGTGTCTGGAGCCTTGCCCGGTAGACTGCATCGACATGCTGCCGCTGCCCGTTACCATCCAGAACTGGCGCTGGGACCTTCCCCGGCCCGTGACCGGATCTGCCCGGGGAGGTGCCGCCTGATGACCGCGCAACCTCGTATCTGGGATATTCCCGGCGGCATCCACCCACCGCAGAACAAGGCACAATCCACCGCCCGCGGGCTGGAGCAGCCGCCCCTGCCGGAACGCTTGATCCTGCCGCTGCTGCAGCATATCGGCAACCGTGCCGAGCCGCTGGTTAAGCCCGGTGATCGGGTACTCAAGGGGCAAGTGATCGCCACCGCCAGCGGCCTGTTCAGTTGCCCCGTGCATGCGCCCACCTCCGGCACCGTCAGTGCCCTTGGCCCGGCGCCCTATCCCCACGCCTCGGGACTGGCAGAACCCGCCATCATCATCGACAGCGATGGCGAAGATCGCTGGATCGAGGCACAACCTGTGGCCGACTACCGCAGCCTCGAGCCACTCGCATTGCTGGATCGCATTCGTGACGCAGGCATCAGTGGCCTGGGCGGCGCCGGCTTCCCCACTGCCCCCAAGCTGGCCGCCCGCCCTGATCACCGGATAGACACGCTGATCATCAACGGCGCCGAGTGCGAGCCCTACATCACCTCCGACGACATGACCATGCGCCATCGCGCGCCGCAGATCGTCGCCGGTATCGAAGTGCTCATGCATATCCTCCAGCCGGCGCAGGTGCTGATCGGTATCGAGGACAACAAGCCCGAAGCCATTGCCGCCATGCGCGCTGCGGCCGAGCAGCACCCCATGCAGGTGGTGGTGATCCCGACCAAGTACCCCTCCGGTGGCGAGAAGCAACTGATCCAGATTCTCACCGGCAAGGAAGTGCCCAGCGGCGGCCTGCCGGCGGATATCGGCCTGCTCTGCCACAACATAGGTACCGCGCTGGCGGTGCATGATGCAGTGCTGCTCGGCAGGCCGATGATCAGCCGCATCACCACCCTGACCGGCGCAGCGCTGGCGCGGCCGACCAATGTCAAGGCGCTGATCGGCACTCCGATACAGGACCTGCTGAGCTTTGCCGGCCTGCGCCCCGAACAGCTGTATCGACTGGTGATGGGCGGCCCGATGATGGGTTTCACCCTGCCCGACAGCGCGGCGCCGATCATCAAGACCAGCAACTGCCTGCTGGCCGCCACCCATGACGAGCTGCCACCGCCACCACCGGCCCTGCCGTGCATCCGTTGCGGCCTGTGTGCCGAGGCCTGCCCCGCCGAACTGTTGCCGCAGCAACTGCACTGGTTCGCCCTGGGCAAGGATCATGACCAGTTGCAACGACACAACCTGTTCGATTGCATCGAGTGCGGCGCCTGCGCCTATGTCTGCCCCAGCAGTATCCCGCTGGTGCAGTACTTCCGCGCCGGCAAGGCGGAGATTCGTGCCATCGAACAGCAGCACAGCCGCGCCGAACAGTCGCGGCTGCGCTTCGAACATCGGCAGCAGCGCCTGCAGCGCGAAGCCGAGCAGCGCGAACTGGAGCGCCAGGCCCGTGCCGAAAAGGCTGCCCGCGCCAAGGCTGCCCGCGAGGCCCAGGCAAGCAGGCAGCAGACCGAGACCAGTCCGGCAGCCGCGCCGGATCTGGCACGCATCCAGTCGCGCAAGGCCAGCACCCTGAGTCCTGAGCAGAAACAACTGAAGGTCGCCGCCGCCACCGCCCGCATGGCCTTGCAGAGAGCCCAGAAGCAATTGGCCGCCAACCCCGACAATACCGACCTGCAGGCGCAGATTCCGAAGCTGGAGCAGGCCTTCGCCGAGGCGCAGCAGGCATTCGAGCAGGCGACCGCCCAGGAGGCCCCTTGATGGCAGTACGCCCACCCAGCTCACCCCACACGCTGGGCAACAACCGCACCCGCAATATCATGCTGCAGGTGTTGGCGGCCACCGTGCCCGGGATTGTATTGATGACCTGGTTCTTCGGTTGGGGCACCCTGATCAACATTCTGTTGGCCGGCAGCTTCGCCATTGCCATCGAAGCCGCCATTCTGCGCCTGCGCCAACGCCCGGTAAGCTTCTATCTCAACGATGGCAGCGCCCTGGTTACTGCCTGGTTGCTGGCCCTGGCGCTGCCGCCCTACTCGCCCTGGTGGCTGGTGCTGGTTGCCAGCGGCTTCGCCATGGTCTTCGGCAAGCACCTGTATGGCGGCCTGGGTCAGAACCCGTTCAACCCGGCAATGCTCGGTTATGCCGTGGTGCTGGTGTCCTTCCCGTTGGAGATGACCAGTTGGCCGGTGTGGCGCGGTATCGAGCAGTTGCAGCCGGCGCTGACGCCGACGCTGGGTTTGCTCGACGGCCTGCAGCGGGCATTCACCCCCGGCAGCCTGCCCGCCGATGGCTGGGCCAGTGCCACCGCACTGGACCTGCTGAAGAACAACACGGCCCTGACCATCGACGAACTGCGCGCCGCGCAGCCCGCCTTCGGCAGCATGGCCGGTCGCGCCTGGGAGTGGGTCGCGCTGGCCTGGCTGGCCGGCGGCCTGTTCCTGCTGTACAAGCGCGTCTACAGCTGGCACGCACCGGTGGGCATGCTCGCCGCCCTGGCAGTCATGAGTCTGCTGTTCTGGAATGGCAGCGGCTCGGCCTCCAACGGGTCGCCGCTGCTGCATCTGCTGGGCGGTGCAACCATGCTCGGCGCCTTCTTCATCGTCACCGACCCGGTCACCTGTGCCACCAGTCCGCGCGGGCGCCTGGTATTCGGTGCCGGCGTCGGCATCCTGGTGTATGTCATCCGTGTGTGGGGCAACTACCCGGACGCGGTGGCCTTCGCCGTGCTGCTGATGAACCTGTGCGCGCCGACCATCGACTACTACACCACACCGCGCACCTATGGGCACAGCAAGGCCAGGCGTGGTCTGGGCAAGGTGGACAAACCATGAGCACGCCCCTGACACCCAGCCGCTCGATACTGCGCAACAGTGTGATCCTCGGCCTGTTCGCCATCTTCACCGTAGGCCTGATCGCCTTCATCCAGCAGGCCACCAGCGAGCGTATCGCCGCCGAGCAGCAGCGCATGCAGATGCGCGCACTGAATGAGATCCTGCCCGAAAGCGAGCATGATAACGACCTGCTGCAGGATACCTTCAGCATAGACGACCGCCAGTATCTGCAACTGCCGGCAGCGGCCACGGGCTGGCGCGCGTGGCGCGATGGCAAGGTCACCGCGGTCATCCTGCCAGTGGTGACCCAGGACGGCTATAGCGGACGTATCGACCTGCTGGTGGGTATCCGAGCCAACGGTGAGCTGGCCGGGGTACGCGTGGTCAACCACCGGGAGACCCCCGGCCTGGGCGACAAGCTCGAAGTCGGCAAGGGCACCTGGATCTTCAGTTTCGACGGCAAGAGCCTGAGTATCCCCACACCCGAACGCTGGGCGGTACGCAAGGACGGTGGCGATTTCGACCAGTTCACCGGCGCCACCATTACCCCGCGCGCCGTGGTACAGGCAGTCCACCGGGCGCTGCGGTATTTCGAGGAGCATCGCGACACCCTGCTGCAACCGACTGAACAGGAACGCAACGATGGCTGACAAGAGATTCTCCGAACTCGCCGCCGACGGCCTGTGGCACAACAACCCCGGCCTGGTGCAGTTGCTCGGCCTGTGCCCGCTGCTCGGCGTCAGCAGCAGCACGGTCAATGCCCTGGGTCTCGGCCTGGCGACCATTCTGGTGCTGGTTGCCTCCAACCTTGCCGTGTCGCTGATTCGCAACGCGGTGACCGAGGCCGTGCGGCTGCCGGCCTTCGTCATGATCATCGCTGCGGTCACCACCTGCATCGAGCTGTTGATGCAGGCCTATACCTATGAACTGTTCCTGATCCTCGGCATCTTCATTCCACTGATCGTCACCAACTGCATCATCCTCGGCCGCGCCGATGCCTTCGCCGCGAAGAACCCGGTCCTGCCTGCGCTGGTGGACGGCTTCATGATGGGCCTGGGCTTCGCCCTGGTGCTGCTGGTGCTCGGCATGCTGCGCGAACTGGTCGGTCAGGGCACCCTGTTTGCCGACATGCACCTGTTGCTCGGCCCGGTTGCCGCCGACTGGACCTGGGTGGTATTCGCCAATTACAAGGAGGTGCTGTTCGTCATCCTGCCGCCCGGCGCCTTCGTGTTCATGGGCCTGCTGATCGCCCTGAAGAACGTTATCGACACTCACATCAAGGCCCGCATGGCGGCACGCGACAGCGCCCCCGTCGCGACCGGCAGCAAGCGGGTCCGCGTTACCGGAACCATCGACTGACAATGAACAAAGAAAAGCGTTATGAAATCTTCCGTCGGCTGCGCGAGGACAACCCGCACCCGACCACCGAACTGAATTTCAACTCCCCCTTCGAGCTGTTGATCGCGGTGATCCTCTCGGCCCAGTCCACGGATGTCGGGGTCAACAAGGCGACCGACAGACTGTTCCCGGTGGCCAACACCCCCGAAGCGATATATGCCCTGGGGGTCGAGGGGCTGTCGGAGTACATCAAGACCATCGGCCTGTTCAACAGCAAGGCCAGGAACGTCATCGAAACCTGCCGACTGCTGATCGAACTGCATGGCAGCCAGGTGCCGGATGACCGCGCTGCGCTCGAAGCGCTGCCCGGCGTTGGTCGCAAGACCGCCAACGTGGTGCTCAATACCGCCTTTGGCCATCCGGTGATGGCGGTGGACACCCATATTTTCCGGGTCAGCAACCGCACCGGCATCGCACCGGGCAAGAATGTGCTGGAAGTGGAGAAGAAACTGATGCGCCACGTACCCCGGGAATTCCTGGTGGATGCGCATCACTGGCTGATCCTCCACGGTCGTTATGTATGCAAGGCGCGAACCCCGCAATGCGGCAGTTGCCGGATCGAAGACCTGTGTGAATATCGACACAAGACATCGGATTGATATCACCGACAAAACCTGACCCATCCATAAAAAAATTCTATTTCCGCTTCCCCTCGACTCCCGCTATAAGGTGCGCAAATGGCAACCTTCAATAGTGGAGTGGAGTTATGGCCAAAGCGAAAACCGATATTGAACTGGATGAAGACGATTTTGTTGTGGACGACGAAGACAGCCCCGAGACCGAGGCGCTGAACAGCAAGTCCAACCTGACCAGACGTCGGCAGATTGACGACTACCTGGAAGAACGCCGGCTGCAGAAGCAGTTGTCCGACTATGATTTCGATCTCTGATTGAAAGCGCCGATCAGCTCGATTGGCAAAGACTTTTTCACCTCTGCGCATGGCGTACCTAAGATAGCAACAAACGGGAATGACTCCCATTATTGTTACCGAGGTGCGCCATGACCAAAACCTTCACTTTTGCAGTAATGCATTTCAGCATCGCCTTTGGCGTGGTGTACGCCATGACCGGCAGTCTCCTGCTCGGCGGTGCCGTTGCGCTGGTTGAGCCGGCACTCAATACTGTCGCGTTCTACTTCCACGAGAAGGTCTGGAAGCGCCTGGAGCAGCGCCGCAGCCAACAGGCAGGCCTCAACCTGCCGCCGATATTCCGTGCCTGAGTGCCGGGGGAATGCGCACCCCTGTAAGGAACTATCCACATCATTTCGGGTATAGTTCATGAAGCCAACCGGAAGAGCCCATGAACCGATACCTGCACTACCTCTATGTCAGCCTGCTCGCACTGGCAGGCAGTCTCGCCCACGCGGATGATTCCAGCTACCCGGTAACCAACCCGTTCCTGGCGACCATTGTCGGCACACCGCCGCAACTGGCCGCCCCGGTTCCCCCGGAAACCGAGGTGCGGCAGACTGACCTGGCGGTCACGGTGCTCCCCGAACGCCATCTGCCGCCGGCGCTGTCACGCTACCATGACCTGCATTACCGGCTGGCCTGGCACAATGAACCCGCGCCGCTGATCTTTCTCATCGCCGGCACCGGCTCCGGCTACAGCAGTCCGCGGCTGGACTACCTCAAGCGCGTATTCTGGCAAGCCGGCATGCATGTCATCATACTGTCTTCACCAACCAACCATGACTTTATCGCCGCCGCCTCGCGCAGCGGGCTGCCCGGCCTGGGCTTGAGCGACGCCCGCGATCTGCACACCGCCATGTCCATGGCGGTCGAGCATGCCCGCGACAAGAAGAACCTGCAGATCACCGAGTATCGCCTCGCCGGCTTCAGTCTCGGCGCATTGAATGCCGCCTTCGTCGCCCATCTGGACCAGAGCCTGCGGCAGTTCAACTTCACCCGCACCCTGCTGCTCAACCCGCCAGTCGACCTGTACGCCTCGATCCGGCGCCTGGATGCGCTGGCCCGTACCCAGCTCGACGGGGTCAGCAGCGGTGACAGTTTCTATGAGCATATCTTCCAGAAACTGGCACGCTATTTCGCTGAAAGCGGAGGCACCGACATCGAAGGTGGTCTGTTCTATGGCATCCAGAGCTCCGACAGTGCCCTGACCGATGCCGAAATGGCCATGCTGATCGGCGCGGTATTCCGCTTTGCCGCGGCCGACCTGAACTTCATGGCCGACCTGGTCACCGAGGGAGGACGCTATGCGCCGGCCGGCGAAAAATTGAAGGTCAGCACCTCGCTGACCCCCTACCTGCGCCGCGCGCTGTTCTGTGACTTCAGCTGCTATCTGGAAACCCAGCTGTGGCCGGTATGGAATAACGCCAATGACGGCAAGAGTATCGACGACATGGCCTGGGATACCAGCCTGTACAGCATCGCGGGCTTCCTGCGGGACAACCCGAATATCGCTGCGCTGACCAACGCCGATGACTTCATCCTCACCGCGGACAACTATCGCTTCATCACCGAGACCTTCGGCGAACGCGCCCTGCTCTACCCCCACGGAGGCCATGGCGGCAACCTGCAGCACCGGGACGTGGTCGCGACCATGCTGCACTTCATGGAGGGCGACGCCCAATGACCAAGCTGCCGATGACCCGCCTGCTGGCCGGCTGCGTCCTGCTGACCAGCATCGCAGCGCAGGGTGCCGAGGGCATCCCCGAATACCATGACCCGCTGGCCGACCTGACGATCGATACCGAAGGCAGCAATTACCAGTTCGAGCGCTCCAGCCTCGAAGCGCTCAAGGTGCATGACCCGATTGAAGGCTTCAACCGACGCGTGTACCGCTTCAATGGCCAGTTCGATGACTATGTCTACCTGCCAGTAGTCAACGCCTACGAAACGGTTACCCCGCGCTTCGTGCGCAGGGGGGTATCGAATGTGTTCGCCAACCTGGCCGATGTACCGAACCTGGCCAACAGCCTGGCCCAGGGCAAGTTCCAGAAAGGCGGACGCACCACCGCGCGATTGCTGTTCAACAGCACCCTCGGCGTGCTCGGTCTGTTCGATGTGGCCAAGGCCATGGGCCTGCCCCAGGAGTCCGAGGACTTCGGCCAGACGCTGGGCTTCTACGGCGTGCCGACCGGCCCCTACCTGGTATTACCGCTGCTCGGGCCATCGACCCTGCGCGACGCCACGGGCAAGGCGGTGGACTGGTCGATCGAGGATGCTGCGGCATTTCTCGACAACCGCCACTATATGAACGACAACCCCTGGGCCTACGGCTTGTATGCGATCAACCTGCGCTATATCAACGGCTTCCGCTATGGCTCGCTGGACAGCCCGTTCGAGTATGACCAGATCCGCTATCTGTACATCAAGCTGCGGGAGTTGCAGATTCAGCAGTGACGGTTATCCCCCTCTCCCACGAGGGGAGAGGGGGAGCGAAGCAACGCTTCGCCCAGCCCAACCATCACACCCGAAAGATGATGTGCTCTTCCCAGTCCTCGTTCGCCACACTGTCTTCGGCGAGCATGCGCCCGGCCTGGGAAATACGCAGCTCGTGCACCGCCTTGGGGTCGCCGCACACCAGATGGTGCCAGGGCGGCAGGTCCTCGCCCTCGGCCACCAGGCGATAGGCGCAGGTCGGCGGCAGCCAGGCAAACTCCCCGGCCATGGCCGGGGTCAGCTGCACGCAGTCCGGCACATGCTTGCGCCGATTCTCGTAGTCGCTGCAACGGCAGGTATCCAGATCCAGCAGCTTGCAGGCCACCCGCGTGTAGTAGATGGCACTGGCATCATCCTCATCTTCCAGTTTCTGCAGGCAGCACAACCCGCAGCCATCGCACAGTGACTCCCACTCCTGGCGGTCCATCTGCTCCAGGGTCTTGCGTTTCCAGAATGCGCTGACGATCTGTGCCATATCAACCCTCCTCGCCAGCGGCATCACCCAGCCAGTCGAGCAACTGACCGAGATTGAATGGCCAATCCAGCTCCGCGCCGGTATCTTCACGGCGCAGCACCGGGATGCGCAGTTGGTAGCGCTCGAGCAATTCAGGATCCTCGACGATATCCACCTGCCGCACCAGGATGCCGTTGCCTTGCAGTGGCTGGGTCAACATCAGGCACTCTTCGCACAGATGGCAGGCGGTAGTGCCGAACAGGGTCATGGTCAGTGAAGCGGTCATGCGAATTCCGAAGTGGACGGGACAATCGCCATTCTACCCCGGAACCCGCGCCGGCTGAATCCTGACACCCCCTTGGCAGCCCGACGGCGTTGCCACATACTCGGGTGATCTGATCGGAGGACATCATGGATTGGGAAACACTGCTATGCCGCGAGCGACTCGGCAAACCTGTCGCCAGCACCGAGGAGTTGGGACGCACACCCTTTCACAAGGATCATGACCGTGTCATCTTTTCCGGCGCCTTCCGCCGGCTGGGCAAGAAGACCCAGGTGCATCCGGTGTCCAGCAATGACCATATCCATACCCGCCTGACCCACAGCCTGGAAGTCGGCTGCGTCGGCCGCTCGCTGGGCATGCGCGTCGGCGAGATGCTGCGCGGCGTGCTGCCAGCCTGGTGCGAACCGGCTGATCTCGGCGTGATCGTACAGGCAGCGTGTCTGGCCCATGATATCGGCAACCCGCCCTATGGTCATTCCGGCGAGGATGCGATCCGCCACTGGTTCCACAAGGCTGCCGGTGCCGGCTGGCTCGATCGGTTGAGCGAAGCCCAGCGCCAGGACTTTCTCAATTTCGAAGGCAACGCCCAGGGCTTTCGGGTACTGACCGAGCTGGAGTACCACCAGTTCGACGGCGGCATGCGCCTGACCTACGCCACCCTGGGTGCCTATCTGAAGTATCCCTGGACCGCCCAGCATGCCGACAGCATCGGCTACAAGAAGCACAAGTTCGGCTGCTACCAGGCCGAATACCCATTGCTGCTGCAGATCACCGACAAGCTCGGCCTGCCTCAGCAGAGCGAGCAGTGCTGGGCTCGCAGCCCCCTGGTGTACCTGGTCGAGGCGGCGGACGATATCTGCTACGCGCTGATCGACCTGGAAGACGGCATGGAGATGGAGCTGCTCAGCTATAGCGAGGTGGAGCGCCTGTTGCTGGATCTGGTCGGCGATGACCTGCCGGAGACCTACCGCCAGTTGGGGCCACGGGACTCCACCCGGCGCAAGCTGGCGATCCTGCGCGGCAAGGCCATCGAACATCTGGTCAATGCCGCCGCCGAAGCCTTTATCGCCCAGCAATCCGCGCTGCTCGCCGGCACCCTGCCGGGGGACCTGGTCAGCCATATGCCGCATGCGGCGCAGCGCTGCGTACTGGAAGCCAAGGGCATCGCCCGGGAACGCATCTTTCAGGACAAGCGCAAGACACTGCATGAGATCGGCGCCTACAGCACCCTGGAAACCTTGCTGGAAGCCTTCTGCGGCGCAGTCAACGAGCAGCAGGCCGGGCAGAATCTGAGCTTCAAGCACCGACGCATCCTCGATCTGCTGGGCAACAATGCCCCGCGTGAGGATTGGGATCTGTACTCGAGCTATATGCGGGTGATCGACTTCATCGCCGGGATGACCGACCTGTATGCGGCGGATATGGCGGCGCAGATTCGGGGCATTCATCCGACCAGGTGATGATTTCCCGGACTCGAAGCGTAGCGCAGGGGGCCCTTCCCCGGGTTGTCGAGCCGCCGCTCGCCGACAATCCGGCAGCGGCGGCATGGCCACAGGCGTAGCGCAGGCGCGCTACACCCCGCTATCAATCCCCGCGACTGGGCGACAGCAACTCGATCTTGTAGCCATCCGGGTCTTCGACGAAGGCCAGGATGCTGGAACCGTGCATCATCGGCCCGGCTTCACGCACCACCTTGCCGCCGCTGGCCTTGATCTGCTCGCAGGCCTTGTACACGTCGTTGACCTCGATGGCGATATGGCCGTAGCCATTGCCCAGGTCATAGCTGGGCGTGTCCCAGTTGTGGGTCAGTTCCAGCACCGAGTTTTCCGCCTCGTTGCCATAACCGACGAAAGCCAGGGTAAAACGCCCGTCCGGATAGTCCTTGCGGCGCAGCAGGGTCATGCCCAGCACGTCGGTATAGAAAGCGATGGACTTGTCCAGATCACCCACACGCAACATCGTATGCAGAAGACGCATATAAACCCTCCTCAGGTAAATCACAGGATGAATTTGGAATTATCAATGCCGGGCCCTACCCGTCATTGCGAGCGAAGCGCGGCAATCCATGGTGTGCCGGGCACAATTGGTCATGGATTACCGCGTTGCTCTTCGTGGCGCGGCTACCTCAAGAGTAGCCGAGCAATCAGATCAGCTTGCGGCCCTTGTTGGCAGCAATGCGCAGACGCAGGGCGTTGAGCTTGATGAAGCCTGCCGCATCGGCCTGGTCATAGGCGCCAGCGTCGTCTTCGAAGGTGGCGATGTTGGCATCGAACAGCGAGTCATCGGACTTGCGACCGACCACGATCACGTTGCCCTTGTACAGTTTCAGACGCACCACACCATTCACGTTCAGCTGGGAAGCGTCGATCATCTCCTGCAGCATCACACGCTCCGGGCTCCACCAGAAGCCGTTGTAGATCAGCTCGGCGTATTTGGGCATCAGGCTGTCTTTCAGGTGGGCGACTTCACGGTCCAGGGTGATGGACTCGATGGCACGGTGGCCCTTGAGCATGATGGTACCACCGGGGGTTTCGTAGCAGCCGCGGGACTTCATGCCGACAAAACGGTTCTCGACGATGTCGGTACGGCCGATACCGTTCTCGCCACCGACCTTGTTCAGGTACGCCAGCACGTCGGCAGGGCTCATGTCCTTGCCGTCGATGGCGACGATATCGCCCTTGCGGTAGCTCAGCTCGATATAGGTGGCCACGTCCGGTGCCGCTTCCGGCGACTTGGTCCAGCGCCACATGTCCTCTTCGTGCTCGGCCCAGGTATCTTCCAGCACGCCGCCTTCATAGGAGATATGCAGCAGGTTGGCGTCCATGGAGTAGGGCGACTTCTTCTTGCCATGGCGCTCGATCGGAATGTCGTGCTTGGCGGCATAATCCATCAGTTTCTCGCGGGACAGCAGGTCCCATTCACGCCAGGGAGCGATGACCTTGACGCCCGGCTTGAGCGCATAGGCGCCCAGCTCGAAACGCACCTGATCGTTACCCTTGCCGGTCGCACCGTGGGAGATGGCGTCAGCGCCGGTCTCGTTGGCGATCTCGATCAGACGCTTGGCGATCAGCGGACGGGCGATGGAGGTACCGAGCAGGTACTCGCCTTCGTAGACGGTATTGGCACGGAACATGGGGAACACGAAATCACGGACAAACTCTTCGCGCAGATCATCGATGTAGATTTCCTTCACGCCCATGGCCTGAGCCTTGGCACGTGCCGGTTCAACCTCTTCGCCCTGCCCCAGGTCCGCAGTGAAGGTGACCACCTCGCAGCCGTAGGTGTCTTCCAGCCACTTGAGGATTACCGAGGTATCCAGACCGCCGGAATAGGCCAGGACGACTTTTTTCACATCAGTCATTACGCGCTCCCTTGATGAATGTTACCGGCGCAGCGAAAGGCACCAGCCAAAGGCGCCATTCTACCGCTCGGGGGCGAGTAATTACAGGGGCCGGCAGAGAAACTCTGGGGTCCTGCCGGCTGTCAGTCTTTTTCCAGACGAAGGGTGACCCGGCGGTTCTTGGCTCGACCGGCAGCCGTGTTGTTCGCCGCCACCGGGTAGCGCTCACCATGGAAGCGCGTGGAGAACAGCGCCTCGTCCACGCCGCGCTCGCTCAGGTAGGCCTGCACCGACAACACCCGCTGGCGGGACAGTTCGCGGTTGCTCAGCCGGTCGCCAACACTGTCCGAATGCCCGTCCAGCTGGATACGGGTGATATCCGGGTCAGCTTCGAAATAGGCCAGCGCCACATCGAGCATCCGCCGCGCCTCGGCATCCAGCTCCGAGCCGCCATTGGGAAAGCCGATGGCGGTGCGGGATACCTGGTCGATATTCATCGGCAACAAGCCGCTGGCGCAGGTCTGGAACTCGTCCCAGGCCTGCCGGTAGCCCACCGCAGACACCACCACGGTCACCTGCCCCGCATCGCTGATACTGCTGCGTTGAATGGTCGGATGCAGCCCCGCCGCCAGCCCCGCGAGCATCTGCCCCGCCTGCTGGTATGGTAGCTTGAGCACTGTCGGGCCATCCCCTATGGTGCCCTGCCCCAGCACCTGCGCGCTGGTACCGGGGCGCCATGGCGGCGCATCATTGAACAGCTGCGCCGGCCCCGGCCGCATCAGATTGCTCCAGGCGGACAGCTCGAACACCGGCCGCTCACCCGCCCGGCGCACGAACATCGCCTCGCCGTAACCCTCGACCCGCTGGCTCAAGCGACACTCGAACTGATCGCCAGCCACTGTCCACTGCACATTCTCCATGCGTGTCTGGAATGTCAGGGCCTGGGCCGGCAAGGCGAAGCCCAGCAACAGAGCTAGGGGCAGGCGTGGCAAAAGGAGGATCTCCCGAATCGACGGTTACAGGAGATTGCATCGGCGGCTGAAGGGGAAACTTTAGCCGTGGAAGCGATCCGCTGCAAAGGGCGCCATATCGATTGCCGGTATCTCGCCATCCACCATCTGTGCCAACAGCTCGCCGGTCGCCGGCCCCAGGGTGAACCCCTGATGGCCATGCCCAAAGGCCAGCCACAGCCCCGGCTTGCCCGGCGCCGGACCAATGACCGGTTTCATGTCCGGCATGCAGGGGCGCGCGCCCTTCCAGGGCTCGGCTTCGCGTCGCTTGCCCAGCGGGAACAGCTTGCGCGCAGCCCGCTCGGCTGCCGCCAGCTGTTTGTACTGGGGCGGCGCATTCAGATCGGCCAGCTCAGCGCCAGTCGTCAAGCGAATCCCCGCCCGCATCGGCTCAAGCAGAAAACCCTTCTCGGCATCCATCACCCAGTGGTTGAGCGTCGCTCCCTGCTCCGCCGAATAGTGCATGTGATAACCGCGTTTGACGAACAGCGGCACCCTGATACCGAGACGTGACAGCATCTCGCTCGACCAGGGGCCCATGGCGATCACCACCTGCTCCGCCTCAAGCGTCCCGGTGCTGGTCACCACACGCCAGCCGCGGTCCTCCTGGACAACCTCCTCGACGCTGGCCTGCACCAGGCGGCCACCCTGCTGCTCGAAGCTGCGCGCATAGGCCTGCACCAGAGCGCCCGGATCCGTCACCATCCACGGCTGGGTCCAGTGAATGGCACCCACCAGCCCCTGCGCCAGGTGTGGCTCCGTGGCGTAGAGCCCTTCGGCGTCGAGTACTTCATATTCCACGCCGAAGCGACCACGGTCCTCATGCGCTTCCGCAAGCCGCTCATCGAGTGCTTTCTGCGTCCGGTACAGCTCCAGCCAGCCGCCCTTGCGGATCAGCTCCTGGGCGCCGGCTGCCTCGATCATCGGCCCGTGCGCATCCTGGCAGCGCACGATCAGCGACGCCCACTCCCGGGTAATACGCTGGTAACGCTCCCCGCCGGAATTGAGCCAATACTGCAGCAATGGGCCGGCCGCATTCAGCATGCCGGCTGGTCGATAGCGGATATCCACTTCCCGGTTGGGTAGCACGCGCAGCAAGGTACCGACATCACGGGGGAAGGCGTAGGGGCGCACCGCCTCACGCTGGATGATGCCCGCGTTGCCGAACGAGGTCTCGCGTCCCGGCTCACGGCGATCCACCAGCGTCACGGCATGGCCACGACGCGCCAGATGCCAGGCCACGGAAACGCCGACCATACCGGCACCAAGAACGATGATACTACGCGACATGAATGTCTCCCTGCAGTGACCAAGGGGCCCTGAAATGGGCTGTCATGGCCCAGAGTCTAGCAAGGGTTTGGCTGAGATATCCGCAGCGCAGCAGCACTCAGGTGGATTCACCATTCTTTGTTTTTCAACGGGTTTTTTTGCCGAAAAGAATGGGCAAAACAGGGAAAGCAAGGCCGCTCTTCCATCAATTATCAGACGAGCCCCCATCCGGGATGTCGGGCGCGCCCCGCCCCAGACTGGCACTCGAAAGTACTATTGCTTTTAACGCACACGAATTTATATATGAACAAGCCAAGCCGTGATGCAGGCACCTTCGGCAGTAGGCCGGAAAGCCGATCTCAGCCAAGCAAAGTGGAAATCTTGATGAGAACCAAGGAGATTATAATGACAATATCGACAAATCGACTGCTGTCCCTGTGTGGTGGACTGTTACTGGGCGCCTCCCTGGCGGTGCAGGCAGACAGCGAGGCCAAACCGGATACCTGGTTGCCCAGCATCATCACCGAAACACCGCAACAGGGGTTTGAACTGGCGATCAAGCTATCGCGCATGGGAGTCAAGAGCACCCAGCCTGATACGGAAGTGCTGTTCCGTGAGCGCAAGGAATATTCCCAGGACGGCGAAGCGCTGATTCAGGCCTCTGGAGTCGTTGCCGTACACTTCCAGACCATCGCCGCTGCCAACAACTACTGGAAATAACCACAGCCGGCTAGCTACCCCAGCCATCGGTCGCCGTACCGGCACTGCGCCAGCCAATACCGACGCAGTGCCGAGACGACGCCTCCCCTTGTACGTGTAAACCCCCGCCTTTTCCGGTAGCATTGCGACATTAGCAATAGCCTGGAATTCATCCCATGACCGATCGCATTACCCTGATCCGGCCTGACGACTGGCATATCCACCTGCGCGACGGTGAAGCGTTGCAACATACCGTGCCGGATGCCGCTCGCAACTTCTCCCGCGCCATCATCATGCCGAATCTGGTGCCACCGGTGCGTGATGGGCAGCAGGCAGAGGGTTACAAGTCGCGGATTCTCGCTGCACGGCCGCAGGGTAGCGTGTTCGAGCCGTTGATGGTGCTGTATCTGACCGATCAGACCTCACCTGAGGTGATCCGTCAGGCCTGGACCCAGGGTCAGGCGATTGCCGCCAAGCTGTATCCGGCCGGTGCCACAACCAACTCCGACTCGGGTGTTACTGCGCTGGAAAAGATCTATCCGGCGCTGGAGGCGATGGCCGAGGTGGGAATGCCACTGCTGGTGCATGGTGAGGTAACCCATGCCGAGGTGGACATCTTCGACCGGGAAAAGGCTTTTATCGATCAGCAGTTGGTGGCCTTGACCGAGCGTTTCACCACCTTGAAGGTGGTGTTCGAGCACATTACTACCGCCGATGCGGTGGATTTCGTGCGCAGCGCCTCGGATCGCATCGGTGCGACCATCACTGCCCATCACCTGCTGTACAACCGCAACCACATGCTGGTGGGCGGTATCCGCCCGCACTTCTACTGCCTGCCGATCCTCAAGCGCCAGCGTCACCAGCAGGCGCTGGGCGATGCCGTGGTGTCCGGCTCCAGCAAGTTCTTCCTGGGTACCGATTCGGCGCCGCATGCACGTCACGCCAAGGAAGCCGCTTGCGGCTGCGCCGGTTGCTACACTGCCCATGCGGCCATTGAGCTGTATGCCGAAGCCTTCGAGGAGCTTGGCGTTCTGGACAAGCTGGAAGGCTTCGCCAGCCTGCACGGGCCGGACTTCTATGGTCTGCCGCGCAATACCGATACCATCACCCTGGTGCGCGAACCATGGGCCGTGCCCGATACCTTTCAGTTCGGCGAGCAGCAGTTGGTACCGCTGCGTGCGGGCGAAACCATCCAATGGCGGGTCGTCTGATCCCCTCTCGAATAAGGACGCTGTGTGAGCGAGTTTGATTACGATAACGACGCGATGGATGAGGCGCCTCAGTCAGGCGGCCCCAAGCCGCCGATGGCCTATCGGTTCCGTGGCTTCCTGCCGGTGGTGGTGGATGTGGAGACCGGTGGTTTCAACTCGGCGACCGATGCCCTGCTGGAGATTGCCGCCACGCCGATCCTGATGGACGACGATGGGCAGGTGTATCCCGACCAGACGCATTTCTTCCGCGTCGAGCCCTTCGAGGGCGCGAACATCGAGCCGGCGGCGCTAGAGTTCACCGGCATCAAACTGGATCATCCGCTGCGCATGGCCGTCAGCGAGAGCCATGCACTGACCGAGATCTTCAAGCACGTGCGCAAGGCGGTGAAGTCTGCCGGCTGCAAGCGCGCCGTGCTGGTCGGGCACAATGCCTTCTTCGACCTCGGTTTTCTCAATGCAGCGGTCGAACGCAGCGAGATCAAGCGCAACCCCTTCCATCCCTTCTCCTGCTTCGATACCGCTACCCTGGGTGGTCTCGCCTATGGGCAGACCGTGCTGGCCAAGGCCTGCGCCGCCGCCGATATCGAGTTCGATGGACGTGAAGCCCACTCCGCGCGCTACGACACGGAGAAGACCGCGGAGCTGTTCTGCAGCATCGTCAATCGTTGGCGTGACATGGGTGGCTGGCCCCCCGTCTGACCCTCTGCGCAGAGCCGGGCAGAAACTTTTGTCACGCTCGGCTACACTTACTCCGGTAGGCCTGCGGCGAAGCAGGCCGATGCAACAACCGGAGGCCCTGCGGCGTGCCGGTGCAAACAAGAACAAGGAGTACCTGCATGCGCGTCAAAGCACTCTCGTACATTTTCTCTGCAGCACTGGGTTACGCTTGCCTCACCGCCACGCCGGCGCTTGCCCAGCAGAACTTCATCACCATCGGCACCGGAGGACAGACCGGGGTCTACTATGTCGTCGGCCAGTCCATGTGCCGCCTGGTCAATCGCAACACCAATGATCATGGCATTCGCTGCAATGCGCCTTCCAGCGGTGGTTCGGTGGCCAACGTCAATGCCATCCGCAGTGGTGAGATGGACATGGGAGTGGTGCAGTCCGACATCCAGTACAAAGCCTATGAGGGTACCGAGAATTTTGCCAATGCCGGCGAGTTCAAGGAGATGCGTGCCATGTTCGCGCTGCACGGCGAGCCACTGACCATCGTTGCCCGGCGCGATGCGAAAATCCAACATGTCAAGGATCTCAAGGGTAAGCGCTTCAACATCGGCAACCCCGGCTCCGGTCAACGCGACACCATGGATGTAGTCATGGATGCGCTGGGCTGGACCATCAAGGACTTTGCCCTGGCCTCCCAACTGTCCGCAGCGGAACAGGCCGCCGCGCTCGGGGATAACAATATCGATGCCATGGTCTACGTAGCCGGCCATCCGAACGGCTCGATCCAGGAAGCCACAACGACGGTAGATTCGGTCATCGTGGCGGTCAATGGTCAGGAGATCGATGGCATCATCGCCGAGCAACCCTACTACGCCAAGGCCATCATCCCCGGCGGCATGTACCGCGGCAATGATCAGGACATCGAAACCTTTGGCGTGCGCGCGACCATGGTGACCTCCGTCAACGTGCCGGAAGAGACCGTATACCAGACGGTCAAGGCGGTGTTTGACAACTTCGACCGCTTCAAGCGATTGCACCCCGCCTTCGCCAACCTGGATGAGCAGGAGATGATCAAGGAGGGGTTGTCGATCCCACTGCATGATGGTGCTGTACGCTATTACCAGGAGCGCGGCTGGATGTAACGAGCCTCCATCCCGGGCGGCCGTTCTAGCCGCCCGGTGCTTCATTCGCACCGCATAAGGACCTGTCCATGAGCGAACCTGCCAAACATGACGACCTGGTGACCGAACTCGAGGACCTTGTCGCCACCAGCGACACTGGCGCGCGTAAACCCCATGGACTGACCGGAAAGCTGCTACTGAGCGTGGCCGCCTTGTGGTCACTATTCCAGCTCTGGATCGCCTCACCGCTGCCCTATATGCTCGGCTTCGGCGTTTTCAACAGTACCGAAGCACGTTCCATTCACTTGGCGCTGGCAGTATTTCTTGGCTTCATGGCTTTCCCCGCTTTTCGCCGCTCGCCCCGCGAATACGTACCATTGATGGATTGGTTGATGGCCCTGGTGGCCGCCTTCTGCGCCGCCTATATCTATATTTTCTACGCTGCCCTGGCGGCACGCCCGGGTAACCCCACCAGCATGGATGTCGCTGTCGCCCTGGTGGGCCTTGCATTACTGCTCGAAGCGACCCGCCGCGCGCTCGGCCCGCCGCTGATGATAGTCGCGCTGGTCTTCATCGTTTACTCCCTGGCCGGCCCCTACATGCCGGATATGCTTTCCCACCGTGGTGTCAGCTTCGTGTCACTGGCCAACCATCAGTGGCTGACCACCCAGGGGGTGTTCGGCATAGCACTGGGTGTATCGACCAGCTTCGTGTTCCTGTTCGTGCTCTTTGGCTCCTTGCTGGACAAGGCAGGGGCCGGTAACTATTTCATCAAGCTGGCCTTTTCCCTGCTAGGCCACTACCGTGGCGGGCCGGCCAAGGCCGCTGTAGCCGCCTCTGGCATGACCGGACTGATCTCAGGCTCCTCTATCGCCAATACCGTCACCACCGGTACTTTCACCATCCCGATGATGAAGCGTGTTGGATATACTGCTGAGCAGGCTGGCGCAGTCGAAGTATCGGCATCGGTCAATGGACAGATCATGCCCCCGGTCATGGGGGCTGCTGCCTTCCTGATGGTCGAGTATGTAGGTATTCCCTATACCGAGATCATCAAGCACGCCTTTCTGCCGGCGGTCATTTCCTATATCGCATTGTTCTATATCGTCCACCTGGCAGCGCTGAAGGCCGGCATGCAGGGACTGCAGAGCAGCAACCCCGACCGCCCGCTGCTGCGCAAACTGTTTGGCTTCCTGACGGGTCTGATACTGATCATGGGGCTGTCCGTTGCTGTGTATTACGGATTAGGCTGGCTCAAACCCCTGCTCGGCGATCATGCCGGCTGGGTCATTGCCCTTGGCCTTGGCATCAGCTACATCGCCTTACTGCGCGTCGGTGCCCACTATCCTGACCTCGAGCTTGACGACCCTGATTCGCCAGTAGTGATCCTGCCTCAAACCAGGCCCACCCTCATGACCGGCTTGCATTACATCCTGCCGGTGGCCGTGCTGGTCTGGTGTCTGATGGTCGAGCGGCTGTCCCCCGGTCTGTCCGCCTTCTGGGCCACAGTATTCATGATCGTTATCATGCTGACCCAGCATCCGCTTACGGCGCTGTTTCGCAAGGAACGGAATATCACCGGCACGATCCGGCGTGGTGTGGATGATCTATGGCAGGGGCTGGTCGCTGGGGCACGCAATATGATCGGTATAGGTATCGCCACCGCGACCGCCGGCATTATTGTGGGCGCCGTCTCGCAAACCGGCGTGGGACTGGTACTGGCCGACCTGGTAGAAGCACTCTCGATGGGCAACCTGCTGTTGATGCTGGCACTCACGGCAGTGCTCAGCCTGATCCTCGGCATGGGCTTGCCGACGACGGCAAACTATATCGTGGTATCGGCATTGCTCGCCCCGGTTATCGTCACCCTGGGTCAGCAGAACGGCCTGATCGTACCCTTGATCGCCGTACACATGTTCGTCTTCTATTTCGGCATCATGGCCGACGTCACGCCACCGGTGGGGCTCGCATCCTTTGCCGCCGCAGCAATCTCTGGTGGCGACCCGATCCGTACCGGATTCCAGGCGTTCTATTACAGCCTACGCACCGCAGCGCTGCCGTTTCTGTTCATTTTCAATACCGACCTGTTGCTGATCAATGTGAGCTTCGTGTACGGGGTGGTGATCTTCATCATCGCAACAATCGCCATGCTGATCTTCGCTGCCGCCACCCAGGGCTGGATGCTCACTCGCAGCCGCTGGTACGAGAGCCTACTCCTGCTGCTGGTGGCCTTCACCCTATTCCGCCCCGGCTTCTGGATGGATCTGCTGCATGACCCCTATCAGCCTATCCCGCCGGCACAGATCGCCCAGGCACTCGACCGGACGGAGTCCGACAGCCACCTGCGCATGCAGATAAGCGGTCTGGATGACCTTGGCAGCCCCAGAACCTTTCATCTGCTGGTGCCAGTACCCGACGGAGCGACTGGCGAACAGAAACTGGACAGGCTCGGCCTGACGCTGATGCAGGAAGACGAGCGAACCCTGGTCGACATGGTGACCTACGGCAGCCTGGCATCGGAGTTGGGGTTCGATTTCGACCAGGAGATCATCGAAGTGCTGGCCCCGGTCGACCGCCGCCGCAAGGAATGGATGTGGATACCCGCGCTGATGGTATTCGCGCTGGTGGCCGGCCTGCAGTGGCGCCGCCGGCAGGTAGCGCCATTGACCTCCCGCTGACGAGGAGTGCATACATGTACAAGACGATCCTGCTACCGATTGACCTGAACCACAAGGCGTCCTGGGCCAAATCCCTGCCCTGTGCCATTCAGCTGTGCCAGACCTATGGCGCATCGCTGCACCTGCTCAGCATCATCCCCACCATCGGCATGCCGATGGTGGAAGGATTCCTCCCCAGGGAGTTCGCCGCCACGGCGAAGAAAAACCTGAAGGCAGCACTACGCGAGTTCGCCGCCAAGCAGGTGCCAGCCGACATGAAGGTGCAATTGATCGTCGCCGATGGCAAGGCTTATGCGGGCATCCTGCGCATCGCGGAGAAGATCGATGCCGACCTGATCGTCATGTCCACCCATAAACGCAAGCGCATCGAGGACTACCTGGTCGGCACCAATGCCATGCGCGTGTTGCAACAGTCGAAGGTGTCGGTGCTGGTGGTTCGCTGATGTTCAGCCGCGCCGCCTCGGTGGCACATGTATTGGCTTGAGATGGCGGGTTATGCCGGCGCCCCCCTCTCCCCCGCCCCCTCTCCCGCAAGGGGCCGGGGAGAGGGGGCAGCCGCCCACACCGAGAAATCCGCTTAACCCGCTCATCAAGCCAGTCCCACTCCCCGTTCCCGGCAGCCACAATATGCCCCACCTCAGCTGCCCGGGAGAGTACCATCCCCCACTAAATGAACGTTGTCATTGACGATAGCCGCCTGACAGTAGAGCTGATGGATGGCCGATTGATCGACGTGCCGTTGGCATGGTATCCGCGCCTGGCCAATGCGACCCCGGAGCAGCGTAACCATTGGGAGCTAGCCGGGGCCGGATACGGCATACACTGGCCGGATATCGATGAGGCTCTTAGCACCGAGGGCCTACTACTGGGACGCAAAGCCCCCTCTTTGCAGCGCAACTGAGTCACGCGGAAAATGGGAGGTGGCAGCGGAAATGTACCGGAGTGTAGCGCGCCTTCGCTACGCCAGCGACTCTGCCGGCTACTCCTCCTGTCGTCGAGCAGGCGCTCGACAACCCAGCCCTAGGCTCTGCCTCGCGGCTTATGTTCACCCGAACCGATCTGCGGAAAAGACACCGGGGTGTAGCGCCCCTGCGCTACGCCAGCAACTGTATTTGTGGCGTAGACTGACCGCTGGTCAGATTTCTCGTCAGGACAACGATGCACGGGGTCGAGCCATGCTCACCCTCCACGACCTCATTCCCATGCTCTGTGTTCCGGTCGATCCGGAGGATTACGAGCTGCTTATCCAGGCCGATATCGGCGATGCCGATGCTCAGAACGACCTGGCTCAATTGTTTCTTGATGCCGATAGGCCCGATATTGCGTTGCACTGGCTGCAGTTGGCGGTGGACCAGGAGCATCCCGATGCGATGCATAATCTCGCAACGCTGCATATCAAGGGGATTGGCGTGCCGAAGGACGAGACCAAAGGGTTGATGTGGCTGGCCAAGGCGGCTACCTGTGGGCATGCCGTTGCGGCACAGCAGGTAGCGGCCCTGCATTCGCGGCAGAAGGCTGAGTGAGTTGGGGCAGCCTTTCCCCCTCTCCCCCGGCCCCTCTCCCGCAAGGGGCGAGGGGTGACTCGCGACTGAATCGCCGTGCTTATCCTGTAAAGCAACGGAACATCCATCAGTACTCCGTCAAGATGAGGCTCGAACCTCCATGGTGGGAGCCAGCAACTGAAAAATATTATTCACTGCTGATTCGTGCAGGATATACACGGTATCTCCGGCGCGAGTCACCCCTCGCCCCTTGCGGGAGAGGGGCCGGGGGAGAGGGGGAGCAGCCTTCCCGACTCAGCTACGCCGCTTCGGCGGTGTCAGACCATCACCGCCATCCAGCACAACCTGTCCCTTCGGCATGGCGGGCTTGCGTTTGGCCGCTGGTTTGGGGGTCTTGGGGCGTTTGGGTTTTTTCTTGTCGTCCTTTTTCTTCTTCGCCCCCACCGGCTTGCCGGAGGCCTTGACCTTCTTCGGTCCCTTGAAGCTGCCGGCCAGTTCCTTGATCACCCGGCGTTCGAACTGCCGACGCAGGTAGCGTTCGATGCTCGACATCAGGTTCCATTCGTGCGGCGCCACCAATGAGATGGCAACACCCTCGGCCCCTGCCCGCCCGGTTCTCCCTACACGGTGCAGATAGTCATCGCCGCTGCGCGGCATGTCGAAGTTGATCACCAGATCCAGTTCGCTGATATCCAGGCCGCGGGCTGCCACATCGGTTGCCACCAGCACACCGTTGCCGCCCTGCTTGAAGCGCTCGATGGCCAGCTTGCGCTCCTTCTGGTCCTTCTCGCCATGCAGCACGTACACACGCAGCCCTTCCACCGCACGCAACACGCCATTCAGGCGGTCGGCCATGACGCGGGTGTTGGTAAAGACGATGGCCTTGCCCTGGCACTCGTTGAGCAGCAGCCACTTGACCAGCGCCTCGCGGTGCGCGTTGTCGTCCACCGCGATCACCTGTTGGCGGATGGCCGGCGTATCGTCACGCACGCTGTCCAGTTCCAGCCAGCGTGGTTCGCGCAGCACCTGCTCGATGATGCGCTTGAGGCCGACGTTGCCTGTGGTGGCGGAGAACAGCATGGTCTGGCGCTCGGTCGGGCAGGCCTTGGCGATCGTCAGCACATCCTCGCTGAAGCCCATATCCAGCATACGGTCGGCTTCGTCGATCACCAGCGTCTGCACCTGCGACAGATCCAACCCGCCGGCGCCCAGTTGCTCCAGCGTACGCCCCGGCGTGGCGATGATGATATCGGGGTTCTTGCGCAGCTTGGCGGCCTGGACCTTGAAGTCCTCACCGCCAATGACCAGTTCGGACTTGAGGAAGGTGAAGCGGGCCAGGTCCTGGATATCCTTGTGGATCTGCTGCGCCAGCTCCCGGGTCGGCGACAGGATCATCGCCCGCGGCGCCACCGGCTTGCTGTCGTCAGCCAGCAGCCGCTGCAGGATCGGCAATACATAAGCCGCGGTCTTGCCGCTGCCGGTCTGGGCAATGATGTACAGGTCCTCGCCGGCGATCGCCGGGGGAATCGCCGCAGCCTGGACCGCGGTCGGCTTTTCGAAAGACAGCGCCGCCAGCGCCTTGAGCAGTCGCTCATGCAGGGATAATTCAGTGAACACGGGTTTTCCTTCTGGAAACGGGAAAAGACTAACGATCCGACATGGCGCTAGTGTATCACCGCTTTGCGCGAACCCCGGCACAATGAAGACAGCCACATATCAAACGGTGAACTTGCGTACCGACTCTTCCAACTGCCGCGCATGCTCCGATAATGCGCTGCTGACCTCGGTTACGGCATGGGCAGTCTGCTCCGTAAGCTGCAGGTTCCCCTCGATGCCGCTGACAGCCTGCTGAACCTGTTCGGCGATGAGCACCTGCTCACTGGTTGCCCTGGCGATCTGGCCGCTCAATCGATTGATCACCCCGATATCATCAGCGAAGCCATTGAGCAGTTCACCCAGTTGCTGGAACCGGGATACCGCCTGCTGGCTATATTCCCGGCTGTTACCCATGCTGGTGGCTGCCTCATCCGCCGTCACACCCAGCAGTTGGATGGTCTGCTCGATCCTCTGTGCATAATCCTCGGTCTGATCAGATAGCAGGCGCACCTCATCAGCAACCACAGCGAACCCACGACCATGCTCCCCGGCCCGTGCTGCTTCGATGGAGGCGTTCAGTGCCAGCAGATTGGTTTGCCGCGCAACGCCGCGGATGAGTTCGAGGATACTGTGTATATCGTCACTTTGCACCGTCAGGCTCTCGACATGGCGAGCTGCCGCACCAATGGCTTCCTCCAGTTGACTGGAGGTCAGCAGACTCTGCTTGATCAGCTCCTGCCCCTGCCTCGCACGCCCGGCGCTGGAGGTGGAGAACTGCATCGCTTCGTCTGCTTTGTCCGCCACGGCGGTGATCGATTGGCTCGAGTCTGCCACAGCAGTCTGTGCCGCCCGCACACCACCCTCCTGTTCCAGCAGAATCGCTTCCAGACCCTTCGCACGCCGGGATAGCTCAGCGACTTCTTCATGAATATGCGCAGCAGCGCCATCGGTCCTGGAGACCAGATGATGCAGCGCAGCCATGAACTCATTGAGGCCGATGGCAATCTCGCTACGCGCATCGGCCTTGCGGAACCGGAGATCGATACCCTCCCCGGCCTGGGCCAGATTCCCCATGAAGGCTGCGGCCTCTTCTGTCTGCACCGCTTCGCGCTTCAAGCGCACGGCCAGCCAGCACTGAAAGGCGGACTGGCAGACCACGAACATGGCGTGCAGCACCACGATACCGAACCCATGATCTTCATGGCTGAACACGAAGACCGGAAACCCCTGGTGCTGCAGCACATGGAAACCCAGATGATGAACGGCAATGGCTACCGCTGCGATGACGATCGGCAACCAGTCACGATAGTAGACCAGGAATGCCAGCAGGACGAAGATGCTGAAATGCATTTCGATCATGCCGTGCGCCTGGTGGATAACCAGCGCCGCATACAGCATGAAGCACAGAGCGATGCTGCAGCGGCTGAGCAGACGCCCCTTGAACAGGTGTACCGCCAGGGAGGCGGCCAGCGCCAGAGGCAGTCCGATTACCAGCGCTTCCCACCAAGTGTCATGCCAGGGAGCCAGCGCCAGACTGAACAGCCACATGAACCATACCGGCACGAGCATCAGCGCATCGGCATGCTGGCGCTGTTGAAACAGGGAATACATATTACAAGGCACCACACAGGGATTATCAAAGCAGGACGTCACATCAGTGACCGTTGACCAAGCGCTTTATAATACCCCAAGCGCTCAGGCGGTATTTTGCCTGAGCGTCTATGGCTTTTGATTCAGAGGCGAGCAGCGGGCGCAGCAATCCACAGCACTACCGCGCCCACGGATATATCTCGCTCAGCGCTGGGCTGACATGATGAAACTGTGGGGGTAGAGCTTGGCCAGTGTGCTGGTTTCCATCTGCACCTGGGCCATGGCCTGACGCAGCTCGGGATAGATGCCATAGGAGGCGTTCAGGACGTCCGCATACTGGGGATGGCTTGCGTTTTCATACGCCATGTAGCGTGCCAGGTCTTCCACCGTATTGAAGGACATATCGCTGTTCTCACGGATGAACTCCCAGCCTCCCATGCTCCGCAGAAATACTTCCCTGCCGATCTTTTCACCGGCAATCCCACCCACCAGGGAAAACATCAGGTTATCCGAGTTGGACATGGCCGCCAGACTGCCGAGGGCTGTGCCGACGTTGCCCGCCACGGCAGCCTGCAGTCCCTTTTCCACCCAGGGCGTAACCGTGTTGTCTTCGGTGAAGGGGCTCATGTACTTGCCTTCGGAACCGATGATCGGCTCCGGCAACGCCATCAGCTCACGTTGCGGAACCACGCCATCCAGCACCGTGACGGTATAGCCTGCCTGGTCCTGGGGCATGACCACCGCAACATAGGAGCCATCAGCATCTTCCGGCAGGGTAAAGATCAGGTGTGAATTCAGGCCGTCAGGATCTCTCATCGAGCCCACACCCATATTCAATGCCCCAACGAATGCCAGCGGCTCGGCGTTGCGCCGAAAATCGTTGGCATCTCCATGCAGGTACAGGCTGGTATCGGGACCGCTGGAGCGCACGACCACCGTCACCGTCTGACCAGGCTGGCCCTTGAACTCATAGAAGCTCTGGGGGCGACCCTCGACAGTCTTGCCCATGCCCACTTCAACAATGACCGGAGGCGGCATCATGTCCACTATCTCCTGCGACAACAATACACGTGGAGGGGCTTGATAGCCGAGATAGCCCGCCGTCATATCCGTGGCGCAACCGCCCAGCAACATGGCGCAGGCCGACAATGTCATTATTCTTTTCATGTGCTTCTCCTTGGGGTTCCAGCTTTCGAGCGAGGCGTCAGGCACCCCATTGACTACTCAACGATTGCATCAACTTGAGGGTGAGTTCCCGCGAGACCTGTTCCAGCGTCAGATAGGTGTTCGGCCGCAGGGCGTAACCGCTGGCACTGGCCAGTGCGCCGCCGTGGTGTTGCACCTGATCGCCATTGACGAAGGCGGTACCGATGATCTGACCAGTCTGGACACGCTTGGCCACCGCACGGAAGTCATAGCCGAAATCGGTTGCCGAGCGGGTGACCTTCATCTCGATAAGCACATCGGCATACTTGTCCAGTGCCGAGATTTCATTCAGCGTGGTCGACATGGAGCCATCCAGTCCCGCGGTCTGCGGCGCCTGACGGGCCATCTGTCGGAAGATCACCGCGCGGTCGACGACATTCGCGCCACCATCCAGCAACGCAGCGGTAATCGCCTCCTCGAACTGCCAATGCCAGGATTCGCGCATATCGGGACGCTTACCGGTGTCGCCAATGGCATAACGCGATTGGCTCTCGACCGTAGCGCTGGCACTGCCCTGGGCACTGACCGGCCCAGTCTGCAGGCTGTTGAAGCTCGCCGACTGGCTGTGTGCTGTGGTCAGTTTGTGATGATCACCCGGCACCCACTCACGCACCTCATCACTGAGTTCGCGATTGAAGTAGATCGCCATGCGCGGCGCTCCACCCTGGCGATAGGCTGTACGAAAGCGCTCGACCGCGGCAATGGCGGCAGCCTGATCGAACAGGCCACCAGGCTCGACGATATATTCCTGTTCCTCGGCCAGGGCCGGTGCCAGTGCGGAGCCTCCCAGCGGCGGCACGGCGCCAGCGGGTGTCTGCTGTTCCAGCCGGCTACCGAACCAGGGGTCATCGAAGGCGGTATTGTCCTGCGCTGCCTGCACGTCGAGCGCCAATAGCATCGCCAGGGACAGGGCGGCAGGTATATGTGCATCCTTCATCTCAACGCCCCTCCCGAATCTCGATGTAGTAATGAGCTACCTCGCCTGTGCCGGTGGACAGCTCGCGATAGCCGTTGATCGACTGGGGGTCCAGATAGAGCCGCTGCCACTGGGACGGTACGCCCAGGGGGATACCCATGCTGTCGAAGAACTGGGTGCGGCCCTCGATCTGCAGTGGATGATCGGTGCGGTTGCGGATCACCGCGTAGGCTTCCACGGTGCCGGTGGCGGTACGCCTGGCCCCGGAGTTTTCCACCGCCAGCTTGCCCGTCTTGCGGTCCTGCAGGGACTTGTCCAGAATCACCACGGTGTCCAGGTTCAACCGCTGATTGGGGGCACGCTCGTCAACGATGCGCACCGCCGGACGGGGCCCTTCGTTCCTGTCGATACCGCTACAGCCCACGCTGGCCAGCGATGCCGCAAGTACCAGGGTCAGGGGAAACGTCTTCATCTCTTATATCCTCAAGGCCTGTCCACATCCGTGGCTCGTCGGGCTCGCGCCCACACAACGCCCCTGCCCGCGTTATCCACCTCAACACTGACAGCTTGCGTCAACTCCGGAATCACCGTTCCGTTCGCGTCCAGAAATTCGATCTGCACCTGGCGTGCCGCCGGCATCGGCAGGGTCAGTACGTGCACCTTGTCCGGCAAATTGTTCCAGAACCGATGATCGGCACGGGCCTTGACCTGTGAGGTCGCCAGCGTGGCCACCCCGGCGACCGCAGCCACACCGGCGAACACGCCACCCGCGGCGCCGAACGCCGGCGCGAGCATGGTGGCGTGGGCGGCGACGCCGGAGACATCGGCCGACACGTTCTGGGTGGTCTGCTTGAACTGGACCTGGCCTTCCAGGATGCTGTCGATCGGACGCCCTCCTCGACTGGAGGCCTGCCAGAAAATACTTTCGATGGGGTTCAGATCCAGCGTCCTGCCATCCACCCGCAGACGTACCGCTTCCTCACGGAAGCGTTTGCCGGGGCGATACACCAGAATGTTGCCGCCAATGCCATCCTGCAGCTTGCGCGGCGCCTTGCCGGTTTCCACCATCACCAGCAGCCGGTGACTGTCGTCAGGCAGACCGAAGCCCGGGCGGAAAGTCAGCAACTCCTCGAAACGCTCGCTGGCCAGCCCCCGGGCGCCGAGCACATGCGAGGACCAGGCTTCCAGAAACATCAGCAACGCAAAGTCCGCCCGGTGCTGTTCCTCCTCGGCGAAGGCGTCCTGGAGCAAACCACTCTTGAAACTGGCCCGGGCGTTCTCGTAATCACCGGCATACATATCCAGCAGGCCCCGGTAGTAGAAGGCCATGGCCCGCTCGTAGGGTTCGCCCTTGAAGTCCTTCGCCCCTTCGTCGTACCACAGGCTGCGCGCACGGGCGGCCTGCTCGCTGTTGGCATACACCGTAGTGATACCGTTCAGCGCCGCATCGAACAGCTCGCCGGACTCCTCGCGATACCCCAGGTCCAGCGCCAAGGTCGCGGCCTGCAACTGGTTCAGCACCCGGTTGTTGGGTTCATCGCTGGAAATGCGCTGCACCGCCTGGGTCAGGGGTGGCGGCAGCGCAGTCGCGGACACAGCCGCAGGCAGCGTCGCCCACAGCAATGCCGTCATCAGGTAATGACGCATGGCAATCTCCGTGTCGCTGACCGCCTAGCGGTAGATGATGTCGTCCTGTGCGGTCTTCTTGAACTCGTACAGCCCGCCCCAGACCACGGTGCCGTATTCCAGGTCGATCATCTCGAAGGAGATCTGCTGGTAACGGGAGGTCAGTGCGCTGCTGCTGTCCACCGCGTCGGCGGAGGTGATGCGTCCCACCAGGCGGAAGTCCGCGCCGGCGGTGCCACGGGTGCTGCGGATGGTGCCAGCGTCGGTGACGCCACTGCGCTTGAGCTCACGCTCGGCCTCGACCATGCCGGAATATTCGCGACCGATGAACACCATGCGCCCCTGGGCAGCGCGTTGCAGCTCGATGCGCAGGCGGTCGGTAATCATGTTCTTGTTGATGCGCGAGGAGCTTTCATTGGTGAAATACTGGGAATCGATGATGACCCGCGGCGCCGGGCTGCGACCGGCCAGCAACTGATTGGCCAGCATGTCGCGCATCATGCGGTCGGTTACCGCCACGATATCCTGCGACTCGATGCCTATGCCCTGCACGATGGAACTGCTGGTGCGTACATCCTCATACACGGTGGCACGCCCCGCCGAGTTGTTCACCCCGGTGGTAGCACAGGCAGACAGCAGCGCCATTGTCGAACAGATTGCCAAACCTCGGATTCCCGTCATGGGTCACCTCTACATGGAACTAAGACCGCCAGCCAGGTGCTGGCTCCATAGGTGAAGAGCAGCGAGCCTCATCGACCCGGGCTATCCCTTACCGTTCGCCTGTGCGGACCGCCAACTGAAGGCGATCCAATATCACTTACGCAGCTTTATAGCATCATTGCGTCATTACGACATACCCATTTTTGGGGATCGAATGCAAAGAGATGCCGTTCCATCCCGATCAAAGGTTCCGCTTTTTTTGATAGACTGCGCCGTCCTGAATACAAGCCCCAGCATGACCGCCGTGCTGATCGCCAGCCCCACCCGAAGCCAAACGATGACCCGAGGCCGCCGCAAAGCCCATGAGTATCCTGCCCTGCCCTGTACAGCCCAGCCTTTCGCGCCTCGGCCCGTCGCGCCGCTTCAGCGTGGCGCCGATGATGGATTGGACCGACAGGCACTATCGTTACTTCGCCCGGCTGATCTCCCGGCATACCCTGCTGTACACCGAGATGGTCACCACCGGCGCGGTATTGCATGGGGATCGTTCACGCTTTCTCGGCTATCACCCGCAGGAACAGCCGCTGGCGCTGCAACTGGGCGGCAGCGACGCGCAGGAGCTGGCGCAGTGTGCGCGGCTGGCCGAAGAAGCGGGGTATGCCGAGGTGAACCTGAATGTCGGCTGCCCCAGTGACCGGGTACAGAACAACCTGATCGGCGCCTGCCTGATGGGTCATCCACAACTGGTAGTCGACGGGGTCAAGGCGATGCTCGATGCCTGCAGCGTGCCGGTCACGGTCAAGCACCGGATCGGCATCAATGGACGCGACAGCTATGAACAGCTGGTGGATTTTGTCGGCCAGGTGCATGAGGCCGGTTGCCAGACCTTTATCGTGCATGCGCGGATCGCCATTCTGGAGGGGCTGTCGCCCAAGGAGAACCGGGATATTCCACCGCTGCGCTATGAGGTGGTGCATCAGCTCAAAGCCGATTTCCCACAGCTGGAGATCATCCTCAACGGTGGACTGACCGACCTCGACGCCATGCAGCAGCACATGCAGACGCTGGACGGGGTGATGGTCGGCCGCGAGGCGTATCACAACCCCTATCTGCTGGCCGACGTGGACCGACACTTTTATGGGGATGATGCACCGGTGCGCAGCCGTATCGAGGTGCTCGGGGCACTGCGACCCTATATTGCGGCGCATCTCGATCAAGGAGGGGCCATGCATCATGTCACCCGGCATATCCTCGGACTGTTCCAGGGGTTGCCGGGGGCACGGCATTTCCGCCGGCGATTGAGCACCGAGATTCACCGTACCGAACAGCCGCTGGCACTATACGATGACGTAGTCGAGGACATGATTGGGCGTATGCGTGCTTGATGACTGAAGATTTGCGTTAGCCGCCAGTATGGATTGCCGCGCCCTTCGGGCTCGCAATGACGGGTAGTGCAAGAGCCTTACGCGCCCAGGAAGTCCATCACTCCGCTGTCATTGCAAGCCAAGCGCGGCAATCCATCACTCCACTGTCATTGCGAGCGAAGCGCGGCAACCTATCACTCCACTGTCATTACGAGCGAAACCCGGCAATCCATTACTCCACTGTCATTGCGAGCCCGAAGGGCGCGGCAATCCATGGGGCGCCAGCATTGCCCGCTGCAACAGGCTTGAGGTAAGGTCGAAGGCCTCTCTTCGCAACCGCCTCGGGCCATCATGACAAGCAAACTGGATAGTCTCCGTCAGCACACCTTGATTGTCGCCGATACCGGCGACATCGACGCCATCCGAACCCTGCAACCGGTGGATGCCACCACCAACCCCTCGCTGCTGCTGAAGGCCGCGCAGCAGGCCGACTACGCCCCTTTGCTGGACCGGGCACTGCAGCAGGCCAGCGGCAGTTATGAACTGATCGCCGATGCCTGCGATCATTTCGCCGTGGCCGTGGGCAGCGAGATCGTCAAGCTGGTACCCGGACGCGTCTCCACCGAAGTGGACGCTCGGCTGTCCTTCGACCGTGCCGCCACTCTGGACAAGGCGCGCAAGCTGATCGAACTGTATGAACAGGGCGGTGTGACCCGGGACCGGGTGCTGATCAAGATCGCCGCCACCTGGGAGGGCATCCAGGCCGCAGCCGAGCTGGAGCGCGAAGGCATTCAGTGCAACCTGACGCTGCTGTTTTCCTTTGCCCAGGCCCAGGCCTGCGCCGATGCGGGGGTATTTCTGATCTCACCCTTCGTCGGGCGCATCCATGACTGGTACAAGCAGCGTGACGGGCGTGACTATCAGGGCGCGGATGATCCCGGCGTGCAGTCGGTGGCGCGCATATTCCGCTATTACAAGCAACACCTGTACGCCACGGTGGTGATGGGCGCCAGCTTCCGCAATATCGGTCAGATCGAGGCGCTGTGTGGTTGCGACCGGCTGACCATCAGCCCCGCTCTGCTGCAGCAACTGGCCAGCGAGCCCGGCCCGCTGGCGGCCTCGACGCTGTTGACCAGCCCGTCCAATGATCCGCGTCAGCCCCTGGATGAAATCGCGTTTCGCTGGGCGCACAATGAAGATGCGATGGCCACGGAAAAACTGGCCGAAGGCATTCGCGCCTTTGCCGCCGATCAGCGCAAGCTCGAACAGCTGCTGACGGAACGGGCGGCCTCAGCCGTTTGATTCCAGGGTGCTGACCAGGTCGGTGAAGGCGGTACGGTTATGCTCATTGAGGTCCATCAGGATACGGTGAGCCTCCAGTACCCGGTCCTTCACCTGATCCTCGGACAGCAACTGGCCGGGCAACTCCTGGAGTTCGGCGTCGGTGGGCGTGGACTCAGCCACGATATTGAAAATCTGATCGAACCCCATGCTCTGCAGCAGGCGGTTCAGGTCCTCATGGGTCGATACCAGCGTCGGCAACAGGCCGACCCGCTCCTTGGACAGGATCGACAGCTTGGCCAGCAGGCCCAGGGAGGTGCTGTCGATATTGTCGGTTTCGGTCAGGTCGATGACGATGGACTTGAAACTCAAGGCGCTGAAAATCTTCTCGATATAGGCATCCAGCGCGGCGCACAGCGTCAGGCGCACATCGCCAATGAACTTGAGGACGAAAGTACCTTCGGACTCAGCGAACTGAATCCTGCCTGTTGTCATCATTCCGGTTTCCTGCTCAACAGCAACACTGAGATATCATCCGGCATCACCTTGGCTTGCTCGAGCCCGAGCAGTTGCATGAAGGTCTGCATGTTTGCGCCCGCCTGCTCCACCAGTGCGGGCAACCGGTCTTCCTTTTCCTTCAGGGTAGTCCCTTCAACACAATCAAGCACACCGTCAGAGCATAGCGTCAGCGAAAACGCCGGCGGCAGCGGCAACTGGTGGTTCTCATACTCGGCGTCATCGAACAGCCCCACCGGTCGGCCCTTGCCCTGCAGATACTGCGCCTTGCCATCGGCCACCAGCACCGGTAGCGGCAGATGCCCACCAATGCTGTAGGTCAGCGTCTGCTGTGCCTCGTCGATGACCCCGCCGAGCATGGTCACGTGCTTGCCCAGCTTGCAACTGATCAGACTGCGATTGATGTGACCGAGCACATCGGAAGGCTGGAAGCTGATCGGCCCCTCTTCCTTCTGCTTGCGCTGCTCATACAGCAGACGGGTGGTCATGAACTTCAGCAGCACGGTGACGAAAGCGGAAGAAGCACCATGCCCTGACACATCGGCCAGATAGAAGCCCAACTGAGTGTCGGAGATACGGAAGTAGTCGACAAAGTCGCCGGAGAGATACAGCGACGGAATGATGCGGTGTTCGAAGAAGAACTCACCACTATCCCAAGGCGTCGGTGGCAGCATGTTGAGCTGCACCTGGCGACCTGCCGCCTGGTCATCGCGCAGTTCGCGCAGATGATTTTCCAGTTCATGGTTGGCCAGTTCCAGACGCTCGCGGATACGCTGGTTCTCGTTGCGCAGGCGAGCACGATCCAGAGAGCGGCGTACAGCATGCTCCAGTACTTCAAGATCATCCTGAGGACGGATCAGATAATCGCTGGCACCCAGACGCAGGGCTTGTACCACATCGCTCATGACCCCATCGGCGGAGAGCACGATCACCGGCATGTCCGGGCCACGCTCGCCAAGCTGCTCCAGCAACTCGAAGCCGCTCATGTCCGATATCTGCAGATCGCACAACACCAGCTCGGGATGCTGGCTCATTACCAGCGACAGCCCATCTTGAGCACGACTGGCCTGCAGAACCTCGAAACCACACTGTTCAAGGTGAATCGCGATGCTGTGACGAACCTGGTCGTCATCATCAATAACCAGCAAAGTGGTGCCGGGACGCTGCATATATTCCCTACGTCATTGCCGAAAAGCCAGGCTGAGCTTGGCGGCCACAGGGGTTTATTAGAGGTCAGAATCGAGCCTGACCCTTACCAAGGGGCAGACATTACTCCCATCCGCAGGTACAGGCAACCTCCCGACGATCAGTGCGTCGGAAGGCTATGCATGGCGCAACGGCAACAGACCCTAAAACTCGTCCTCTACCTGCCCATCCTTGACCTTGTACTCACGATTCTGTAACCACGCGTTGCGGATGAATCGGTACTTGTCACCGCGGATCAGGCGCTCCTGCGACAGCAGGCCGGCGCGGGTATCGACGATATCCAGGCCCACCGCGGTGTTACGGGTGCGCACATGATCCATATCTGCGTAGTTGTAAACGGTGTAGCCTTCCAGGGCGAAGGCGCTGCCATCGCGTACCGTGCTCGGACCGAACAGCGGCAGCATGACATAGGGGCCGCTCTGCACACCCCAGGCGCCCAGGGTCTGGCCAAAGTCCTCGTCGTTGCGCTGCAGCCCCATGCGGGTGGCCACGTCGAACACGCCGACCACCCCCACAGTGGTGTTCATCAGAAAGCGCGCCAGATCGATGCCGGCATCGTGGAATTTGCCCTGCAGGGTATTGTTGATCAGGTTCTTCGGCTCACCGAGGTTGTTGAACACATTGGTGACACCGTCATTCAGAAACTGCGGCATGACCCGATCGTAGCCCTTGGCTACCGGCTTGAGGGCGTAGGTATCCAGGGTATCGTTGAAACGGAATATCACCCGGTTCATCGGCTCCCAGGGATCGGGATCACGATACTCGGCCTCATAGTCATAATCGTCATCGTCTGCCGCCACGGGAGCGATCACCGACAGTGCCAGCGCCCCGGCCAGCAGACTGCAGGTGGTGGCATTCAATAGCTTCATTATTGAGAACTCTCCATTTGGGGACCAGAGCGGCAGATCGAAACGCCGGATGCCGCGCGTAGAGGCCGCCAGTGTAATCCAAAATCCTCTGTCCACTGAGCAATTTTGCGGTGATTGTCAGGGAAGCAGGGGGTTGTCGGCAACCCAGTGATGACTTGACCGAGCAGGGAGACGGCGGCAGGGTTCGGAGTCTATAGTGTAAGCAACGCGTTTTCCTACAGGAGTAGCCCAATGCCGGAAGAACAACTGAAAGCCCAGCTCGAATCCCTGCAGCAGACACTGAACGATCCGGATACCCAGCTTTCGGCCGAGGAGCGCAGTTCGCTGGAGGCACTGGCCAATACCCTCGAAGCTCGCCTGCTGGTACGTGAGGCCGATGAGGATGCCGTCAACGACCCGAGTCTGGTGGACGGGGTGAATCTGATGATCGAGGAGTTCTCCGAACGGCATCCGACCCTGGCCGCGACGCTGCAGAACGTGGTGCAAACCTTGTCGAACATGGGTATCTGAAACCCCTGCCGGTCCTGCCTCCCGGCAGGACCCTCCTCGTTACTGGCGCGCCAGTCGCAGGTTTTCCGGCATGCCAGCCTGAGTCGAACGCCAGGGGTTGATATCCAGCCCACCGCGGCGCAGATAGCGCGCATAGACTGTCAGTTCACACCCCTCGCCCAGTAGCCTGCGCAACTCCAGGAAGATGCGCTCGACACACTGCTCATGAAAGTCCGCATGCTGACGGAAGGACACCAGATAGCGCAGCAGGCTGGCCCTGTCGATCGCCGGCCCGGCGTAGTTGATCAGCACACTGCCCCAGTCCGGCTGGCCGGTCACCGGGCAATTGGACTTGAGCAGGTGGCTATGCAGGGTTTCCCGCACGTGCCGCCCCCCCGCCGCCAGTTGCAGCAACTGCGGGGAGTAGTCATAGGTCTCGATCTGCACATCCAGATCATCCAGGCACTCACCAGGCAAACGGGCAATGCCGGCCTGCTGCAGGCGCGTCATGTTCAGCAGACGCACCATCACCGGAGCCTGGGCGGTCACGCTCAGGTCCGATTCGAGGGTACGCAGCACTTCGGAACGATCACTGAACACCGTCTGGTTGAAGGAGTTGAGATACAGCTTGAAGGATTTCGATTCGACGATGCGAGCCGTGGCGGTAACCGGGAAGATGAATTCCACCGCAGCCACTTCCGGCTTGCCGGACGGTGTCAGCCAGGACACCTCGTAACTGTTCCACACATCCACACCATGGAATGGCAAGCGCTCCGGGTCCAGCCCGAGCGCTTGCCAGATCGGTTGGCGCGGGATCGGATACAGCAGCGACGGAGTATAGATGTCACTGTAACTGCTGGATTTTCCGAGGGGCGACTGGTCTGCCGGATGCATTTGCGCGTCTCCTGGGTTGAGAGCCGCAAGCATACCTTGGGCGGGGCATCAGGCCTAGGGGCTGTTCCCTCGGGGAGTGCTGGCAAGCCGGCAAGACAGCGTCTGCGGTCAGGCACCCAAGGCGTAGCGCCCGAACGCGGACCGGGGCGCTACACCCCTAGGCGCGGCGTCTGGGCAGGCGTGCCACACTCCCTCGGGCTGTCGAGCGCCCGCTCGACGGCAGGGTCACTACTGGCGCAGACCGGTACCGCGCACCAGCAGGCGGTAGCTGAACAGATAGAGTCCCACCACGAACACCATCATCAGTAACAGGGCGACGCCGATATTGATGTCCGATACACCCAGGATGCCGAAGCGGAAGGCATTGACCATGTGCAGGATGGGGTTGATCAGCGATACGCTCTGCCAGAACTCGGGCAGCAGGTTGATCGAGTAGAACACCCCGCCAAGATAGGTCAGCGGCGTCAGCACGAAGGTCGGCACGATCGAGATGTCATCGAAGCTGCGCGCATATACCGCGTTGATGAAACCACCAAGGGAAAACACCAGCGAGGTGAGGAACACCACCGCGATCGTCAAGCCGATGTGCTGCACCTGCAGGCGGGTGAAGAACAGCGACATCAGCGTGACGATCAGGCCTACCGCCAGCCCGCGGGCGACGCCACCCAGGGTGTAGCCCAGCAGGATCACGTGCGGTGACACCGGTGCCACCATCAGTTCCTCGATGGAGCGCTGGAACTTGGTGCTGAAGAAGCTCGATACCACGTTGGAATAGCTGTTGGTGATCACCGCCATCATGATCAACCCGGGCACGATGTAGTCGATGTAGGTGAACCCGCCCATGTCACCGATACGCCGGCCGATCAGGTTACCGAAGATGACGAAGTACAGGGCCATGGTGATACCCGGCGGCAGCAGCGTCTGCGGCCATATCCGGGTGAAACGGCGGATTTCCTTGAACAGGATGGTGCTGAAGGCGACCCAGCTGTTGCGCCAGTAATTCATGTTCATGCCACTCCCTTCTGCGCATTGCCATCCACCAGACGCAGGAACAGTTCCTCCAGCCGGTTGCTCTTGTTGCGCAGGCTCAGTACCTCGATGTCCTGCGCGGCCAGTTCGGCGAACAGCCCGTTCATGCCCTGCTCCCTGTCCACCTGCACCTCCAGGGTGTGATCATCCACCAGCGCACAGGGATAGCCGCCGAGCGCGGGCGGCTCGGCCAGTGCGTCGCGGCAGTCGAGCAGGAAGGTCTCGACCTGCAACTCCTTGAGCAGCTCACGCATGCTGGTGTTGTGGATGATCTGCCCGCCATCGATGATGGCGATGTTGCGGCACAACTGCTCGGCCTCTTCCAGGTAATGGGTGGTCAGGATGATGGTCACCCCCTGGGCGTTGATCTCCTCGAGGAATTGCCACATCGAGCGGCGGATCTCGATATCCACCCCGGCAGTCGGTTCATCGAGAATCAGCAGCCGCGGCTCATGGATCAGCGCGCGGGCGATCATCAGCCGCCGCTTCATGCCACCGGACAGCATGCGCGAGGCCACATTGCGCTTGTCCCACAGGTTCAGCCGGCGCAGGAAATGCTCGGACCGCTCGCGCGCCTCGCCAGCCGGAATGCCGTAGTAGCCGGCCTGGTTGACCAGGATATCCTGGGTCTTCTCGAACTGGCTGAAATTGAATTCCTGCGGCACCACGCCAATGCAGCGCTTGGCCGCTATCAGATCGGTATCCAGGTCGTGGCCGAAGATGCTGACCTTGCCAGCACTCTTGCTGACCAGCGACGACAGGATGCCGATGGTCGTGGACTTGCCGGCTCCGTTGGGACCGAGCAGAGCGAAGAAGTCACCCTGCGCCACCTCCAGATCCATCCCCTTCAGGGCGCGCATGCCATTGGGGTAGGTTTTTTCAAGCCCGCGAATCGTAATTGCAGCCGTCATGCATACATCCTTAATCCAGCGATCAGCCAGAGGATATGGGGGTGAAAATCGCGTATTCAAGCCACGCCGGCAATTACAAAAGTTCTACAAATGTGACTGGCCGGTCGATTGTGGTCACCGGTACCCGGTCGTATGCTTCAACGTGACAAGAATAACCACACAGACGGAGACGCTTCATGTCCCAAACGCCAGAAACATCGGCACCTGCCAAGGACGACTTTGCCAGTCGCATCACCCCGGCCTACCGGCGGTATGCACTGTTCATTCTGGTGTTGGCCTATACCTCCAGCCACGTTGACCGCAATATCGTCGGCATCCTGATCCAGCCGCTCAAGGCCGATCTGCTGCTGTCCGATACCCAGCTCGGCTTTTTGTCCGGTATCGCCTTCGCCCTGTTCTACGCCACCCTCGGCATTCCGATCGCGATCTGGGCCGACCGCTCCAACCGCCGCAACATCATCGCCTGGGCCATCGCCATCTGGAGTCTGATGACCGCTGTCTGTGGCCTGGCACAGAATTTCTGGCAACTGGCCGCCGCCCGTATCGGCGTCGGTATCGGCGAAGCCGGCTCCAGCCCGCCCTCGCATTCCATGCTCTCGGACCTGTATCCGAAGGAAAAACGCTCCAGCGCCATGGCCCTCTACTCGCTGGGGGTGTACTTCGGCATCATGATCGGCTTCATCGTCGGCGGCTTCGTGGCCGATGCCTGGGGCTGGCGTGCGGCCTTCTTCATCGTCGGCATGCCCGGCCTGCTGATCGCCCTGCTGGTCCGCTTCACCATGATCGAGCCGCCGCGCGGCTTTGCCGACGGGGTACCGCCGCCACCGCGCGGCAAGGTCAGCGTCAAGGCCGGCATGGCAGTACTCTGGCGCGTACGTACCACCCGCCATGTGGTGATCGGTGTCACCCTGACCGCGCTGGTCGGCTACGGGACCATCGTCTGGAATCCGGCCTTCCTGATGCGCAGCCACGGCCTGACCGCCGGTCAGGTGGGTCTGCTGCTGGGGCCGATGATGGGCATCGTCGGCGGTCTGGGCGCCTGGGTCGGCGGCCTGTTGGCGGACAAGCTGGCGGCGCGCAACCAGAGCTGGAACGCGTGGATCGTTGGTCTGGCGAAGGTCTGTGCGGTTCCGTTCGTCATCGCCTTCTATACCATCGACAACACCATGTGGGCGCTGGCTGCCTATATCCCGGCGGTGTTCCTGGGCGCCTTCTATCTCGGCCCCAGCTTCGCCATGATCCAGAGTCTGACGCCGCTGCGCAGCCGTGCGCTGGCCTCGGCAATCATGCTGCTGATCCTCAACCTGTTCGGCCTCGGTTTCGGCCCGCAACTGATCGGTCTGGCCAGCGACCTGATGAGCAGTGCGTATGGAATGGAAAGCCTGCGCTATGCACTGATCGTCGCGGCATTGGCGAATATCTGGGCCTGCTTCCACTACTACCTGGCCGGCAAGACCATCAAGCACGACAGCGCGCACATCGAACCCTGAACACCAGCCCTACCGGGACAACGCCTCCGCGGCGTTGTCCCGCCCTTTCTCCCCCTCTCCTTCCCTGTTCCGCCCCGGCGCGGTGATATTCCGTTACAGCCCAGGCCGCAACGCCCGGCCAAACCGACTATGCTAAAGGCTGTATTTCAACGCTGAAAGGAGTGCTTCATGCTCACCCTGCTCTGGCTGCTGGGTCTGATTCTCTGTATTGCCGTGCTGGCCTGGGTCCGCAGTGGCCTGCTCAATGGTTCTGTAGTGGTCGGTGCCTATCTGCTGGCGATGACCCTGCTCGGCCCGGTGCACTGGCTGCTGGACCTGATCCTCTGGGCGCTGTTTCTCGGTATCGCCATCCCCCTGAACCTCACCGATTGGCGCCGCAGAAGCATCACCACCCCACTGTTCCACTGGTTCAGGAAGGTGCTGCCGCCGATATCCGATACCGAGCAGGAAGCACTGGATGCCGGTACCGTCTGGTGGGATGGGGAGATCTTCAGTGGCCGTCCCGACTGGGACAAGCTGCACAGCTATCCCAAGCCGACCCTGACCGCCGAAGAGCAGGCATTTCTCGATGGCCCGGTGGAAGAACTGTGCCGCATGACCAACGAGTGGCAGGTCACCACCCAACTGCAGGACCTGCCGGAGCCGGTGTGGCAGTTCATCAAGAGCAACGGCTTCTTCGGCCTGATCATCCCCAGGGAATATGGTGGCAAGGGCTTTTCCGCCTATGCCCATTCGCAGGTCGCCATGAAACTGGCCAGCCGCAGCGGTGACTTGGGCTCGACCGTCATGGTTCCCAACTCCCTGGGCCCCGCCGAGCTGCTGATGCAGTACGGCACCGACGCCCAGAAGCAGTATTACCTGCCACGCCTGGCCGCCGGCCAGGAAGTACCCTGTTTTGCCCTGACCTCGCCAGAGGCCGGCTCCGACGCCGGCGCCATGCCCGACCGCGGCATCGTCTGCCGCGGCCAGTGGCAGGGCCAGGAAGTGCTGGGCCTGAGCGTCACCTGGGAGAAGCGCTACATCACCCTCGGCCCGGTCGCCACCCTGCTGGGGTTGGCCTTCAAGGTCTACGACCCCGACGGCCTGCTCGGCGACCGGGAAGAACTGGGCATCAGCCTGGCGCTGATCCCTACCGATACCGACGGCGTCGAGATCGGCCGGCGCCACTTCCCGCTCAATGCAGCCTTCATGAACGGCCCGAACTCCGGCAAGGACGTGTTCATCCCGATGGATTACCTGATCGGCGGGCAGCAGATGATCGGCCACGGCTGGAAGATGCTGATGAACTGCCTGGCGGTCGGGCGCTCCATTTCCCTGCCCGCCGGTGGCACCGGTGCTGCCAAGATGGCCAGCATGACCACCGGTGCCTATGCGCGGATTCGCCGCCAGTTCAACCTGCCCATCGGCGAGTTCGAGGGAGTACAGGAAGCGCTGGCGCGCATCGGTGGCAACACCTACGTGATGGACGCAGCCCGCAGCATGACCGCCGGCGCGGTGGACCTCGGCGAGAAGCCGGCAGTGCTGTCCGGCGTGGTCAAGTACCACATCACCGAACGCATGCGCCAGTGCCTGAACGATGCCATGGATGTGCATGGTGGCAAGGGCATCTGCATGGGGCCGAAGAACTATCTGGGCCGCGGCTATCAGTCGATACCGATTTCCATCACCGTGGAAGGCGCCAATATCCTCACCCGCAGCATGATGATCTTCGGTCAGGGCGCCATTCGCAGCCATCCCTATGTGCTGCAGGAAATGCTCGCCACCCAGGACCCCGACCAGGAACAGGCCATCGCCCGTTTCGATGCCCTGCTGTATGAGCATATCGGCCATGCACTGGGCAATGCCGCTGGCAGCCTGCTGCTGGGACTGACCTGCGGCGTCCTGGTCAAGACCCCGGGCAACGCCGACACCCGCGGCTACTATCGCCAGTTGTCACGTCTGTCGGCGGCATTCGCCACCCTGACCGATACCACCATGCTGATGCTCGGCGGCGAGCTGAAGCGCCGCGAGCGGCTGTCGGCGCGGCTCGGCGACGTACTCAGCTTCATCTATCTGGCCAGCGCCACGCTCAAGCACTATCACGACCAGGGCGAACCGGAGGAAGACCTGCCGCTGCTGCGCTGGGGCGTGGAGGACCTGCTGGTGAAGACCGAACAGGCCATGCATGAGATCCTGCTCAACTTCCCTGACCGCTGCGTAGGCATCGCCCTGCGCGTGCTGATCTTCCCGCTCGGCCGCCGGCTCAAGCCGCCGACCGATATCACCGGCCGGGAAGTCGCGCGACGGCTGATGACGCCCGGCGCCTCGCGTGATCGATTGCTGGAAGGCTGCTATCGCAGCAACGACCCCGAGGATGTCACCGGCCTGCTGAACAACACGCTGGACAAGGTAATCCTGGCCGATCCCATTGAGCTGCGACTGAGCAAGGCCCAGCGCTCCGGCGAACTGCAACATGACAGCGACGCCGATCCGCTTGCGGTGGCCGCCGAAAGCGGTGTGATCAGCCCGGACGAAGCACAGAAGGTCCGCGATGCCCGGCTGGCCCGCCGCGCAGTGATCGAAGTGGATGACTTTTCCCAGGAGGAGATGACGCCGCGCTAATCCATCTCCTGGGTTGTCGAGCGCCTGCTCGACGACCGAAGCACTCTCAGGCGTAGCGCCCGAACGCGGACCGGGGGCGCTACACCCCAAGGTTTGCTGCACGACAAGTGCCGAAAGTCGCAGGCCTTGGTGACCAGCAGCCGTTGCAGAACCGTCTGCGGCCAGGGACGGCCGTAGACGAGCGCCATGGATGGCGGGGTGCGCGTTCTGCAACGGCTGCTGGTCACCAAGGCCCCACTCGACAGCCCGCTGCCTCCTAACCAGATCCTGGTGTGGGTCGAGCCCCGAACACGGACCGGGCGAGATGCTACCCCCTGCTGCTCTCCCCATGCCGCAGCTGCTCCGCCCATAGTCGCGCATAGGCGCCACCGGCGGCCAGCAATTGCTGGTGATTACCCTGCTCCACCACCCGCCCCTGATCCAGCACCAGGATCTGCTCGGCATGGATAATGGTCGATAACCGGTGGGCGATGGCCAGGGTCGTGCGTCGCTGCGCCACCAGGTTGAGCGCATCCAGAATACGCCGCTCGGAGTGTGTATCCAGTGAGGCAGTGGCCTCATCGAGAATCAGTATCGGTGGATTCTTGAGCAGTACCCGGGCGATGGCGATGCGCTGTTTCTCGCCACCGGAGAGCTTCAGCCCGCGCTCACCGACCTGTGTCTCCAGCCCCTCCGGCAAGCGTTTGACGAAATCTTCCAGCTGCGCCATACGCAGCGCTTCCCAGATATCCGCCTCGCTTGCCTCCGGCTTACCGTAGGCGATGTTGTAGCCGATGGTGTCGTTGAACAGCACGGTATCCTGCGGCACCACGCCGATGTGCTGGCGCAGGCTCTGCTGGCTGACACTACGGATATCCTGCCCGTCGATGCTGATGGCGCCAGCGTCCACATCATAGAAACGGAACAGCAAGCGCGCCAGCGTGGACTTGCCCGCGCCACTGGGGCCGACCACGGCCAGCGTCTGGCCTGCCGGAATGGTAATGCTGACACCCTGCAATATGGGTCGGTCCGCCTGATAGGCGAAGCCCACATTGTCGAAGCGCACCTGCCCACCACCGACCTGCAGCGCCGGCGCCTCCGCCGCATCCACCACCCGCACCGGCGCCTGCAACAGGCCGAACAGGCGCTCGATATTGATCAGTGCCTCGCGAATCTCCCGGTAGATGAAACCGAGAAAGTTCAGCGGAATGAACAGCTGGATCATGTAGGCATTGATCATCACCAGCTCGCCCAGGGTCATGGCGCCGGCGGACACCTGCCGCGCCGCCAGCACCATCAACAGGGTGACCGAACCGGCGATGATCAGCGCCTGCCCGGAGTTCAGCGCCGCCAGCGACAGCCGCGTCTTCATGCGCGCTGCCTCCCAGTTGGCCAGGTGCACATCGTACTGGCGGGCCTCGAACTGCTCGTTGCCGAAATACTTCACCGTTTCATAGTTCAGCAGGCTGTCCACCGCCCGGGTATTGGAGCGGTTGTCCAGTTGATTGCTCTCACGCACGAAGCGGTTGCGCCACTCGGTGAAGACGATAGTGAACAGGGCATAGACCACCACCGAGCCGAGCACGGTCAGCGCGTAGATCGGACTGAAGTTGAGCAACAGGATGGCGGCAATCAGGCCGATCTCCAGCAACGTCGGCAGGATATTGAAGACCATGAAACGCAGTAGAAAGCTGATACCGCTGGTGCCGCGCTCGATATCCCGAGCCAGCCCACCGGTGCGCCGCGACAGATGAAACCCCAGATCCAGCCGGTGCAGATGCTCGAATACCTTGAGTGAAATGCGCCGCATGGCACGCTCGGCGACCCTGGCGAATACCGCGTCACGCAGTTCGGAAAAGAATACCGAGGCGAAGCGCAGCAGCCCGTAGCCGGCCAGCAGAGCCACCGGAACCAGGATCAGCGCATCGGTAACAGTTTCATAATGCTCGACGATCAGCTTGAGCATCCAGGGCACAGCGACCCCTGCCAGCTTGGCCAGGATCAGGCAACCCAATGCCAGCAGCACACGACCACGGAATTCGCTCAGATAAGGAAGCAGACTGCGGATGATCCGCCAGTTGACCGGACCACCGGTATAGGACTTGTCGGACAGGGAACGCATGGGAGGCCTCGGCGGACAGCGAAGCCAGCGAGCATAGCACAGCAGCTGGAGCTGCTCCCTGCAGGAACCGTCAGACTATGGCTCCTGCAGGGGCTACGCGAGTGGAGAGAGGTGCTCAGTCCTCGTGGGGAATAGGGTCGGGGTTGCGGTCCCAACCCACCAACAGCAGCGTGGTGATGATGCCGAACAGCAGGCCGATCCAGGGCTCGAAGAGCGCCAGCCCCGTGCCAATCAGTACCACCGCCCCACGCGAGGTGTTGTTCCTGGGAATCGCCATGGCGATGTAGGCGCAGGCGAAGCCAGTCAGTACCAGGGTCAGCGACAGCGCCACACCCAGCAATGGACGCAGGCCGGTCACCAGCGGCAGCAGCACGAACAGCACCGGAATGCCCATGAGGTAATAGGACACCAGCCCGCTGTGCAGGCTGTCCATCGCCCGTCGCCCCTGCTTCCAGCGCTGCACGATGATGACATGAACCCCGGTCCACAGCGCGCCCTGGGTTGGAAAGAAGGGTGCGAACAGGCCCATCAGGCCATTACGGATAGCCAACGACAGATGCGTCCGGTTGGGGTTGATATCGATATGCTCATCCTTGCGGGTAGCCATACCCTCACGGATCATCTCGTTACCGGTGACAATATCGCCGAACAGGATCACATAGGTGATCAACGCCAGCGGAATACCCTTGATGAACATCTCGGCGCTCGGCCAGCCGATCGCAAATGGCGAGACCTTCAGCCACAGGTCGCCCACCGGTGGGATCAGGATGCCCCACTCGATCTCATAGCTGACCTCCCCCACCAGCGGTCCCACCAGTGCCGCCAGCAGAAAGCCCGGCAGCAGCCCCATCGCACCGATAAGGGCGACCAGGTGATATCTCTCCTTCAGCCGGGCCATCGGCAAGGAAAAGGCGAATATCAGACACACCGCACAGGCCAGCGTGGTGATGATCGGCTGCTGCAGCAGGAAGCGCTCGGCATCATCGATGAATACTCGCTTGAGTGCAGCAATGGCCGCCCCAAGAATGATGCCGGCCTTGAGGGTATCCGGGAGCCAGAGTACGAACTTCTTGCCCAGCCCGGACACACCGAGAATAAACAGCAACAGAGCGAAGTTCAGCGATATCGCCGTCATCGCCTGAAAGCGCAGAACGGGGTCCTCGTAACTGCCCAGAACGAAGGCCAGCACCAACGGCAGGGCCGGTGTGATCCAGCCCGGCGCATAGGGCTCGCCGAAGAAGATCAGCGCCGAACCGATCAGGATCGAGTGCAGCATCGATAGCGCCACGGCTTCTTCGAAGGTCAGACCGAAGAACATAGTCATCAACGGCACCAGCGACAGGCCGGTGGCAGCGGCAACGAACAGCCCCTGCAAAGCCTCGGGCCAGTACAGTCTGGTGTGGTAGAAAGGCAGGCGAAAAGTGAATGGCCCCCAGCGCCATCCGGGCAATTCGGGTTTGGACATGTCAGACTCCGTGGCTTTTTATTGGATTTATTATTCGGCCCGCCAACCTGGAAGGCGAGGGCTCAAGCCATTATGCAAGGCAGCGGGAAAGTCTGCATGAGCCATTGCTGGCAGGCGCTGCCGGGAGGGCTTCTCGGCCAGGGCAGCAGGCGCCAGTCGAGCTCTAACCCCAGACAATACATGGCTCGCACCCGCCCACGACTATCCCCACACCTTCGCCATCAATCTGGTGAATAGCCTGTTTCCAGTTGTTTCAACCGTCCAGTTCGGGCTGCGACTCCTGCTCCAGCCGCCGTCTGACCGCCAGCGGCGAACCGGTGCGACGTGCCAGAAGGCTATACAGCACCGGGATCAGTATCAGCGTCACGAACATCGATACCGTCACCCCCCATACCACCACGATACCGATCACCGCCCGGGTCTCCGCACCCGCCCCGGAGGCCATGATCAGCGGTATGGCTCCGGCCACCGTGGTCACACCGGTCATCAGGATCGGGCGCAGGCGCAGGATACTCGCCTGCACCAGCGCCTCATCGAAGCTGCGCCCGGCATCACGCAGCTGGTTGGCGAACTCGACGATCAGAATGCCGTTCTTGGCCGCCAGGCCGATCAACATCAGCAGCGCGATCTGGCTGTACAGATTGAGACTATTGCCGGTCACCCACAGCCCGATCAGCCCACCACCGATGGCCATGGGTACACCGAGCATGATCACCAGCGGATGCACGAAGCTCTCGAACAACGCAGCCAGTACCAGGAAGATCACCAGCCCGCCGAGCATGAAGACGAACATCATCGAGCCGCTGGCATTGCGCAGATCCAGCGACTGGCCCTTGTATCCGATCACCAGGGTTTCCGGCAGGTTATCCCGGGCCAGTTGCTCAACGTGGTCCAGCGCATCACCCAGGGCCAGCCCCGGCAGCATGGATGCGTCGATGGTGATGGCGCGGTTGCGGTTATAGCGGTTGAGGGTGGTGGAGCCGGCATACTCCTCGATGGTGATCAGGTTCGACAGCGGAATCAGCGCACCGCTGGTGGCCGAACGTACATAGATGTTCTGCATGCTCGACGGGGTACGCTTGTCCAGCTTCTCCGCCTCGAGGATCACATCGTATTCTTCACCATCATCCAGATAGGTGGTGACCCGACGCGAACCGAGCATGGTCTCCAGAGTACGGCCAATGGTGTTGATATTGACCCCCAGCGCCGCCGCCCGGTCGTAGTCGATATGCACCTCCAGCTGTGGCTGGGTTTCCTTGTAATCGGTATCGATGTTGATCAGGCCGGGGTTATCCTGTGCCAGCTTCTCCAGCAGGATATCCCGCCATTCGGCCAGTTCCTGGTAGGTACCGGCACCACCGATCACCAGCTGGAACGGCTGGTCGCGCCCGGCGCCGAAGCCCTGGCGCATGATCGGGATGATGCGCACCCCGGACAGGTCGGTGAACCGCTCACGCAGCTCCTCGATGATCTCGGTGGCTGGCCGGCGATCCGCCCAGTCGTTCAGCACCACGTTGAGCATGCCGGTATTGAAGGTGGTGATGGCACCAAAGGAGCGCGGTGCGCGCACCATGATACGTGACACCTCGCCGCTCTCGACCAGGTCCATTACCCGCGACTCGATCTCGTCCATGTATTCGACCATGTAGTCGAAGGTGGCCCCTTCCGGCCCATTGACCATGATCATGAACACCCCCCGGTCCTCGATCGGAGTGTACTCATTGGGTAGTTGGGTGATCAGCCAGATGCTCAGCACCGACAGCGCGGCGAAGAACAGTACCGTCAACCAGCGTATCCGCAGCGCCAGCAGCAACACCGTGCTGTAGAGCTTCCGGCTGCGCTGCAGAGCCCAGTCGACGGTGCGTACCAGGCGGTGGTTGTCGTCATTGCGGCGCAGAATCTTCGACGCCAGGGCCGGCGACAGCGTCAGCGCCACGAAGCTGGAAAACACCACCGCCGCCGCCATGGTCAGGGCGAACTCGGCAAACAGCTTGCCGACGTCCCCGCTCAGAAAGGCGATCGGCACGAATACCGCAATCAGCACCAGGGTGGTGGAAACCACGGCAAAGCCGACCTGCCGGGTACCGCGGAACGCGGCGACCAACGGCGTCTCGCCCTCCTCATCGATGCGCCGGCGGATGTTCTCCAGCACGATGATGGCGTCGTCCACCACCAGCGAGATAGCCAGCACCAGTGCCAGCAAGGTCAGCAGGTTGACGGTGAAGCCGAACACCATCAACGCGATGAAGGTCGCGGTCATCGATACCGGCAGGGTGACAGCCGGCACCAGCACCGCCCGCGGACTGCCAAGGAACAGGAAGATCGCCAGCACCACCAGCACCAGCGCGATGGTCAGGGTACGGTACACCTCGCCGATCGCGCCTTCGATGAAGATCGAACTATCGAAACTGGGGCTCAGGCGCATGCCCTCGGGCAGGGTCGGATTGATCTCCTCCACCAATTGCGCCGCGGAGCGGGAAATCTCCAACGTATTGGCCGTGGACTGACGCTCCAGACCGATGCCGACCATGGGCACACCGTTGCCACGAAACAGGCTGCGCTGTTCTTCGGTACCGCGTTCCACCAGCGCGACATCGCGCAAACGCACCAGGTGATTGTCTGCACCCCGGGACACCACCAGCTGGGCGAAGTCCTCGGCGGTACTGAAAGCCCGCTGCACGCGCACAGTGAACTGGCGATCAACCGACTCGATGCTGCCGGCCGGCAACTCGACGTTCTCCTGGCGCAACGCCTGCTCCACGTCATCGACAGTCAGGTTGTGCGCAGCGAGCAACTCGGCATCCAGCCAGACACGCATGGCCCAGGGCTGCGCCCCGCCAATCCGCACCCGGGCCACCCCCTTGAGGTTGGAGAAACGGTCGATCAGATAACGGTCGGCATAATCGGTCAGCTCGGGCACCGATAGACGATCACTGTTGAGGTTCCACCACACCACCACGTCCTGGTTGGCATCCTGCTTCTCGATCTCGGGCGGATCGGCCTCCACCGGCAGGTCCGGCAATATTCTCGAGACCCGGTCACGCACATCGTTGGCCGCCTCACTGACATCGCGATCGATGGAAAAACGCACGGTGATCTGCGAGCGGCCATCCTCGCTTCTCGACTCGATGTACTCGACACCTTCGATGCCGGCGATGTTCTCCTCGATGATCTGTGTCACCTGGGAATCGATGATGCTGGCCGAGGCACCACGATAGGTGGTGTCGATGGTGACGACGGGAGGGTCGATGTCGGGGTATTCACGCAGCGGCAAGGTCTGGTAGGCCACCAGGCCGAAGATGATCAGCAGCAGCGATACCACGGTGGCGAATACCGGGCGCAGTACAGCGGTGTCGGAGAGGATCACGGCAGGACTTCCTCAGGCACCTTGACCTCGATCTGCTGACCGGGGCTGACGCGGAAATTGCCATGAGTGATGACCTGCTGGTCCTTGCTCAAGCCTTCGACCACCTCGACCATCCCGGCGCTACGCTCACCGATCTTCACTTCCAGGCGTCCGGCGACGGTCTCACCATCGCGCTCGGTGACCACCATCACGAACTGCTGCTTGCCCAGGGGCAGCAAGGCGCCCTCCGGAATGACCAGCGCCTGGCGCGGCTCACCTTCCACCAGCACCTTCATCAGCATGCCCGGACGCAGCAGACCGGCGGGGTTGGGTATCAGGGCACGCACGCGAATCGAACGGGTGACCAGATCCACCTCATTGTCCAGCACCGCTACCTCGCCCTCGAACTGCTCCTCGGCAAAGGCCCGGCTGCTGGCGATGATCCGCTGCCCCGGCTGGATATCCGCCAACCTGAGCTCCGGCACAGTGAAGTCCAGCTTCATCACGCTGTCGTCATGCAGTGTCGTCACCGCCATGCCCGGCGTCAGCAGGGTTCCGACACTGACCTGGCGCAGCCCCACCACACTGTCGAACGGCGCACGGATCAGCCGATCGGCCAGCCGCGCCTCCACTGCTCGCAAGCGGGCCTTGGCGATATTGAACTCGCGGGTGCGGTCGTCCAGTTCCTGGCGCGATACATACTTGCTGGCAATCAGTTGCCTGGCCCGTTCCAACTGCTGCTCGGCATCGGCGACACCAGTGCGCGCCTCGTCCAGCTGGGCCAATTGTTCGCGATTGGTCAGCGCCACCAGGATGTCGCCAGCCTTGACCCGCTGGCCATCGGAAAAATTGATCTCGGAAATGGTTTCGGTGAGATTGGCCGCCAGCACCGCCGTCTCGTTGGCGTACAAGGTACCCAGCGCCTCGATCCGGCTGGCCACACGGATTTCCCGGACCGGCTCGGCAGAGACCTGAAATACCTCCTCCTCTGCCTGCACCGGCAGGGAAAAAAGAAGAACACAGCCGGCTGCATGACACAGCACCCTGCGCTGTGCACTCCTGATCAACTTCATCATCCAATGATTCCTTCGGGTTCAGCCTCGACTGCTGATTATCGCAGTCGGGTGTAGCCGAAGTGTGACAAACAGAGAATCAATCGGCTAGGGATTGTTTTGCTGCGGTTGTGTCGAAATAGTACCAGCTTTCAGGGTCTCATTGAAAAACATTCGCATTTGAGAAAATGCTCGCCCTGCCACCCGCGCATCGTATTGCGCCTGGCCCGGCATATTGGCGGTAGGGTCAGTGAATGAATGCACGGCACCGCCATAGCTGATCAACTGCCAGTCATTGACCTTGGCCTCACGCATCTCATTCTCGAAGGCAGCGACCTGCTCCGGCGGAACATAAGGATCATCTGCCCCGTGCAGCACCAGCAGTGGCGTGCGGATCGCACTGGCATCCTTCGGGTTCGGCGTATCCAGGTTGCCATGGAAGGACACCACGCCGCCAATTGCACTACCGGAACGGGCCAGCTCCAGCACCGTGCCGCCGCCAAAGCAGAAGCCGATCGCACCCAGGCGCTCGACATCCAGCGCGACCTTGTCGGACTGGGCCTTGAATGCCTCCAGCGCCGCATTGGCCCGCTTGCGCATCAAGGCCCGGTCGGACCGCACCAGTCCGGCAGCCTTGCCCGCCTCCTCGGCATTGGCCGGGCGGATATCCTTGCCGTACATATCGGCGACGAACACGATAAATTCCGAACCACCAGCGCGGAAGGCCTTCTTCGCCGCGTTGTCGGTAACGCCCATCCAGTTCGGCACCATCAGCAACCCGGGCCGTCTTTCAGTGACCGCGTTGTCATATACCAGCATGCCTTGATAGGTCTCACCGTCGATCTGATAGTCCACTGCCTGCGTGACCATGTCCGCCTGCACCAGCCCTGCGCTGCCGGCCATGAGCAACATACCGAGAATTCTTTTCATAGGAGGTTCCTGAGCCAAGGATGCTCAGCACAGAATAGACAAGAAGACGCAACTTGGGAAACGGCTGGCAGTCCTGTCCGGCGTAGCGCAGGCGCGCTACACCCCAGGGCTTTGCCGCCCCGAAGTCGCAGGCCGTGGTGAGCAGCCGCCATTGCAGAACCGTCTGCGGCCAGGGACGGCCGTAGACGAGCGCCATGGATGGCGGGGTGCGCGTTCTGCAATGGCGGCTGCTCACCACGGCCCTACGCGGAACCCATTGCGAGCGAACCTGCGCCGCCTTATGGATTGCCACGCCCTACGGGCTCGCAATGACTGTGCTTTTGAGGCGCTGGCCAGTTGCAGACGCCAACCGCCTGCCGCTCCCTGCGGGTTCGCAATGACCGTGCTTTTGAGGCACTGGCCAGTTGCAGACGCCAACCGACTGCCGCTCCCTGCGGGGTTCGCAATGACCGTGCTTTTGAGGCACTGGCCAGTTGCAGACGCCAACCGACTGCCGCTCCCTGCGGGTTCGCAGTGACGGTGTTTATAGGGGGGGGCAGGACACGCAGAAATGACAACGCCCGGTGTGAGCCTCCCCACACCGGGCGTTGTTACAGCGGTATTACTTGCTCAGCTCGACCAGCAGTGCGTTGAGCCGACGCACATAACTGCCCGGGTCCTGCAACGCTTCGCCGGCGGCCAGCGCGGCCTGGTCGAACAGGATGTGGGTCAGATCGGCGAAGCGATCCTCGTCCTGCTCCTGATCGAGCTTTTCCAGCAGCGGGTGTGCCGGATTGATCTCCAGGATCGGCTTGCTTTCCGGTGCCTTCTGCCCAGTGGCTTCGAGGATCTTGCGCATCTGCAGACCCATGCCGTCTTCGTTGATCACCAGTACCGCCGGGGAGTCGGTCAGACGATGCGAGACCTTGACCTCATCCACACTGTCGGCCAACACCTGCTTGACCCGCTCGACCAGATCGGCCTTGGCCTTGGCCGCCTCTTCCTGGGCCTGCTTGTCCTCTTCGCCTTCCAGTTTGCCCAGGTCCAGATCACCGCGAGCGACATCGACGAACTGCTTGTCCTTGTACTCGCTCAGGTGGCTCATCAGCCACTCGTCGATACGGTCGGTCAACAGCAGCACCTCGATACCCTTCTTGCGGAAGATCTCCAGATGCGGGCTGTTCTTGACCTGGTTGTAGCGCTCGCCGGTGAGGTAGTAGATCTTGTCCTGACCTTCCTGCATGCGCTCGATGTAGGCATCCAGGCTGACCACTTCACTGTCATCGCTTTGCGCGGTGGAGGCGAAACGCAGCAGGCCGGCGATCTTCTCGCGGTTGGCGAAGTCTTCCGCCGGACCTTCCTTCATCACGCTGCCGAAGGCCTTCCAGAAGGCAGCGTATTTCTCGGCATCGTTCTTCGCCAGCTTCTCCAGCATGTCCAGGACGCGCTTGGTCAGGGCCGACTTCATACTGTCGATGGCCGGGTCCTTCTGCAGGATCTCCCGGGAGACGTTCAGCGACAGGTCGTTGGAGTCCACCACCCCCTTGATGAAGCGCAGGTACAGCGGCAGGAACTGCTCGGCATCATCCATGATGAACACGCGCTGCACATAGAGCTTCAGCCCACGCGGCGCCTCGCGCTGATACAGGTCGAAGGGTGCGCGGCCGGGAACGTACAGCAGGCTGGTGTATTCCAGCTTGCCTTCGACCTTGTTATGGCTCCAGCTCAGCGGGTTCTCGAAGTCATGGGCAACGTGCTTGTAGAACTCCTGGTACTCCTCTTCCTTGACCTCGGTACGCGGGCGGGTCCACAGCGCGCTGGCGCGGTTGACGGTTTCCCATTCCGGCTCGGCCGGCTTGTCCTGCTCCTCACCGAGATGCTGCTTGGGCAGCTCGATCGGCAGGGAGATATGGTCGGAATACTTCTTGATGACGTTGCGCAGGCGCCAGCCATCGGCGAACTCGCTCTCGTCGGCCTTCAGATGCAACACAATGCGTGTGCCACGCCCGGGCTTGTCGATATTCTCGATGGTGAAGTCGCCCTCGCCCGCCGACTCCCAGCGTACCCCCTCGGCAGCATCGGCGCCGGCGCGGCGGGTGAATACCTCGACCTTGTCAGCAACGATGAAGGCACTGTAGAAGCCCACACCGAACTGGCCGATCAGACTGGCGTCCTTCTTCTGGTCACCGGTCAGCTGCTGCATGAACGCGGCGGTACCCGACTTGGCGATGGTACCCAGGTGGCTGATGACTTCCTCGCGGGACATGCCGATGCCGTTGTCCTCGATGGTCAGGGTCCTGGCCTGTTCGTCAGCGCTGATGCGGATGCGCAGGTTCGGATCATCTTCCAGCAGCTGCGGCTGGGCGATGGCTTCGAAGCGCAGCTTGTCCGAGGCGTCCGAGGCGTTGGAAATCAGCTCGCGGAGGAAGATCTCCTTGTTCGAGTACATCGAATGGATCATCAGGTGCAGCAGTTGCTTCACTTCGGTCTGAAATCCAAGCGTTTCCTTCTGGGCTTCCACGGTCATGTTTGCAGTATCTCCATGTTTCACAAAGGGCCTTCACCCGGCAGCAACCGGGCAGATGGGGCATTGATGGGGATGCGGCAGGAGAATTTCAAGGCATGACCGGATCAGCGAGCGCGCTCCTCGATCCGGCGGATATCCAGCGGGTGAAAGTGCAACTCGACCTGATGCGGCCCCCGCTCCTGTGACAGGATCAGGCGCTGCTCGGCGCTCAACTCCTTGAAACTGCCCAGGTGCGTACGCCCGGACCAGGTGGTCAGACGTACCGCTGCGCCGCTGAACAGCTGCGGCTCGTCCATCAGCGCCAGCAGGCTCAGCTCCCGCCACTGCGGCGGCACAGGTGGCGCCTCGGCTGGCGCTGCGACAGCCGGTTCGCTGGTCCGGGAATACAGCACGACACGCCTGGCACGTTCGCGCTCGAGCAACCATTCCGGCGTGGAGGACAGCACGACCTGACCGGTCAACCAGGTGCTGTGGATGGTCGGCAGATGCAGGTGGATGCGTCCCTCGACCCGTCCGGCAACCGGTTGGGCGAAATCCAGGCTCAGACTGTAGTCCCCCGACACCCGGCGCAACCCCGGTTCGGACAGGGCGCCGGTGTGCCAGCGCAGGATCAGCTCCGGCCACGCGCCCTGGTCCTCGGGCAGGCGCTCGATGACCGGGGCAAGCAGCAGCTCGCGGGCATTGGCAAAGCGAATGGTCAGCGAGCGGCGAACCCGGTCGGCCGGGCCTTCCTCGAACACCAGATCCTCACCGCGCCAGAATATCCGGTTCGGCACGAACGGCTGGCCCATGATGGTGCCGCGCAGGTCGCTGGCCGCCTCGGGCTCCACCGCCCAGCGACCGGATAGCAGCGCCTGCATACGCTCAGGATGATTGACCTGCAGCAGTGCTGCACCGGCAATCGCAGCGCACAACCCGAACAACAGCAGCAGACGCGGCCACAACGGATAGCCAAGCCCGCGCAATACCAGGGTCAGCGGCGCGAACAGCAGCGCCAGCAGCATCCTGCCGACCGACAATCGCACAGCGGCGATCACCAGCCACAGCCAGCCCAGGGTCAGTAATACAGCACCGCCAAGTAACAACAAGGCTTCCATGTCCTGACATCTCCACTCGTACGGCTGTCGAAAATTCAATCCAGCTTGAAATGCGCCCGTGCCGTGGCCACCGGCTCGTCCGAGCGGGTTTGCCATGCGGTAATCGCCACATTACCCACTCGCCGCCCCTGACGCCATACCTGACAGGTCGCATAGGTATCCCGGGACAGGCCGGCCCGCAGGTAATCCACGGAAAAATCAATGATCTTGGGAAAGGTCGGGCTGTTCATGCTGACCATCAGATGCAACATGGCCGCCAGCTCCATGAAACCAGCCAGCACGCCGCCATGCAACGCGGGCAATACCGGATTGCCGATATTGTCCTTGCTGATGGGCAGGTGGAAGACCATCTCCTCCCCCAGCCGCAATACCCGCATGCCGAGCATCTGCGCATAGGGGATCTGTTCTATCAGCGGCCGGTAGTCACCGGTCTGGTGGGCATCGCGCACCAACTGTTCGATATGCTGGTTCATGCTGCGCCTCCTGCTGCGGGGCGTACCTGCCCCGACTCCAGCGTACCCTTGCCCATGCGCATGAAGGTGCCCACCACGTGGGCCAGCGGCTCCTCTCGGCTGTGCTGGTAGGCCACGCCGCGGGTGAAGATGATCGTGGGCGTTACCCGGTAGCATTCGGCAAAACCGAAGATCGGCGCCCCCGGCTCGGCCGGATGCATATAGTCGATGCGCAGGTCCAGCGTCGGGCAGATCTCGAAATCATCCAGGTAACAGACCGTGGAAATGCCACAGCAGCTGTCCATCAGGGTGGTGATTGCCCCACCGTGCACCACACCGGTCACCGGATTGCCGACAATGAGTTCACTGTAGGGCAGTTTGATGACCAGGCCGCTCTCATCGGCCTGCTCCACCGTCATGCCAAGCACCTGGCAATGGCGCAGCACGGACAGGAAGTTGCGTGCGCGTTGTTCAATACTCATATCAAGCCCACCGGATACAAAACTCCAGATTTTAACAGACCAGCATGAATCTACTACGCTTGGTGTAGCGAAGCGGGAACTCTTGCCGCTTACGCCGGACTAACCAGACAGTGAATCATCACTTGGAGAATCAGATGAAAAAGCTTTGCGCAACGGCCATCCTCATGGCCAGTCTCGGTATGCTGGCAGCCTGTCAGGACAAGCCGGAAGACAAGATGGAGTCGGCTCGCGAGTCCATGTCCGATGCGATGGACAATGTAGGTGATGCCATCGAAGATACCGGCGATGCCATCGAGCAGAAAGCCGACGAAACCTTCAATAACGAGCCGACTACCAGCGAACGCATTCAGGAGAATCTGGATGCAGCCGGCGACAGGATCAGTGAAGCCTATGATGACTCCACCGATTACCTGCAGGAAAAAGGTCAACAGGCCAAGGAAGCCGCCGCTGATGCCCGGGACGATCTGAACCAGCGCATGAACGGCGAATAACCCCCGCAGTTGCTGTATACCCCACGACAATATCGGCCGCTTATGCGGCCGATATTGTTTGTGCGTCAGTCATTGCTCTGGCGGGGGTTCGGGGAACTGCGCCGGCGTCGCCATCAGCACTTCCAGCACCGTGGATTTGAACTCCCGACGGTACAACACATATACCACGCCCGCGGTCATGCCCATGAACACCCAGGGGTTGATGAACCAGCAGAGCATCGCCAGCGCGAAGTAATAGGAACGCAAGCCCAGGTTGAAGGAGTGCGCAGCCTTGGACAGCACCTTGGCCGCCCGGGTGGCGAAGGCCTTGCGTTCGATCTCGCTGACATGCTTCTCCCCTACCAGTGGAGCCGAGCCAAACAGCACTGAAGCAAAGTTGTACTGACGCATCGCCCAGGAGAAGGTGAAGAACGCGTAGACGAAGATACCCAGCATCGCCAGCAGCTTCACCTCCGAAATTTCACGGCTGACCGAGGCCACGAATGGCAGTTCCTGCAGCAGGCTCTGGGCCCGATCCGTTGCCCCCATCACGGTGATCAACCCCGCCACGATCAGCAACGTGCTGGAGGCGAAGAACGAGGTGTTGCGCTCCAGGTTGCTGATCAGGCTGGCGTCGGCAATGCGCTGCTCACGCAGCAGCAGCCGGCTCATCCAGTCCTTGCGATACAGGTGCAGTACGCTCGCCAGGCAGGGCGTATCCCGCCCTTTGTGCCAGGCGTAGCGGGTATAGCCGATCCAGCAGAAGATGAACCAGCCAAAGGCGGTAAAATTCAGCCAGAGCGATTCGGCATGGAGAATATCGTTCATTGTGCTTCCTTCAACGAACTCATGCGCTGCGCAGCCTGCCATAGCGTAACTGGTCCACCACAATGGCGATGACCAGCATGACGATGGCCGGCACCAACCAGCCCAGCCCCAGAGAAGCAAACGGCAGGCCACTCATCCAGGCCGTATCACGGTCCATGAAACCGGCGGCCTTGAGGCCATCGATGATACCGAACAACAAGGCGACCAGCATCACCGGGCGCATGATGTTCTGCGGACGCTGCCAACCTGGCAGGAACAGGCCAAGACAGACCAGCACGATAGCCAGCGGGTACAACCCCACCAGCACCGGGATGGAAACCCGGATCAGGCTGTCCAGCCCCTGGTTGGATACCGCCATGCAGAAGATGGTGAATACCCAAACCACCTGTTCATAGCTGACCGGAAACTCGCGACTGAAAAACGCGCCACAGGCCGATATCAGCCCTACCGCGGTGGTCAGGCATGCCAGGGTGATCACCACCGCCAGCAGCAGGCTGCCCGCCGTACCGAAACGATACTGGACGAAGGCGGCCAGGATCTGCCCACCATTGGCGCCCGGCTCCACCAATGAGCTGCTGGTAGCGCCCAGCTGAAACAGCGCCAGGTAGACCAGGGCCAAACCAACGGCAGCGATCACCGATGCAGTAATCGTATAGCGGGTCACCACATGGGTTTCCTGCACCTGGCGATCACGAATGGCTCGGGTGATCACCACACCGAACACCAGCGCCCCCAGGGCGTCCATGGTCAAATAGCCTTGCAGAACACCCTCGATAAGCGGGTTTTCCCGGTAGGCCGATGCCGCCTCACTGACATCACCTGCCGGGAACAGCAGCGCCGCTATACCGAGAATCACCAATGCCAGTAGCAGCACTGGCGTGATCAGCTTGCCGATATTGTCCACCAGGCGGCCGGGCTTCAATGCCAGGCACAACACCACAGTGAAATACACCAGCGAATAGATCAGCAGCGCCTGCCAGCTGTCCTCGACCAATCCGACCACACCCACCTCATACGACACCACGGCGGTTCGTGGCGTGGCGAACAGCGGCCCGATGGAGAGATAGACCAGAATGGCCAGGATCAGGCCGGGATATTTCCCCAGCGGCGCGGTCAGCTCCTGGATACCACCACCAACCCGCGCCAGCGCAACCAGCGTCAGCAGCGGTAAACCCACCGCAGTCAGCAGGAATCCCAGCGCGGTGGGCCACATGTTCTCACCGGCCAACAGACCGGCGCTGGGCGGAAAGATGATATTGCCTGCACCCAGAAACAGGGCGAAGGTCATGAAACCGAGGGCCAGAATATTGGCCGGCGATAATGTCTTCATTGAAATTCTTCTGTCAGGGACTGCCCGGTACAGACAGCAATGCGGGCATTATAAACATGCGTATGGGCAAAAGGGCTGCTCCCGGTCATGTTGTGAACCAAAAATGACAAAACCCCGCCGAGGCGGGGTTTTGCTTGCAGATCAGCGGGGAATTACTTCATTTCCCAGCCAGTCAGTTCCGACAGCGCCTTGCCGATATCGGCCAGCGAGCGGACGGTCTTCACGCCTGCGTCTTCCAGGGCAGCGAACTTCTCGTCGGCAGTACCCTTGCCGCCGGAGATGATCGCACCGGCATGGCCCATGCGCTTGCCTGCCGGAGCAGTCACACCAGCGATGTAGGACACCACCGGCTTGGTCACATTGGCCTTGATGAAGGCAGCGGCTTCTTCTTCAGCGCTACCGCCGATCTCGCCGATCATG
>Ga0172382_10000361_pt1 | contig 84727 bp, 87 predicted proteins | sample Leawel138RmetaG_FD_122245 | JGI IMG/M metagenome (GOLD analysis project Ga0172382, IMG submission 122245) | Leachate microbial communities from a municipal landfill in Southern Ontario, Canada - Leachate well 138R metaG | ecosystem: Engineered > Solid waste > Landfill > Unclassified | place...
ACATACGGGAGCTTTAAAGGCCATTCTGGACTTTTGGTTGGTTTCTGCCGTTCCGCCCCAACCGAACCATGCACAAATCAACCTGCTTTGGAACGAATCTTTTGAGGTAGTCTCCGGACAGGCACACGCGCCCGTTGGCCGTGAAATCCCGGATTGTCCGGCGGACGAATGGCTGCTGGTGCTTGCTTCCTGCCGTTATGAATTCATCCAATCGTTCCGGCTTTCCCAAAACCCGAATAAATTCCCGCAGCCTGCTTCCACTTATTTCTGGGGTAGGGGCTTGGTATAAAAGGAATGGGTTAGGGAATATTGGCTATTGCTATTCTAAGATTTACCCGAAATTTTAATTATGGGATTTTATATTAATTCACAAAAAAAGCCGTTTCAATTTTCATCGAAACGGCTTATCACTATTAAATAGTAAGGCTTATTTCTTAATCAGTTTTTTGGTAATCGTTCCTTCCGGTGTATCGATTTGAACGATGTAGATACCGATTGAAAGGCTGCTCACGTCAATGGTTCCGCGCTTGGAGCTCAAATCCATATTGGTTTGCATGACGGTTCTTCCGGTTAAATCCAACAAAGATACTTTGGCATCGTTGTAGGCTTTTTCAGTCAAGATGTAAACTTCACCACGGGTAGGGTTCGGATAAATGCTCAATTGGGAAGCGGTTGCATCGGATACGCCCATGATGGCCGTACAATCCAAGACATCGGTAGGTGGCATATCGAACGAGGAATTACCGTCGTTCACGTTGTCGGAACTTCCCTGGGAAGCACCGTATCCCAAGCCTCTTTTGGCGAAAGCTCTCCAGATACGGCATTGGTTTATGCCTTCATTGAGGATTTCATCGGCTTCCAGAATGGCATCACGTCCGGTAACGAATCCGGGGTAGCAGGGTTGGAGTTTCAATCCGTCGATGACCAATTGCATGGCCAGGTTATTGCCTCCGGTTCCATTGTACAAATCGGGGTCAAATCCATATTCGTCAATCAGTTCCCAGGTCATTTCCCACAACATGGTGGCCCATACATAGCCCACACCGTGCGGTACGGAAACCGAACTGATGGTGTTGTAGGTAGAAGGGTTTACAGACATATTGGTAGAATACCTTGTGGGACGAAGGCCCGGGCCGGTAGTGGGTTGAGAAAGCGCGTAGGTAGCGATGCCTCTTCCATCCGTGCCCTGGTCACCGGGTTCCATGGTCATCATCAAAGCGAAATAATCGCTCCAGCCTTCTCCCATTTGTTCATCGTTGAACAGGCATCCGGAATTGATCGGGCCGCCTGTCAATCGGGTGGATATTCCATGCCCGTATTCATGGGCAACGATTCCATGGTCTAAGGATCCGTCTTTCAGCCCGTCGCTGTGTCCGATTTTCGGAACGGAACCGTTGAGGGTGGTTCCGGCCAGTAAGGCCGCAATAATGGGCTCGCCGTCTGTGTTACGAATCATCACGGAAGGAATCACAACGCTTGGGTCGTCGCCACCCATCTGGATGGGGGCACCCGCCACATTGTTCACCATCACGACCGCCAGAGCACCGTTGTCCTGTGCTTTTTTCACCTTTACGTCAAACTCACAGTCGCCTCTTCGGATCAATACGATTTTGCCGTTGAGCTGGGCGCCGTTGGTGATGTTCTGGCATCCGTCGTTGGCATCTGTACTGCCACCGGCATTGTCATCCTGAATGACGACTAAGTCCTGGGTTATGGGCGGATTGGGTAAACCCCCTCCGAAACCGGCGAGGATTGCGCTGTAATTCCCTTGGTGTGCACCGGGTGTATTGACTGCGAACAAGTGGTCGTCACTTTGGTTGGAAGTCCACATAAACATAATCATATAGGGGTTTCCGCCTTCGCCCGGGGTTCCGAACATGGCATTGTTCATTTGGCCCATGGCTTCCCCGGTCTGGCCGAAAGCCCATACTTCGTCATTGCCAAAGCCACCGTTTCCGTAATTGTTTACCTGGAAGTTCCCTGCTGCTTCGGTAAATCCATATTGATACCAGACATCGTGCATCATATTGTTCATGTAGAACAAGTTTGTGGTAGAGGCATCCGGGCTTTGGTATAAGCTCGCATTGAGGTCCAATGGGAAATCAAACACCAAATCATCACCGGACTCGGCAAAGCCTGTGAATGTATAGGAACCGCCGTTGTAGAGCCAGTTTAGCCCGTCACTGGTTTGGTCATTGACCGCGATAACGTTGTTGCCGCGTGTCATATTGTATTCCGCACCGGGCGCACCGTCCACATCATGCCAGCCGAAAGGGGAACCGTTGTTCACCGCAGGCGAAACCACCAGTGTGCGTTCTCCGAAGGTCGGTGATTCTATCGGCAATTTGTAAACCCGGTACTGGGCACCGTCATTGATGGTCGTATTCATTGCATATTGGCTGTTCAGCCATTGGATTTCTTCACTTTGTTTGAACTCAGTAAGGGGATTGGTAAAATGCCCGTGTTCAAAACTACAGCTCAGCAAATGGTTGTGTTGGTCCAAAACCGCACCGGTTTGGGCATTGACAATCACTTCCATGATTTTGAGCTCATTGTCTAATTTCAAGTTCAGATGGAGCACCCAGGCCAAAGTGAGTTTACCGTCCGGGGTCGGGTAATACACCGCAACATTGTCGAAATCCGGATTGAGCCTTGCGCCGTTTTCCGCATTCAACACCATGCCGAAGTGCTGTGCACCTGCATTCGCAGCCTGCTCAAGACTAAGTGCGGGTTGGGAAGTATTGACCCTTTGGTGCAAATTGGATTCTAAAGTATGGGTGAAATAAACGATTTCACCGTTCTTTAAACTGAAATTTGCAATCGCATTGTACAATGGATACCCTGAATAAAACTGCTGTAAGTAAGCATGTTCTACCTGGGTTTTCTCATTGATGTAATTGGTTCGGACTTCCAATTCCTGAAAATCATTCTCTTGGAATCCAAATTCGGCAGCATGCTGGTTGAGGTAATTCTGTGTAAGATTCAGAATCCGCGCGTCCTGCGACCATACTGAAATTGCCGATAGCAACGTCAGTACAACCGAAAAATAAAGTTTTTTCATGTGTTAACTATTTATTGTGAAATGTAAATGTATTAATTTAGATTGAAAACTAAATCTTTTTAGTCGCCTGCTTTTTACTCATCAGCCATAAACCGATGAAAGTCAGTAGGCCATTGATGATAATCAGTTCCAATCCGATTTTGAAATCTCCGAATACCGCATGCGATAAACGCACTATTTCCTGCCGGGTAGATTCATCCCAATCCAGTTTATCTTGGTACCATTGGTAATTGTTCACGACATCCAGAACAAAGGTCAGAACGAGCGCAATGATGCTGCAAACCAATGGGGTAATTCCCTTCACGACTCGTTTGGTGAGAATTCCGAACATGAACAAGCCCAGGAGCGGCCCGTAAGTAAATCCGGCTAATTTCAGCAAGATGTCAATGAGTGAACCGTTGTCAATTTCCCGGAAAAAGAAAATGAAGAGTAAAAAGACCACGGCAAGGCTGCTGTGTACAAACAAGCGGGTACGGGTGATTTTCTTTTGCTTTTCCGCATCCGGGTCTTTGGGATTAACGCCCAATATATCGATGCAGAATGAAGAAGTCAAAGCCGTGAGGGCACCGTCGGCACTGGGGAACAAGGCGGAAATCAGCCCGATGATGAAACAAATGGAAATGAAAAAGGGCAAACCGCTCTGCATGGCAATGGTTGGGAACAAATCATCGCCTGCCTGGATGTTCAGGTTCTGGGATTGGGCATACATGGCCAAGACTGCGCCTAAGAATAAAAAGATAAAGACCACAATCATTTGTAAGGTTCCCATGACCGACATATTCTTTTGGGAGTCCTTTAAATTGCTGACAGAGATGTTCTTTTGCATCATTTCCTGGTCGAGGCCCGTCATGGCGATGGTGATGAACATACCGCCGATGATTTGCTTCAGGAAGAATCCGCCGGAGTTGACATCTGTATTGAAAAGCCGGGTCAAACCACTGTCGGTAGCGGCATTCCAGGATTCCATCAGATTGAAATCCATCAGATTTGAAACATAAACCAAGGTGATGACGAGAGCCAGTAACATGAAGGTCGTTTGCAAAGTATCGGTCCAGACAATGGTTTTCACACCACCCCGATAGGTATAAAGCAATATCAGCACCATGATGACAATAGCCGTGACTTCAAAACTGATGTTCAAATCCTGGAGAATAAATATCTCCAATACTTTAATAACCAAGTACAACCGCAAGGTAGCACCGACTGTTCGGGACAGAATGAAGAAAATCGCTCCGGTTTTATGGGCGTTTACACCCAGTCGTTTTTCGAGGTAAGTATAAATGGAGGTCAGGTTCATTTTGTAATAAATCGGCAGCAATACAAAGGCGACGATGAAATAGCCGATCCAATAACCGATGACGACTTGGAAATAGGCAAATCCGCCGTTGGCAACCGTTCCCGGAACCGAAATAAAAGTCATTCCGGATAGCGAGGTGCCAATCATTCCGAACGCGACCAACCACCATTTGCTCTTTTTATTTCCGATGAAAAAGGATTGGTTGTCAGAATTCCTGCTCGTAAAATGTGCAATGAACAAAAGCCCCAGAAAATAAACCACCACGATGGCTAACATAATTGTTGAGTTCATACCTCGTATAAATTTCATCCAAAAATAGTACTTTTGAACACAAATGAATTACCCAAGTAAAGTTTTTGAAAAAGCCGTTGAGGAAATGTCGCAGCTGCCCGGCATCGGGAAACGCACCGCATTGCGGTTGGTTCTGCACATGCTCAACCGCCCGTCTGCCAAAACCGAAGCCTTGTCCGAAGCCCTTCACCATTTGGTCAACGGTATCCAGTACTGCGAAAAATGCCATACGATTTCAGACGCAGCTCTCTGTCGGATTTGTGAAAACCCGCTGCGGGATTCCGAAACCATTTGCGTGGTGGAAGATGTGCGTGACGTGATGGCCATCGAAAATACCGGTCAGTTCCGGGGCGTTTACCATGTCTTGGGTGGAAGGATTTCCCCGATGGAAGGAATTGGCCCGGGACAATTGAAAATAGAATCCTTGGTCAAAAGGGTCGGGAAAGAGTCGGTTTCCGAATTGATTTTTGCGCTCAGTTCTACCATGGAGGGCGATACGACTTCCTTTTACTTGTATAAAGTTCTCAAGGATTATCCGCTCAAATTCTCGACCATCGCCCGCGGGCTCGGAGTCGGGGACGAATTGGAATATGCCGATGAAGCGACGCTCGTTCGTTCGATTCAAAACCGGATTCCTTATGTTGAATCAAATGTAAACGGATGAGGGTTTCGGTCGTAATTGTCAGTTACAATGCGCGTTACCATTTGGAACAATGCCTTTACAGTATTGAAAAAGCATTGGAAAATACAACAGGTGAAATCATTGTAGTCGATAATGATTCTCCCGAAAAACCGGTTGGATTTATTCGTGAAAAATTCCCGAATGTTCATTTTATAGAATCCAAAGAAAACATGGGTTTTACCAAAGCGAATAACCTCGGCGTGGAGAAAGCGAGTGGAGAATATGTTTTAATCCTCAATCCCGACACCTTGATTCCTGAAGATTTGTTTGAGAAAACCCTTCCTTTTGCAGATGAACATCCGGAAATGGGTGCTTTGGGCACACGTTTAATCGATGCCAACGGAAACTTTCATCCGGAAAGCAAGAGGAACATCCCCACATTGCAGAATACTTTCGGGAAATTGTTCGGGACTATTCTGCAAAAGAAAAATGTGAAAGGATATTACAAAACCGAAGTAGGGGAGTTCGAAGTCGCGCCGGCGGAAATTTTGGTGGGTGCATTTATGCTGATTCGAAGAGAAGTTTATTTGGAAGTTGGCGGATTTGATCCGCGTTATTTCATGTATGGCGAAGACATTGATTTGAGTTACACTTTGGAATTAAGTGGTTATACGAATTATTATTTCGGTGAAATTTCCGTCATTCATTACAAAGGAGAAAGTACCCGAAAAGACACTAAATATTTAAAAGTGTTTTTTGGTGCGATGGAAATTTTCATCGAAAAGTATTATCGAAAAAAATATTTCCAATATTTACTGTTCAAAATCGGTTTGAAACTCAGGTATATTTGGGCGAGAATTAATGGCGCATTTAAGCCTGAAGATAAAAAGAAACGAACTTCAGTTATTCCGTCGGATTTGGTTAAAATCCAATCTAAATCTGAAATCAATGAAAATCATAACCGAATTTTATTGGACGGAAATATTTTTAATCATGCCGAAATGCTCGAAATCATTTCAAACCACTCCAAAAAGGGAAGGCAGTTTTTCATCCGCCCCACACAGATGGATGTGCTGATTGGGGATGAGGGAGTTTTTAAATAAACTTCATCTAATCTTTGAAGTTATTAATTTATCAACCCTCAAAAATAACAGAAAGCAATAATCCCAATGTTAAAATTTTTGTCCGGATATGTTATACTTTTATATATTTGTCTGACTGACAACTTTTCTTACTAAACTTACTGCTGTTACTTCCTGCGACAGAATTTTTTCAGTTAGAAAGCTATCAGTATCAAAACAATTACAAACAACAAAATCCAATACAATTGTGGAGTGGGGTGATTATTTGGAGTTAAAAACGAACAACATAGATAAAATTTATTTCTACTAAAAAATCAAAAATGTCAAATTATTATAGTGCTTTGAATGATGCTGCCAGCGGTAAAGAACCGCAGACTTTTGGTATGTCGCCAAAGGAATCAGACGAGTATTTAAAATATTATTTTGCGGCTAAACTTGGGTTCGAATACGGTAGAATGGTTGGAGACGGTTTGGCTGAAGCCGGAACCCGCTTGTTTCAGTTGTTTTTCTATCGCATGGCCTATGTCTTCCCCGGCCTGTTGGTTCTATTTCTCATTTTTGATGCCGACTCATGGACCGGATATGACACGAAATTTTTTATTGAAAACAGGTTGTCGGATAATCTGTTAGCATTGCTTCTGCAAATTGTCTTTATCGCAATACCTATTTCATTGATTTTTTACCATTGGTATCTGTATCTAAGAGGGTTGGAATTGGGAAACTTCCTCTTGAAGAACAATACTGGTAAACAAAGAATATTGTTCTATGGAATTGGCATTTATACCATAGGAATCAGTTGTATCGGGATTTATATTCTTATTTGGTCGTTTCTCACAGATAATATGCTGTATTCAAATTACAAATGGGTATTTATTCTAATTTTTGTTTTCATTACCTGGAAACTGATGAACTTCCTCGTCGAATTTCATTGGAACGATTATAAAAATAAACAATGGGCAACTAAATCGCGCTTCTTTAAAAAAGGAATGAAAAAAGCATTTCAGAATAATGTAAAAAACTTAACGCTGAGTGAAATAAAATCAATAAGCGTAGATGATTTAGACAGCTCTGCGAGAAAAAAGAAGATTACAAAACTGAAGTATATCGTATTTGTGATACTGATGCTGTGTATTGTCTCTTTTCATAATTCCAATGAATACCAAAAGGACATGCAACAATTGACACTGGAAGGAAAAAACCCGCAAAGACCCTTGGTCACTTCAGAAGAAATCACCCTATATCATGATAAACAACAGCCCATAGGATACTTAAAAAATTTCATTCATAGAGACAGTTTGTTTAATGAAATTGAAGGAACATTGGAGAATGGGTATTACTATATAAATTTTGAGAAAAAACCACATTGGGTTGGGGTTAGTAAGGAAAATAGAGAAAAGTACAAAGGTGGATGGATTAGAATGTCGGATATGAAGTTTGGAAGTATCGAACGCGAAATTTACGAAAAGCGAAGACCAAAGAAAGAAGAATATAAGATTAGAAAATAAAATTCCGCCCAAAACCTGGGCGGAACCTATATTTGAAACACATAAATCCTTCAGGAAGCTATGCGTTTATTCGTTTAAATTATTGCGCTGAGTCGGTCTTTACCGGTTCAGAAGCAGGGACTTCTGCAGCAGTGTTTTGGGTTGAATCTGTCGCTGTCGTAGCTTGTCCGTGGTCGTTCTGCGCCTCAATTTCATGGTGCTCGTTGTGGTCAACATGCTCCATTGCTTCTTCATGCTCAACCGGCATGATGGATTTATTCCCTTTTGGCGTTGCGTCACAAGCTGCCAGTAAAAAGCTTCCGATGATTAAAAGTCCTAATTTTTTCATGTATGAATTTATTTTTGATTCTGAATTATGCCTACAAATTTACTTTAATTCCGCGATTTTCTGAACGCCCCCCCGTGTTTTCTCACCGATATTGACCAAAATCTCGGTTCCCAAAGGTAAAAATATATCCAGACGAGAACCGAATTTGATGAAACCGTATTCCACTCCGGCTTGCGCCATATCTTCTTCTTTGGCATACAAAACGATTCTCCGCGCTACCGCGCCGGCTATCTGTCTGAACAAAACATCTTTTCCGTTTTCGGTTTCCACCACTACTGTGGTGCGTTCATTCAGTTCCGATGATTTCGGATGGAAGGCTACCAGGTAACGCCCCGGATGGTATTTGGTATAAACCACTTTCCCTGAAACCGGATAGCGGTTCACATGCACATTCAACGGCGACATGAATATGGAAACCTGTATGCAACGGCCCTTTATATATTCTTTTTCTTCCACTTCCTCGATGACCACGACTTTGCCGTCGACCGGCGCGATTACATCATACGGATTGAAGGCTCCGCCCCGTGTCGGATTTCTGAAAAACCAAACGATAAAACCGTACAATACCCAAAAAGGGATGATCAAAATGAGGGAATACCAATTCGGTACGAATGTGTAAATACTGATGCTAATCCCTAAGAATAACAGAAAAAACACCATCAAAATAACCTTTCCCTCCTTGTGTAACCTCATGATTAAAATTTAAATTACGGCATCCAATAAAAGGTACAAATATACCATTGGAATCACAAATATAAAGCTATCCAATCTGTCCAGAAAACCACCATGCCCCGGAATGAGTTTTCCGCTGTCTTTTGCGTTGAAAGCTCTCTTGAGTTTCGACTCCACGATGTCTCCAATGGGTGCGCAAATAGCCACAATCAGACCGATAATGGTCCAGTTCAATGAACCATCCGTTAAAATGTATTTTTCCAAAACAAAACCTCCGGCAACCGTGAAGATAAACCCGCCGATTGTGCCCTCCCAGGTTTTGTTCTTGGATATCTTTGGAGCCAAAGGCCTTTTCCCCAAAAGGCTTCCGACGACATAAGCCATAATGTCGCTCAGCCAAATCAATATAAAAATATAAAGGATTTCATTTGAAATGATTTCCTTTCCCAAATCGTAATGAATAGTAGGGATGGTCAGCGCAAGGCTGAAAGGAACGGCCAAGTAAATCACACTGACAGTTGCCTTACCGAATTCTATGTACAATTCCTTGGTCGAAAACAGGATGGTAAAACAAGCCAAAAGGAAAAGAACCGGGCCTGCAAAACTCAAGGATTGCAGGACAAAGGCAGATTGCTGTTCGAAAAAGTAAGTCGAGAAATGATAGAAAACACCTGCCGAACCCAGAAAGGCCAAGCCAATATATAATTTGTCGGACATTTCGGTGATGTCCACATATTCGATGTAACAAAAAATGAAGAATAAAGCCATCAGGCCGACAAACAACCAAGGATGGCCGGTGGTTCCAAAATAAATCAGGACGATGTAAACCAATCCCGACAGAATGCGTGGCAATAAATTTTTCATCAAATTTGTTCTACTAAGAGCAAAAATATGTTTTTTGCATTGGGTGAGGAATCAAAATTGTGCATGTTTTTCCCTCGGATAGAGGTGATGTTTGACGGCAGATTATCTCCCTTACTTGATTTCAGTCTTTGTAAAGCTTCGCTGATGTTGGAAACCAATTGTTTCGGATGGGCATAAACGATGAAATTATCCGGGAAATCATTTAACTTCCTGCCGGATGTTTGGTGTGAGGACAACATGATTGCGCCGTCGTAAGCGACCAAATATTCGCACTCGATGAATGAAAAACCGTTTTTGCTTAATTGGGAAGTATGCTTGACGTTGAGCCTGTTTAAGAAGGATTTTAATTTGCTTTCAAAGCAAATGACTTCATCCAAATCTTCGTTATCAACGATTTCCTTGAGGTTTTCCAATGCTTCTTGCTCATTTTCGCAATAGAAGAACTGTCCGCCGCCTGCATTGAAGTTTTTAGCGAATAATACATCAATGGGGTCGTTGGATTTAAAAGCCACGAATTCCAATTCAGATTCGTCATCAGACTTATCCTCACCCTGTGAAACCAACAATTGTTTGAATTTCTTCCACATGCTCATAACGCGCCAGAGAATAAGCGAAAATAGTTAATTTAAATGAAACAGGGATAGTCCTTAGTCCTTTTTTTCAACAGAATCTTCACTTTCGGTCGTATCGAGGTGGCTCACATCGATGGCAGATGTTGCATTCCCGATGGGTTCCATATTTTCGTCCTCTTCGTAAATCCTTTCACCGAAAACTTCGACCAAATCTTCCCGGAAAATGACTTCTTTTTCCAAAAGTTTCTGTGCGAGCAAATCGAGTTTGTCACGGTTCGCACGCAGCAATTCTTGGGCACGTTCGTACTGCCCCTCAATGATTTTTGAAACTTCCGTATCAATGATGCGTGCTGTTTCTTCACTGTATGGTTTCCCGAAACCGAACTCATTTTGTCCGCTGGAATCGTAATAAGAGATATTACCGATTTTGTCATTCAGACCAAAGATGCTCACCATGGCGGAAGCCTGTTTGGTTACCCGTTCCAGATCGCTCAAAGCACCGGTTGAAATATCTCCGAAAACAACTTGTTCGGCAGCCCTTCCACCCATTGTTGCGGCAATTTCGTCCAGCATTTGTTCGGTGGTCGTGATTTGCCTTTCTTCGGCAAATACCAAGCGGCACCCAAGGATTTGCCTCTCGGCACGATGGTCACTTTCACCAAAGGTGCGGCATGCGGCAATAACCAACCGACCGTGGCATGGCCGGCTTCGTGGTAGGCAATCCTGCTTTTTTCTTTTGGCTTGATGAGTTTGTTTTTCTTTTCCAATCCGCCAATGATCCGGTCAACCGCATCCAGGAAGTCTTGCTTTTCCACCACGGATTTATCTTTACGCGCAGCCACCAAAGCCGCTTCATTACATACGTTTGCAATGTCAGCTCCGCTGAAACCGGGTGTTTGTTTGGCCAGGAAATCGGTTTCGACATCGGTTCCCAATTTCAAAGGTTTCAAATGGACTTCAAAGATTTCTTTTCTTTCGTTCAATTCCGGTAAGTCCACATGAATCAAGCGGTCGAAACGACCGGCGCGCATCAAGGCTTTATCCAAAACATCGGCCCGGTTGGTAGCGGCCAAAACGATTACATTGGTGTCGGTACCGAAACCGTCCATTTCTGTCAATAATTGGTTCAGCGTATTTTCCCTTTCATCGTTTCCGCCGGTGAAATTGTTTTTTCCCCGCGCACGTCCGATGGCATCGATTTCATCAATGAATATAATGGCCGGAGCCTTGTCTTTGGCATTTTTGAACAAATCACGGACCCGTGAGGCACCTACGCCCACAAACATTTCTACAAAATCGGAACCGGAAAGAGAAAAGAAAGGAACCTTGGCCTCACCGGCTACGGCTTTGGCTAAAAGGGTTTTTCCTGTCCCCGGAGGGCCTACCAATAAAGCACCTTTGGGGATTTTACCCCCTAATACGGTAAATTTTTCAGGGTTTTTGAGGAACTCCACGATTTCTTCTACTTCTTCTTTGGCTCCCTCTAAGCCGGCTACATCTTTGAACGTAATCCGTACTTTATCGTTTTCGTCAAATAATTTGGCGCGTGATTTCCCGATATTGAATATCTGTCCGCCGGGGCCGCCGCCTGCACCTCCCATTCTTCGGAAAAGCAAGAACCAAATTAAGGCGAAAAACAGCACCCAAATCAGGATATTCCAAAATATTTTACTAAAAGCATCGGGTGCGATATTTTCAAAAGTGGTGGTGAGGTTTTGTTCTGCTTTGAGTTCTTCGAATTCTTTCTCGAAGTTGGCATTGTCTGCGACGATGAATGAAAATTGCGGAGCAGGACTGCTCAATATCGTCATATTGGATTCCGGTTGCGTCAAAAATTTGAATTCTTCGGACTCCAAAGCTTCTTTGGTCAAAAAGACATCGACTTTGTTTTCTTCCAAATAAAGTTGAACAGTTTCTACATATCCTTCTGATAAATACTCAAAAAAAGTGCTTCTGTCCAATGGTTTGACGGTTCCTGCCAGTGAATTCGAAAAAAACCAAAACCCGATGAGAACCATGCCCACTGCGGCATAAATCCACATGGGGTTAAAAGTATTTTTAGGTCGTTTGTTATCTTTGTTATTGCTCAATTCTTTGTTTTTTAAATCGTTACATTAATTTCTTTGGCATCGCCCCAAAGTCCCTCAATATCATAATATTCCCGAAATTCTCTTTGAAAAACATGCACGATGATGTTGGTGTAATCCATCAAAATCCATTGGGCATTTTCGGTGCCCTCTACATGCCAAGGTCTTTCTTTTGTTTCTTTCCGGACTTTTCTTTCAATTGCTCCCGAGATGGAACTTGCGTGGGTATTGGAGTTGCCGGTGCAGATGATGAAGTATTCGCAAAACGAATTTTCAATTTCCCTTAAATCCAGTACTTTTATATCTTCTGCTTTTAGGTCGCTTGCCGCGTCTATAATGGTATCTATCAATAATTTTGAATCTATTTTCTTTTCTGTCATTCGAAATTTATAAGTTGACAAAATTAAGGAATAATCCTCAATGGTTTTGATAATTTAAAATAACTTTAACCGCCATAAGGTAATTTAGAGAAAACAATGGATATTCATTATTTTGAAACGCTTCCCAGCACCAATACGGCTCTGCTCGAAATGTCCAAAAAAGGTGCCAAATCATGGACAGCGGTTTGGACCAAAAACCAAACCCAAGGGAGGGGCTATTTGAGCAATCGTTGGGAAACGGAAAAGGATAAAAATATTGCGCTCAGTGTTTTGATAACCAATGATTTGAGTCACCAAGAACTCATCTATTTTAACCAATGGGTTTGCAACAGCATTTGTTCCTTTCTTTCAAAGCAACATAAGGAAACATATGTCAAATGGCCGAATGATATTATCATCAAAAACAAAAAAGTAGGTGGTATCCTGATTGAAACACATAAGTTTGGTAATCAATTGAATATCATAACGGGGATTGGGCTAAATGTGAACCAGACTGAATTTCCGGGTTTGTCCAAAGCCGGATCTTTGGCAACGGCCACCAATCAATTTTATGATGTAGATGTAATTTTGTCAGGCATGCTGACAAAACTGGAAGATTCTTATTCTCAAATTCAAAACAAAGAATGGAATTCTATTTTGGAAAATTACAATTCCAAACTTTTTTTAAAAGATCAACCAAGCCTTTTTAAAGTCGAAAATCAATTTTTTCAAGGAACTATACAACAGGTTGATGAATGGGGTTTACTTCATGTAAAAGTTGAAGATGGCATTGTCAAATCATTTAAAAACAAGGAAATTGAAATGATATATTAAATTAATTTTCAAAATAAGTCAATTAATTGTTAGAGTAATCTAATTTATTATATTTGCATCATAAAATAATAGATGCGAACTATATTCTATCCATTCATCGGCTTATTGTGCGGAATCCATTTATTTGCACAAACGGATTCCTTGGACGCAGACTACACCGATTTAGAAGGCGCGGTCATCACCGGAACTTTGAAGGAAGTCAGCCGATTGGGTAGCCCGATTCCCGTTGAAGTAATTACTTCAAAATTGTTTCGGAAAAATCCGACGCCAAGTTTGTTTGAGTCGGTTGGAATGGTAAATGGCGTACGTCCGCAATTGAATTGCAATGTTTGCAATACGGGCGACATCCACATCAACGGGATGGAGGGGCCATACACGATGATTTTGATTGACGGAATGCCGATTGTGAGTTCGCTCTCCACGGTTTATGGATTAAGCGGAATTCCCAACAGTCTGGTGGACAGGATTGAAGTGGTAAAAGGTCCGGCCTCGTCCTTATACGGTTCGGAAGCCATCGGCGGAATCATCAATGTCATTACCAAAGATGCTTCAAAGGCACCCAAATTTTCAGCTGATTTTTTTACTACGGATTGGTTCGAGTTCAGCAGCGACGTAGCGGCTAAAATACAAATTGAAAATGCGAGCGGTTTAATCGGTATTAATTATTTTAAATACGCAAACCCGCAAGACCGGAACGGCGATAATTTTACCGATTTGACTTTACAGGAAAGAATTTCAGTTTTTAACAAATGGAATTTTAAACGAAAAAACAACCGGACTGCGGCATTGGGAATCCGCTATGTGTACGAGGACAGGTGGGGAGGAGAAATGCAATGGGACAAACACCGAGACCGCGGAAGTAATCAAGTTTACGGAGAATCTATATTTACTTCGAGAATAGAATTAATTGGTAATTATCAACTTCCAATTAATGAGAAAATTAACACTCAATTTTCATACAATTACCATGATCAAGATTCTTGGTATGGAACCACACCTTTTATGGCTTATCAGGAAGTGCTTTTCAGTCAAGCATATTGGGATAAGACTTTTGGAAAACATAACTTTTTGATGGGACTTACGCTCCGCTTTACGGAATACGATGACAATACACCGGCCACGGGAAATAAAAATTACAACCAACCCGCAAAAACGTTTTTGCCGGGTGCCTTTGTCCAAGATGAAATCAAATTCAATCACCAAAATACGCTGTTGGTGGGTTATCGTTATGATTATAACAAGCACCACGGAGCCATTCATTCGCCGCGAATTGCCTACAAATACAATTCTTTTAATAAAAAACATACACTGCGTGGGAGTTTTGGTACCGGATTCCGTGTGGTAAATATTTTCACTGAAGACCATGCCGCGCTGACCGGGTCTCGCGAAGTGATTATTTCGGAAGCATTAAAACCTGAAAAATCCCATAACGGCAACCTGAATTACGTCACCCGTTTTTCTACTGATTTTATGAGTGTGGATGTAGATTTGACCGGGTTTTATTCCTATTTTACCAATAAGATTGTCGGAGACTACGATGAAAACCCCAACCAGATTATTTACGGGAATTTAGACGGACACGCTGTATCACAAGGCACTTCATTGAACCTGAATCTATTTTTTGATTTCCCTTTCCGCGCGTCAATGGGTATTTCTTATATGGATGTATATCGGAAGGAGACGAGTGCAAAAAACCGACAATGGTTTGCGCCCGAATGGTCGGGAACTTTTGTGATGAGTTATCATTTCCCAAAGGGTTTTACGGTTGATTTGACCGGAAACTGGAACGGGCCGATGCGTTTGCCTGTTCTACCCAACGACTATCGCCCCGAATATTCCCCTTGGTTTTGCATTGCGAATGTTCAAATGACCAAAAAACTCGGAAACGGCATTGAATTTTACGCGGGCGTAAAAAATATTTTTGATTTTGTCCCTTCTGAAGACCCCTTGATGCGCGCTTTTGATCCTTTTGACCAATATGTGAACGATCCGGTAAGCAACCCGAACGGATATACCTTCGATACTTCCTATAATTACGCTTCTTTACAGGGGATAAGGGGATTTTTAGGCATCCGTTATCATTTATTTTGATGGAAAAACTAATCTTCATACTGCTTCTTTTGATTTATTTAGCGAAGCCGAATTTAATGCAAGGCCAAACTTCCGTTCCCTTGGATGAGGTTGAAAATAAATTAACTGAAAACCCAAAATACATCGTCATTGAGTTTTACACGGACTGGTGTGGGATTTGTGCCATTCAACAAAATAAAATCCGCAAAGATGAAGACTTGGTTGGTAAACTTGAAAATGAATTTTATTACGTGAAATTCAACGCGGAAAGCAAAGATAGTTTTCGATTCAACGGATATTTATTTGAAAGTAGGGGTCGCATCCATGATTTTGCCAAAACGTTCTTTCCGGATGAATTGGGTTTTCCCGCTTGGGTTATCTTGAATCGAGAATTGGAAATTGTTTTTCAATGGATGGGGTTGATGGAATCCGATGAATTGGATTTTGTATTAAAACAAATTTTGTAGATTTATACTCAAATGAAATTGTATGACGGAAAAGCTTTTTTATGCCATTCGAAGTGAAGATATAGATTTGGTACGCGATATTTTACGCCAAAACCCTGAATGGTTGAACACCAAAGACCAACGCGGTTCCACGCCATTGTTGCTCGCAACTTATTATGGTTATGAAGAATTAACTGATTTTATATTGTCACTCAATCCGGATTTGAATGCCAAAGACGGTTCCGGTAATACTGCATTGATGGGCGTTTGTTTTAAAGGAAATGAAGCAATGGCCCGGAAACTCATCCAAGCGGGGGCAAATGTGAATGAAACCAATATGACGGGCGGAACTGCATTGCATTTTGCCGTGATGTTTAACCACACAAGATTGGTGGATTTATTGTTGAAAAACGGAGCAGATAAAAATATAGAAGACAACCGAGGTATGAATGCTTTGCAACAAGCTGAAATGCAGGGGTCAACGGTCGTAATCGAATTGTTGAGAGGATGATTACCTCATGAACACCAGTTTATTGTCCGTAGAAAGTTTAGCGTCGAAAACATAATCATTGTAATTGAAGTTTTTGACTTCATCCACTTCGGATAGGTTATTTTCTGCGCAAAACCTTGCCATCGCGCCGCGTGCTTGTTTGAAATAAACCATGATCTGTTTCAATTCGCCGTCTTTATAATTATAAAATTCTACATCGATTTTGGGCATTTTCAGCTTTTTAAAATCCAAGGCTTTTGCATATTCATTGCTGGCCAGATTCAACAAAGGTTCTTTCTTTTTCATTTTGGAATTCAAAAAATCGGTCAAAGTTTCCCGCCAGAATCCGTAAAGGTTTTTGGATCCGTTCACATCCAGTTTTGAGCCCATTTCCAAACGGTAAGGCATGACCCGGTCGCTCGGCCTTAAAATCCCGTACAAGCCGGAAAGGATGAAAAGGTTTTGGTTTAAATAATCTTGCGCATTTTCATCCAAAGTTTCGGCATCCAAACCGCGGTAAACCTCTCCTTTGAATGCGAGTGCGGCCTGCAGGCTTTTTTTCTTGGTCGGTTTGGGTTTCCATTGCGCATGGCGTTCGGAGTTCATCTCAGCCAGATCCCTTGAAATAGACATGAGTTTTTCAATTTCCTTGGGAGTGCGTTCACTCAAATTTTTCATGACATTTTCCGCTTGGGAAATGAATTTTGGAGAAGTGGATTTGTTCCATTCGCCGTCGGTTTCCATTGACATCAATTTGGCAGGAGAAAGTAAAATTTTCATTTTGTAAATTTAATTAATATATTTAGTTTTATGGAATGAGACACCTCCCCATTTTACTTTTTGTTTTTTGTTCAGCTCTGTATTCCCAAAATTATCAGTTTGATAAACTGATTACATATGAAGTAAGTTTGAATGAAATTCAATCGACCCATCAAAAAGTCATCAACTCCAAGAATTCAAATTATAACTTATTTTTAACCGGAAATCTTGCTGAGCTTTTTGACAGCCGGTCACTCGTCAAGCATTTTTTTGAAATAACATATTTGGAAAATCATATTTCGTTAAAATATGTAAGAAGTTGCAATGAGTCAGAGAATTTTAAAAAGGCAAATGAAGAAAAATGGGATTACCGGGTAGAAAAAATCAATGACAACGAATTTCTCTTGGGGAAATATAAATCCCAAAAGGCTAAAAATCCTTTGTTTTTGAGTAAAATTAAAATTGAAGAATCAACTGTTGAAGGGTTAAATGATTTGCATCCGATTGAAAAAGAATTTAGGAATCTGCTCAATTCTCATCTGGACAAAGACAAAATTTACAGTATTACTGAAGTGGGTTTTTATTCAAATGGAAAGATTGAAAGGAATTTAAAACTAATTCAAACAGCATATTATGAGTTGGATTTGAGTCTTCCTGAGCAATTAAATTATGATTGTTTAAACAATATCCCTTGAATGATTCAAGCACAATCCTTCGCTTTATATAAACGCATTGATATCGCCTTTGCCTTCGCGTAAAACCACGACTTCATCATTGGTCAAATCGACGATAGTTGAGGCTTGGTTGTCGCCCATTCCGCTGTCCACCACCAAATCAACGAGTTTGTCGAATTTTTCAGCAATCAGCTCCGGGTCGGTGGTATATTCGATGATTTCGTCGTCGTCCTTGATGGAAGTGGATGCAATGGGATTCCCGAGTTTTTCCACAATCATTTTAGGAACCAGATGATTTGGAACACGTATCCCGACAGTTTTCCGGTTTTTATAACTATTTGGCAAATTATTGGAAGCCTCCAACACAAAAGTAAAAGGACCGGGCAAAGCACGGCGGAGCAATTTGAAATTGGAATTGGAAATCGGTTTGGTATAATGGGACAAATGGCTCAGATCATTGCAAACAAAAGAGAATTGTGATTTGTCAAGTTTTACGCCTTTTAATTTCGCCAGTTTTTCCATGGCTTTCAGATTGGTGATATCACACCCCAAACCATAAACGGTGTCGGACGGATAAATGACCAAACCCCCGTTTTTCAAAACTTCCACAATTTGTTGAATCGCTCTTTCGTGCGGGTTTTCCGGATGGACTTTGATGAGTTTTGCCATGATTTAATGATTTCTTCAAAGATAAAGAAAGTCTTTTGCCTGAACAAACGCTTATTATTTCGGTGGTTTATGCAATCAAACGGTTGGTTTTTCGGATGGCTTGTTGATTTTTCCATTCAATCCAGTCCTGGCCTTTCATTTTCCGCATCAGATTGTCGAAATTCCGCATGAGGAATATATTGTAAAAAGCTTGTGAAAAATTTTTGGGTTTATGGGCGAGCGAGCGCAGGCTCATGGAAAATCCCGGCGTGAGGTATTTCATATAATGCCACCATCCTTCGGGCATGTAAAGCATTTCACCGTGCGATAAATCGGCTGCCATGGGCTTTAGGTTTTTCAATGCCGGCCATTTGTGAAAATCGGGTTGGTCAAAGTTGATGTCTTCCCTGCAAATCACCGAATACGGGATTTTGTACATGTATTTTGTCTGTTCGGGAGAAACGAGGAGGCATCTTTTTTTTCCTGCGAAATGAAAATGGAGAATGTTTGCCAAATCAATGTCATAATGCATAAACACAGTAGAATTCTCACCTCCGAAAAATAACATGGGCAAACTTTTGAAAAGGTTTAGCCCTAAATCCGGCATTTGGTAGTCAGCTTGTAATTTAGGTACTTGCTTCATTAAATTATACAGGAAAATCCGAAGTTCAGTAGGTCCGCTATGGAGGATGTCAATGTAATCGCTCATTTTCATCTCTGCAGCAGGTTCATTGACTTTTTTGGTGTAGTCAACCGGATCGTTATTGTACAATGGAACGATTTTGTCGCCTGCGATTTGTTTCATGTATTCAAAATCCCATTTTTTAAAGGCAGGCCAGTCTTGCGTAATTTTCTCAATGACAACCGGTTTTTGAGGCTTTACATAATATTTCTGGAAGTCGCGGGCAGAAATTTCGGAAATGCGCTCTACTTCTGTCAACTCAAACTCCATATCCTTCATTTAAAATTCAAATGTAAAAACATTTTTTCTTTTTAAACAGACTTCTCAAACTATATAATCGAATAATCCGTAAATTGCTTAACGATTATTAATTATGAAAGGAATCTTCAGTTTTCTATTGGTTTTTTACAGTTTGGCCGGTTTTTCACAAGTGTCGGCGGTTCCATATCTGGCCGTTGAAAAAGGAATTGTCCAATTAAAATTTCAAGCCGTAGAAGCCAATGTAGTAGGGGATGTGGCCGATATTCATTTGTACCAGTCTTTTGAAACTTCGGATACTTTGGCCGTAAACGGTTTTTATCTTTATCCGGTAAATGCGGAATCTTCCCTTTATGAATTAACGGTTTATTTGCCGGACAGAATTCTTTCGATGGATGTGCGGAACATGGACAATATCCGGAAACAGGTTTTGGCTGAAAATAAAAAAGGAAAAAGAATTACGCTGACGCATCAGGACGATTCCAATTTCATCCGCTTAAACATCCCTTCGATTCCTGCAAACCAAGAAGTAAAAGTGGTGGTGAAATATAGTCTAAACTTGACAGAGAAAGACGATTTAAAAAACCTCCAACTCCCTTCGTTTGTCCATACTTCCTATGGTTTAAATTTAAAGGAATTTGAATTCAAGATTAATTTGCTAAGCCCAACACCTATTTATTATTCTTCCGTCAATTCCCACCCGGCCCAATTCCAAAAAGTTTCCGAAAAATACCAAACCTTTTCTTACAAAGGAAATGCTTGGGATAAGCCGGTTCAGTTGGAGTTCCAATCCAAAGGTTCCGAAGCCGATGCGGGCATGTTGGTCTACAAAGAGAACGGTTGCCGCTACATTTTGGGTGTGGTGGAACCTCCCGAGACGATTAAACCGGAAGAAATCGCGCCGAGGGAATATGTTTTTGTGATGGATATTTCCGGTTCCATGCAAGGTTTCCCGATTGAAACATCCAAAGAATTGGTGAAACGCATTTTGCATGACTTGAAACCGGAAGAGAAATTCAACATTTTGTTTTTTGCAGGAAGCAGTGATTTCTTTGCCAAAGAATCGGTTTATGCGACAGCGGAAAACATCGATTTGGCCATTCAGATGATCAACAGCCGGCAAGGAACGGGAAAAACAAAACTGAGCGAAGCCTTGAAAAAAGTTTATTCCTATCCGCCCGAAAAAGCTTACAACCGCATTGTGGTATTGGTAACGGATGGGAAATTGAATGAAGAGCGAAGTTTGTATTTCGATTTGAAACAAAACCTGAAAGATGCGCAATATTTTTGTTTTGGGATTGGATACGATGTCAATCGGCAGACCATTCAGCAGATTTCACATGTCTCCGGAACGGAGGCAGTTTTGATTACTGAACAAGCCGATGCGGAAAAAGAAATGGAAAAATTTTTCAATACCATCCGCACACCACTTTTGAGATACATCCAAGTTCAATCCAAGAATTTGAATTTAAGTGAAACCTATCCTAGCCAATTCAATGGTTTTTTGTCCAGTGAATCTTCGAGTTTCGTCAGTAAGGAATGCAGTAGTACGCGTGATCCGAAGCTAATTTTAACCGGAATCAATGGAGAAGAAACTTACCATGAAGAATTTTCGTTGCCGAGCGGAGAGAACAATGAAAGCCTGAAAATCCTGAAATACCTTTGGGCAAAAGAAAAGATAGAATTCCTGCTCCAAGAAGAAGAGCGTTGCGGGAACCGTTGTGTACGGGACGGGAGATACCGCAATCAGATTATCAAAATAGGAGAGGAGCTGAACATTGCAACACCTTATACTTCCTTTATTTCAGAGACCTATACCAATCAGACCGGTAACAGAGGAAGAAAGCATTCTTTGTATGAAAACCCTAATAACCAAGTTGTTTTTCAAAACGATTATGATTCCGATTTTGACAAAGTGCCCAATACCGTTGACGAATGTCCGTATGACCGGGGATTAATCAGCCGGAAAGGTTGCCCCAAGACCGCTCAGGAAAAAATCACTTCCGAAATCAACCGTATGTTGGAAGGGATTGAATTTGATTTTGATTCTTTTGAAATCAAACCTGAATTTTATGAAAAACTCAATACGGCGGCTTCCATAATCGCTTCTCAACCCAATCAGGAATACATCGTGGAGGGTCATACCGACGCTGCAGGTACACCCGAATACAACCTGAATTTATCAATGAACCGAGCAAAATCAGTTGCGGATTATTTGCAACAAAAAGGAGTACAACCTTTGCAAATGAAATTAATAGGCAAGGGTGACACAGAATTAAAACATCCCGAATGCCGCCCGCAGGAAATTTGTGATGACCAGAAAAATTTTGAAAATAGAAGGGTTATATTCAAAGCTTTGAACTAAATTTGTGGAAACCGCAAATTGCATTCATATGAAATATGCCATTCAATTACTGATTTTAATGACTTTTGCGGCCTGTAGTCAGCATGTAGTAATTATAGCCGACCAAAATTACATCGATTCTGATTTGGACGGTCTCCACGATTCACGGGATGCTTGTCCCCATGAAGCAGGTTCCCTGTTTAATATGGGTTGCCCCAATAAAGAAATCAAACTCGCATTAGGCTTCAATAAGGACGAATCTACCGATTCTGACTTGGACGGGATTCCGGACGGAAAAGACAATTGTCCGTTGGTCTATGGCTCCCCTTTTAACCAAGGTTGTCCTATGACTGAAATCAATCATTGAGCATTCATCAACGCTTCAATTTCTTCGACTTCAATCGGGATGTTTTTCATTAAATTTTTGGGCAAACCGTTTGCTTGGATTACGTAATCATCTTCAATCCGAACGCCTAAATTTTCTTCGGGTAAATAAAATCCGGGTTCGTTGGTGAAAACCATACCTTCCACAAATTTGTCGGACAAAATCCCATAATCATGGGTGTCGAGGCCCATATGGTGCGAAGTGCCGTGCATCATGTATTTTTTGTAGGCCGGCCAGTCCGGGTTTTCATTTTGAACATCGGCTTTGTCAATCAGTCCCAATCCCAAAAGTTCCGAAGTATAAATTTTTCCCATTTCTTTGTGGTAATCATACCAGTTATTTCCGGCAACCAATAATTTTTCCGCTTCATTTTTACACCTGAGCACCGCATTGTAAACTTGTTTCTGGCGGTCAGAAAATTTTCCGTTTACGGGAATCGTACGTGTCATATCGGAAGCATAATTGGCGTATTCCGCACCTACATCAAGCAGTAAAATGTCGCCGTCCTTACATTGCTGGTTGTTTTGGATGTAATGCAAAACATTCGAACTGAATCCGCTCCCGATGATCGGTGTATATGCGAATCCTTTAGAACGGTTCATTAAAAATTCATGCGCAAATTCTGCCTCAATCTCGTATTCCCAAACGCCGGGCTTGGTAAATTTTAAAATTCTTCTGAATCCTTTTTCGGTAATGTCACAAGCTTTTTGAATCAATTCAATTTCTTCCGGTTCCTTGATAGAACGAATCCGTTGCAAAATCGGGTTGCTTCTCAAATAGTTGTGTGCCGGATAGTCATTTTTCAGTTTTTTGATGAAACGGTCTTCGCGGGTTTCCACCGATCTTTCGGCACGGTAATGCTCGTTGATGTTGATGTAAATGTTCTCGGCTTCCGACAATAATTTGTAAAGTATTTTTTCAAAATCCTGTAACCAATAAACCGTTTTGATTCCCGAGACTTCAAAAGCCTGTTCTTTGTTCAGTTTCGCACCTTCCCAGATTGCGATGTGCTCATTGGTTTCACGCAGGAAAAGGATTTCCCGGTGTTTCTCTTCATAAGCGTCCGGAAAAAGCACCAAAACGCTTTCTTCTTGGTCAATTCCCGACAGGTAGAAAAGGTCTCGGTGTTGGGCAAACGGTAACGTACTGTCCGCGCTCACGGGATAGATATCATTCGAATTGAACACCGCTAAGGATTTCGGTTTCAGTTCTTTTGTAAATTTATTTCTGTTTTTGATGAAAAGCCCGGATGGGATTTGCTCGTATTTTGTGTTCATAAAGGAATATTATGAAAACAAATGTATGAAAGTTCAGGGGAATGATGGGCTAAACCTGATAAAAAAGTAACACCTCATTCTTTCGAATGAGGTGCTAACCTTAACCAACCTAAACCTATGAAAAAGCTATTAGCTTTTATGGTTACAAATTTAGCCAATATTTTTAAATTACAAAATATATCGGATGAAAATGTGTTTTTTTTTACATTTTTTCCGGTGAACGGATTCCCAGGATTCCCAATGCACTCGAAACCACATGGCCAACCCATTGGCTCAAATATAGCCTAAACAACTTCAAGTCATCGGTTTCGGCCTTTAATACCGAATGGTTTTGGTAAAAAGAATTGAATAATTTAACCAAATCATAAACATAATTGGCAATCAATGCCGGGCTTAAATCCTCAGCTGCCTTTTGAATCGTTTCTTCGAAATTGTGCAAATGCCGGATGATTTCCGTTTCAGATTCGTTGATTTCTATGGATTTCCAATCGAAATTTTTGGGTTGTTCTTTTCTCAGCATCGATTGGATTCTGGCATAAGTATATTGAATGAATGGCCCTGTGTTACCGTTAAAATCCACACTTTCTTTCGGGTTAAACAAAATCCCCTTCTTGGGATCGACTTTTAAAATGTAGTATTTCAAAGCACCCATCCCGATTATTTCGTAAAGTTTTTCTTTTTCCCCATCCGAATAGCCGTCCAGTTTGCCCAATTCCGACGAAATTTCTTTGGCCGTCAGGAACATATCTTCCATCAATTCGTCTGCATCGACAACGGTTCCTTCACGGGATTTCATTTTTCCGTCGGGTAAATTGACCATTCCATACGACAAATGTTCCAGAGAATCGGCCCATTTATAGCCTAATTTTTTCAGAATTAAAAACAAAACTTTGAAGTGGTAATCTTGCTCATTTCCAACTACATAAATCAGTTTGTCTATATCAAAAGTTTCAAATCTTTCCACAGCCGTTCCCAAATCCTGCGTCATATAAACCGAAGTTCCGTCAGAACGCAAAACCAGCTTTTCATCCAATCCGTCAGCAGTCAAATCAATCCAAACCGAACCATCATCTTTTCGATAAAAAACACCGGAATTCAACCCTTTTTGGATCAAATCTTTTCCCAATAAATAAGTATTGCTTTCGTATTGATAATGGTCAAAATCAACGCCCAATCTTTTGTAAGTTTCACCAAATCCTTCATAAACCCAACCGTTCATTTTTGCCCAAAGATTTCGGACGTCCTCGGCTCCGGATTCCCATTTCAACAGCATTTCCTGTGCTTCTTTGAAAAGCGGAGCATTCTTTTTTGCCTCCTCTTCGGTTTGACCTTTTGAGATTAAATCTTTGATTTCCTGACGATAATGTTTGTCGAATTTCACATAATATTTCCCTACCAAATGATCGCCTTTCATTCCTGAACTTTCGGGTGTTTCTCCATTTCCGAATTTTTCCCAGGCAATCATCGATTTACAGATATGAATTCCGCGGTCGTTGATGATCTGGATTTTCTGAACTTTATGTCCGGCAGCTTTGAAAATATTAGCGACCGAATAACCCAAAAGATTGTTTCGGATGTGCCCCAAATGAATGGGTTTATTGGTATTTGGCGAAGAATATTCCACCATCACTGATTTCGCTTCCGGATGATTTTCTGTAAAGCCAAATTTCGTTTTTGAAGCATTTTCAATTAGATTATTCAACCAAAATTCACTTGGAAAACTCATATTCAAAAATCCTTTTACCACATTAAATCCCGAAATCAGATTTCTTGACAAAAGTGCATTTCCGATTTCATTTCCCAGTGCTTCAGGATTTTTTTTCAATTCTTTGATCAATGGAAAAGTCACCAATGTATATTGACCCTCAAACTCTTTGCGGGTATTTTGAATCTCAAGATGCTCCGGACTATAATTATAAAGTTCATTTATAGTTTGGGAGAGGATTTCAGTTGTTTTTTGCTTGAGGTTCATTTTTTTAAATGTTGGATGTTAAATGAGTGGTTCGACAAGCTCACCATGACACAAATTAGGGTCAACTTAGCCTGTCGAAGGGTTAGTGTGCGATGGTTGTAAAAACGTTTTGGACATCATCGTCTTCTTCAATTTTTTCCAGCAATTTATCCAAATCGGCTTGTTGTTCTTCAGTTAATTCTTTGGTTACCTGCGCGATGCGGTCAAACCCGCTGGAAATAATTTCAATGTGGTTTTCCTCGAAATATTTCTGTAATTGTCCGAAACTTTCAAAAGGTGCATAAACCACGACATTTCCTTCTTCTTCAAACATTTCTTCTGCACCATAATCAATCAGTTCCAATTCGAGTCCTTCAATGTCCAGACCTTCGCCCTTAACGGTAAAGTTACAGATATGGTCAAACATAAATTCCACTGAACCTTGCGTTCCGAGCGTTCCGTTGCATTTGTTGAAATAACTGCGGATGTTGGCTACCGTTCGGTTGTTATTATCGGTCGCGGTTTCAATCAAAACGGCAATTCCATGCGGGCCGTAACCTTCAAACAATACTTCTTTGAAGTTGGCGGTGTCTTTATCGGTCGCTTTTTTGATGGCGCGTTCCACGTTTTCCTTAGGCATATTGGCTGCCTTGGCATTTTGCATCACCGCGCGAAGCCGTGAATTGGCTTCCGGATTCGGGCCGCCTTCCTTCACGGCCATGACGATGTCTTTCCCGATACGGGTAAAGGTTTTGGCCATCGTAGCCCAACGTTTCATTTTTCTGCCTTTTCTGAATTCAAACGCTCTTCCCATTTTCTTGTAGATTTTAGCTTTGCAAAATTAATTTTTTTTTAAAGAATTATCCGCATGAACGGCCAGACAAATGCAGGTGCCCTAAACTTTTCGCGGATTTGGGTGATTCCACAACTCAGGATGCTTTATCTTTGCAGCCATAGAATCATTTAGTCAAAGAATTATGAAGAATGTCATCGAAGAATACCAAGGCATTGTCAGTAAAGCATTAGAAGAATATTCTTTTAAAGGTTTGGAACCCAAGCAACTGTATGAGCCTTGCGATTACATACTCAGTATAGGCGGGAAAAGACTTCGTCCCATCATCGTTATGCTGGGTGCTTATGTTTTTGACGGGAAAATAGAGGAGGTGCTGAAACCTGCCTTGGCCATTGAGTTTTTCCATAACTTTTCCTTGATGCACGACGACATCATGGATGTCGCCCCTTTGCGCCGCGGCAAAGAGACCGTTCACATCAAATACGATTTGAATACGGGCATCCTTTCCGGTGACGGAATGCTGATCAAAGCTTACCAGATGTTCGAAGATTTACCGGCCGAGAAATTCAAAGTCGTGACCCAACTCTTCTCAAAAACTGCAGCCGAACTATGTGAAGGACAACAATATGATTTGAATTTTGAAACCCAAGAAGAAGTTTCCTATGAGGAATACATTAAAATGATTACGCTCAAAACAGGCGTGATGATGGGTGCTTCGCTCAAAATTGGCGCGCTGGTGGCGGACGGATGCGACGAAGACTGCAATAATTTGTATGAGTTTGGCAAGAATCTGGGGATTGCCTTTCAATTGAAAGACGATTATTTAGATGTTTTCGGCCAACAAGATTTCGGGAAAATCCATGCGGGCGATGTGTTTGAAAATAAAAAAACCATCCTGTTTATCAAAGCATTGGAAATGGCAGAACCCAAGGAGGCGGACGAGCTTAAATTTTGGTACAGTATGAAAACCGATAATGTGGACAAAGTTTATGCAGTTGAAAAAATCTTCCGAAAACTGAAAGTGGATCATGCGGTAATGGATTTGATTTCAGAATATACCCAAAAATCAATGGCTTATCTGGACAAAGTCCAAGCCACCGAAAAGAAAAAAGACCAACTCCGGCTTTTGGCCGCCTCGCTGATTGAACGACAAGTATGATGCAGTTCAGGACGGAACTTTCTATCCCCGAATCGGAATGGAAAATCAACCATTCCGATCAAATATTCGGTATGGGTTCTTGTTTTGTAGATTCTATTGGCGAGAAATTGAAACGAGCCAAATTTACCGTTTTGCAAAACCCCTTCGGGACTTTGTTTCATCCGGTCGCCATTGAAAACGCCCTGGCCAGGATTCATTCCAACATACCCTATACGGAATCCGAAATCTTCAACCATTCAGAGCAGTATTTCAGCTGGGACCACCATACGTCCTTTGATAAACCCTCCATGAGGGCTACGCTTGAAGGAATCAATACACAATTGGAAGCCGCAAACGAATACATTCAGAACACCCGTGTTTTTATTTTGACATTTGGTACCTCTTGGGCCTATAAAATAAAGCAAATGGACTTTTTGGTGGCAAATTGCCACAAAGTTCCCGGGCAGCATTTTGAAAAAATTTTATTGACGGATAACCAATTGAAAACTGCCATTCGGAATTGTTTTCAATATATTTCAGACATCAACCCGCGGGCAAAAATCATTGCAACCGTAAGCCCTGTGAGGCATACCAAAGATGGTTTGGTGGAAAACAACCTCAGCAAGTCCAAACTGATTTCAAACCTGCACAGCGTCATCCAACAGTTTGAAAATGTGGACTATTTTCCTGCTTTTGAATGGATGACGGATGATTTACGGGATTATCGTTTCTACAAAGAGGATTTGATTCATCCGAACGAAATGGCAATCGAATATATTTGGCAAAAATTTTCGGACTGTTATTTTGATGCGGTGACCCAAGAAAAAATAAAGCAAGCCGAGAAAGTGCAAACAGCCCTCAGCCATAAACCTTCGAACAAAGGAACCATTGCTTATAAAACGTTCTTGTTCAATACCCAAAAGTACATTTCGGAAATTGAAAAAGGGTTTCCCAAAAATAGTTTTACTAACGAAAAAGAAACTTTAAAAAACCTGATGAAAAATGCTGATTGATACGCATACCCATTTGTATTCGGAAGAATTCGACAACGACCGTGACGAAATGATCAAACGCGCCCGGGAAGCAGGAATCGGGGAATTTTACATCCCTGCGATTGATTCGACCTATACCGACAGGATGCTGGATTTGGAGAAAAAATATCCGAATATGAACCTGATGATGGGCTTGCATCCGACTTCTGTCAAACCTGAAACTTATCTATCCGAACTGGAAGAAGTGAAAAACTGGCTCGATAGACGGCAGTTTGCGGCGGTTGGAGAAATCGGGATTGATTTGTATTGGGACAAATCTACATTGGGAATACAGCAAACCGCATTTAAAATCCAAATCGCTTGGGCCAAGGAAAAAGGACTGCCGATTGTCATTCATTCCCGTGAAAGTTTCGAGGAGATTTTTGAGGTTTTGGAAGATGAAAAAGATGAAAAACTCTTCGGGATTTTTCATTGTTTTACCGGCACCCAAGAACAAGCAGAACGGGCAATTGGTTTCAATATGAAGTTGGGAATCGGGGGAGTAGTAACGTTTAAGAACGGAAAAATCGATCAATTCCTGAATGAAATTCCATTGGAACATTTGGTATTGGAAACCGATTCACCTTATTTGGCACCGGTTCCTTACCGTGGGAAAAGGAATGAGTCATCTTATTTGACTAACGTCGTTAAAAAATTAGCAGAAATTTATGGCACGACCGAAAATGAAATAGCTCAATCCACTACGCGGAACGCTTTGTCCGTATTTGCGAATTGAGCTACCATTAGCATGGGAAGTGTTTATTATCTTACCAAAGTAAATTTTGTATTGATAACTTCCGCACCATTTTGGTTAACTGCTTTCAGAATATAAATTCCGGGCTGAAGTGCACCGCCTAAATTCAGTTTGAAATCTCCTTCGGATTGAACGGCTACTGAATTTGAATACACCATTTTATTGTTCAAACTCCAAACTGTAATGTCCAATTTAACCGCTTCGTTTATTTTTGAAACGATATTTAATTCACTGGTTTTTACAATGGTGGGATACAAACTGTAACCGGAACCGGTCAGAACGTCCATCTCGTTTTGTTTCAGGAAATAAGGGCTTGCCAAATCATAGACTGGTAAGGCGTAATCTGCTTTGAATGTGGCTTCCAAGGTATCGAAGTTCAAAGTATAAAACCCGAAATCAGAAGTTGTAGCCAATAAAACACTTCCGTCTTTGACAACTGCCGCACCGTTAACGGTATATTTTTCAGGTAAACCTTTGATTTGTCCCAACAATGACACATTCAAATTTTTGGGATTGAGTTTGAAAACATTTCCTGCAGCACTGATGATGTATAAGTTCCCAAACGAATCGGCGATCATATCGCCGCCAAAAGCCAAAGTTTCATTGCCTAATTTGGCGACCTCGGATTGAAATCCTTCCACAGCTCCCAAGTTTTGAATATTTCCGTTAGCGGAAATTCTCAAAAATTCCGTTCCGTTGTTGTTCAATGCGTACATAAAACCATCGGGGGCAGTCGTCATCCGCGCATAATAAGATCCTTGGTCTTTGGAAGTGAGCGAAGAATTAGCAATTTCATGGAAAGTGCCGGATTTTGAACCCGCCTCCAATGCCATTACTCGAGCCTGTGTCATCGGGATGAAATACAGGTCACCTCCGCTGCTCATGGTCATGGCGGCAATGTAATTTCCACATTTGCAATTTTTTCCATCTTCCGACACCAAATTGATATTATCGGTTTTAGAAACTAAAATATGCGATGCATTTAAATTGTTAATGTCTATTTTTCTGAAGTCGTTGAACTCAATTTTTCCTTTGGTCAACCCAGTTACCGCAGTAATATCCTGCGCCGATAAAAAGGAACCTGCCAATAAAGCGGATCCAAGAAGTAAAGTTTTTTTCATCATGTTTGTGTTTTTATGATTAGCCGAACGAAAGATAGGGATAATAAACCAAATATTGAAAATTATTTAAACCAAGGATTTTAGACATTTTGTCTTGAATCAATATAAGAACACCTTCATCATCAGCCAAAATGACATCAATTTTAATGAAATCTCATTCGGAATATTAATTGCTTTTAATGAAGGAAACCTCAAAAGCTTTAAATATGAATACATTAATGAGAAAAAACCCGGATTTTTTTGGCGGTTTGATGGAAGAATGGCTCAAACCGACTGAATTTAACAGAGAATTTTCCGTTCCGAAAGTCAACATAAAGGAAACGGAGCAAGAATATGTTCTGGAAGTCGCAGCTCCCGGTTTGGACAAAGAAGATTTCAACATCGAAGTAAATGAAGGGATTTTGAAATTGAGTGCTTCCAAAAAATCGGAATCAGAAGAAAAAAATGAAAATTACACCCGTAAGGAATTTGGTTTCCAACGGTTCGAAAGGAATTTTGTTTTACCCAAAAACCTGATTAGCCTTGATAAAATCCAAGCTAAATACGACCAAGGCATCTTGAAACTGAGATTGCCCAAACAAGATACCAAAGAAACTGTAACGAAGGTTACGGTGCAATAGATACTTTTTCATTATCATTTATTTATTGTTCGCCCTGCAAGAAAACTTGCAGGGTTTTTTATTTTATTTTTATCTGTTTTCCAAATAAATTTATTTTTGAATTAAAATTTCAGTCATGCAATACATCTGTTTACTTCGTGGAATCAATGTTGGGGGCAATAACCTGATTAAAATGACTGACCTGAAGTCGGTTTTCGAGGAGATGGGTTTTCAAAAGGTGCAAACCTACATCCAAAGCGGAAATCTAATTTTTAATACGCCAGAAAAAAATTCCGTGAAACTGGAGAAAAAAATTGAGCAAGTATTATCTGCAATGTTTCAATATCCTGCCAAAGTAGTGATTGTTTCCGGAAAATCATTGGCCAATCTGGTTGCAAACGCACCGGATGATTTTGGTGCCTACCCGAACGAATTCCGTTACGATGTTTTATTCCTGAAACAACCGCTTACGCCTTCAAAAGCACTGGAAAAAGTGATTCCAAGAGAAGGGGTGGACAGGGTTTATCCCGGTGAAGGTGTTTTGTATTTTTCCAGATTAATCAGCAAAGCCGGCCAAAGTTACCTCAATAAAATTGTGGGTACCACGGTTTACAAAGAAATGACTGTTCGCAATTGGAACACCACCCGAAAGTTGTTGGAGAAGTGCGCGGAAGGATAGAACTTTCCAAAAAAACGCCCGATACTTACCGGGCGTTTTGGACTGTTTGAGAAGATTTATTTCTTTATAATTTTTTTGGTAATCGTTCCTTCGTCGGATCGGATGTAAACCATGTAAATTCCTGCCGGTATAGATTTCAAATCAATGTTTCTGGTATGGGACAAGGACTTGAAATTTTCCTGAAAAACAACTTGCCCCATTGGGTTGAAGATGCGTACCACGCCATTGTGAAGCGTAGAATTCAATTTGATATGTAAATCTTCTTTTACGGGATTAGGGTAAATGTCAACCACTTGGTTCATATTGAGTTCTTGGACACCCATATTTTCCGAATCCATCCCGGTAATAACCAGCGCATAGTTTTGAGGGCCATTGGTTAAAGTTCCTTTGTGTGAAATGGTAATGGTATATTGTTGACCGGCAACGGGATTTGGAATCAGCACTTGTTCTACATTGTCCACGATATTGTCACCTTGGGTTGCTGCGGCAGCAGGATTTTCAGGATCCAACTTCCAAGGAAAATAGGTATTGGTTCCATCGCTGATTCTTAAATCCAAATCATTGATTAATTTGGGTGTGCGGTCATTGAGGACTACTTGTGTGGTAGGGACACCGGCCGGATCTAACCAAGTTATACTCGCTTTTAAGGGAGTATCGCCCGTAGCGGTTACGACAATGTTTTCACCGATTCCGTTTTGAAGGATTTTATTGGCTGTAAAAGATTGGTTATCTATATTGAGCAAAGTTTCTGCGGCGGTGAGTGCGTCGATTAGTCCCCATCCGAATTTATAATCCGGCCCGGGCTCTGGTCCGGCTTCATTTGCGGTATGCGTAAGCAAACCTTTCATCATATCGGATCTTAAAAATTCGGTTCCGCCCGAATTTTCCTTGGCGATTTGTTGAAGCAAAACACCCACTCCCGCTGAGGCCGGTGAGGAAAAAGAGGTTCCCGCCCAGCTCAGATAAGCGGTGTTGGAAGAGGAAGTTGGAGAAACGACGCCGCTCCCGATAGCCGTCAAATCGGGTTTAATCCGTCCGTCGTCCGTTGGCCCAAAACCGGTGAACCAAGTTTCAACCACATCGGATGGCTCTTCGTAACGGTTGTTTCCACCGATGGGATTAATTGCACCGATTAAAATTATATTTTTAGCCATTGAACCCGCATAAGTCAAGCAGTCGTAGCCGCCATTAGCCATGCAATCTCTTGGCCTGCTCGTGCCCGGTTCAATCCAAACCCAGTTTCCGTTTTCATCCAAAACATTGTGTCCGACTGCACTGTTAGGACCTTCACTGCGGTTGTTTCCGGATGATTTGAAAATACTGTGTTGGGGAGAATTATAAGCGATATTGTCATACGAACGATCGGTTGGATGGTAGAACCCGAACAATGCAGATTCTGTTTCCGAAAGGTGGGGATAGCCATACCAGTACCAAACATTGCTGGAATTTTGGTGCCAACCGGTAAGAGAACCATAAGAATGATTCGAAACCATGTATTCTTGGTTTTCCGGGAGGTTTGATTGGAAGGCAATTTCACTAATGGTACTTCCCGTAGTGAAATTCAAGGATTTCAATTGCGCACCGAAGGCAATTCCTTTAGCGGCAGGATTAACACCTGCAGAAACAATCACACCCGCCACACCCGTAGCATGGTCGGAAACGCTTCCCGACTCGACAATGGTAATCCGGTCAGCGAATTCCTGATGCGTGGTCAACACTTCACCGCCATCCCAGATGTAAACCATCATGCCGTCTCCCGTTACAGCTACTCCCGGAAGGGTATTGTTATATAAAAAATCCACGTTCATCGAGCGTATTTGGGTTTGGCTGTCGGATGCAAAGTACACCGGAATCCCGTTAAAAAATCCATGGAAATTCACATTTTCACCAAAATCGTGGTGGGAAAGACGGTTATTTTCATAGGTTTTGGCTTCTTGATATTGTATCTCTGTTTCGTTTGTGATTTTTTCAAGTGCATCTGAATTAACCTTTTCCTGAGCAATTGAAAATATTCCCATCAAAGCGACAGGAATGAATATTCGTTTTTTCATGTGTTAGATATTAAACTTTGTAAACGTCAAATATAGAAACTTTTGCAGTGAATTGACCGTAATTAATCGTTAATCTTTTACCTTTAATCTCTTCTATGGTTCCTACGCTTTGACCATCCTTAATTTTTATGCGGTCGCCAATTTTTAGGTTTTCGATGGATTGTTTGATTTCCTTTTGCTTCTTATCTTCAAGCGTTTTTTGCTGCTCCTGAATGAATTCGGTGTTTTGTTTCAGTTCTTTCCGAATTTCTTTTTGGAGGATTTTTTCTTTCTTTTTTTCGATGGAAGGAACCGGCTTTTTTTTGGAATTTTCCATTTCTACCCATTTCAAAAACTGATTGATCAAGTTTTTCTTATTTTTCGATTTGAAATAAGAATCAGCCAGCTCATTCATTTTTTTGCCTACTTGCAAAGCCTTTAATTCATGATCATACAATTGTTGGAAATCCACCAGTTTTTGCTGGGTTTTTTCCTGAATGGATTCTAATTCTTTGGATTGTTCTTCCGAAGAAATTTTTAATTCTTCAACTTCAATTTTTGTTTTCCGGATATGGAATTTCTCTTGTTGTAACTTTAAGATGGTTTTATCCAGACGGACTTTGTCCTGCTCAACTTTCTTTTTTGCCCGATTAATTAATCGGTATGGAATTTTATTTTTTTCAGCGACTTCAAACGTAAACGAGCTTCCGGATTGTCCGATTTCTAATTGATACATCGGATTTAGGGTTTTCTCGTCAAAAAGCATACTGGCATTGATTGCTTCGGGCAGTTCTTCAGCCGCCAATTTTATGTTTGTATAATGCGTGGTAAAAATTCCGTAGGCTTTACGTTCGTAAAATTCTTCAAAGAAAACTTCCGCCAAAGCACCCCCCAATTCCGGATCAGATCCCGTTCCGAATTCATCAACCAACAACAAGCTGTTTTCATTTACATTTCTGATGAAGTGCGACATTTGTTTCAGGCGATAGCTATAAGTGCTTAACTGATTTTCAATGGATTGATTGTCACCAATATCGGTAAAAATTTTATCGAAAAAACCAATTTTAGATTTCGGGTGAACAGAAATCAAAATCCCACTTTGAATCATCAATTGATTCAGTCCGATTGTTTTTAAAGTAATACTTTTTCCTCCTGCGTTCGGTCCGGAAATAATAATAATCCGCTGATTTTTGTCTAAGGTCAGTGTTTGTGGGAAGGTTTTGATTTTCTTTTTCTGATTGGACAAATAGAGAAGGGGGTGGTAGGCATTTTTCAATTCCAATATCTTTTCCGAAGAAATTTCAGGCAGACAGGCTTGAATTGTTTGTGCGAATTTTGCTTTGGCCTGTGTAAAATCAAGGTATTCGAGAAGTTGCTCATATTCTTCCAACAAAGGTCTGTATATCGCAATTTTAACCGTTAGGTTTTTGAGAATTTTTATGATTTCTTTTTTCTCTTCCTCTTTGACTTCATCCAATTCTCTTTGCGGGTTTTGGACACTTTCAGGTTCAATAAAAGAAATAGAGCCGGTCTTGGACGTCCCCAAAAATTTTCCTTTCACGCGTTTTCGCATGGCCGAATTAACCGCAAGCACGCGCTTATCATCTATAACAGATTCTTTGATATCATCCAGAATATTGAGATGCGTTACAATGGATTTATTGAATAATTCGGTGATTTTCCCTGAAAGTTGTTTCATTTTTTTTCGAAAAATCAACAATTCCGGACTGGCATCGTCCTTAATTTCACCGTGTTTATTGAATACCGAGTCAATTTCCGAGACAATATTTTTTTCAAAAACAACCTCAGAAGCGATTTTATGGAGTTCAGGAAAGTACTCTTCAAATTGCTTGATGAATTTTGTTATCTCTTTTACCTGAAGTGAATTGGATTTAATCTTAAAGAATTCTTCTACACTTAAATAATAGTTTTCAATTTCTAATCGGGGAAGAAAATCATGCATATAATAAAATTCCGAAAACGGGATTTTATTGTCACTTTCTATGCTCGCCAAATATTCATTGGTGGTTTTTAAATCCCGGATTAAGTTTTCCCGACTACCATAAGGCTTCAAAGACAAAATCATTTCTGAAGTCTTTTCGGTAAAAGTGAATTGCGCGATATTTTTAAGAATTTCCGGAAATTCCAGATCACGTAAAGTTTGTTCTGATGCCTGCATTGGTGCAAAATTAAGTTATATTTGACAAAATGGAATTGATTTATGGATGTAAAGATTGAACCTTCTTGGAAAGAAGTTTTAAAAGAGGAATTTGAAAAACCCTATTTTGTGGATTTGGTAGACTTTGTAAAATCCGAATATAAAACCCTTACGGTTTATCCGCCCGGAAACAGGATTTTTTCAGCGTTTGATTATACACCATTTGACGAAGTAAAAGTGGTAATTATTGGACAAGATCCATATCATGGACCCAATCAAGCAAACGGACTATGTTTTTCTGTAGCAGACGGAGTCCGTCAACCGCCCAGTTTGCAGAATATTTTTAAAGAATTAAACAACGATTTAGGAGTTCCGGTTCCGGTCAGCGGAAATCTGGAAAGATGGGCGAAGCAAGGCGTTATGCTGCTGAACGCAACTTTGACCGTACGTGCTTCACAGGCTGGTTCACACCAAAATAAAGGATGGGAAATGTTTACAGATACGGTTATTCGAAAGCTTTCTCAGAAAAAAGAAAACCTGGTTTTTATACTTTGGGGAGCCTATGCTCAGAAAAAGGGAAGCATCATTGATACAACCAAACATTACGTAATAAAATCAACACATCCCTCACCATTCTCAGTCCACAACGGTTTCTTCGGAAGCAAACCTTTTTCCAAGACCAATGAATACCTAAGGAGAGCCAATCAACAAGAAATTATTTGGTAAAAAAAAGACAAATGACAATAAATTAAAGAAAAATGTCGTACATTTGTGGGAAATCCGAGAAGATGAATAAAGTAGAAGAAGCCGCAATGGAGTACCGGCGAACCGGCACGCTTGCCAACCGGAACCGTTCCGTGCTTATGCAATGGGTGAGGGGAGGCATAGATTTTCAGTTGTTTCAATCTATGGTTTCCAAGTTCCCCTTCTCTTTAGAGGAGTGGTCTCAATTTTTACATTTATCAGAGCGAACCATCCAACGTTACAAAAAAGAGGACAAAAACTTTGATTCACTCCAGTCCGAAAAAATCCTTCAAATTTCTTTGCTGTACCAGCGCGGGGTAGAAATATTCGGTGACAAAGAGAATTTTAATTCTTGGCTTTCTGCAAACAATGTCGCCTTGGGCAATGTCAAACCCAAAGAGCTACTGGATAACGCATTCGGAATGGCATTGTTAGATGAAGAATTGACCCGAATTGAGCACGGTATTTTAGCATGATCGTTTACCGTTTGAGTAGAACTAAATATTCCCATGATTTATCGGGAAAAGGTGCAGAAATCTCCGGAGGCAGATGGAACAGTAAAGGGGTTGCGCTGCTGTATACCGGACAGAACATTGCATTGTGCATGGCTGAAGTGGCTGTTCACATTCCGCTCGGAATTATACCCGTTGACTATGAGTTAATTACCTTGGAAATCCCGGATGATAAAATCACCGAACTAAAAAAACATCAACTGCCGGATGACTGGAATGCTTGGCCTCTTCCATATACGACTCAAAATCTGGGAGATGATTTTGTGAAAAGAGGTAAATCTTTGGTGTTGAAGGTTCCTTCTGCAGTGGTTCAGGGGGAATTCAATTATTTAATCAATCCGATTCATCCCAATATAAAAAAAGTAAAAATAAAAAAGACGGAAAGTTTTTCTTTTGACCATAGACTCTTCGTTCGATAGTTTTATAATGCTTAATTTTGAATCCAAATTTAAATTCAAAAAAATGAAATCTTTTATCCCATTCCATCTTCAATCCGATTTTTCAATTTACAATATTCCTTTCGGCGTTGCCATTTTACAAGACGATTCAGTTGTTTGCGTGACCCGTGTAGGCGACACGGTTATTGATTTGGCTTATTTGTATGATAAAGGTTATTTTGATGAATTTGAACTGGAGGAGAATGTTTTTGAAGCATTTGGTTTAAATGAATTCATTTCATTAGGAAAGGAAATCACAATTCCATTTCGTGAACATTTACAGAAATTATTTTTAGAAGATTCTGCACTCGCAAAAGACAAAGAAACTCAGGCGGAAGCTTTCCATTTTATAGATACCATATCGATGCAGTTACCGGTTCATGTGCCGAATTATACAGACTTTTACAGCAGCATCGAACATGCAACAAATGTTGGGAAAATGTTCCGCGATCCTGAAAATGCATTGTTGCCAAACTGGAGACATATTCCGGTAGGATACCATGGCAGAGCCTCTTCCATTGTCGTTTCGGGAACGCCGATCCGCAGGCCGATGGGTCAATCCAAACCCAAAGATTCCGATAAACCTATTTTCGGGCCGTCTCAAAGGTTGGATTTTGAGTTGGAGGTAGCATTTATTACAAACGCTTATACGGAATTAGGAGAAAGAATTTCCACCGAAAATGCTGAAGACCATATTTTCGGATTGGTTTTATTCAATGACTGGAGTGCTCGTGATATTCAGCAATGGGAATACGTTCCACTCGGGCCGTTTTTGGCAAAGAATTTCGGGTCGTCCATTTCTCCTTGGATTGTGACTTTGGAAGCTTTGGAACCTTTTAGAGTTGAAGGCCCAACACAAGATCCCGAAGTTTTTCCTTATTTGAAATTCGAAGGAAAGAAAAATTTTGACCTGAAATTGCAAACGATTTTAAAACCTGAAAACGGGGAGGAGAATGTGATTTGCAATAGCAATTTTAAATACATGTATTGGAACATGAGCCAGCAACTGGCGCACCATACCGTTAACGGTTGTAACGTAGAAGTGGGCGATATGTACGCAAGCGGGACCATCAGCGGAAAAGATGAAAATTCTTACGGTTCTATGCTTGAACTGACCTGGGGTGGTACGAAACCATTGAAGCTTTCTGACGGTACTGAACGTAAATTCATAGAAGACAATGATACCGTTATCATGCGCGGGTGGTGCGAAGACGGCGAGATCCGGGTAGGTTTCGGAGAAGTGGAAGGCAAGGTTTTACCGGCTATCTAATAAAAAAATCTGCAACTCAGAAAGCGAGCTACAGATTTCCTCATGTGCATTAATGTGTAAATTTCAGCCCAAAATAACACTTTCATTTTCTTTATCCAAATAATTTTGAACAATTTCGATTGCATTGGTCACCACATCGCTCAAAGCGGTGATGAAAGTGCCTTCTTTTGCGTTGTTGATGGCATGTTTAATGGCTTCAACTTCCTTAGGGATAATTTCATAAGTTATGTTCTTATTGGATGAATGAATTCCTTCCAAGATTAAATCAATAATTTCTTCTTCCGTTCGTCCACGCAGGTGCTTTTCCTGGCGGATGATGATATGGTCAAACATCCTTCCGGCAATTTTTCCGCATTCTATAATGTCTTCATCGCGACGGTCGCCGACTCCTGCAATGATTCCGATTTTATGCGGAGAATCTATATTACCCAAAAAATCTTCGATTGCCAAATAACCTTTCGGGTTGTGCGCAAAATCAATCATGACCTGGAAATTCTTGAAGTTGAAAATATTTAATCTGCCGGGCGTTTGGGCCGCACTCGGAATAAATGTCTGTAAAGACAAACTCAAATCCTCGGAATTGAAACCCGAAAGATACCCGGCTAAAGTTGCCGCCAATGCATTTGAAATCATGAATTTGGCTTTTCCGCCGACGGTAAGCGGAACCTGTGCCACCCGTTCAATCCGAATTTTCCAGTCGCCTTTTTTGATGGTGATATAACCATTTTCATACACTGCAACGATTTTTCCGGCTTTGCACAAGGATTGAACATGCGGCTGATTTTCATCCATACTGAAATAAGCAATATTGCATTCCAAATCCCTCGCGATATTCATACAATGCTCATCGTCCGCATTCAATACCGCCCAACCATCATTTTTGATGCTGTGCACCACCACTCTTTTTACCCTTGCCAAATCATCTAAATCATGGATGTCATTTAAACCCAAATGGTCTTCCTGAATATTGGTAATTACACCGATGTCGCAACGGCTGAATCCCAAACCGGCTCTTAAGATACCACCGCGAGCAGTTTCCAACACGGCGAATTCAACCGTAGGGTCTTTTAAAATATATTCTGCACTGAAAGGCCCGGTGGTATCGCCTTTTTCCAATAAATGGTTTTGGATATAAATCCCGTCGGAAGTTGTAAACCCGACACGGTAGCCTTTGTTTTTAACCATGTGTGCAATTAGACGGGTCGTGGTTGTTTTCCCATTGGTTCCGGTTACTGCGATAATCGGGATTCGGCTTGGTTTTCCCGGAGGATACAACATATCGATTACAGGAGCCGCTACATTTCTCGGCAAACCTTCGGAAGGAGCCAAGTGCATCCTGAAACCCGGTGCTGCATTTACTTCCAAAACTACACCGCCATTTTCCTGTAGGGGTTGAGTAAGGTTTTCGGCCATAATATCAATTCCGCAAACATCCAAACCGATAATCCTCGAAATCCGTTCAGCTAAAAATATATTTTCAGGGTGGATCATATCGGTTACATCGATGGAAGTCCCGCCGGTACTTAAATTGGCAGTGGACTTCAGGTAAACGATTTCGCCTTTTTTCGGAACCGAATTTTCGGTGTAATTTAATTTTTCCAATAAATCCAACGAATCCCGGTCAATTTCAATTTCGGTCAACACATTTTCATGGCCGTATCCTCGGCGCGGGTCTTGGTTTTCTCTGTCAATGAGTTCCCTAATGGTATTTTCACCATCGCCGATTATATGCGCAGGGACACGTTGGGCGGCAGCCACCATTTTGTGGTTGATAACCAAAATCCTGAAGTCGTGCCCCGTAACGAATTTTTCGACAATGACCCTTCGGCCGTATTTCTGTGCATGCTCCAATCCTGATTTGGCATCTTCCAAGGTTTTTACATTGATAGAAGCACCCTTGCCATGGTTCCCACCCAAAGGTTTGATGACAATCGGGAAGCCAATTTTGGCAATGGTATTTTCCAAATCTTCTTCATCCACACAAATATCGCCCGAGGCTACGGGGACCGAAGAGCTCTGTAGCATACGTTTGGTGTCTTCTTTGTCACAGGCAATATCCACAGCGATGTTACTGGTATTGCAAGTAATGGTTGCTTGGAACCGCATTTGGTTGACACCATAACCTAATTGCACCAAGGAATTGGTCCCCAAACGGATCCAAGGAATATCCCGTGCGACTGCCTCTTCCACGATACTTCCGGTGCTGGGCCCCAAACGGACTCTCTCCCGGATTTCTTTCATTTTCTGAATATCTGATTCTAAATCATAATCAGTTCCGTCGATAACCGCCTGCGCGATACGAACGGAAGATTCCGCCGCAAAAAGCCCGACATTTTCTTCAAGGTAACTGAATACAACATTGTAAACACCGGCTTCTTTGGTTACCCGCGTACGGCCGAAACCCGTATCCATTCCGGCAAGGGTTTGGATTTCCAGTGCAATGTGCTCGATGACATGGCCCATCCAGGTTCCTTCGTCCACCCGCATAAAAAATCCGCCCCGCACCCCTTCTGAACAGCGATGTTCGATGAGGCTCGGAATCAGGTTCTCTAATCTGGTTCGGAAACCTTCAATTTTATTGGTAGGCAATTCTTCCAATTCTTCCAAATCCAAACGCATTTGAATCAGTTTTTTTCTACGTACACTCCAGATGTTCGGTCCGCGCAAGGCCTGAATTTTCAGTATTTTCATAAATAAAGTTATATAGATTTGTCCTAATTGTGTTAAGTTAAAATTAATTCTTTTTTTGAATTAAATGAGGTTTATCATTAAAATCTTGAAAAATTGTTATTATTTCGTTTGTCTATAATGCGAAATGGAATTTAAAAATATAATTAGATTTGCCGAATGGAGATAAAAGGAAAACTCATCATCATTGGTGGCGCGATTGATAAAGGCAGCTTTACGGAAGCCAGTTTTGATGAAAACGTAGCCAACAACCTTAATTTCTTTGAAAAAGGAATATTGAAGCGCATCATCAGCGAGTCAAAATATGGAGTGGATTCCCGGATTGAAGTCATTACTACGGCATCATCCATTCCCTTAGAGGTAGGTTCCGAATATGTAAAAGCTTTTAACTATTTAGGTACAACCAATGTAGATGTGCTGCATATTCAAAGCAGGGATGAAGCCATACAGGAAACGGTTTTGAGGCGGGTTGAACAAGCTGATGTCGTCATGTTTACGGGCGGTGACCAATTGCGGCTGACTTCGATTTTAGGAGGCACACGCTTCCACAAAATTTTGTTGGAAAAGTATAGAAACGAAGAATTTATTTATGCCGGAACTTCCGCCGGTGCAGCCGCTTCATCAAGCAGCATGATTTACCAAGGTGCGAGCAAAGAAGCACTTTTAAAAGGTGAAATCAAAATCACGAGTGGATTGGATTTTGTGGACGGTGTAATCGTCGATACGCATTTTGTTCAACGCGGGAGAATTGGCCGTTTGTTTCAAGCCGTTGTGACCAATCCGATGGTATTAGGCATCGGTTTGGGGGAAGACACCGGGCTTCTGATTAAGGAAGGAACCAAGATGGAAGCCATCGGCTCCGGTTTGGTCATTTTGGTGGACGGAAAACAAATTAAAAACACGAATTTGACAGATGTTTCTTTGGGTGAACCGGTTTCCATCAGCAATCTCGTGGTCCATGTGATGAGCCAAAACGATACCTATGATTTGGAAACTTCTGAATTTTTTATTCACAATGATTCTTCCAAAATATTATTAAAATCATGAAATTGATTATACATGGCGGATTTTTCTCGGAATCATTTACCAATCAGGAAACTAAAACCGCAAAACAAAACGCTTTGAAAGAAATCCTTGAAAAAGGCTTTCAATTTTTAAAAGATCATTCCGCATTGGAAACGGTTATTTTTGTTGTGTCTTTGTTGGAAGACAATGAATTATTCAACGCCGGAACCGGTTCCCAAATCCAAAGCGACGGTGAAATCCGTATGAGTGCTGCTTTGATGGACGGTGAAACCAAGAAAATGAGTGGTGTCATCAATATTCAAAACGTGAAAAATCCGATTCAGGTCGCGGAGAAACTTTTGGATTACGACGACAAGATTTTGGGTGGGGAAGGAGCGACGAATTTCGCACGCAAGAACGGATTCGAAGCATTTTCCACTGAAATACCGCAACGAAGAGAAGAGTATTTGGCTAAGGTTAAATCCAAAGGAACCGGAACAGTCGGTTGCGTGGCCTTGGATTCGAAGGGAAAGTTGGCCGTAGCGACTTCGACTGGCGGAAAAGGATTTGAAATCCCGGGAAGGATTTCGGATTCGGCGACCGTAGCCGGGAATTACGCCAATGAAATCTGCGCGGTGAGTTGTACAGGAGTGGGAGAGGACATCGTGAGCGGAGCAGTCGCTGCGAAAATCGTGACCCGTGTAACCGATGGCTTACCGATTCAGTTGGCTTTTGAAAAAACCTTTGATGAATTAAAACCTTTTGACGGGTTTGCCGGTGCCATCGCCATTGACCATTCGGGAAATGTTTTCCACCAAGATTCTCACCCGACGATGGTTTTTGCTTCTTTTGACGGGGTGGATTTTGAAATCTTCAGGTAATCGCATCAAATTACATGACTTATGTCAAGTAATCCTAGTGCTGAATTATTTAAAATGTTGATTTTCAACATCTATTGCTCATAATAGACACTTCAAATTTTCTTATTGTCTTTAGTTATCGTGAACATTCCTTTTCAGGATTACATAGGCTTAATTTTGCATTGAACTTAAAAATAAAGAACAATGTCATTAGTAGGAAAAAAAGCACCTCAATTTATCGCTCCGGCTGTTATAGACGGAGAAGAAATCGTATCAAACTTCACATTGCCGATTGGCGAAAAAAATATCGTTTTATTCTTTTACCCGAAAGATTTTACTTTTGTTTGCCCCACCGAATTGCATGCATTTCAGGCAAAGTTAGCAGAATTTGAAAAAAGAGACGCAGTTGTAGTGGCTGTTTCAACAGATTCTGAAGAAACCCATTTGGCTTGGTTAAATACAGACAAAGACAACGGTGGTATTCAGGGCGTTACTTATCCGGTTGTTGCGGATTTGGCCAAAACCATTTCCATGGATTACGGTGTTTTAGCGGGAGAATATGTAAACGATTACGATTCGGACAGAATTGTTTTTGAAGGACTTCCGGTTGCGTACAGAGGAACATTCATCATCGACAAAAACGGTGTCGTTCGTCATGAAACCATCAATGATTTACCGTTGGGTAGGAACATCGACGAATATGTTCGTTTGTTGGACGCGATTCTGCATGTTGAGAAATTCGGAGAAGTTTGCCCTGCAAACTGGGAAGAAGGAAAAACTGCAATGAACGCAACCAAAGAAGGCGTTGCGGAATATTTGTCCTCCAATGTGAATTTAAATTAATAGACGAAATCTAAATTTCGGAATTCGTAAAAACTAAAAATAAACAAAAATGTTTGTAGAAGCAACCCAAGATAATTTACAGGAAGTCTTGAATCAAAACCCTAAGGTTTTGGTTCAGTTTGGAGCCGCTTGGTGTGGAAATTGCCGTCTGCTCAAACCCAAAGTAAAACGTTTGGCAGAAGCCAATCCGGATATACAGTTTATTTATGTCGATGCCGAAAAATTTCCCGAAAGCCGTAAGCTAGCTGAAGTTACCAACCTTCCTACATTTGCAATTTATAATCAGGGAAATTTTATAAATCAAGTCGTTACATCAAAAGAAGAACATTTAAAAGAAATTACAAATGAAATTGCCGGTTTATAAAAATTTAGCCAAATCTGCTTCAAATGAAGCCATGGAAAATGCTTTGGAAGTTTTGGAAATCTACGCCGATTCTCCGGCCGTAAAGGATGATGAAAGAGAAGCCATCGGTGAAATCATCTCAAACATCTGCGGAGCCATGGAAATGAAATCCATGATGGGCAGCGGAATGAGCGAGCGCGATGCGGCAAACCATTTTATGCAACGCGTTTTGAGTTCAATCGACAAATAAATATAGTTTTTTCATAATAGATTTGATTTTAGACCCGAGGATGAAAGTTTTCGGGTTTTTTAATAAATCAATCAAACCAATATTCACCTGAAATCGGATATCCTGCTTTTGCAAAAGCTTTGGTTATTTTTTTCTGTAAGGATTTGTTTTTAAAATCTTTTCGCAATTCGGTGAAAAAAAGATGGGAATCATTGACTTCGGTTTTCAAAACCATTCCATCCGAATTTTTGGTCGTGATGGTTTCTTTTACGGAACCGTCTTTTGCAATGAAAAGCACATTCATGTCTTTTTCAAAACTTTTTATGTCATTTAAATTTACCTGCCTGAAATATTGGATTTCACCATCCTCAGTTTGATAACTAAAAGCAACGCTCAACGTGTCGTTTTTAATTTGAAATGGCTGAATCATTTTAGGTTTTTCAAAATCGTCTGCTTCATACATTTTTTGTTCTTTTTCGAATTGTCGGTTGAGCAATTTTGTGATTTTTTCTTGTTGTGCGAAAGAAAAAGTTCCTGAAAATAATAAAATAATTAGAATTGAATTTTTCATGATGAATTTGAATTAATCCTCGAGATGGCTTTTGTTTTGATTAAAAATCCGCTTTTCTTTTTGGAGGCGTTTGGATTTGTTTAGTTTTTCGTCTTTGTTTTCATCGGTTTGGAAAAACATACAATTTCTTGCTGTTCCGGAACCTTGTTTGACCATCATCCCGTTAAGATGACAATATTCCAGCCCGCAGTCGTGTTTGGAATAGGTGCCGAAATTCCGGTGTTTTATTTTCTTGTCATTCAGGATTTTCTGCTGGTTTTCGCGGATGATTCTCCAGCTGTTCAGTTCATCGCCGCGCGTGAGTTCTTGTCCCAAATGTGTCACTTTAAAATAAGTCAGCGGATCTTTGAGTTGCAGGAAATCAAAAGTTTTTTGGAAAACCCCGTGCGCATAATCCCGAACTTCAATCCGTTCTTCGGTAGAAAGCAATTCGTTTTCCGTCAAAGAACGGTAAAGTCCCAACGTATTGAAATCAGAATAGGATTTGTGGTTTTCGATGACTTCGAAATAAGTTTCTTTTTGGAATTGGTTGAATGGTCGGTTGAGTTTCATTTTGTTGTTAGTGTTTTTTATTCGATTATTTTTTTATGATAGAGGGGATTGGCTATTTTTTAAACCTTCAAGGTTTTGGAAACCTTGAAGGTTTGCTCCTGCTTTTTTAAAAAAACTTAAAACGCTTCGTTTTTACCTTCTTCGCAGAAAGTTGCTAAATGCAAAAGGGCTTTTATCATACGCTCGTGGATGTCGGATTCGCCGTTTCTTATAAACAAAACAGAAATGTTGTAAATACCACCATCACTATAAACTTGGCGAATAATTTCTGCATCTGCCTCAATCCCTGGGGTACTATCTCTGATAACTTTCCACGATTTTGCTGTGCTGGGGTTAAAGCTGTGTAGCTTTTCACTTCCATCAGAATATTTATCAGTAAAACTAATATGACAAGGACTTACTTTTACGTTGGTATATGTACTATTAAAATTAGGACCACTCCATCCCCCGTGCTTTTCAAGCTTTTCTTTTATCCAAGAAATGGTTTCCTCTTTGGTTTGTGCCTGTGTGTTTTGCATGCCTGCTATAAAAAATACTGCAAGACATAGTGTGATGAGTTGTTTCATATTTTTATTTTTAAAAAATTAGTTGCAGGAATCCAAATCAAATACATAACGTGATACAATTTGTTCGTTTCCTTTTCTACTACGAAAAAACTCTTGTTCGAGAGCTAGTTTTGCATCCGCTTTTGTTGAATATTTACAATCAATATTTACATTGATGGTTCTTGTATCACCCGAGGTTGAAAGAGCTCTTGCCGTTGCAGATCCGCCATATTTATAAGGATCATCACTATTACACCAATTTATTTCGTATGTTATTGCTCCATCTATTTGTTGATTTCCTGCCATATATTGGTTCAAATCTGATCTCAACCGATTTTTAGCATCAGATTCATTGGAATATTCGCAAGAAATGACGGCATTTATGACCACTCTTTCTCCTTCCTTATTTTTTACCTGTACATAAGCACTGCCTCCATATTTCTGCGCCATTGCACTGTTAAACACTGTAGTTGCCATAAAAAGGATGACGGCAAAGCCTAATTTCGAGATGATGTTTGTTGTTTTCATAATCAATTATTTGATGTTAAGATTTTAACAAAAATAATTTTAATAAATTTATCACAAAATACCTACACATAGCTATTTTTTAACTCAAACCCAATGCTGATGGATAAAATAGAAAAACTCGTAAATATCTGGGAACAAATCCCAAAGGCCATGACCGACCAAATCGACCTTTCGCAAAAGGACATCATCAACCGTTACATGGATGTATTTCATATCTCAGATTATTTTTATGTGATTTTCAACACCCGAAACGCCGAAATGGAATATGTTCACCCCGGAATTTCCAAAATATTGGGTTATGAACCAAGTGATTTCCAGCTTTCAACTGTGTTGGAAAACATCCACCCGGAAGATTTGCCTTATTATTTTCATTACGAACAGAGTGCGGTTCGCTTCTTTACTTCGCTTCATGAAGATTTATTTTTCAAATACAAATTCTCTTATGATTACCGGATTAAATCCAAGAACAATGAATACAAAAGGGTTTTACAACAAATCGTTCCGGTATATTATTTCCCGGAAGGCGGCGTGAGGACGCTGGGTATTTTTACTGATTTAACGCACCTGAACATCCAAGGAATACCAAAACTTTCATTCATCGGCATGCAAGGGGCGCCATCTTATTACAACATCCACCTGACGGAGGAGTTTCATCCTTCCAATAAGTTATTTAGCAAACGCGAACACGAAATTTTAACATTCATGATTCAAGGGATCACAAGCGAATCCATTGCGCAGGAGCTAAACCGGAGTATATTTACAATTAGGACACACCGAAAAAATATTTTACAAAAATCCGGCTGCAATTCCATTCCCGAACTTCTGGTAAAATCGATCCGAGAAGGTTGGGTTTAATTTATAACAGGAATAATTGACAAGGCTTTATGAGTATATTAGACAATGATTTTTATAAGTTCACCATGCAATATGCAGTGGTAAAACTCTATCCCGACACCCTGGCACGGTACGAGTTCATCAATCGGGGAGTGCATGAATTCCCAACAGGGTTTGACAAAGCATTGAAAAATAGGATTACGGAAATGGCGGGTTTGGCTTTGACCAAAGCGGAGAAATCATACCTCAAAATAGCTTGTCCTTACCTGAATCCGGCTTATTTGGATTTCTTGCAAGGGTATCGGTATGACCCTTCGGAAGTATTAGTCGAACAAATCGGAAAGGATTTGAAAGTAACCATTCAAGGTTATTGGTACCGGACGATTTTATGGGAAGTCCCCGTTTTATCATTGATCAGCGAATTGTATTATGAACTGACGAACCCGCAGCGGGACTCAGACGAAAAGGTAACCGAAACCGTGAAGAAAAAATCGGAATCCTATCTGGGTTTGGGTGTAAAAGTGGCCGAGTTTGGGACGCGCAGAAGGCATTCCTACGAAGTCCATAAATTGGTAGCACAAGCTTTGAAAGAATTCGGCGGAAACAGTTATGTCGGAACGAGCAACGTTCATTTTGCCATGCAAACAGGTGTAAAGCCCATCGGCACTCATGCGCATGAATGGTTTATGTACCATGGTGCAAGGTTTGGTTTCAAGGTAGCAAACGGCATAAGTCTGGACCGTTGGGTCAATGCTTACCATGGGGATTTGGGCATTGCGCTGACGGATACTTATACCACCGATGTTTTCTTTAGCCAATTCAATAAAAAACTCGCCAAACTCTTTGACGGTGTTCGTCACGATAGCGGTGATCCCATTGAATTTGCTCACAAAACCATTGAACATTATCAAAAAATGGGCATCGACCCTTTGCATAAAACCATTATTTTTTCAGATGGATTGAATTTGGATAAAGTGAAAACCATTGCGGAGGCTACCCGAGGAAAAATCGGGATTTCATTCGGGATCGGGACTAACTTGACCAATGATGTGGGTTTGAAGCCGATGAATATTGTGCTGAAACTCATCGCTGTCTCCGAACCGGATTTACCTTGGACCAATGTCGTAAAGCTTTCCGACGAAAAAGGAAAACACACCGGCGATCCTAAGATGATCCGGCTTGCAAAAGAAATATTGGAAATTGAGGACTGAAAAATAGATTAGGTTAATCCTCGGCATCAGCATTGTCCTTCCCTTTAGGGACGACCAACAAAGGAACGGTGGAATATTTAATCACATCAGATGCCACGCTGCCGATAAACATATTGTAAAGCGAATTATGCCCCAAAGAACCGATGACAATCAGGTCTGCATTCAGGTCTTTGGCTTCCTGAACGATGATGTCTACAGGGATGCCTTGGCGGATGATGGTTTCACACGGAATCCCGTAGGATTCTACTAAAGTTTTCAGTTCATTCATCTTTTCCGCTTCGTCATTCAAAACGGTTTCTTCCAGTTCAGGCAAATAGGTAAAACCGGTTTCGCTCACAATCACGCCCAAATCCAATGTGGCGACATGAATCAAATACATTTTTCCGTTCACCAATTTTGCGTGGTCGATGGCTTTGTTGATGACTTTGCGGTTGAAGTCGGAGAAATCGATGGGGACGAGGATATTAAGCATATAGATGATTTTTTATAAAATTAAATCATTTAACCGAAACCTCAAAAACTTTTTTATCTTCTAAAAATCCTGTCAGTACATCATTTTCTTTGACACGCCCAACTCCGGCAGGCGTTCCGGTAAAAATCAAATCCCCTTTTTTCAAAGTGAAATATTGTGAAGCTTCGGAAAGGATGGCTGCAAAATCAAAAACCATGTCGTGGGTATTTCCGTTTTGAACAATCGTTTTGTTTTTTTCCAATTTGAAATTCAGATGGTTTAAATCAAATTCCTTTTTATCATAAAAAATCCCGGCTACTGCAGAGCCGTCAAAACCTTTGGCTATTTCCCAAGGGTGTCCATTGGACTTAAGTTTTGATTGGATATCCCGCGCCGTAAAATCAATGCCCAATGTGATTTCTTGAAAATAATCCCCGGCAAACTCTTTCCGGATGTATTTTCCCGCTTTTGAAATCTTCAAAACCACCTCGGCTTCATAATGAATCTCTGAGCTGAAAGCAGGTATGTAAAAATTGCGTCTCGGTGGAAGCAGGGACGTATCAGGTTTCAGAAAAAAAACCGGATTTTCAGGAATTTCATTATTCAATTCTTTTGCATGTTCCGCATAGTTTCTTGCAATACAAATAATTTTCATGTGACTTTTCGGTATTTTCTTTAAAAATAGGCAATATTAATATACAAATTCTAATTGGACAACTTCAAAACCCTATCGTATAAAAAGGAATTAAATACGGTGGATTCGACTTTTATACTTAAATTTGTTTGCTGAAAGTATTCATTAGAAAAGAAATGAAAGTAAGGCAGATTTTTGGTTTGGTGTCTATCGTAATTATCCTTATTACTATAGGCATTTCCTTTTTTTGGAGCCCCATTTTGTGGTTATTTGTAATCATCATTCCCGTGATTTTAATGGGGATTTTTGATATGGTACAAAAGAAACATGCCATCCGACGGAATTTCCCCGTCGTCGGCCGCGCGCGTTACCTCTTGGAGAGCATCCGCCCGGAAATCATGCAGTATTTTGTGGAAACCGATACCGAAGGTCGGCCTTTGGACAGGGTAACCCGAAGCATGATTTACCAACGCGCTAAGAATGTGACCGATACCGTTCCGTTTGGAACGCAAATGGATACTTACGAAGCTGGTTACGAATGGATGAACCATTCCATGTATGCCGGAAGAATGAAAGTAGATGAGGATCCGCGTGTCATGATTGGAGGGGAACATTGTACCCAACCCTATTCTGCAAGTTTGCTGAACGTTTCGGCCATGAGTTACGGTTCCTTAAGCAAAAATGCGGTATTGGCTCTTAATGGAGGAGCCAAAATGGGTAGATTTGCCCACAATACAGGTGAGGGGGGAATCAGCCCTTACCATTTGGAAAAAGGCGGCGATTTGATTTGGCAGGTTGGAACCGGTTATTTTGGTTGCCGCGATGACCACGGAAAATTTTCACCTGAATTGTTCGAGAAGAATTCCAGGATTCCCAATGTGAAAATGATCGAACTCAAAATTTCCCAAGGTGCAAAACCGGGTCACGGAGGAATTCTGCCGGCGAGTAAAAATACCGAAGAAATCGCTGCGATTCGCCATGTAAAACCGTTTACAAAAGTAGAATCACCCCCATCGCACTCTGCTTTCAAAGACCCGGAAGGATTGTTGAGGCTGTTGCACCAAATGCGGGAATTATCGGGAGGAAAACCCGTAGGATTCAAACTATGTATCGGCATTAAACAAGAATTCATAGACATTTGCGAAGCCATGGTACGTACAGGCCTGAAGCCCGATTTCATCACCATAGACGGTGGAGAAGGTGGTACAGGAGCCGCGCCCGTGGAATTTTCAAATTCCCTCGGGATGCCCATGTTGGACGGATTGGCTTTTGCGGTCGATACCCTTCAGGGATATGGATTAAAAGAAGATATCAAAGTGATGGCATCCGGAAAAATCACTAGCAGTTTTCACATTGCACGCGCATTGGCAATCGGTGCAGACCTATGTTGCAGCGCTCGTGCCATGATGTTGGCGATAGGTTGTATACAAGCTTTACAGTGCAATAAGAACACTTGCCCCACCGGGGTGGCTACTCAGGATAAAGAATTAATGAAAGGATTGGATGTGACCGATAAGACCGTACGGACTTATTTTTACCATAAGAATACGATGAAGAACTTTGCCGAATTGATTTCTGCGGCGGGGCTTATTCACCACAGTGAAATCGACCGCAGCTACATTAACCTCCGAGTAGCCATGAACCAAGTAATGCGCTATGACGAATTGTATCCGGAAGTAGAAGCTGGTTCATACCTCGACCGAATGAAAGTTCATTCTTAATTCAAAAAGATGCCCGAAAATATTTCCATCGAAGAAGCAATTCAAAAAGTGGAACTTGCGCAACAGGTTTTTCAACAGCTCAACCTGCAACAAAGCAAACGCCCGATTGATAAGATATTAAAAATCGGGGAAATATTATTGGATAATAAAGAAAAGTACGCTCGAATCATCACATCGGAAATGGGTAAACCCGTTTTCGAATCGGTTGCTGAAATCGAAAAATCAGCTTTGAATTGTGAATTCTACGCTGAAAACGTTTCCTCGTTTTTAAAAGACCGAAATTATGAGACCGACCGCTATAAAGCCATTGTACGGTATGAACCTTTGGGTGTGATTTTGGGCGTGATGCCTTGGAATTTTCCTTTTTGGCAGGTATTCCGGTTTGCCGTTCCGACTATTTTGGCGGGCAATACGGTAGTGGTCAAACACGCCAGCAATGTGCCGGAGTCTGCTCAATTGATTGAAGAAATTTTCTTAGCTGCCGGATTTGAAAAAGGCATTTACCAGAACCTTTCGTTGGACAGTAAACTGATTCCCCAAATCATCGAGCATCCGGTTATCAAAGCGGTTTCGCTTACCGGGAGCGAAAAAGCCGGCTCATCGGTGGCTTCGGTTGCGGGAAAGGAAATCAAAAAATCGGTGTTGGAACTCGGCGGCAGCAATGCTTTCATCATCATGGATGATGCCGATTTGGATAAAATCATCAACATCGCGGTCAATGCCCGTTACCGGAATGCAGGGCAGAGTTGTATAGCGGCCAAAAGATTTTTGGTTCAGGAAGGGATTTACGAAAAATTCCTCGAAGGGTTTACCCAAAAAGTAAAAGCATTGAAAGTCGGAGACCCTTTTGACGAAGAAACTCAAATCGGCCCGCTGGCCAGAGTGGATCTGGCGGAAGAAGCGGAAAAACAAGTAAAAGAATCGATTGAATTGGGTGCGAAACTCATCTTAGGCGGAAAACGCGAAGGTGCTTATTATTATCCTACAATTCTTACGGATGTAACGGAAGAAATGCCTGTTTTCAAAGAGGAAACCTTTGCGCCGGTGGCGGTAATCCGTCAATTCAAAACATTTAAAGAAGCGGTTGCATTGAGTAATTTAACTTCCTTTGGATTAGGTGTTTCCATTTGTACATCAAACGTTGAGAAATATGCAAACCAAGTCCATTTATTTGAAGAAGGCGCGGTATTTTTCAATGAATTGGTTCGTTCCGACCCGAAGTTGCCTTTTGGCGGCGTGAAAAAATCCGGGTTTGGAAGAGAACTTTCAGAGGACGGAATCCGTGAATTTACAAATGTGAAAACCATCTTCTTTTCCCAACTTTGATTGATGCTGAAAAGTTTAATAATAGCACTTATTTTTCTTGCGGCCATCCCGGCTTCCGCCCAATATAGTTCTGCGCAAATAGATTCCTTGGTTTTGGAATTAAAGAAAAATACCATCATCGACAGAAATGATACGGAAGTAATCAGCATTTTGAACAGGCTTTACGACTAAATACTTCAGTTCGACAAAGGAGAATTAGAGCCGGAAACTCCGGAAATTTTAAATAGTTTTTTACAAAATAATGGTTCAAAAAATTCCCATATATTAGCCTTGTTTCTAATTTATCAGGATTATTTCACCCAATTGATTCACAATGACATAAGTGAAAGCCCGGATTATCAATTGTTATTGATTCTAAAACTGGAAGCGGAAATTAAAAACCTATATGATGAAATTCCCGTTATAATATATGTTTACAAAGCAGAAGCATACGAAACAAAAGGATTAAGAAACGAAGCGAGAACCGTTCTTCCAGAAGGTTTGAAGAAGTACTCAAATTCTATTCCATTGAAAGTATATACTTATCTATACGAAAATGAAGCCCAACAAAAAGAGGATTTGGTAAATCACCATTCCGAACATTGGATGGTCAAGCAATTTGGCATACGGTAGGAAACATATATCAGCATAGCAATTTTATTGTATTTTTATTATTTTTAAAAAATAATAATATTTATGGATTTACATTCCGGTTTGCCCTTTTGGTTGGTCAAGAACCCTTTATACAACCATTTTAATCCATTAAGAGAGAATTACCAAACAGAAGTCGCCATCATCGGTTCCGGGATTACGGGCGCATTGGTTGCTCATGAACTTTGTAAAGCAGGTATTCCCTGCGCTGTTTTTGATAAAAGAACCGTCGCCAACGGGAGTACTGCTGCCAGCACATCCCAATTGCAATATGAAATCGATGTGCCACTTTCCAAAATGATGAAAATGGTTGGAGAGGAGAAGGCAGTCAATGCATACCATGCCAGTTTAAAGTCAATCAAAGACATAGAGAAAATATTGAAAGAAGCTAAAGTGGATGCCGATTTCCGAAATGTTTCCAGTCTTTGGCTGGCTTCCTACAAAAAGGATTTAAAGCTTCTGGATAACGAATTTGAAATCCGTCGTAAACACCAAATCCCGGTTGAATATTTAGATGCGTCGGCATTGTTAAAAAAACATAATATAGAGGGCCATGGTGCTTTGAAAAACGGGAAAGCCGCACAAATGGATGCTTACACTGCGGCCACCGGGTTATTGGATTTCCATTTGAACAAGAAAGAATTGGATTTGTTTTCGCCAGTTGAAATCATAAATTGGAAAGAGCAGAAAAACGGTTATGAATTGCTTACGAAAGACAGCCAAAAAATAAAATGTAAATTCCTCGTTATTGCTGCCGGGTTTGAAGCCGGACAATTTCTCCCAAAACAAGTGATGAACTTGGTTTCCACTTATGCTTTGGTTTCTAAACCCGTCGATGAGTCTCAATTGTGGCCGGAAAAAAGTTTGATATGGGAAACCAAAGTAAGGTATTTCTACATGCGGACGACCAGTGACAACAGAATGATGATAGGAGGGGAGGACGAAGTTTTCCAAGACCCGGTGAGGCGCGATAATTTGCTGCGTAAAAAAATCAAAAAACTGGAAAAACAATTTGGGAAAATCTATCCGGAAATCCCGTTCGAAACCGATATGGCCTGGTGCGGAACATTCAGCACCACCGAAGACGGATTGCCCTACATCGGTCATTGGCCGGGAAAAGATCGAATGTTCTTCGCATTGGGTTACGGTGGAAACGGGATAACGTTCAGTACCATTGCTGCACAAATCATTCGAAATATTCTCCTTGGAATTAAGGACGAAAGAACGGAAATATTTGGTTTTAATCGATAAAAAATTCCCCACATCTAAATAGAAGTGAGGAATCCGGTATTTAACAAAATAATTGAGGTTACATTTTCCTAAGGTTTCCCGAGCCCGAAATTTTCACATCGATTTGTTCCGCTTTGCCTTTGTAAAGAATATCACCCGAGCCGGCGGAAACTGCCGTGATTTTTTCGTCTGCATGGATTTTAATATTTCCCGAGCCGGAATTGCTGATTTTCACATTTTTGGATTTCAACTCCGCAGCCTCTATATCGCCCGAGCCGGAAATACCGGCTTCGAAATTGGCGGTTTCACCGGCCAATTCTATGTTGCCCGAACCCGAAATCGCCGCTTTTACCTGTTGTGCCTCTGCATTCGCTTTGATATTTCCTGAACCGCTCAAAGCGACTTTGAATTGGGGAACTTTATGAACGCCTTCCGAAAGGATGTTTCCGGAACCCGACAAACCAATTCCCTTTAGATTCTGTGCATTTACATAGACATTCACTTTTTTATAATTTCGGAAACTGAATCCTTTTTTATGCCGGATGACCAAAGTATTGTTCTCGACTTCCACTTCAATGTTTTTCAATACATCGGATTGGCCTTCGAGGATGATTTTCCCGTCCTGTGGAGAATCCCGGATAAAGACATCAAATGCACCGGCAGATTCGATTTCATTGAAACTTCTGTCCGTGTTGCGCGTTTCTTTGATGATGTTCCCGTTGGCATCCTGCGCGCAGGAATTGACCAGCATCAGCGTTGATAAAATTAATAAGAATGTTTTCATTTTTGAGTATTTAATTATTGAACAAAATTGATTTTTGCGCTGCCGTATGACATATTGATGGCGATGGAGCCGGAAGCGTTCGAAGTTTTTCCTTCGTAATATGAGGAAGTACTTTTCTCTATTTTTTTGGCCATTTGAACGTTGGAAGGATAAATAAGTTTACCGTATTTCATGTTGGCGGTAACGGAATATCCGGCCGCAGCTTCTATTCCTACATTCAACGAAGCATAATCCGAGTCAATGATTAATTTTTCAAAACCCTGTTGGATCCGTTTGATCGAGAGCGTTCCGTAATCACCTGAAGCCACCAGAGAATGGGTCAAAGTTCCGAGTTTAATGTTGGTGTAATCCGCAACGGAGGAGACTTTGTCTACTTTAGATATATTGAGGTTTCCATAATCCATCTGATTGATCAGGTCGTTGATGTGACCCAAGTTCACATCTGTATAATCTACGTTCAGGCGGAGAACTTCGGCGCGGGTCAAATCCAATTTGCTGTACGCGGCATCGATTTGGGCTGCTTTTACATAATCAATTTTGGCATTGGTCACATAAGCAAGCCGAAGATAATTGATGGGATTATGCAGTTTACCGAAAGTCAGGTTACCGTATTTCAGGTCAATGTTCAGGTTTCCTTTGGTCTCGTCAAGAAACAAATTTCCGTAACGGTTTTCGATGTTTATATTGTTGGTTTTCGGAAGCCTGACCGTGTAATGAATGGATATATTAGTTTTATTGATTCCTTTCACATCGGCCACGTGGGTGGTGGCCGTGACGGATGAGGCGGTACCGTTGAATGCGACCGATATACCGTCAAAACGTTTTTTCACCGCTTTGGAATCGCGTCCATCCACCTTGATTTCCACACGGATTTCGATTAGGTTTTTATCCCAAGTCGTCATGGTTACATTTCCGTATTTATTATTGATGCTGAATTGTGCATTGGAATCTACTTGAAAGGATTTTTCAATCACTTTGATTTCTTCGGTAAAATGAGGTTCGGATGCCTGTGTGGTAATTATCAGAACCAGCACCGTCAATAGGCTAAAATAGGTTTTCATCTGTTGTGTTTTTAATTTCTTGTTTGAATTCAATTTGGTTCAATACCGATTCCAGAACTTCGATTTGGAGTTGAAGGTTCATCATCACCGATTTGATTACTTGCGGGTTGCCGCCGCTTTGTTTCAAGTCGGCCAAGAGCTGTATATAACTTTTTTGCAATAAATCCAATTCATGGAGCGAATCTTCGATAAGAACTTTGTTTTCCGGATTTTTAAGTGATTTGACCTCTTTTACTTTTTCACTCACCACGAAAGCAAAATAATTTTCCGCTTCCCCAAGCTCGGGTGAATATTCCGCCAAATCCAATTTCTCTCCTGTCGGCTCAGATTGGAATTCCAAGGCGAAATACACGGCCAACATCAAGGCTGGAACCAATACCGCAGCAACTTTCCAATGATCCAACCTGAATTTTATCCGTTCTTTATTCTTATTTAATTTTCGCAAAAACCTTTCTTCATGGCCCAAAGGCAATTCAAATTCTTCTTGGAATTCAGGTTTGCTTTTTTCAAAAAAATCTTTCCATTTATCTTCCATCATTTCAGTTTAATAAGGTTACTAATTTGTTTTTTGCACGGTTGAGCATTGTCCGGGAATTTGCATAGCTCATGCCGAGTATTTCTGAAATTTCCTCGTGGTCGTACCCTTCGAGGTAATACAGCGAAAGAATAATCCGGTAATTTTCAGGCAATTCATTCATGGCATTTTTAACCGCTTCTATCTTTTCACTCAGGTCAATTTCCTCTTCCAAACTTGGTAAATACAGGTTATCGGTCGATTCGGTACGCTCATACATTTTGTCCTTTTTCAAGTAATCCAGTGATTTATTGATGACAATTTTTTTCAACCAAGCACCGAAGGTCACTTCCGCTTTGAATTCCTCCAGTTTATCAAAAGCGGACAAAAATGCGTCCTGCATGGCTTCTTCGGCTTTCATGTCGTCTTTGATGATATTTCGGCTAATCTGGTACATGGATTTTGCATATTTCCGGTACACGGTCATCTGGGCTTTGCTGTCGCCTTTTTTGCAGCGTACCAACAATTGTTCTTCACTATTTAAATTGAAAATTTTCAAAGCCTCAAATGCATTTCACATAAAAGACGAAAGTTCCGGAAAGATTGTTACATATTTTTAAGAATTTTATGCAGGAGTTTCTATAACTTAGTGGAACTTAATTTTAAAACCATGTTTAAAAAGTGTTTTTTCCTGCCATTTTTGATTTCGTTGTTCACATTCTATTCTTGTCAAACCAACAAGACTTCGACAAATGACAACGCCGCGGAAACTGAACTTTGGGAACAAGGAATTTCAATGGTTACCGGTGAAATTACGGGTGTAAAGCAGGAAAAGGACGGACAGACGATTCGGCTGAGAGACAACAAAGGAACTGAATATACCGCGGTCATCAGCATCCCGAATTTAGGGGACAAAGCGGGCCAGTATCGGGAATTTAAAGTTGGAGAAACCATCAGTTTCAAAGGGAACCTAAACCCGGATAATCGAATGATTGTCAGGGAAGTGTTGGAAATGAAATAAGGATGTTCATTTATTTTTGTTGTATAATTATATTAAACAAATGATAAACTTATCTAATTACTAAAGAAACCTTTATAGAAGTACTTCGTATGTTGAAGGTGCAGCGACACAAGTAACAAAGACACGATACGAGAGAAACGTTTTTGCAAGAAACGAATGCTTAAAACATTAAGGCTTTTCGTGTTCCGTTTGCGACTTCAACTTTGAAAAATTTTATGGTAGCTTAGGTTACAAATTCATTCACGTTCATCATTTGACACAAGTAGCAACAAGAAAACAAGAATATAAAGTGGATCCTATTCAGGACTTACGACCTGTTTGCCCCAACTGCCATTCTATGTTACATAAACAAAATCCACCGCTGACAATTCAAGAATTAAAGAAAATAATAGTAAATGACTGACGAAACATGGATTTATCGTTGATTATATGTTTTTTTATACGCCTCAAATTCCTTCATCAAATTTACTTCCATGGATTTGGGCATCCGGCGTGTAGCCTCAAATTCAGTCGTGCTGAGTGAAGGAAATTCCGTCCGGGACGGAATCACTTCAATGGAATTTACCAACATATCGATTTCGATTTCATATTGACGGTAAGCGACAGAATGAAAAGTATCGTTCTCAAAAACAGGAACTTCCCTTTGTTCAATTAAAAAACCTGCGTCCGCTTCCGAATCCACATAATGGGTCGTTACTCCAATCGGTTGTTGGTTGTGGATGGCCCATTTCAGCGAATCCAAACCACGGACTTTCGGCAACCAGCCGGGATGCGCATTGATCAATTTATGATTTTCAACCAGTTCATCAGGCAACAATCCCGCACCGGCAATCAGGACATAATCATAAGGGTTTTGATTCAAAAACCCATTGATTTCATCCGCTTTTACAGCTTTAAATCGGAACAACAACCGCTCGCAGAAAACCGCCGGCATCACATCAATGGCCGTGGAAGGTCGGTGCGCATAAATAGGCTGAAATGGATTTTCGCGCTGTACGAAGGGCAATCCCAACACCGTCACATTCTGGTAGCCCTTTGCTTTTAACTGAAATAAAACGTCCTGCGTTTTCCGGTGGGGGGTGTTGTAGGAAATGACAACGATTCGATTTTGGTTCATTTTGAAAGTATATATTTTTTATGGTAATCAACGATAGAATCAATCGGTTTCCGAACGATATGCCCGATTTCCAAATGAAATTCCGAGCCCGCGCTACGAATGAAATCCTCGTAATAATGTGCTACCGAACCAATGAAGTTCACCTCAGAATCCCGGGCTTCCGCAATCGGCATGACCTGGTTCTCAAAGAAATCCCGCATCGACGTATAAATCAAATGCTGGAAAAATGGTTCATCTTTATATTCATATACGAATTTGCTGAACGAAGCCAAGTAAGCATTCGCAAGCGGCTTTTGGTAAACGTTTACATTCAAATCCGTAATTGTCAAACCATACGCCTCATCAAATTTTTTTGCCAAATGATCCGGCATTTTTTTTGAAAAATAAGCATGGAGTAATTTCTTGCCCATATAGCAACCGCTACCCTCATCACCCAAGATATAGGCCAGCGAAGGCGTGGCTTCCTTCACATTCCGGCCGTCAAAATAACAAGCGTTCGAACCGGTTCCCATGATGCAAACGATGGCAGGTCTTCCGCGGTAAACCGCATAGCAAGCCGCCAGCAAATCATGACCAATGGAAATTTCGGCCTCACTGAAAAACCCCTTGATGCCCTCCTTTACAATCTCCCTCAGAAATTCCGCCGAGCAACCTGCTCCATAAAAATAAACATGGCTCACCTTGTCGGCAATTGCCTTCAATTCCTCATTCAGGTTGATTTCTTTAGAAATGGCTTCTGCGTTGATGTGGTACGGATTAAAACCAATCGTATGGGTACGAAGGGATTCCACATGGCTTTCGTCTAAAATAACCCAATCCGTTTTCGTTGAACCACTGTCTGCAATCGCAATCATTTTAAATTTTTTTAGAATAGGTTAAAAATACACTTCCTGAAACCGCTGTGCAAATTTTAAACACAAAGGCTTCCAAAATATTTAACATCCGTTTCAATTTATGGCAACCTGAAAGTAGTTATCTCAAAAATACCGTTAATGCCCGTCGTCTTCACCCACAACGATTTCGGTGAAAGCCTGGCGTTCATTCCCCGCTGCGTCTGTCAAGTAAATCCCTAAATGGTAATGCCCTTCCTCGATCGGCAAACCATTGATAGTCAACGGAATTTCAATTGTATCCAAGAAGTCAAAGCTTTTTAAACCCGGTTCAATCGCTCCGGTTTTTGTATAAAACCACTCCCCGAACTCTTCCATGCCTTTGTGTGTATGCCCATCTTCTCCGATGTGGATTTCGATTTTATAAGAACCCAATGCCAAATTATCATAAAATCCGGCTTCCAAACCAATTGACTCACCCGGTAAAAATGCCTGATGTTCTGTCGGTGAGTCTAAAACAATCACCGGCTTCTCTGTATCAACCGCTTCGTCATCACCCGCACAAGCTTGAAATGAAAAGGCGCATATTACAATACCTATAATGCTTAATCCAATGTTTTTCATAATTATTTAATTTATTGATTATTAATATTCTAATGAATTTATTTAATTTATTAATTTAGCTTATTGTTCCCCAGTGGAATCCGCAAAATGAGCTGGATATTTCTGCCCGTTTCCGGAATTTCCAATGCCCGGTAAAAACTGATATGGTTCCAGTATTTTCTGTCTGCGATGTTGTTTACCGTCAACAGCAAATTCGCCCGGAACGAACCCCATTTCAATTCCGATTCGATGCCCGCTCCGAAAATTGTGTAGCCATCCGTTACTTCTTCATTTTGCGCAATCCTGTTCTGTTTTGCCGCCGCTTTCACATCAAACGAAACCGCCAGTCTTTCCAAAAATCCCTTCTGTTTGAAAATCTCATAATTCCATTCGCCAAATACCACCAACGGAGGACTGAAAGGAAGCGGATAGTTTTTAGATTGGTCGGATTGAATTTGCCGGTTATACAAGTATGCAACCCCCAGAAAAGCATCCAATCTTTCCCAAAATTGCTTTTCGATTTTTAATTCGGCTCCTGTCAACAGTGCTTTGCTTTGATTATACCCATAAACTTGTCCTCCATGCGGAAGCGGTGAAAAAACACCGGAAGGCTCCAGAAAAATATAATTGCTGAAATAATAAACATAGGGATTCAATTCAAAATTCCAATCTTGTGGATGATAGGAAATCTTCAAATCAGCTGTCCATCCTCGTTCCGTATTCAAATTCGGATTTCCTTTTTCATGCCGGAACGAACCATGGTGAATCCCGTTCGAAGCCAGTTCAATCGCAGAAGGCATCCGGAAGCTGCTCCCCACATTCAGGTTGAAATCCAAGTTCCGTCCCGGTTGGTACAAAACTCCCGCCGAAAAATTAAAGTTCTTATAGGACTTTTCCAACTCTATGCTCCTTTGTGCAAACTCCGCCGCTTGCTCTTCCGAATGCCCGTTTTCCGATAAAAAACGATACAAATATTCATCGTAAAAATCTTGTATTTCTATTGCCGAATAGTCAAAACGGATGCCGTAATCAAGATTCCATTTCGGATGAATTTCCCACTCATGGGTCAGGTAAGCGGCGATGTTGAACCTATTGAATTCGGGCAATAAAAAATTGTAGCCTTTGATGGAATTCTTTTGGAATTGGGATTGAACACCTGCACTGACTTTGTTTTTTCTTGAAAACAAATATTGGAATTTTACATGCGCGTCAAAACTATGCAAGTTAAAATCCAATTCCAGGTTGGGGTCTGTTTTCGGCAAAGGTTGGCTGTTCCCATAATGGGTATGGAACAAGCTCCATTCTTGCCGGTGGTTATTTTGAAACCCGAAAAGAAATTGCAAAGTATTGGGATGAAACTTTATAGTATTTTCACTTGATAATTTAAAATGGTTTACATTTTGGTAAGGGAATCCGATATTACGCCGGTCACCGTCATCCTGAACCCTTTCCAATGCAGGAATTCCGTGTGCACCCGGGAAAAATCCGATTTTCTGGTAGAAATTACTCCAACTCAAAACCGATTCAAAACCGGAAGAAACATAACCCAATTGTGCGGACATCGAATGTTCTTTCCCGGCGGTATTTTTTAATTTTTCATTGTAAATCGGAATTTTGCGCGTCAAGTAAATAATTTCATCCGTAGGAATGGAATAGTCCGCGAAATCCGTATAAGCAGCAGAAAATTTATAATAAAAATCTTGTTTCCGGTATCGGAGATTAATCGAAGAACCTAACGCTTGGTTCATACTCCGCCCAAACAAAATCCAATCGCCAGAAAAAGAGTTGGGTAAGGGTTTCGAATTATTATTCAAGGCGATTACCCCGCCAATAGCATCACTTCCGTAGGCCAAAGTACCGGAACCTTTCAGGATTTGAACTTCCTCTACATTCCAAGGGTTGATTTCCAATCCATGATCGGCTCCCCATTGTTGTCCTTCTTGTTTAATTCCGTTTTCTGCAACCAAAATCCGATTGAAGCCTAAACCTCGGATTATCGGTTTGGAAGTTCCGGAGCCGATTTCCATGGCTTGGATGCCGGGGATTTTTTCCAAAGATTTCGCCAAAGAACCTGAATATTCGGAATACAGGAATTCCCGGTTCAGCGTTTCTGAATTTTGGACCGTTGTTTTATGTGAATGGCTGATAAGGGTTTCTTCCAAAACCAGTATATTCCTTGAAAGGGTGAAATGAAGGATTTGGTTTTGATGGGCTTCGACTTCTTCAACCTTTTCATTGAACCCATCCAAAAAAAGATGAAACACATAGGTTCCTTTTTTCAAAGAAGGAAAATGGAAATAACCGGATGAATCCGTAAAAGATTCATTATCATTAATCTTGACCTGAACACCGGTTAATGGATTCTTCCGTTCATCGGTTATTTTCCCTGAAATTTGAATTTGTGAATAGGCATTCATTCCCAACAAAACAGGAACAAATGCAAAAATTAGCATGCGCATACTTTAAACTTAATTTGAATTTCTAAAAACCGCTAAGCGGCAATCAAAGTCCGATAATTAAGTTGGAAAGGCGGTGCGCGCAGTTGTTTATGGGAATTGAACTTAAAAACATATAAGCCGGAATGCACGGCCTCGTTTTTCTTTTCAACAAAATCAACATCAAACGGAATTTCGAACAGGTTGACAGCCCATTCAGTCTGAGGAAAAAATGTGAAATCACAAAGATTACAATGGGTTTCATGGTGGTTCTGAAACGATAAATCAGCGTGGGGCAGATATTGGTTTTCTGAATGATGGGAGAGGTGCTCCAATTGATGGATGGGCTGTACCAAAATAGCCAGCAAAAAAACAATCGCTGTGCAAAATTTTGTGAATTGTTTCCCGAATCCCATTTTGCAAAGATAAGGTTTAGGGTTCTATTTTTTTCAATTCCTTTAAATTCTTGCCCAATCTTCTGAGGAAAATCCCGTAAATGATGCCGTAGTACAAAAGGGAGAAAAAGATAATCAGTACAGAAGTCACAAGCGCAAGGCCGAATCCGACACCTTTTGCGGTTTCACGGATTTCTTCGTCCGACATATTTCCTTTGTCATAATCATGGAGAAAAATCTGTTGTCCCATTTCAAAATACATGGGAAACATAAAAGCAATCGTCAGTACAATCCAAATAATGATGAACCAGAAAATAGCTTTCCGGAATTTCATAATGCTTTGAATCAATTGCTTTACGGAAGATTCGACGGATATTTTTTTATAAAAATAAAATGTCAATGCGACGAAAACAGCCGAACCGATTAGACTGGTATGTGAGATGTATCCATAGGTTGCCAAACTCTCTTCACTCATGATTTCTTTTAAATGCGAACTCACGAAATGGCTTCCGGAAACCAGTGCCCAAACGGAAATTCCCATTGCCACTAAAAGTTCTACCAAGGTTATGATAAAAAGCCAATGTATAGAGTTGACAGATTTCCGGTGTATCATTCGGAAAATTTGGTCTTTGCCGTAAGATTTCTCATCGGCTTGTTTTTTCCAAAGTGATTTCAAATCATCTAATTCATCATGTATATTGGGATCGTTGTTTGTCATTTCAGTGGGGGTTCATCATTTCTTTCAATTTCGTTTTGGCCCGGTTCATTTTTACGCGCGCATTGACCTCAGTAATCCCTAAGGTGCCGGCGATTTCGCGGTACGGCATATCTTCCAGATACAGGAGGATGAGTGCCCTTTCCACGTCATTTAGTTTTTTTATGCTGGCGTATAAAGATTTTAACCTTTCTTCGTATTCTTCATCGTAATCATTTGATTTTATGTTGAAAAAACTTCCGTCATCAAGCGAAGAAGTTTTTATGGTACGGCTTTTTTGCCTGAACAAAGTAATGGCCGTATTCAACCCAACGCGGTACATCCAAGTGCTGAATTTAGAATCGCCTTTGAAAGAATCAAATGATTTCCACAATTGTAAAACGATTTCCTGAAACAAATCTTCACGCGTTTCCGGGGTATCACAATAAATCCTACAAACCTTGTGTATGATTCCTTGGTTTGATTCTATAAGTTGCGTAAATTCAGTTTCTTTAGATTTCACCGTGTCTTACAATTGGTAAACAAAAATAGCGAGTTGTTACAAATAATTTGAATTATTTTTAAATGAAGAAACCCTCGCTCGTACAGAGCGAGGGTATTCCCCCTAACCAACTTAAACCTAATGAAAATAGTGTTTTTACTATTTCCATGCCAAATATAAATGAATATTTTTTATAAAAAAATTATCCGGAAAATTTTTAGGTTATTTTTTGGATAAAGAATTTATTCCCAAAGCCAATTGGAAAGAATTTGTTTTCCCAAATTCGTCATATAGCTTTCCGGATGAAATTGAACACCTCTTACATCAAGACTTTTATGTCGAAGGGACATAATATGACCCTCTCTGTCAACCGCTGTAATTTCCAAACAAGAGGGAAGGGGAGGCTCTACCACCCAAGAATGGTAACGTCCGGCGATAAATTCATCTTCTATACCTTTATATATACACTCATCAGGCACCGTTATTTTAACCGGCTTGGCCGAACCGTGGAAAACAGTTTCCAGATTCAGGAGTTTTCCGCCGAATACTTCCGAGATTGCCTGCATCCCCAAACAAACTCCTAAAATGCTTTTGGTTGGCGCATAAGTTTGAATGATTTCCGGCATGATTCCGGCTTCGGAAGGGGTTCCGGGACCGGGCGAAAGCAATATTTTATGGAATTCGTTTGCTTCCCCCAATCGGATTTCATCATTGTAACGAATGATTGGAGCACAATTTAATTCTTCTAAAAGATGAGCCAAATTATACGTAAAACTATCGTAATTATCAATTAACAATACTTTCAATTCTGGTTGATTTTCATGGCCTGACTGGGCGTTATTTTTGAAATCAAGTAGGAAGGAAGCAGTAATACAACAGCAGAAATCAAGATGGCACTGAGGTTTAAAACCAGAATATAAGTCAGATCTAAATAAACCGGTGCCGATGAAAGGTAATAGTTCTCAGCCGGAAGTTTGATGATTTTAAAATATTTTTGGGCCAATAATAACCCCATCCCCAAAACATTCCCGACAACCAATCCCGGAAACATAATGAAAACCGCATAGTAAACAAATATCTTGCGAATCCGCCAATCCGTTGCACCCAATGTTTTCAACAAACCGATTGAATGCGTCCTTTCCAAGATCAAGATGAGCAAAACCATTACCATATTGATGACCACCACCACCATCATAATAAAAAGAATGACAAAAATATTCGTATCGAAAATGGCAATCCAATCATTAATTTGGGTAAATGAACTTGAAGCAGATTGCGCATACAATTGAAAATCAATACTTTCATTTACCTGAGCCGCAACTTTGTCTAAATCTTCGATGTCGCGTGTAAAAAGCTCGAAACCTCCAACGGTAAGGCTGTCCCATTTGTTCAAGCGTTGGATTTGTTTGATGTCGCCAATGATGTAAATATCATCGAAATCCTTGATGTCGGTAGCGAATAAGCCCGTGATCTCAAACCTTCGGTAAATGGGTTTGCCGGAATCTTGGATGAAGTAAGCTACAAAAGAACTGTCCACATCCAAATGCAGTTCTTTCGCAATTTTCTCAGGTAGTATGATTTCCGCGCTCAACCGCCTTTCTTCTATTTTTGGGAACCGGCCTTTGGTAATATAATTCTGGAAGCGTTTCGTATCGAAATCCGTCCCAACGCCCTTGAGCACAACGCCGCTGAAATTATCGGGCGTACGGATGATACAACTCTTGGTCGCGATGGCTTGAACATGGACGATTTCGGGAACCGATTCAAATTCAGGATAAAAATTCTGTTGTAGGGAAACCGAATCCGAATTGAAAGAGAGGTTACTGTTATAAGGTTTAATGGTAATGTGGCCGTTGAAATCCGCCAATTTTTGTTTGATTCCTTTCCTTGCGCCGATGCCCGTTGAAAGTGTAATCAAAGCCACCATAATCCCAATGGCAACGGCAATTTGTCCGATACGGATAATCGTAGTAGAAAGGTTATTTTTACTACTTTTACCGAACGCAATTTTTTTCGCAAACCACCAAGAGAAGTTCAAATCCGAAAATTTAAAATTATGTTTAGAAAACTTGTCAAATATACATTAATTGCCTTATTCCTGCTTGCAAATTCATCCTTATTTGCCCAAAATGACGACTACGAAAGAATTTATGCCGGCGCCGAACATCCTGAGCTTTACCTCACATTGATGCTCAATAAAAGAGTAGGGGTGGTGACGAACCAGACAGGTATTTTGTTCGCCGGAACCCAACTTTATTCCATGAGCGCGGAAAAGTTAAAGGAAGATATTCACTTGGTTGATTTTTTAATAAGCAGAAAAGTTGATGTTAAAAAGATATTTTCGCCGGAGCATGGATTCCGTGGCGATGCCGATGCGGGTGAAACCGTGAAATCAGGAAAAGATATTCAAACCGGCCTGCCAATTGTCTCATTGTATGGGAATAATAAAAAACCATCTAAAGAACAAATTGAAGATATTGATATTCTATTGTTTGACATCCAAGACGTAGGCGCGCGGTTTTACACCTACATTTCAACCTTGCATTATATAATGGAAGCAGCGGCGGAAAACGGTAAAAAAGTAATTGTTTTGGATCGACCGAATCCGAACGGCCATTATGTGGACGGTCCGGTTTTGGACATGAAGTTTAAATCCTTTGTCGGCATGCACCCGGTTCCGGTCGTTTATGGGATGACCATTGGTGAATACGCAAAAATGATCAACGGAGAGAAATGGCTTGCAAACAGGCTGAGTTGCGACTTAGCAGTAGTTCCTTTGAGAAATTATACACACCGTCGGTATTACAGGCTTCCCATAAAACCGTCCCCGAATTTACCCAATGACAAATCCATCAATTTGTATCCGAGTACTTGTTTTTTCGAAGCAATCAACGGAAGCGAAGGCCGTGGAACCGATAAGCCTTTTCAAGTCTATGGTTCACCATTCCTAAAGAACATGTCTTATCAGTTTGTCCCCAAACCCAATGCAGGAGCTAAAGACCCTCGGTTCAACGGTGAAATTTGCTATGGCGAAGACCTGAGTGATGCACCTTTTTTAGAAGAAATAAATTTGGAATGGCTTATCCGTGCGTATCAAAATTATGAAGGAAGTGAGCCGTTTTGGATCAAGCAATCCGGAGAATTTTGGATTGATAAACTGGCAGGAACCGATCAATTGAGAAAACAAATCGAAAAGGGTTTATCGGAAGAAACCATCAAACAAACTTGGCAAAAAGATTTGGAAGATTTCAAACAAATCAGGAAGAAATATTTAATGTATGATTGAGGGAATTAATAAGATATAAACTAACCATACGGGAATTCAAATATTTACAACTTAACAATTTCGCATTTTCAAAAGTCCTATAATTTATATTATGTTAAATAGAATTAAAAATGATTCATCCTTTCTGAATGAATATTAACAATTCCCCTTCTTCATAAGTTATGCTGATTTCATTTTCCACAGCACGATTGCGAATGCCTATCCGCTTGGACATATCCAAATCTTCACTCTTTAAAGCATATTGTAAACCATTGGTGGTAATGTTCTTCGTAACAGGAAACGGATACAAGGAAATAATTCTTCCTTTATAACCTTCTAATTCGGTATTTTTCTCTGCGAAAAAATAATAACTGTAATCATCAAAAAACACCAACTTGAGTTTGTTTTTGAATTTTAATCCAGAAGTTAAATTCCCGAGGAAATGGTCGTGTTCCATTCCGCTGCTGCCGTAAACGTAAACATCATTATAACCCATATATTCAATCAATTGGAGTGCTTTTTCAAAATCGGTATAATCCTGATCGGGTAATTCTATCACTTCAACTTCAGCAGAAATTTCACCTATGGGCAACGAGTCAAAATCGCCACAAACGATATCGGGTTTGATGTGGTTTTTTCGCAAATAATGGTACGCGCCGTCTGTACAAAAAATCTTTGCGAACTGTCGCAAATCCGGAAATATTTTCGGTGCTTGTCCGTTCAAAAATAAAGCAACCTTATTCACCGGGTAACCATTGAATTTCCTCATGCCCTGCATCTTGGGCAATTTTCCGGGATAGAACGAACAAATAATCGGATAATCGGTTCAGGTATTTCAATAATTCTTCCCTAATTTCTTCTAATTCACTCAATGACACGGTTATACGTTCTGCTCTTCTACAAATGCAGCGTGACAAATGTGCGTGGGATGCGGCCATATTTCCACCGGGCAAGATGAAATGGGTCAAAGGCGGCAGCTCCTCCTCCATTCGATCAATCCAATTTTCGAGGCTCTGAATATTGTTTTCTGAAATCACCTGGGACAATCTCGGTTTGCCGTTTGCCAAATACATTTTTTCCTGAGGAGTCGCTAATTCCGCACCGATGTGGAATAAATCCTTTTGAACTTGCACCAATTGCGCTATATATTCGGAATGAATTGGGGAACTTCTAATCAATCCAATGGATGAATTCAATTCATCCACCGTTCCGTACGCATCAATTCTGATGTGGTTTTTAGAAACCTTTATGCCTCCGTACAATGAAGTAGTTCCTTTGTCGCCGGTTTTGGTATAAACTTTCATTTTTTTACTTTCTTCAAATATATTTATAATTTCTAAACCGCAGGGAGAAACAAGGTTTCGTTTCAGGTTGGCTCAATAAAATTCCTTTCATTATTTTCATTTTTTGTGTAAATTAAACCTCAATTAAAATTCAAAAAAATGGAATATAAAATCCCCGCACGGACGCACATCGGCCATGTTCATCTGAAAGTAGCGGACTTAAACCGTTCACTTGCTTTTTATTGCGATTTATTGGGTTTTGAAATAACGACCATGTATGGTGAACAGGCAGCTTTTATTTCTGCCGGGGGTTACCATCACCACATCGGATTGAATACCTGGCACAGCAAAGATTCGCCACCTGCCCCACAAAATTCTGTCGGTTTATACCACACGGCCATCGTTTATCCGGAAAGAAAGGATTTGGCCTTCATTTTAGACCGTTTGCGCAATGCCCGTTATCCTTTAACCGGTGCGAGTGACCACGGCGTGTCGGAAGCTTTGTATTTAGATGACCCCGATGGCAATGGTGTGGAATTGTATTGGGATCGCCCTAAAGACCTTTGGCCACAGAAACCCGACGGGTCTTTGGAGATGTTTACCCGACCACTTGATTTGGTGAATTTGCTGGAAGAATTATAAAATTGATTTTTATTCAATGGTCTTGATTTTTTTATTTAGTTTTAATCTTAATTTCTAAATTAAAATCCATGAAAACCATCAAGAAAATTTTACTGGGTATCCTCAGCCTAATTGTTTTGGTATTGATTATTGCAGCAATAGCACCCAAAGAGATGACCGCAGAAAGTGAAATCATCATTGACAGGCCCAAAGCGGAAGTGTTTGATTATATCAAATATGTAAAAAACCAAGACCATTTCGGCAAATGGCAAAAGATGGAACCTGATTTGAAAAAATCTTATGAAGGGACCGACGGCACACCGGGCTTCAAATATTCCTGGGAAGGCGATGAATTAGGTAATGGTTCACAGACCATTACAAAAATAGTGGAAGGCGAACGCATGGAATCCGAATTGTATTTTGGATTCGGCGAACCCGCTCAAGCTTATTTCGTCACCAAAGATGCAGGCGCGGGGAAAACTTCGGTCACTTGGGGCATCAAAGGAAGATCTATGTATCCGTTCAACATCATGAATCTTTTCATCAATATGGACAAAGACTTTCAAGAAGGGCTTCAAAATCTGAAAACCGAATTGGAACAATAGCTGTTCATTTGAATTAATACTTAAAACCAACACATTAAAAACATTAAAATCATGACTTTAAATCCTTATTTGAATTTCGATGGAAATGCTGAGGAAGCTTTCCGTTTTTACCAGTCCGTGTTCGGCGGTGAATTATTCGTACAAAAAATGGACAATGTCCCCGGAATGGAAATCCCCGACAACGAAAAAGACCGGGTTCTACACGTTGCTTTGCCTATCGGCCAAGGCCAGTTCCTGATGGCGTCCGACTGTTTGCCCAGCCAAGGACAGGTTTTGAGCGTAGGCAATAACAATTACATCTCCATCACGGCCGACAGCCGCAAAGAAGCCGATCGTCTGTTTGACAGCCTTTCCGCCGGAGGTGAACTGGAAATGCCCATGGAGGATATGTTTTGGGGAGATTATTTCGGTTCGTTCAAAGACAAATTCGGTATTTGCTGGATGATTAGTTTCAATGAACAACCTCACAATTAAAATTGATTGTTCAAATGAAAAAATTGAATTACAACATCAACATCCAAGCCCCGGTCGAAAAGGTTTTCAAAACCATGCTCGGACTTGAAGATCCGGCCACATACGAATTTTGGACTGCCGAATTTAACCCTACTTCTGCATATGAAGGAAGTTGGGAAAAGGGCAGCAAAATCTATTTTACCGGTGTCCATGAAGGAAAAAAAGGCGGAATGGTCGCGGAAATCAAAGAACATATTCCCAATCAATTCATTTCCATTCGCCATTACGGGATTTTGGATGGCGACCAGGAGATTACAAGCGGAGCCGAAGTTGAGAAATGGGCGGGCTGTCGTGAAAATTACGCCTTCGAGGAAAACAACGGCGTGACAACGGTTTCGGTGGAAGTGGATACGGTGGATGAGCACATTGGTTATTTTGAAGAAACTTGGCCTAAAGCTTTAAATAAACTGAAAGAAATTTCTGAAAATTAAGGCTGTATGGAAACCAATAAAGCCAAACATGGTACCATCAATTGGCGTGATTTGACTGTCGAAAACGCTGACAGTTTGAAAGAGTTTTACAGCGAACTGGCAGATTGGGATACCGAAGCAATTCCCATGAAAAACGATGAGGAATCCTACCATGACTACGTAATGAAAGACTCCGAAGGCAATGCGGTAGGCGGCATTTGCCATGCAAAAGGTGTCAACACGGGAATCCCGCCGCAGTGGATTATGTACATCAGCGTTGATAATATCTCTGACAGCGTAGAAAAAGCATTGAATGGCGGTGGAAAATTAATCAAAGAATACAAATCCAAAGATGGAAATTTGGTTTATGCCATGATGGAAGACCCTGCAGGAGCGGTTTTTGCCCTTGCTCAAATTTAGTTTTAAAATTAAAATCCCATATATGAAAAATGCAGTACTCGTTTTATTACTGGCCACTTTTCCCCTTTTTATTCAAGCGCAAAACGCAACGCAGAATGACAAAGAATTTCTTTTCGATTATTACCAGGAAACTTTGAATCAACTGCATGAGAACATTTCGGGGCTGACTGAAACCCAGTTGCACTTTAAACCTTCAGAAAATGCGTGGTCCATTAGCCAATGCGTGGAACACATCATTCTGACTGAAACCATGATTTTTGAAATGCTCAAAGGATACATGGCTCAACCCGCCAACCCCGAAAGGCGAAATGAGATTGTTTATTCGGACGAACAAATCATCAAAATGGTTACCGACCGAAGTTAAAAATACAAAGCGCCCGAAGTCCTCCAAGCAGAAGGAAAATACAATGATGTGGAAACCGCATTCAAAGATTTGGAAAATCAACGTAAAGAAATTCTGGAATTTATAAAAAATGCAGACTTGGAAGACTTACGCAACCATGTCAGTGATTCTCCGGCGGGGCCAACAGACGCCTACCAATCGCTTTTGTTCTTGGCAGGTCATACGGCACGGCATACCTTGCAAATAGAAGAAGTGAAAGCCGATACCCATTTCCCGAAAAATTAAACCAATAATTTTAAACAAAAAATTTGCTCTGAATTTCATATGATTTTCAGAGCAAATTTCATTTATAGTGAAAGCCTTTACAACAATCCTACATTCGTGTCATCAATATTGAAATATTCAATAACACTTCCATAATCGCTGTAATCGACTTGGTTGTCTGCGCCTTTTCCATAACTTGCCGGAACAAAAACGATCCGGAAGGTTTGGTTGTTGACATAGGATGTTCCGCCTAAGTTAAAGGTTCCTCCTGCATAAATTGCGACATCGTAAATCGAAAAATCAAAATTATAATCAACCTCATGGCCATCCGGCAAATAATAAGTAATCGGGATTTGTTGCCAAATAGGTGCGCCATTCGTCGTAGTTCCGTTTTGAATGTAAACCAATAAAACATCGGTATCGTACATCGGTTGGTTGAATGTCCGTGTAATCATGTAGGAACCGTTTACCAAATCAAAGTTTACGTTTCTCAAATCGTAAACCACCGGATAGGTATCATAATCAACTTGGATTTGGTCGTCATCGCTTTTACAACCTACGGCTGCAAATAAGCTCAATAAAAAAAGTGGAATTATTCTTTTCATAATTTGAATTGTTTTAACTTTCCTTTTCAAATCACGTACCAAAATTTTAAATAGATTTTATGAAAGACCAGTTTTTACTTCGCGACGACATTACTTTTCTCAATTTTGGCTCATTCGGTGCCTGCCCCAAACCGGTTTTCGAAACCTATCAATCCTTTCAATTTGAATTGGAAAATGAACCGGTGGAATTCATCGTCGAGAAAGCACCTCAATATTTAAAAAGCTCCCGGCAGGCATTGGGAACTTATTTGAATTGCCACGAAGATGATTTGGTTTGTGTGACCAATCCTTCTTATGGGGTGAATATTATCGCGAAAAGCCTGGACTTAAAACCCAATGACGAAGTTTTGACCACCGATTTGGAATACGGTGCCTGTGACCGCACTTGGAAATATTATTGTGAAAAATCCGGGGCAAAATACATTCAACTTAAAACCCGTTTTCCCATCGAATCCAAGGAGGGATTTGTTGAAAACTTTCTCAAAGGAATTACGCCGAAAACCAAACTTATTTTTCTAAGCCACATCACAAGTTCCACCGCTTTGCGCTTGCCGGTCGAAGAAATTTGCGCCGCTGCGCGCGAAAAAGGAATCATGACTTTCATCGACGGTGCACACGGTCCGGCCCAAGTCGAAGTCAATTTAGGCAAAATGAACCCGGATATTTATGTAGGGGCTTGCCACAAATGGATGATGGCTCCCAAGGGAAGTTCTTTCTTGTATGTAAAGAGGGATTTACAAAATGATTTCGATCCTTTGGTAATCAGTTGGGGATATGAAAGCGAAACGCCTTCCCACAGCCGTTTTATCGATTACCATGAAATGCAGGGAACACGAGACTTATCCGCATTCTGCGCCATTCCGGCTACCATTGAATTCATGCAGAAAAACAATTGGGAAACCGTTAGTGCGGGTTGCCGGAAAATGGTTCAGAAAAACGCATGGATACTTTCTGAAATCCTGAAAACCCGGGCTTTGGCCAAGGTAAATGATGATTTTACAGGCCAAATGTTCAGTTGTGAAATCCAAACCGGAAACCCCAAACAACTCCATGATTTATTGTTTGAAAAATACAAAATTCAAATTCCGGTGATGCAATGGGGCGGAAAAAATTTCATCCGGTATTCCATCAATGCTTTCAATTCCCAAGCGGATTTGGACAAATTATTTGCTGCTTTGAAGGAGAATTTAAAGAATTAGATTAAAAAAAATAGGCTATAAAGTATCCAATTGGTTCCTTTCCTTGTTTTCACTAATCGTCCAGAAAAAACCGATGAAGAAAAACCGATCCATCGAAGGTTTCATCGCCATGCGGTCATACCACCCGTTTTCGTCCGGCGAATAGGTATAACTATACCCATTGATATTTTTGAAACCAAACGGATTGGATACCGAAACATACAGGATTTTCTGCGGGTCAATCAGGTAAGCCCAACTCAGGTTGACAGTGTTGAACGTCTTTGTCCGTTCCGATAAAAATCCGCCCAAATTCGGATTGGTATAAGGCCTTCCCGAACCGAATTGATAGGTGAAACCGATTTGCGAACGCCAATCTTGGATCCAGTATTTCCCTACAAAAGACAGGTTGTGGTTGGCTACGAAAGCGGGTTGGGCCTCTACCGGAAAGTCTTTGTACAAACGCTTGGTGTCGATGTAGGAATAAGAAATCCAATATTCCAAGTTGTTGATGTGACTGCCCCGGTTTCGCCAAAAGACATCTACGCCGCGCGCAAATCCCTTTCCATTTTGAAAGTAATTGAATTCGCCATCCGTTCTGACCAGATCTTCATAATCCTTTTGGTAAAATTCCAAACGGATGATTTGCTTTTCTTTTTGGTAAAAATAATTGACCAAATACTGTTTGGATTTCATAAATCCGGCCGGGTTGTAATATCCGATTTCCTGCAAAGGCGATTGGAAATATTCTCCATAAAAAACCGAGAAATTATGGTAACGCGAAGGCTTGTAGGCCAGCGAAACCCTTGGCGAAAGGTTCCATTTGCCCACAAAATCCGAATGCTCCGCCCGCAGGCCCGTTTTGAGCCCCCAGCGTTTGATGAAATACCAAGTATATTCACCATAAACCGCCAAAAGGTTTTCGTTTAATTCCGAAGAAATCTGCTGAAGCAGGTCGCTGTTTTCGTCCTTTCTTCCTATAAACTCACTGCCGAATTCCATATTGTGTTTTGAATTTATTTTCCATTCAAATTCAGATTTCAGGTTGAATCCGAACGCTTCTTTTTGGAATTCATCTGCTGAAAGGTGTACATCTGTCCGGCTTTTTGCGAGGGAAAATCCGATGAATCCTTCCAGTTTTCCGTTAAATTGATGCACATATGAATTGTTAAAATAAAAGTTCAAGTCATCCAACTTAAAATTCACCGGTTCAGGCTCGTTTATATCTTCATACACTAATTCCATTTTGGAATATTCCAATGCTGCATAAGCTTTGTACAAACCGTTTTTGAATTGGTGCCTGTAAACCGTTTCTCCGGCATAACCTTCCGGTGCGCGCTTCCATTCATCACGTGTACCCAATAGTTCAAAAGCCGGCCAAAGGTTGTAATAAGCCAGACTCGTGCTCAGTGCGTCTTGCTCCCAAATTCTATTCATTGCGGCACTCACGCCCAAAGTCATCAACCCTAAATCAATACTGTTCTCGGTTGGAAAGTCAATGGTTTCCAAAGCCAAAATCCCGGAAAGGGCTTGGCCGTAGGAAGCCCCGTAACCGCCCGTGCTGAAATTGATTCCCTTGAAAAGAAAAGGAGAATACCTGCCTCTGGTCGGCGTATTGGGAGCGGTTTGGCTATAGGGTTGGAATACGCGCAGGCGGTCAATGAACAGGGAAGTTTCCTCGCCTTCGCCGCCGCGAATGAACAACCGGCCGTCTTCCGACACGTTGTTGGTCCCCGGCAAAGTCTGCATGGCGGCGATGATGTCTCCGTCCGAACCGGCTGTGGTAACGATGTCCAGTGAGTTCATCATGGTTTCATTGGTATTTCCGACCGCTTTCATCATCCCCGCACTGAACACGGCGGTTTCCAATTCGGTTACTTCTTCGAGGATGATTTCCAAAGGATTTTCCAAAGGAACCTGAATGGAAATAATTTGGGGCAAAAATCCGCTACCCTCGAATTCCAAATCAAATGCGCCCGTTTCTTCGGTTTCAAATGAAAAGAATCCGTTTTCATCCGTCGAAGCACCGTCATAGGTTCCGGACAAAGTGACGTTGATGCCGGAAGCCGGGCCGCCGGAACTTTTGAAAACGCTGCCCGACACAGTGCTTTGCGCCACCAAAGCGATGCCGCCTACCAAACCAATTGCCAAAGAAAAGAGAGATTTCACCATAACTGATTATTTTGGAACAAATGTCCATGCTACAAATTTGAAACAAAAATCTGAATGGATGAACGGTTAGATTCAACGGATGAATTGGAATTGGGCTATGCCCCACTTCGCCATGTCCCCGGTGCACCTCTAAACCGGTTGAGTCCATCTTTTTACAGCGCGGACTCAGTTTTTAAGCCGGGTGGGGGGTCTTGCACAGGTGGGTACCCCCCACTTACCCATGCCCCCTACCCCCACATGATTGGCTGCGACGGCGCGGGTTTGAAGTAGGCTTATCCGGTTTGGGGAAACCTTGTTTAAAATTTATTCATAAGCATTGACACTAAATGCGATTTAGATGGTTTAAATTGATATTTTTGTAGGAGAAACTATTGGTCTCACTATGGTTAAATATTTACTTCCTTTTCTTATTCTAATTTCCGTTGCTGTTTCATCCCAAACCAAACTGACCGTGATGGATGGTTTCATGGAAGATATGCCGATGGAAAACGTGGCAGTTATTTCGGCCGACAATGCAGAGCTCGGGCAAACGGACAAGGACGGTGTTTTCCGGGTTCCTGCCGGACACAAAACGGTGACTTTGGTTTATGACGGTTACAAGGAAAAAAAGGTATTTCTGTATGGCCGTGACCTCATGATTTCGCTGCAACCTTTGACGATTGAACTTTCTTCGGTCGAAATCACCAATGACGATTCGGAAGCGCGCGCCATCATCCGTGAGGCCATTCAAAACAAGAAAAAAAACAACATCGAAAACCTGAAATCTTATGAATACAAAAGCTATTCTAAATTTTTGGTCACCGCCAACAAAGATTCGCTTCCATACATCATGGATCCGCGCAATGAAGAGGATTCCAGTTACAATGACATCCGCAAACTGCTCGACCAGAGCCACCTCATGTTGGGTGAACGCGCCATGGACCACAAATTTTCGGACCAATACGGGCATAAGAATGTGGTAAAGGCCACCCGGATTTCCGGCACCAAACTTCCTTTGTATGAATTTGTAGCCATGCAGCCGATTTCCCATAATTTTGATGATGAAAAAATCGATTTTTTCTTTCGGGAATTCGTCAATCCCATTTCAAAATCGGGTTTAGAGGAATACCGCTACCGGATTTCAGAAGAGACCACTTTGGAGGGCGAACTGATGATTATCATCGCATTTTTCCCGCAAAAAAGAATCGACAATAAACCACAGATAAAGGGTTATTTATGGATTGACAAAAAAAACAAAGCACTTGCGAAGTTTTATGCCGAAAACCTTTCTGCAACAAGCATTGCCGAACTCGAAATGGATTGGGAACGCGTACAGGGCTATTGGTTCCCCAAACAACAAAGATACCGGATGGACGGCGGGAACATCTCCTACCCTTCTGTCAGGGATTCCGTTGCCCCGGATGGAACCATCGTTTTGGACACCATCAAAAAGAAAGAAAAAGTCTGGCTCCACCTGACCACGACTTTCAAGGAAGTGGAATCACCCAAAAACTTCGACCCCAAAGAATTCCGCGGTTATACCAATGAAATCGATACCCGTTCGATGGATGAATGGGATGTGACGCTCGAGAATTACCGGGACCATTCTCTGACTACCCAAGAAAGGAATACCTATGTGAAAATTGACAGCATCGGCCAGCAATACAATATGGATCGAAACATCCGCTTGCTGCGAATCATCAGTTCCGGCGGGAAATATGCCATCGGGAACTTTGATTGGGATTTGACCAAAATAATTAATTACAACGATTACGAAGGTGTTCGGCTGGGCCTCGGCGGAAATACCAATTATAAATTCAATGAAAACTTTTCATTGAACGGGTATTTGGCTTATGGATTCCAGGATGAAAAATTCAAATTCAGTGGCGGTGTTGATGTGTTCGTAAACAAACCTTATTCGGGGAAATTATTCGCCAAATACGCCCAAGACGTGGAAGCCTCGGGCAGAAATCCCATTTTGCTGCAAAACAATTACATGAAATTCCTGTACGGGAATCTGAACAATATTTACAATGATTTCTTTTACAGTTACCGGAAAATTTCTGTGGGATATGAACAAGATGTGTTCGAAAACCTAACTTTCCAAATTTCAACCAACTACAACGAACAGACGCCGGAATTTAACTATTTATACCAAAACAATCGCTTGGACGAAACTTATCTCTCGTTCGACACCCAACTCGCTTTGCGTTGGGCACCCAAAGACCAAAATGTGCGTACACCCTACGGCAAAGTCACCATAAGAAGTGGCTTACCCGTTTTTTACTTGACGATGACCCAAGGCTGGAATGTATTCAATGCCGATTATACGCCCACGAAACTGGACTTTACTTATTTAGACAATTACCGTACATTTTTCGGTCAAACCAATATACAAGTCAGAACCGGAGCGGTTTTCGGCGATACACCCATCATGAATCTATTTGAAGGCATGGGGAATGCGCGCCACGGAAATCGGATTTTCGAACACATCGGTGTTGCGGGATTCAATAATTTTGAAACCATGTTGCCCGGAGAATTTTATTCGGATAAATACTTTTCGTTCCAAATCGGGCACAAGTTCGCCGGATTCAAATTCCTCAAACGCAAAATTTTCCCGGAATTCATTTACCGGGGGCTAATCGGTGACATGGAAAACCCGCAGAGCCACCATCTCATCGGGTTCCAAACGCCGGATAAATATTACCAAGAAGCCGGAATTGAATTCAACCAATTGGTTTATGGTATTTTGGGTGTCGGGACTTATTACCGCTTCGGAGCCTACGGACATAATTCCTTTGACCAGAATTTCTTTCTGAAACTGACTTTAAAATTGAGTTTGTTCTGATTGAATCAATTGTTCAAACCTTCGGAATTGCTTAAAATATTTTACCTTTGCTGAAATTTTCAGAAATGCAAGAGGTTTTAAATTCCCATGAATTAATCGAATTAGAGGAAAAATACGGCGCCCACAATTACCATCCCCTGCCGGTCGTTTTGGAACGCGGCGAAGGTGTATTTGTTTGGGATGTGGAAGGAAAGAAATATTTCGATTTCTTATCGGCTTATTCCGCTGTGAACCAAGGGCACAGCCACCGACGTATATTGGATGCTTTGAAAAACCAAGCCGAAAAATTAACCCTTACCTCACGAGCATTTTACAATTCCGAATTGGGCCGGTATGAAGAATTCGTCACCAAACTCTTCGGTTTCGATAAAGTCTTGCCGATGAATACGGGTGCAGAAGCGGTGGAAACCGCTATCAAAATCGCCCGTAAATGGGGCTATGAAAAAAAAGGTATTCCGGCCGGAGAAGCCAAAATAGTCGTTTGCAGCGGGAATTTTCATGGACGAACCACCACCATCATTTCCTTTTCAAACGACCTCGACGCACGCGAAAATTTCAGTCCTTATACAAGTGGTTTCATCAGTGCACAATACAATGATGCAGAAGATTTCAGAAAGATTGTGACGGAATACAAAGCAAGCCTTTGCGGATTTTTGGTGGAACCCATCCAAGGTGAAGCCGGTGTATTCGTTCCCGATGAAGGATACCTCTCTGAATGTTATGAAATCTGTAAAGAAAACAATATTCTTTTCATTGCCGACGAAATCCAAACGGGAATTGCACGCACCGGGAAAATGTTGGCAGTTGACCACGAAAATATCCAAGCCGATATGTTGATTTTGGGAAAAGCCCTTTCAGGTGGGACTTATCCGGTTTCGGCCGTATTGGCGAATGATGAAATCATGGATGTCATCAAGCCCGGGCAGCACGGTTCAACTTACGGGGGAAATCCCTTGGCTTGTGCGGTAGCAACCGAAGCACTTCAGGTGGTTTTGGACGAAAAGCTTGCGGAAAACGCTGCCAAATTGGGGGAGGTTTTTAGAAAGGAAATCGAAAAAATGATTCCCGAATTCAGTTTTCTAAAAAGCGTGAGAGGCAAAGGCTTGCTCAATGCCATCCTGATCAACGACACTCCTGGGAGCACAACTGCTTGGGATTTATGTGTTGATTTGATGGAGAACGGACTGCTTGCCAAACCTACGCATGGCAACATCATCCGGTTTGCGCCGCCGTTGGTTATGACCGAAATGGAATTGAAACAGGCGTTGGGAATTATCCGCAAGACTTTTGAAGCGTTTTAAAACCAATTTTAAATCGGGTTGTATTTCCGGTGGTAACCGACCAATAATTCGACAAAACGGCCGTAAGACGACACGCCTTCTTGGTTGTTAAGCTGTAAATAGGCGTCATTCATCATTGAAAAAGCATCTTCGGCTTTGTGAAGGTATTTCTTTTCAATTTCAATTTCAAATTGCCGGTCCCTTTCCATTGCGGATGAATAATTTTCAAGAATAGACTTTACGAATTCGCGGTCTTCCCAAAAGATTTTCCCCAAAAGGCTTCGAAGTGCTTTGTAGTTCGAAACATAATTGAACGCTTTATTTTCACTTTTTGTACCGATGAGAAATCCGATAAAATTGGCTTCGCTCTCCGGTGCTGCCCCCCATTGGTGAGCCGTTTCGTGGAATTGTGTAAAAAGAATTTTGGTATCCGGCATTTTTGAATTGTATTGGGCTTCAGCCGTAAAAGGATTGTAATAGCCGAGAACACCCATATAACTGAAAACCGTACTGTACAAAGAACTTTTGAGGTTTGGCCGTGTAAAACCATTCAACTGTAGTTCTTTCATTTTTGTCAATTCAGGGGAAACTTTTAAGATTTCTTCACCCATTTCCTTTTTAGAAATCCGGATTTCAAAAATTCCATCCGGGTTTTCCGGAAGTGACTGGCGCGATTCGATGGATTCTTTTAAGTAAAATTCTGCTAAACGTTTGAGTTCGTCCGCGTTAATATTTTCATTGGAATAACTTTCCTGAATCGGGGTTTTGTAATAATTAAATCCCCAAAACAAATGAAAAATCAATGTAAATAAACCCAATCCGATGAGAAAGACAGAAATCTTTTTTTTGAATCCTACCCAGTTTTTATTTTTGATTTGGATGAAAACCTGAATGACCCAATACAATAATAAACACCCTAAGACTGTGTAAAACACATCGCCCAAGGAAAAAGGGAAAATTCCGGAAAAAGCAATTATTATTTTAGAAAAAAACAAATGCACACCCGGAAAAGCCTCATCGGCAAAGGGGGTAAATTGCCCTATGATTCGGATAAGCAAAACAATTGCAACCCATAATAGAAAGAAATATAAAGGCTTATCAAGTTTAAACATAAAGCTTTGCGATGGGCAAATTATCTCTTAACCATGAAAAACATGGGAATTTGTCCGCTAAATTAATGATAAAAACGGTTTCCTTTTAAAAGTCTTTTCTCAATACTTTTTCAATTTAAAATTATTCTCCACTGATCATTTTAGATGAAATTCCTTTTTTATCACTGAATTCAAGTATCAAAATTCCTGCAAAGTGCAAGAAAATGAAAGCAGGAAACCAATAAACAGCCCATTTATGGATTGTTTCCGCAAGTTCTTCATAAGTGCCATCTCCCCATTTCATATAAAATCCGGTGACGATAGAAATAGCGACGAACATATAAAACAATAAATAAACAACCCCTTGCAGCCTGTCTTTTAAGGGTTGGTGGCCTTTCAATGGCGAAGGAAACCGTATTCCTTTGACCAGCATATAAATAATCCTTGCCAAAAAGACGATTGCCATCACATAAGCCGCATACTCATGCCATTGCCACATCGGTGCTTGGATTTCTTTTGCAATCGGTACCAATTGTTCTCTTTCAATCACTTGATTTTCATTCAATAAAGTGGATTCTATGGCGTTTAAAATGGTCTTTTTACTCATCCAATACATCCGTAAAAAACCGGTGAGAAATAAGAGGCTCATCAACAAAGCACTCGCTGCGTGTAAAATGCGGTGGGTTGCCGTAAATTTAATTTTGGGATTTGATTCCATTTTCTGTAAAATTGATTTGGTTAATTATTTGATTTGGATACTGCCTATTAGTAACAGCCTTTATTTTGAGGCATTTTGCTCAAAAGAAACATGAAATAATTAACCATAGCGCGGCGGTTCCCAAACGCTGTTCAAGAATGGGTTAGCGTAAATTTGCTGGGAATAGGCAGGGATTTTAAGGCTTGGTAAAATGGTAGAAATTTGAGATACTTCAATGAAAATCAGCGGTGCGATTGAAACAACCGATGAAAAATGGCCATCCGCCGTCTTGAAGGGCAGCTTTTCATGATCATTGGGGCTGTTTTGGTGGTTATGCCCATTTTTGTCCTTATAGTGTTTTGCCAAAAAATCCAAGACGGAATCATTTCCACCTTGTGCATGTTCAACAAAATGATGAATGAGCATCGGCAATTTCAAAACTTCTCCGAATGCCGTATTTGCGTTCAGAAAAGTTAGAAGTAAAAATATTACCCAGCTTTTTCTCATCTAACAAAATTAATGAAATCCAAGTTCCCTTTTAAAGATGATTCTAATTTAATTTCATTCCACGTAATCTTATGGTTTTTAGTTTAAATGAGGGGCACTTTCATTTGAACGCAATTCTTTCTGTAGCATCCACCCAGTCAAACCAACTTTTATTTTAACTTTTCATTAATAATAATTGGAATAGTAATTGTCTTTGGGGAAACTGAAATGTTTAAAAAATTAAATTATGAAACGAATTATTTTAGCTGCGATATTTGTGACCCCATTTTTACTGAATGCACAAGTCAAGGAGCAACCATTGGATTCGGCGGCTATCAAAAAAGAAAATGCTGCTACGGCGATTGAAGAGAAAAAAGTAGCAAAAGAAAAATCGGAAGCCGAAATCGCTTTGGAACAAGGAAAGGAAATTGTGGTAAGAGATACAACTCAGGTTTATTCCGCTACATCAATTGCTGAAAATTCCGGATTCGGGCGCACAGTTGCCTTTGACGGCGTTTGGAAAGTGGCTATGGATTTGGATAAGAATGAGCTGATTATCACCGGTGGGACGATCCAAAACTTAACCGATAAAGCTTCTAACCCATTGAGAATGATGGTTTATTATGCCAATGCTGAATTTAACACAGCCAAACCTGATTTGATCGGAACGGTATTCTCTTCAGCAGACGTTGAGGCCATCCCACCAAACGGTAAAACCGTAAACCAATCTTACATTACCAAAATTGCTTTGGATGCTCCCCCTTCGGCCGGGAAATATTATCCGTACATTGTTTTGGGTGAATTGAATCCTCAGACACAACAATATGAGGTAATTGATGTGAAAGTATTCAAAGAATTTGTATCTTTGCCTTAACGATACTTTAAATACCTTAACCTGAATCTCCTAAGAAAAGAACCCACCTTGAACAGGTGGGTTTTTCTTTATTAATAATTAGAAATTTATTTTTAATAGGTGAGTTTTGCTTTCAGACCGCTATCAATTGCATTCAAGAAGTCTTGGGTGTTCAAATAGTTTTCAGAAGTCATCGATTCACCATAAACCAACATTGCCAAATCCTTGGTCATCTTCCCTCCTTCCACTACGTCAATACAAACCTGTTCCAAGGTTTCCGCAAAATGAATGAGCTCCTGATTTTCATCTAATTTCCCCCGGTGTGCCAGTCCTCTTGTCCATGCAAAAATGGAAGCAATCGGGTTGGTTGAAGTTTCCTTCCCTTGTTGGTGTTGGCGGTAATGGCGTGTAACGGTTCCGTGGGCAGCTTCTGCTTCCACGGTTTTCCCATCAGGTGTAACCAAAACCGAGGTCATTAACCCCAATGAACCAAAACCTTGTGCAACTGTGTCGGACTGGACGTCGCCGTCATAGTTCTTACATGCCCAAACAAATCCCCCGTTCCATTTCATTGCAGAAGCAACCATATCATCAATCAAACGGTGTTCGTAAGTAATTCCGATTGCTTCAAATTTTTGTTGGTAATGGGTTTCATAAACTTCTTGGAAAATGTCTTTGAACCTTCCGTCATAAGCTTTCAGGATGGTGTTTTTGGTCGATAAGTACAATGGCCATTTCTTGGTCAAAGCCATTTGAAAAGACGAATGCGCAAATCCGTAAATAGAATCATCCGTATTGTACATGGACATCGCTACACCGTCTCCTTTGAAATCATA